>Ga0247608_10000026_pt1 | contig 331511 bp, 271 predicted proteins | sample 176DNAGHGlowgp2_FD_193490 | JGI IMG/M metagenome (GOLD analysis project Ga0247608, IMG submission 193490) | Sheep rumen microbial communities from Palmerston North, Manawatu-Wanganui, New Zealand - 1766 DNA GHGlow gp2 | ecosystem: Host-associated > Mammals > Digestive system > Stomach > Rumen...
GGACGATAAAATCAGGTGGTTATAGCGGCGGGGTCCCACCTCTTCCCATTCCGAACAGAGAAGTTAAGCCCGCCATCGCCGATGGTACTGCAATGCAATGCGGGAGAGTAGGTAGCCGCCTTCTTTATGAGAGAGCCCCGGTTTCTAGCGAAACTGGGGCTCTTTGTTGTTAATAATTGTATGAATACCATTATTTTTGTTTGTTAATTTAATAGGCGTTCCTTGATTGAAATCAAAAAATATGTTTAAAAACATCTGCTTTTGAGCATGAAGTTTGTGTAAGTATCTGATTTTTTGTAACTTTGCACCCGATAACATATGGGACTATAGATCCTCTCGTGAATAGAGAGCAGTCTCATTAGTATTAACTGGAACTGAGGTGATGTATCCTCTGTTGTATGGAGGGCATTATCGTGAGCTTTATAAACCATAGTGATTATGTTAATGTTCAGGTTCCATAAAATCATTTATGATGGATAGATTATTTAAGGTATTATGTTTAATCGTAATTGTTTTTTTGACGATTCCCTCTTTGGCTTTGGCCGGTAATAGAGGAAGACAGAAATCTTCTCATGTTAACTGGGATCCTGTAATGGCTGCCATCATCCAGGTGGAGAGTGGCGGTAAGAGCAATGCGAGAAATGGAAACCAGTGTGGAGCTATGCAGATTACACCAATTCTGGTGCGTGAGTGCAACAATATCTTAAAGGCACGCAAAAGTAAGAAGCGTTATACTTTGGCTGATCGCTTTAACATCAAAAAATCAAAGGAAATGTTTTTGTTGATACAATCGTATCATAATCCTGAAAACGATGTGGAGCATGCCATCAGGAGTTGGAATGGAGGTCAGAATTATAGTGTAAGGGCTACCCAACGGTATTTTGAGAAGGTGATGAGTTATCTCTAAGAGATTTCAAATTGGTATATCTGGCTATTCTTTTTAAAGGATAGCCTTTTTTTGTGGCTTTTTGTCATCTCTGGTGGTTTTTCTGGCTTAAGAACTTTTGCCTGGTTCACCATTGACTATAAAAAAGAATCCCCGTCCATTTCGGATGGGGATTCTTAAATTTGGTTGCGGAGGCAGGACTCGAACATGCGACCTCCAGGTTATGAGCCTGGCGAGCTACCAACTGCTCCACTCCGCGATGTTAAATAATGAGGCATTCCTCATTTGCGAGTGCAAAGGTACTACTATTTTTTGAAATAACCAAATATTTAGTCATATTTATTGTATTTGTAGTAATCATGGAGTATCATACTGTTCGTTTTGTGTGATTTATTGGTTCATTTCTCTGTTAAAAGATATTAGAAGCTTATCGTTTTCATTGAAATTTATTTGGTTATGTCAGATATTTATCCTAATTTTGCACACGAATAAGTTAATGTGCAATATTATAGGAGGTGAAAAGTATGTCAATATCGAAAACACGACAGAAATTAGTTGATGTTGCCCGACAATTGTTTGCCAAGAACGGTTTCGAGAACACTACCATGAATGACATTGCCCTGCTCTCCGGCAAGGGACGCAGAACATTGTACACTTATTTCAAGAGTAAGGAAGATGTTTATTATGCTGTAATTGAGAGTGAATTGGAGCGTCTGTCGGATAAGATGGACGAAGTGGCAGCTCGCAGGATTCGCCCTCAGGAGAAGATTATCGAGCTGATTTATACTCATCTGAATATGATCAAGGAGACAGTGATGCGCAATGGCAATCTGCGTGCTGCTTTTTTCCGTAATATTTGGATGGTGGAGAAAGTCCGCAAGAATTTCGATGAAGACGAAATAGAACTGTTCCGTAAAGTCTATGCGGAAGGCAAGGCTGACGGAGAGTTTGACATTGAGAATGTAGAACTTGTAGCTGACATTACACACTATTGTATCAAGGGCTTGGAAGTACCTTATATATATGGCCGTTTGGGTCATGGTATGACTCCTGAGATGAGCAAGCCGCTTGTGGCTAAGTTCGTTTATGGTGCACTTGGTAAGAACGGAATAAAATAAAAACCATCGTGTCTCGTTATTAAAGATATTAATTTTTAAAACAAATATAAATAAGAAATGGGATTATTAGAAGGTAAGACTGCCCTTATTACAGGTGCAGCACGCGGTATCGGTAAGGCTATCGCGTTGAAATTTGCAGAAGAAGGTGCCAACATCGCATTTACGGATCTTGCCGTGAATGAAGAGACTGAGGCTGAGATTGCCGCCAAGGGCGTGAAAGCCAAGAGCTATGCCAGCAATGCTGCTGATTTCGCTCAGACAGAAGAAGTGGTGAAGCAGGTGAAAGAAGAGTTTGGCTCCATTGATATTCTGATCAACAATGCAGGTATCACCAAAGACGGTCTGATGCTCCGTATGACTGAGCAGCAGTGGGATGCTGTGATAGCCGTCAACTTGAAAAGTGCTTTCAACTTCATTCACGCTTGCATTCCTGTGATGATGCGCCAGCGTTGTGGCTCCATTATCAATATGGCTTCAGTAGTGGGTGTTCATGGTAATGCCGGTCAAGCCAACTACGCTGCTTCCAAGGCAGGACTCATCGCTTTGGCCAAGTCAATAGCTCAGGAAATGGGACCGAAGGGTATCCGTGCCAATGCTATCGCACCAGGCTTCATTGAAACAGCCATGACAGCACAGTTGCCCGATGCTGTTCGTGAAGAGTGGAAGAAGAAGATTCCTCTTCGCCGTGGCGGTCAGGTTGAAGACATTGCCAACACAGCCGTTTATCTGGCTTCCGATCTCTCCAGCTATGTGAGTGGTCAGGTGATTCAGGTAGATGGTGGTATGAATATGTAATCTCACCCTTAGCCCCTCCTTAAGGGAGGGGATTTTTATCTTATGCAGGTAGTTTACGAGGACAACCATATCATTATTGTTTCGAAAGAGAGTGGCGAGATTGTACAGGGTGACAAGACTGGCGATACACCTCTTTCAGAAATCGTGAAGCAGTACATCAAGGAGACACATGCCAAGCCCGGCAATGTGTTTCTTGGTGTGGTGCATCGTTTGGACCGTCCGGTAAGCGGTTTGGTTGTTTTAGCCAAGACCTCAAAGGCTCTGACGCGCTTGAACAATATGTTTCGTGATGGAGAAGTGCATAAGACATATTGGGCCATAGTGGAGCGGAGAGAAGGTGTTTCTGGCGGTTATCAGCCTGATGGCGAGTGGCATCAGGTGGAGAACTGGCTGGTGCGTAACGAGAAGCAGAATAAGAGCTATGCTTACGACCGTGAGAAGCCTAATGCCAAATTAGCCAAGTTGCGTTATAGGGTTATAGGTGCCTCTGATCGTTATACCCTATTGGAAGTACAGCTGATGACCGGCCGTCATCATCAGATACGCTGTCAGTTGTCAGCCATGGGCTGTCCCATCAAAGGCGATTTGAAATATGGTGCCCGCCGCAGCAATCCCGATGGCAGTATTTCCCTTTTGGCACGACGGGTGGAGTTTCTGCATCCCGTCAGCAAAGAGAATATTTGCGTGGAAGCCCCTGTACCTGATGATAATCTTTGGAAAGCTATCTGTCCGCTATAGATTTCGGTCCAGAAACATATAATTGAAGGTGCAAAATATTGCGTTTTCGATTCTTTAAATACTTTTCTTGCTCACAAGAAAGAAAATAAATCTTCTTTCTCTTCGCTAAACCGAAATTTTGACGTAACTTTGCACTTGTATGATGCGCGCTTTGAAGTGGTTGGGAATAGCCGTTCTGATTCCCATACTGCTGTTTTGCTTGTTGGCTGTGCTGCTTTACTTGCCTCCTGTACAGAATTGGGCTGTGAAGCAGGTTGCAGCTATTGCATCTGAGAAAACGGGAATGGAAATCAGCGTGGAACACGTAAATCTGGAATTTCCGTTGAATTTAGGCGTTGAAGGTGTGCGTGTCATCAGGCCCCAAAGGGGTGCTTCTGACGGCAATACCCTTCAGAAAGACACCGTGGCCGATATCCGGAAAATGGTTGTTGATGTGCAGCTCAAGCCGTTGTTCAAGGGTCAGGTAGAAGTAGATAAGCTGGATCTTGAAGGTGTGAAGGTGAATACCACCGACTTTATCTCGGACACACAGGTGAAAGGTACTTTAGGGAAACTTTCCCTGGAGAGCCACGGCATCGACTTGAAAGGAGAAAGCCTGCGAGTGAATAGGGCACAGCTGGAGGATGCCAATGTAGATGTCATCCTGAGCGACACAGCTGCCGTAGATACCACAGAGAGCACGAATAAGTGGAAGATCCTTGTGGATGACCTCAGCGTGAAACGCTCAGATGTGAGGGTTCATTTGCCTGGAGATACGCTTCAGGTGGCAGCCCATTTGGGTGATACCAAGGCCAGTAACGGCTCTTTCGATTTCGGAAAGAAAGATTATCGTGTAGGACAATTCGAATGGAAAGATGGACGCTTTAAGTATGATGACCGCTCTGAACCACAAACGGCTGAGGGTATGGACTATAGCCATCTTTCGTTAAACGAAATCAATATGTCCTTGGACTCAGTTTCTTTTAACGACAAAGGACTGCTGCTGCGTGTCAAAGAAGCAGCCATGAAAGAGAAGAGTGGCATGGAACTTCGTGAGCTCTCAGGCGACTTGGCCATAGAGAGAGAGAAGAGTGGGGGAGATCTCAGCCGCTTACGCGTGAATGACCTGCGTGCGCGTACTTCAGAAAGTGCCGTTGACGGTCACCTCGTGATGGACCTCAACACTTTCGATGACGAGAATCCCGGCAAGTTGCATGCCACCGTGGATGCTACGATCGGAAAGCAAGACATCGTGAGGGCTGCCGGTGGCTTACCCCAGCAGTTCAAGAGGAAATGGCCCAATCAACCGTTGACGGTGAAGGGCGTGGTGTCAGGCAACATGCGGCAAGCCAAGTTCGACGGGCTCCATGTGAAGTTGCCTGGTGCATTGAATATGCACGCTTCGGGATATGTGACCCATCCTACAGATCTGGACCATATGATTGCCGATGTAGATATGGAGGCAAAGGCCGACAATCTGGATTTCCTGACAGCCCTGCTCCCCAAAGATGCCGTTGGAGACGTGCGCATTCCCAAAGGTATAGGCGTGAAAGGCCATGTGAAGGCCAATGGTCAGCATTATCAAGCTGATCTCGTGGCAACAGAAGGAGGCGGAAACGTCAAGGCCAACGTGGATTTGGATGCCAAGCGTATGGTCTATACGGCCCAGTTGCAAGCCAACCGTCTGAATCCCAAACATTTCCTGCCAACGCTCGATGCAGGCCCCTTCACAGGCAATATCTCCCTTAAAGGTAGCGGCACCGATTTCCTTTCACCTCGTACAAGTCTCCAGGTCAAGGCCGATGTAAGGCAGTTCAGCTATGCCGGCTATAACCTCGACGGCATGAATGCTACGGCCAATATCAGCAACGGGCGCATCAGAGCTAATGTAGATAGCCGAAACAAACTGCTCAACGGTCAGATTCAAGTAGATGGTCTGACGAAGACGAAGACCCTGCAGGGAACCATCTCAGCTGATTTGGCTCATGCCGACCTTTATAAATTAGGGCTTACTGATCGTCCGATGACCGTTTCCACCTGTCTGCATGTAGATATAGCCAGCGACCTGAAGGAATATTATAAGGTGCAGGGACTTGTGAGTGACATCACTATTCGCGACAGTGCAGATGTGTATCGTCCCGACGACGTGGTTCTCGATGTGCTCACCCGTCGCGACACCACCCATGCCGTGCTTGATTGCGGTGACTTCCATCTGCAGGCCGATGCCGACGGCGGATATAAGCAGCTACTCAGACAGACTGACAGATTGGTGTCGAGAGTAACCAAGGATATCAAGGACGGCAAGATAGACCAGAAAGTCTTCCGCGAACATCTGCCCACGGCCAACATCTATCTCAATACGGGCAACACCAATTTCTTCGTCAAACTGCTTGAACGCCAAGGCTTCAGCCTCCAGGATGCTGATGTGGATTTGAGCATTTCGCCTCAGACAGGTGTGAATGGAAAACTGCTTGTCAACAGGCTGCTGGCCGATAGCATCCAGCTCGATACCGTCAGATTGTATGTGGAGTCAGATTCTACAAACATGACCTATCACGGGCAGATACAAAACAACAAGAACAATCCGCAATACGTATTCAACGCGCTCTTCGACGGCTATCTTCTGACGAATGGCACGGGCGTGAACCTGCGGCTCTATGACGAGAAGAACCGTTTGGGTGCCAAGCTCGGAGCCGTGGCAGAGATGGTGGATAGCGGAATCGTGGCTCGTCTGAATACGGAAGACCCCATTCTTGGCTACAAGAAATTCAAGGTCAATGAAGACAACTATGTGTTCCTGGCAAAGAACCAGCGCATTTCTGCCAACCTGAATCTGCAGGCCGCTGACGGACAAGGCCTTCAAATCTATTCCAATGACGAGAATCTGGAAGCCCAGCAAGACATCACTGCCAGCCTTCACCGCTTTGATTTGGCGCAGGTGCTCTCGGTGGTGCCCTATGCCCCGAACATAACGGGTATCATGAACGGCGACTTCCACCTGCTGAAGAACGATCAGGATCTCTCCGTTTCGTCTTCGTTGGCGGTAGATAACCTTACGCTTGAGCATAGTCCGATGGGCAACCTCTCCACGGAGTTCGTCTATATCCCGAAAGGTGACGGCACGCATTACGTGGACGGACTGCTCTATCAAGACGAGAACGAAGTGGGAACCATCGTGGGAACCTATGATCCTAAGGGTCGTGGCAATCTGGATGCCACGCTCTCGCTGAAGCGTCTGCCCTTGTCGCTGATCAATGGTTTCATTCCTGATCAGATTATCGGCTTCCAAGGATATGCCGACGGCGACCTTTCGGTGAAGGGCGAACTGAGCAAGCCCCAGGTGAATGGAAAAGTGGATCTCGACAGTTGCTATCTGGTAAGCGAACCCTACGGCGTGTCCCTCCGTTTCAGCAACGAGCCAGTACGCATTGTGGGCAGCCATCTGACGCTGAAAGACTATGATCTCTACGCCTACAACAACAACCCGCTGACCATGAACGGCCATGTGGATTTCTCCGACCTTGACCATATTAATATGAATATGCGCCTTTCGGGTAATAATGTCCAGATTATCAATGCCAAGGAGACTCCCAAGAGCATTGCCTTCGGAAAAGGCTTTGTGAATATGTTTGGTGTCCTTCAGGGAGAGCTTGACCGCTTGCGAATGCGGGGTAGGGTGGAAGTGCTGCCTACGACAGACATGAGCTACGTGCTTCGCGACGCTCCGCTGACCTCCGACAATCAGCTTGACGAATTGGTGAAGTTTACCGATTTCACCGACACTACTGCCGTCGTGATTACCCGTCCGGCTCCCAGCGGCTTTGAAATGGAGATGACCGTGGATGTTTCCAACGGCACGCACGTGATGGCCTATCTCAATGCCGACCATTCCAACTTCGTGGATATCATGGGCGGCGGCACCCTGCGCATGCAATATGACAACGTGGAGGACCTGCAGCTGCGCGGCAAGCTGACGCTCAACAGCGGCAAGATGAAGTATTCACTCCCCATCATCCCACTGAAGACCTTTACCATCAAGGACGGCAGCTTCATAGAGTTTACGGGCGATCCCTATAATCCGCGACTCGACATCACGGCCACCGAGACCGTGAAGGCCCCCGTGTCTAACGACGATGGAATCGGTCAGAGCAAGACTTTCGAGTGCGGTGTGGTGGTGACGAATACACTCAACAAGATGGGCGTGCAGTTCCTGCTCAACGCCGAAGACCAGCAGTTACAGGAAGAACTCAATGCGATGGGAGCCGAGCAGCGCGGAAAACTTGCCGTCTCGTTGCTGGCCACGGGTATGTATATGGCCGACGGCAACACGAATTCCTTCTCGATGAACTCGGCCCTTAGCGCATTCCTCAACAGCCAGATCAACGACATCACGGGTCGTGCCCTTCGCACGGTTGACCTCTCTTTGGGCTTCGATAACGCGATGGATGCTTCAGGCAACTACTACATGGACTATTCCTTCAAGTTTGCCAAGCGGTTCTGGAACAACCGTCTGAAGGTGTCCGTCGGAGCCAAGGTGTCCACCGGTAATGAGATCAACGACCAGAACCGATCGTTCTTCGACAATTTCGACATGGAGTACCGTCTCGACGACCGTGGCAGCAAGTATATCACGGGCTTCTTTAAGAATAATGTCTATGACTGGCTCGACGGCTATACCCAGAAGTACGGCGTAGGTTTCACGTGGCGTCGCAAGCTTCAGACACTTGGCGACCTCTTCCGTTTCAAGGACGAATCTTTCATGTCTGCCAATCCTCCTCTGAGGAATGAAGTCACGGATGAGCCGGCAGACAGTTTGGACAATCAGCAGCAGACAAGATGAGAAAATATATCACCATATTGGCCTTGGCATGCCTCATGGCGGCTTGCAGCACCACGAGTGGCGTTCCCGATGGCGACCAGCTCTATACGGGCGTCACCGGAATCAAGTATGAGAACTACGAACCCAACGACCATGCCGACCAGATGAAGACCGAGATGGATGTCTCCCTGGGAGCGGCTCCCAACGGTGCCCTTTTCGGCAGTTCCCGTTTCCGTTACCCGTTTCCGCCGAATCTGCTGATATGGAATGCCTATCACGACAAGGAGAGCGGCTTTGCCAAGTGGATGACTTCCTCGTTCGGCAAGGAGCCCGTGCTGATGAGCCGTGTGAATCCCGAACTGCGCACCACCGTGGCACAGTCGGTGCTCCGTTCCCACGGCTATTTCAACGCACAGGTAAGCCATGAGATCAAGCAGAGCCACAATCCCAAGAAGGCGCGAATAGGCTATCAGGTCAATATGGGCCATCTCTGGACGCTCGACTCCATTGCCTATCTGGGATTTCCGCTTGGATGCGACACGCTCATTCAGCAGTCGCTCCCCGTGGCCCATATCCATAAGGGCGATCCCTTCGACGTGACCACGCTGAGCAGCGAGCGCAACCGCATTTCCAATCTGCTCCGCAACAACGGCTACTACTATTTTCAGCCCTCCTACAGCTATTATCTGGCAGATACGCTGGCAGTTCCCGGTAAGGCCCAACTGCGGTTCCAGATGGTTGACGGCATTCCCGAACAGGCCAAGCACCAATGGTATATCGGACGGATAAACGTGGAATTCCGCAAGCGCGTGATGGAGCAGTTAGACAGCGTGCGCAATCTGCGGCGTCTTTCCATCGCCTTCAGCGGCAAGCGTCCGCCCATTCGTCCGCGTGTCGTTTTGGCCAATATGCGGCTTCGTCCGAGGCAGCTCTACAGCTATGAGAACCATCTGGAATCCATCGAGAAGGTAAATGCCATGGGCATCTACAGCATGGTCGATTTCCAGTTCACGCCCCGCGACACCCTGCCCACCTGCGACACGCTCGACCTGAAGTTGAGCTGCGTCTTCGACAAGCCCTACGATTTCTATGTGGAGACGCGTGCCTCTGGTAGCAGCGTGGGACGTCTGGGCCCTGAACTCGTGGTGGGTCTCTCCAAGCGCAATGCTTTCCGCGGCGGTGAGAAGCTCGACGTAGCCCTGCATGGCTCCTACGCTTGGCAAATCAACGGTGGCAGCAATAACTACTATGAATACGGCTTCGAGGCTTCCGTGGAGTTCCCCCGCCTGGTGGCACCCTTCTTCGGCGGCAACCGCGTCCGTCTAAGGCGTAGTCCTGACGGCCGTCCCCGTCGCCGTAGGTTCTTCTCCACGCCTACCACCCTGGCACGCATCAGCAACAACGTCATCAACCGTCCGGGCTATTTCAACATGAACACCATCACCGGCGAATGGACCTATAAGTGGCAACCCTCCGAAACCAGCCGTTTCCAGTTCAGCCCTCTCATTTTGCAGTATCAGTTCAAGAACCGCGTATCTTCAAAGTTCACTGCCCTCCAGGACTCCCTGATGTTCATCGGCACGATGACGGAAGACAAGCTCGTGCCCCAAATGCGCTTCACCTATACCTATAGCAGTCCTGCATCCTACCGCAATCCCATCGTGTGGGAGACAACGCTCTCCGAAGCCGGCAACCTCGTCTCGCTCGGCATGATGGCCTTCGGCAAGAAATGGAACGAGAAGAACAAGAATCTCTACAAGACCCCATACTCCCAGTTCCTGAAGGTGGAGACCGATTTCACCAAGACCTGGCACGTGAGCGACTACTCCACGCTCGTGGCCCATCTGAATCTCGGCCTGATGTACAACTACGGCAACAGCTATGCCGACCAAGCCCCCTTCTCCGAGTATTTCTATGTGGGCGGTGCCAATACGTTGCGTGGATGGTCCGTGCGAGATATCGGCCCTGGCAATTTCGACTTCCCCATCCACGACCGTTCCATGCGCTATCTGCGCTTGGGTACTATCAAGGGCGTGGCCAACGTGGAGTTCCGTCCCCGTCTCTTCGGCAATCTCTACGGAGCGGTTTTCCTCGATGCCGGCAACGTGTGGCTCCACAATACGCTCCTCGAAATGGCCTTCGCCGGCGCACCGGATGCAGAACCAGGCACCGGACCTACTGAGATTTCCGGCGAGACCTCCGGCGAAATCACAGACGTCGACGTCGAAGCCACCGCCAATGAGTTCCTCAAGCTGCTGAGCTCCTTCGACAGCGGTAAGTTCAACTTCAAAAACATAGGCACCGATATTGCCATCAACACCGGCATCGGCCTCCGCTACGACCTGGGGTTCATCACCCTGCGACTCGATTGGGGACTCGGGCTCCATCTGCCCTATGCCACTTCGCGCCGTGGCTTCTTCAATGCCGACACCTTCGGGCGCGACCAGTCGCTCCATTTTGCCGTAGGCATGCCCTTCTGATGCCCGTGGCACCCCTATGGGGCTCTATTTTTCCCGCAAACATTTGTCGGGATGGAATAAATGTTATATCTTTGCATCCAACATTCGAACATCAATATCTATAAAACAGAAAAATCATGAAACCAACGCTATTTCTTCTGGCTGCCGGTATGGGCAGCCGCTATGGAGGCCTGAAGCAGCTCGACGGGCTGGGCCCCAACGGTGAGACCATTATGGACTATAGTATCTACGACGCCATCCAGGCCGGTTTCGGCAAGGTGGTGTGGGTCATCCGCAAGGATTTCGAAGAGCAGTTCCGCACGCAGATCCTCTCCAAGTATGAAGACAAGATTCCCTGCGAACTCTGCTTCCAGGGACTCGATGCCCTGCCCGAAGGCTTCAGCGTACCCGAAGGCCGCGTGAAACCCTGGGGCACCAATCATGCCGTGCTCATGGGCAAGGACGTCATCCGCGAGCCCTTCTGCGTCATCAATTGCGACGACTTCTACAACCGCGATGCCTTCAAGGTGATTGGCAAGTTCCTCTCCGACCTTCCCGAAGGTGCCCGCAACCAGTATGCCATGGTGGGCTTCCGCGTAGGCAACACACTTTCCGAGAACGGCACCGTGGCCCGTGGCATCTGCTCAAAGGACGAGCACGACAACCTCACCACCGTCGTGGAGCGCACCGAGATCGTGCGTTGTGCCGAAGACGGTTCCAACGCCGGAGCCCCCACCGAGGAAATCCGCTACAAGGACGAGCAAGGCCGTTGGGTAGCCGTTGACGAGAAGACCCCCGTCTCGATGAACATGTGGGGATTCACCCCCGACTATTTCGAGTATAGCGAAGCCTATTTCAAGGAGTTCCTCAGCGACCCGAAGAACATGGAGAACCTCAAGGCAGAGTTCTTCATCCCGCTGATGGTCAACAAGCTCATCAACGAGAAGACCGCCACCGTTCGCGTGCTCGACACCACCTCCAAGTGGTTTGGCGTCACCTATGCCGCCGACCGTCAGGGCACCGTTGATCGCATCCAGTCGCTCGTTGACGACGGCACCTATCCCGCCAAACTCTTCTGATTCCCGCCTCTATCCACTATGGATATAGATTTATTGACTATCCCTAAGGCAGACTGTCTGATGGGCATGATTGACGATGCCGAGCGCATCGTCGTCTGTGCCCATCGCAGTCCCGACGGCGATGCCCTCGGCTCATCCCTCGGATGGGCAGGCTATCTGCGGAGCCAGGGCAAGGATCCCCTTGTATGCGTGCCCGATATGTTCCCCGACTTCCTCCAGTGGCTGCCGGGGGCACAAAGCATCGTGCGCTACGACAAGCACCCCGACATCGTCACTCAGGCCATGGCGGAGGCCGATCTCATCTTCTGCCTCGATTTCTCTCAGGAAGACCGTCTTGGCGACATGGCTTTGGCGCTCAGTCAGTCCAAGGCCGACCGCATCGTCATCGACCATCATCCTTCACCCACGATTCCCACGAAGATGCTCATCAGCCAGCCCAAGCTCAGCAGCGCCTCCGAGGTAGTCTTCCGCGTCATCTGGCAGCTTGGCGGCTTTGGCCATCTCACCCGTCAGGATGCCGTCTGCCTCTATTGCGGCATGATGACCGACACCGGTGGCTTCACCTACAACTCCGCCGCGTCCGAACTCTTCTTCATCATCTCCCAGCTGCTCACCAAGGGCATCAACAAGGACAAGATCTACCGCAACGTGTATCACAACTTCTCCGAGGGACGCCTGCGGCTCACGGGCTACGTGCTCTACGAGAAACTCCAAGTCTTCGCCCAGCACCATGCAGCCTATTTCACCCTTACCCGTCAGGACCTGCGCCGTTTCCATTACCAGAAGGGTGATGCCGAGGGACTCGTCAACATGCCCCTTCAGATGAAAGGCATCCGCCTGAGCATCTCCCTCCGTGAAGACACCGAGCACGACCAGCTCATCTGGGTCAGCCTTCGCTCCGTAGATGATCTCTCCTGTACGAAGATAGCCGAGAAGTACTTCAACGGCGGCGGCCATCTTAATGCCTCCGGCGGCCGTCTCAACTGCACGATGGCCGAGGCAGAGCTGATTGCGCGCAAGGCAATCGAAGAATTATAGTTTTTTATCATCACGGGTGTGGCTCAATACATATATTTTTCGTACTTTTGCACCCGAATTAATTGTAATTGGGACAGAAAATGAAAAATCTCAGGAATTCCGGCATGATGCTGCTCGCGGCCTTCGCCCTGATCAGCGTGCTTCTTGGCTCCTGCAAGAAGTATGAAACCTATGCCGAGCAGAAAGAAAACGAAGTCAACGCCATCAAGTCGTATATCGCCAAGAAGAACATCAAGGTCATCAGCGAGAGCGAGTTTTTCGCCAAAGACACCACGACCGATGTTGACGAGAACGAGTTCGTCCTCTTCAACAGCAGCGGCGTCTATATGCAGATCGTCCATAAGGGATGCGGCAGCAAGATCAAGAATGGCGAGACCGTCAAGGTGCTCTGTCGCTTCGAGGAACGCTACGTTATGACCGATAGTCTCCGCCTGACATCCCTGCCGCGATATACCGACAACATGATTGTCACCAACAACAACGGCACCATGACGGCTACCTTCATCAACACCCAGACCCAATATAGCCAGATGGCGTCTGCCTACAACACCACCTCCGTGCCCTCAGGATGGCTCGTGCCCCTCTCTTATATCAAGGTGGGACGGCCTGTCAGCGAGACCGACCATGTGGCCGAAGTCAATATCATTGTGCCCCACACCCAGGGACACACCTACGCCACGCAGAACGTGGCCCCCTATTTCTACCACCTCACCTTCCAGCGCGGCCTGTAAAAAACTGAAATACATAAAATCATGACACTCATTAAATCCATATCCGGCATACGTGGCACCATCGGAGGCCCCACCGGCGATACCCTCAACCCCTTAGACATCGTCAAGTTCGTGACCGCCTACGCCACCTACATCAAGCGCCAAGGCCGTAAGACCGACGGCTCAGAGCCCTCCGGCAAGATTATTGTAGGCCGTGATGCACGCATCTCAGGCGAGATGGTCAAGAACGTAGTCTGCGGCACACTCATGGGCTACGGCTACGACGTAGTCAACATCGGACTCGCCACCACGCCTACCACCGAACTTGCCGTACGCATGAGCGGAGCCGACGGCGGCATCATCATCACCGCCTCCCACAACCCCCGCCAGTGGAACGCCCTGAAGCTGCTCAACAGCGAAGGCGAATTCCTCGACAAGGAAGCCGGCAACGAGGTGCTACGCATCGCCGAGGCCGAAGCCTTCGAATATGCCGACGTAGATCATCTGGGTCGCTACATCGAAGACAACACCTTCGACGAGCGCCATGTAGAGAGCGTGCTTGCCCTCCGCCTCGTTGACCGCGAAGCCATCCGCAAGGCCCAGTTCCGCGTCTGCGTGGATGCCATCAACAGCGTCGGCGGCATCATCCTCCCTCGACTGCTTGAAGCCCTCGGCGTCAGCTACGAGATACTCAACGGCGAGGCCAACGGCGACTTCGCCCACAATCCCGAGCCCCTCGAAAAGAATCTCCAGGGCATCATGGGCCGCATGCGCGAAGGCTCCTTCGACCTCGGCATCGTCGTAGATCCCGACGTTGACCGCCTGGCCTTCATCTGCGAAGACGGTACCATGTTCGGCGAGGAATACACCCTCGTCTCCGTGGCCGACTACGTCCTTTCCAACACCCAACACCTGACACCCAACACCCAGCTCACCACCGTCTCCAACCTCTCGTCCACACGTGCCCTGCGCGACGTCACCGAGAAGTATGGTGGCCAGTATGCAGCCGCTGCCGTAGGCGAAGTGAACGTCACCACCCGGATGAAGCAAGTGGGAGCCGTCATCGGCGGCGAAGGCAACGGCGGTGTCATCTATCCCGAGAGCCACTATGGCCGCGACGCCCTCGTAGGCATCGCCCTCTTCCTTAGCTCTCTCGCTCAGAAAGGCATGAAGGCCAGCCAGTTGCGCAAGACCTTCCCTGCCTATTTCATTGCCAAGAACCGCATCGACCTCACTCCCTCCACCGACGTGGATGCCATCCTCGAGCGCGTGAAGCAGATGTTCGCCAATGAGCAGGTCAACGACATCGACGGCGTGAAGATCGACTTCCCCGACAAGTGGGTTCATCTGCGCAAGTCGAACACCGAGCCCATCATCCGCGTCTATTCCGAGGCCCACACCATGGACGAAGCCGACGCCCTCGGCAAGCAGATCATGGACATCGTCTATAAGATGCAAGGCTAAGCCAACCGGATGTTTTTGAAAAGGCTCTTCCGTTACGTTGCCATTGCCATCCTCCTGGCCCTTCTTGGAGGATGCATCTACCTGAACGGCCTGATGCCCATCATTACGGGCTATGCCGCGAAGAATCTGGCTTCAGCGGTCTTCGTTTCGGGGCGTAATCCCAAAGAAGTTGAGGCACTTGACCTCAACTTCTCCCTCATCCGCTTCACAAGCAACACCGTTGATCTTGAGCATCAGACCGTCACCAGCCGCTTCCTCTGGGGAAAATCTACAGCCGTTTACCGCGAGGGCTTCGGCGTGACGTTGTTGCGAGGCATCTCCGCCGAAGCGCTGAGACAGCAGCGTTTCCCGAAAGACCTGCTTCCTGAAGCACAGCCCTCTCACGACTCCACCACCCTGGCCCCTCTGCCTGCTGGCGATTCCGCCGTCGCTGAGCGTCTTGCCCCGATCGCGAAGGCATTCGTCAGCCAGCGCGCCTATCACGGCCATCCCTTTGCCTTCGTCGTTCTCCACAAGGGTAGGGTAGTGGCCGAAAGCTATGACCAAGGCATCGGTCCCCACACCAAGCTCCTCAGCTGGAGCATGGCCAAGAGCTTCACCAATGCGCTCGTAGGCCTGATGGTCCGCGACAGCCTACTTGACATTCATGCCCCGATGGACATCCCCCAGTGGCAGGCCGACGGCCGCAAGGCCATCACCCTCCACCACCTGATGCAGATGCAGAGCGGACTTGAATGGAACGAAGACTACGGTGCACGTTCCGACGTCAACATCATGCTCCATTGCGAGACCGACATGGGCCTCTTCGCCCTTTCGAAGCCCCTCCAGCATGCCCCCGGCACCCACTGGCAATACTCCAGCGGCACCACCAACATCGTGATGCGCTATCTGCGCAGCCGTTTCCCCTCCGGCGAAGCATTCCTCCGCTATATCCACACGCGGCTCTTTGCCCCGCTCGGCATGACCGGTCCCGTCTTCGAGCAAGACGTCAGCGGCACCCCCTTAGGCTCCTCCTACCTCTATGCCACGGCAAAGGATTTCGCACGTTTCGGACAGCTGTACCTCAACGACGGCTGCATCGGTTCCGAGCGCATACTGCCCGAAGGATGGGTAGATTATTCGCGCCGTCCAGCTGCCGCCAGCGGCAACCGCTATGGCGCCTTCTTCTGGCTGAACCGTTGCGGCAAGTTTCCCGACGTGCCCAAGGACATGTACTATTGCGATGGCCACGACGGGCAAGACATCTTTATCTTCCCCTCCCACGAATTGGTGGTCGTCATTTTGGGCTACTCTCCCAATCCAGGCAACCTCATCGACTTCAACGCCCTCCTGAAAGACATCCTCAGCCATACATCTGCAAATCCCCAATAAATAAAAAGATGTTCCCGAAGGTTGCCCTTCGGGAACGTCCGATTTAAATACCCCCCAGTTCCTCATTTTATGGATTTATTAAATGAGAAATAGATGTCAGAACAGGGAGAACATATATTGGGCGGCCCAGATGACGAGGCGTATCATGAAGTAGAGGAGGACGCAGAGGAGGATGAAGATCACGATGCTGATGCCGGCCTTGCGGTTGACGGCGTGGATGATGGCCTGATTGCCCTCTACGAAGCCGCGGATGAGGGCCATGTTCTGACGGTTGGAACGGTGGAAGATGTCGAAGATGTCGCCCAGGTAGAAGGGTATCATGCCGAGGACGACGTCGCGGAGGGTGTTGTTCATGATGGCCAGCGTGAGGGGAAAGGAGCGCACGCCGATGGCTGAGAAGAGCACGTAGCCGATGGAGAAGACGGCAGCAATGGCGTCGCCTATTCCGCCGGGGATGGCGAAGCCGAGGGCGGCATCGAGGTAGTAGCGGTCCATGATGTCGGATATCTTCTGGAGCCATTTGTACGACTTGCCTTTTTCGAGCCGCTGGCGCGTTTCTATTCGTTTCTGTTCGTCCATGCTGCAAATTAACGACAATTATTTGAGGATACCAAATCTTTTTCGTATTTTTGTGAACTGTAATCAAATTGTAATCAAATGAACGCTATGAAGAGGGTTGTAATGCTTTTTGTCTGTTTGGCCTTTGTATTGACGAGTATGGCTGTTTCCGTAAATCAGAATGGCCAGACGGCGAAATACGAGGTGGTGCCGCTGCCACGGGAGATCGTGATGCAGAAGGGGGAGGGCTTCGTGCTGAATCAGCAGGTGGTGATCGTGGCTGATGACGGGCGGCTGAAGAGGAATGCTGAGTTCCTGAGGGAGTATCTGCGGGAGGAGATGCTGATGGATGTTGCCATCGGGAAGAAGGCTGCGAAGGATAAGGCTATCGTGCTGCGACTGAACGAGAAGATGACGGAGCCGGAGGGCTACCGCATCAGCGTGAACAGGAAGCGGGTGACGATAGAGGGACTGACGCCGCAGGGGGTGTTCTATGGCATCCAGACGCTGCGCAAGTCGGTTTCGGGTCTGAAGGGTGAGGCCATTCTTCCGGCTGCGGTGATAGAAGATGCTCCGCGGTTTGGCTATCGGGGCATGCATCTTGACGTGGCTCGCCATTTCTTCGGCGTGGCGTTTGTGAAAAAGTATCTCGACGCGATGGCGATGCACAATATGAACCGTTTCCATTGGCACTTGACGGACGACCAGGGATGGCGTGTTGCCATCGACCGTTACCCGAAGCTGGTGGAGGAGGGCTCGGTGCGTGGCTATACGGTGCTGGGGCGTAATTCGGCGATTGACGACGGCACGCCCTACGGCGGCAGCTACACGAAGGAGGAACTGAAGGAGATCGTGAGCTATGCGCAGGAGCGGTATATCACGGTGATTCCGGAGATTGACATGCCGGGACACATGCTTGGGGCGCTGAAAGCCTATCCGGAACTGGGATGCACGGGCGGTCCCTACGAGGTGGAGGGCCATTGGGGGGTGTTTGATGACATCCTTTGTGCGGGCAAGGAGGAGACCTTCCAGTTCGTGGAGGGTGTGCTGACGGAACTGATGGAAATATTCCCCTCGGAGTATATCCATATTGGGGGCGACGAGGCTCCGAAGGTGAGGTGGGAGCAATGCCAGCGATGCCAGCAGCGCATCAAGGAACTGGGGCTGAAGGCTGACGGCAATCAGAAGGCGGAAGCCAGGCTGCAGGGCTATTTCACCAAGCGGGTGGAGGCTTTCCTGAACAGCCACGGGAGAAAGCTGATAGGCTGGGACGAACTGATGGAGAGCGACGTGAACGAATCGGCCACGATCATGAGCTGGCGAGGGGTGAAAGGGGGCTTGGCGGCTTCGCAGAAGGGGCACGACGTGATCATGGCGCCCACGAGCCACTGCTACTTCGATTACTACCAGACGAAGGATCATGAATGGGGGGAGCCGTTCTCGTTTGCCAACATGATTACCGTGGAAACGACCTACGGGCTTGATCCTGCGCCCGAAACGCTGTCGGCGGAGGCACGGAAGCATATCCTGGGAGCTCAGGCGAATCTCTGGACGGAGTATGTGACCTGCGAGAGCCAGGCGTTCTATCAGGTGCTGCCGCGCATGGGGGCGCTGAGCGAAGTGCAATGGGTGATGCCGGAGCAGAAGGATTTCAAGGCGTTCGTGGAAAGGGAACGGCGTCTCACCTTATTATATAAGGCTCATGGCTGGCCCTTTGCGGAGCATATTTTCCGGGCTTCGCTGTAGGCATTTTGGGCCATGCGGTCAATGATGTCGATGGCAAGGGGCTCGTCGATGAGGCCGGCTTCGGGGCAGGGGGTGTATTGAGCGGCTTCCTCGGAAGTGGCCAAGCGGCCTTCGAGCAGCAGGAGGAAGTGGCGTTTGTATTCCTCGACCATGGTCTGATAGAAAGGTTCGGTGCGGCAGGCGATGCGCACGAGCTGCATCAGGTCGGTGGCGGGCTGCTGGCGGAGGGCGTTTTCTATCTCGGCGGCCTCGTAGTTCATGCGGGCAATGGCATAGAAGGCTTCGCGGTTATAGACCTGAGCTACGTGCTCGTAGTGCTCGAGGAGTGTCTGCTTCACGGCTTTGGGGTCATGGATGTCTTTTCCCTCCATGATGCCGGTGAGGAAATACTTGAAGAAGGTGCGCACGAGGGCTGCCAGGGCGCGGTCTTTACTAATCTTGTTCATGCTGGATGGCTTTGATGTTTCTCATTAATCCTTCGTATTTGGCCCGTTTCACGGCGGAGCCTTTGAAGAGTCGGCGGTATTGCTCGAGTGAGAGCTGCTGCCAGTCTTCGTCGTTCATGGAGAGGAGTTCTGCGGTGGGCTGCAGGAGGGGTTCGGAGGTAGGTATGGCCTTGGCATTCCAGGGGCATGCCTGCTGGCAGCGGTCGCATCCGTAGAAGGTATGGCCCATCTTGCTGGCGGCTTCCGGAGGAATGGCTCCGCGATTCTCGATGGTGAGGTAGGAGAGGCATAGGGAGGAATGGAAAGCCCCCTCCAAATACTCAACCCCCTCCAAACCTCCCCGAGGGGAGGCTTTCTGTTCTGCACCATCAGGCTCTCCCCCTCGGGGGAGTTGGAGGGGGGTCGTGTGGTGTGTGTGTCGTGGGGGGGCTAATGCTCCCGTAGGGCATGCGTCGATGCATCGGTGGCAACTGCCGCAATGCTGGCGACAGGGGGCATCGGGCTCGAGCTCAATGTCAACGAAGAGTTCGCCGAGAAAGAACTGGCTGCCCATGCCAGGGATGATGAGCTGATGGTTCTTGCCGATGAAGCCGAGACCGGCCTTCATGGCCCAATAGCGTTCAAGGATGGGGGCGCTGTCGGAGAAGGCACGAAAAGCCCCCTCCCGTCCTCCCCCTTGGGGGAGGCTCTCTGTGAGGTTGGGGCTTCCCCCCAGGGGGGGAGTGAGGGGGGCTAGTATTTGCGCTAGCTGATATAGTTTTTGCTTTACAATGTCGTGATAATCCTTGCCGATGGCATAGTTGGCAATGCCCTTGACGGGCTGGGAGGGGGCGTAGTTGAGGGCTACGCAGATGATGCTCTTGACGCCCGGCATCAAGAGACGGGGATCGAGGCGCTTGTCCTCATAGTTTTCCATATACTGCATGGTGGCATGACCTCCCTGCCGGAGCCATTGGCGAAAGGCTTGGGCGGTCTCGGCATCCACGGGCTCAGCCTTGGCGATGCCACAGGCAGAAAAGCCGAGACGCAGGGCCTCGGCTTTGATCTTATGGGATAAGCTTGAACTCATAACCTTGTGCTATCAGCCATTCGATGGATTCGGGGAGGGCAGTGTGCAGCTTGTCGATACTCTTGAGCGAGTCGTGGAAGGTGATGATGGAACCGTTGCGGGTGTATTGCTTCACGTTTTCCACGACGTCCTGAGCCGTGAGGCGGTTGGAGTAGTCGCGTGTCACCACGTCCCACATCACCACGCGGTAGTATTTCTTGATCCAGTAATATACGCTGTGGCGCATCCATCCGTGAGGCGGCCGGAAGAGATTGCTGTGGAGATACTCGTTGGCCTGATAGGTGTTGATGATATAGGTGGTGGTCCAGTGGCGGAAGGAGTTGAAATGGTTCATCGTATGGTTTCCGATGCGGTGGCCTTCTGCCTTGACACGCTCGAAGAGTTCGGGATACTTCCTCACGTTGTCGCCCACCATGAAGAAGGTGGCCTTGATGCCGTAGCGGTGGAGCGTGTCGAGAATGAAGGGCGTAGCCTCGGGAATGGGCCCGTCGTCGAACGTCAGATATACTGCGTGTTCCTGCGGGTCCATTCTCCAGGTTGCATGCGGATAGAACAACCGGAGCCATCGTGCTGGCTGCTCGATAATCATCTTCTTACTGTAGTTGCAACATCTGCCCACCGTTGGCCTGATAGGTGCGGGTGAGGCTGTCGAGTTGTTTGTAGAACTTTTCGGCGAGAGGCTCGCTGATCATCTCGGCCACCTCGATGCAGTTGTTCATGATGTAGAACTGCATCATGGCATCCTGCTGATAGCCGGTCAGTGTAGAGCCGGTGAATGATGAATAGTAGGCTCCGTACTGGCGGGCGTTCTCGAAGACGGCCGTGATGTATTCGGTGGCCTTCTTCTTGTTGCCGAGTAGGGCATAGGCCTTGGCCAGGTCGCTGGCGCCGCTCATGTAGGTGAGGGGCACGTTGTAGGGCGGAATCTCCTGCTCGCAGTAGGCGAGTGCCTTCTTGGCCTTGTCGGTCTTACCTTCGGCAATGAGATGATTGATGAGCTGTCCGAAGAGTCGGCGATGAGTGAAGCACATGCGGGTGACGGTCTCGTCGAGATAGAGGCCCTTGGTCTTGAGTCCGCCGTACTTGAAGCGCGTCATCATGTTCTTATACACCTTGTCGGTGTCGAAGTTCTTGGCACCGGGCTTGTTGGTGGTGAAGGGCGTGATGCGGTTGGCCAGTCCTTCCTGGATGAAGTTGTCACCGAGGTTCATGTAGTTTTCGGAGCCTACGGTGATAGCCACGTAGATGGGGCGTGTCCAGTTGCAGTTGGCAATCATTTCGAGCATCATCAGGTCGCCCTTGTAGAGGGCGTTCTTGCCCTTCAGGGAGATGACCATCTTGTCGGGGATGGTGTCGCTGGCCATGAGCATGCCACTCTTGCGGACGGCTTCCTTGTCGATGGTCACAAAGACGGTGTCGGTAGGAATGAAGTGGAGGTCTTGATTCTTGGAGCGCACCCAGTATTTCAGGATGTTCTTCAGTTCGAAGGGCTCTTCGCCAAACTGCTTGCGGGCTTCTTCGGGATTCTCCTTGTAGAATTCGAGGATGGCCTCTTTCTGGTCGGGCACCACTTCTACGTATTCGTTGGTGCCGGCGCAATAGTCGATTCGCGGCCACGTGATGGGCACGGAGGGTGAATCGTAGGCCGGGCGTCGCATCTGGTCGATATACCAGTCGGTCTGCAGATAACTCAGGTTGCACACGCGGGTATCTGTACGCACGCCTTCAGCCTCCTGATTGTACCAGAGCGGGAAGGTGTCGTTGTCGCCGTTGGTGTAGATGATGGGGTTACCCTCGTCCTGCATGGTCATCAGATAGTTCTGTCCGAAGTCGCGGCAGGTGTAGCGTCCGGAGCGGTCGTGATCGTCCCATGTCTGCGAAGCCATCTGTACGGGCACCAGCAGGCAGAGCACGCCCACCACGGCAGCCACGATGGTGCCGTTGATCTTGGTGTATTTCTTGATGAGGTCGTAGATGGCAGCCACGCCGAGGCCACACCAGATGGCGTAGGCATAGAAGGAACCGGCGTAGGCATAGTCGCGCTCACGAGGCTGCATCGGCGTCTGGTTCAGATAGACCACGATGGCAAGTCCCGTCATGAAGAAGAGGAAGAACACCACCCAGAACTGCTGGATGCCGCGCTTTCCGCGATAGGCCTGCCAGAGCAGTCCGATGATACCGAGCAGCAGCGGCAGACAGTAGAACACGTTGTGGCCCTTGTTCTCCTTAAGTTCATCGGGGAGCAGGCTCTGGTCGCCCAGTCGTGCATTGTCGATGAAGGGGATACCCGTAATCCAGTTGCCGTGCTCCAGTTCGCCATTGCCCTGGATGTCGTTCTGACGTCCGGCAAAGTTCCACATGAAGTAGCGCCAGTACATGAAGTTGCACTGATAGCTGAAGAAGAAGAAAATGTTCTCCAGCTGCGACGGCGTGCGCACCATGATGGTCTCGCCGCAACGGTCGTAGGGTTTCTCCGTGCCTTTCACGACCCATGCCGGAGCCCCCTGCATCCAACTCTCGTAGGAGGAGGTGTGGGCAGCGTCGTGCATGCGTGGGAAGAGCATGTTCTGAGCATACTCGTAGGAGTTCTTGTAGCGCACGATGAAGTAGGAGTCCTTCTCGTCAGGAGAGGCCTTTTCCTTCTGCTGATAGACGGGAGCGCCCTGCTTCATGCGCGGCTTGCAATACTGTCCATCCACATCGAAGGCCACCTGCGAAGTGTAGGCCTGTCCGTAGAACAGCGGACGATCGCCATACTGGTCGCGGCTGAGATAGGAACCCAGCGTGAAGATATCCTCAGGAGAGTTCTGGTCCATCGGGGGATTGGCAGCAGAGCGGATCACGATGACTGCATACGTGGAGTAGCCGATCATGAGCATCAGCATGCAGAGCAGGGCCGTGTTCTTCACGCGAGCGCTGACGAGCTGTACCTTTTCCTTCGCGCCCGTCTTGCGCTGAAGGATGAACCACAGGGCAACGAGCACGATGATTCCGATAATCACGGCCGTCCATCCGTAGCCATAGAAGGGAATGCCCAGCATGGCCACCGAAGCCAGGAAGGCAATGTTCTGGCGGACTACGCTCTTGTTCTGATAAGTCTCATAGATAGCCCACAAGACGATGGCCACCAACGCTATGATATAGATGATGAGACCCGTATTGAAGGGCATGCCCAGCGTGTTGACGAAGAACAGCTCGAACCATCCGCCCACGGTGACGATGCCTGGCACCACGCCATAGAGGATGGCAGCCACGAGCACGAACGACACGAAGAGGGCGATGAGCGAACCTTTCAGGTTGGCATCGGGATGGCGGCGGTAGTACCACACCAAGACGATGGCCGGCACGCAGAGCAGATTCAGCAGGTGAACGCCGATGGAGAGACCCGTGATATAGGTGATGAGCACCAGCCAGCGGTCGCTGTGGGGCTCGTCGGCATGGTCTTCCCACTTCAGTATCAGCCAGAACACGATGGCGGTAAGGGCCGACGAATAGGCATATACCTCGCCCTCTACGGCCGAGAACCAGAAGGTGTCGCTAAACGTATAGATCAGCGCGCCCACCAGTCCGGAAGCCTCGATGGCGATGAGTTTCTGCATCGACATCTCGCTCCAGTCTTTCAGGATGAGTTTCCGCGTGAGGTGTGTGATGGTCCAGAAGAGGAACATGATACACGTGGCGGAGAGCAGCGCGCTCATGGTGTTGACCATGCGTGCCACCTCCGAAGGGTCGCTTACGAACTGCGACAGCAGGTTGGCCGTGAGCATGAAGAACGGTGCTCCGGGTGGGTGTCCTACTTCCAGCTTGTATCCGGTGACGATAAACTCAGGACAGTCCCAGAAGGAGGCTGTCGGCTCAATAGTGCTGCAATAAACGAAGGCTGCAATGAGGAAAGCCACCCAGCCCAGGATATTGTCCACTAACTTAAACTGTTTCATTTATTCTTAATTGTATGATGATTCGTATTCAGTCTGCAAAGATACTTCTTTTTGGGGAGTATTAGGGGCGCGGCAACGTTAAAAGGCGTTAAACCCCTCAGATGTCAGCCAGATGTCAGATAAAAAAGTCAGCTCCGAATACCAGTACGACGTAGCGCAGCAGCTTGCCGATGGTGATGCTGAGCATGGAGATGAAGAAGTTGGAACGCATGAAACCCAGCATGATGGTGATGGCGCTGCCCAGGATGGGGAGGAAAGCGAAGAAGCCCATCCATGCACCGCGTCCGGCCATAAACCGCTGGGCCTTGTCGAGCTCCTCCTTCTTCACGTGGAGGTAGCGTTCCACCCAGTCGAGCCGTCCCATGCGCCCTACGCCGTAGTTGAACAGAGACCCCAGCACGTTGCCCACGGTGCCATAGATAATCAGCGTCCAGTTGTCCAGTCCTGCAGCCATGAATCCCAGCATGACCGCTTCGCTGCTGAAAGGGAAGAAGCTGCCTGCCAGAAAAGCGGCAATGAGCATGCCCCAATAGCCGTACTGGCTCAGGAATTCAAGGAGTATGTCCATAGGTTCAGGGCCGTGAGCAGGAGCGTGACGGTCAGAATGATATAGAATACGACGTTGGAGAGCCGCGAGTTCGTGTGGGCGATGAAGTGGGCGATGAGCGGACTCGTGCAAACGATCATCATCGCAAAGAGACAGCTGAAATGCTGGGGCTGCAACACGATGAAGAGGATGATGAGCAGGTCCAGCGTGATGAAGAAATGATAGATCATGCGCGTGCGGATGCGGTCAAGGCGTCGTTTCCACATATAGTGGCCGATGCTCAGCATGGCAATCAGCACCACGAACATGAAGCTCAGCAGCTGCGGTCTTGACAGGCTGGCGTAGTCGAACACCGGATGGAAGCTGGCAATGCTCGCGAAATGCGAAACCATCCAGTCCATCTTGCCCAGATAGGCGGCGATGCCCACCGTGAACCAGTAGGGCGTGATCAGTCCCAGCAGCGAAGCCCACAGCATCTTGGGGCTGAAGGCCATCAGGCTGAAAGCCATCATCAGCCACAGGAACGGCACGAAATATACTATCTTGACAAACACCAGGCTGGCAATGCCCAGGCAGAGGAAGGCGTAATACGTGAGTCCCGGCGAGGCCTTGTCCTGATAGGTGTGGAAGATAATCGTGCAGAACATGATGAGGCACAGCGTGCATACGGCCACCCCGATTGACGGAAACAGGAATACCGCCATCGACGACAGGGCCAGAAAGGTGCACGACACCATGCGGCTGTACATGTGGAGCAGGGCATTGGTGTTGTTGAGCTCCACCATCAGGTACGTCGATAGCAGCAGCATGGCAAACTGTGCATACCACATGCCTTCCAGCAATCCGCCCAACAGCCAGATACCTGCGGCATACATCACCATCAGCGGCAGTGCATACCGGCTTTCCGCAACTCTATTCTGAAATCTCTTCACCCTCGAAAAAAAAGTCTCAACGCCCGGCCTTAGAGGTCAGCACCGATGTCCGAACGGAAATACTTGTCGGTGAACTGAATCTTCTGGGCTTCCTGGAAGGATTTCTGCAGGGCTTCCGCCTTGTCCTTGCCATAGCTCGAGACGGCAATCACGCGACCGCCGTTGGTCACCACCTGACCGTCTTTCATCGTTGTTCCTGCATGGAATACGATGCTGCCTTCCACCTGGTCGATACCGCTGATGGGATAGCCTTTCTGGTAAGCCTGCGGATATCCACCGCTGACGAGCATCACGCAGACGGCAGCCCTTTCGTCGAACTCAATTGCGCGCTCATCGAGGTTGCCTTCGGCCACGCCTTCGAAGAGGTCCACGATGTCGCTCTTCAGGCGAAGCATCACGCTCTCCGTCTCGGGGTCACCCATGCGGCAGTTGTATTCGATGACCATCGGCTCGCCCTTCACGTTGATTAATCCGAAGAAGATAAATCCCTTGTAGTCAATGCCTTCAGCCCGAAGTCCTTCAACCGTTGGTTTAATGATGCGCTGCTCCACCTTCTGCATCCATTCCTGGGTGGCAAACGGCACGGGAGAGACGCTGCCCATACCTCCGGTGTTGAGGCCGGTGTCGTGCTCGCCGATGCGCTTGTAGTCCTTGGCTTCGGGGAGAATCTTGTAGTGCTCACCGTCGGTAAGTACGAAGACCGAACACTCGATTCCGCTCAGGAATTCCTCAATCACCACTTGCGAAGAAGCATTGCCGAACATGCCGCCGAGCATCTCCTTCAGTTCCTTCTTGGCCTCGTCGAGCGTAGGCAGTATCAGCACGCCCTTGCCGGCACAAAGACCGTCGGCCTTCAGCACGTAGGGAGCTTCCAGCGTCTCCAGGAATCTGAGTCCTTCCTCCAGATGCTCACCGTCGAAAGTCTGGTAGCGGGCGGTAGGTATCGCGTGGCGCTGCATGAAGCCCTTGGCGAAATCCTTCGAGCCTTCCAGCACGGCGCCAGCCTTCGAAGGTCCGATGACGGGTATTGCTGCCGTACGGGCATCGGCCTTGAATTCGTCGTAGATACCTTTCACCAGGGGGGCTTCGGGGCCTACCACCACCATGTCGATGCCGTTGTCGAGCGTGAACTGCTTGATTTTATCAAAATCGTTAACGCCGATATTGACGTTCTCACCTGCATTCACGGTGCCTGCATTGCCGGGAGCGATAAAAAGTTTCTCACACTTTGCGCTTTGCGCAATCTTCCATGCCAGAGCGTGCTCGCGCCCGCCGCTGCCTAACAGTAATATCTTCATACTTTTATTAAATAATACAACGGTTTGATTTCTTTCTGCAAAGGTAAGCAGAATCCGCAAAATACACAAATTTAATTATCTTTCTTTTTGCTTTATTCAATTTTTTAGTATCTTTGCGCTGTAAAATATGAAAAGACTGAAGAAAACAAGTGTCGTAACATCCCTGCTAATCGGTTGCCTGTGGGCGACGATGATGCTCACGGGATGCCAGGGGCAGACGGCAAATCCGGTGAGCGGACACGCCGCCTACTACTGGAGCACCGTGTTTCGCCTCAGTCCTGAGCAGCGCAGCTTCCTCCGCGACCATGCCATCGGGCGCCTCTACGTGCGCTATTTCGACGTGGTGATGGGGCAGGAGGGAGAGCCCATGCCCAATGCCACCATCCAGTTCAACGACTCCTTCCCGCAAGGCATCGAGGTGGTGCCCACCGTGTTCATCCTCAACGAATGCATGGCCAAGGAAACCTCAGGACTGGCCCATAAGATAGCTGCCCGCATCCTGCAGATGAACGAGACCCACGACGTCCTCAACGTCAGGGAAGTGCAGATCGACTGCGACTGGACACGACGCACCGAACGGCGATTCTTCGCCTTCATGGACTCTCTGCGGAGCGAACTGCAGGCCAAGGGCATCCGCCTCTCGTCAACCATCCGTCTTCATCAGCTCTCCCAGAAGGCACCGCCAGCCGACAGGGGCGTGCTGATGGTCTATAACACAGGCGATTTCACCGACATCAACTGCCAGAAACCCATTCTCGATGCCGAAGTCGTGGGGCCCTACCTGAAGTATCTGGCCTCCTATCCGCTGCCCCTCTCCGCCGCCTATCCGCTCTTCAGCTGGCAGATACTCTTCCGCGGAAAGCGTTTCGTAGGCATTATCCACGGCAAAGACGAGTACCCCATACTGCCCACCGACAGTATCGTCAATCGCGATGTCACCCTCGACGAAATCCTGAAGGTGCGCCAGATGATTGCCCGCCAGCGGGAAGACATCCACGACGAAGTGATTCTATATGAACTAAACGATAAAAACATTCAAAAATTCAACCACAATGATTATGAAAAGATTCTTGCTGACTAGTCTGATGGCCGTGGCCGCCTTCTCCCAGGGATGGCCATGCGGCGGCGAGTATTCCTCGCACAACTATTATATGATGGACGTGGCACCACGCAACGTCAATCTGCTGAATCTCGAAGAACGCTTCAACCAGTATTGGAAAACCTATACCGCGAACGACAACGTCGAGTACCGATGGTATCGTGATAAAATTATGCAGGCCGCACGCCAGAAGGACGATGCCGACATGGTGGCCTATCTGACCCATCTGAACAACTATCTCGACATCTCAGAGCAGTTGGGCGAAACATGGAGCTATCCCACCAAGGAGCAGCTCGCCGAGCGCCAGGCCATGCTTCAGCGCATGCTAAAGGCAGCCCAGAACTACAAGGGCGCCCGTCTGAGAGCCCAGTATGCCCTCCTGGCCATGCGCGCCAATATGCTGCTCAAGGACCACGAGGCCAACATCAGCTACTGGAAGTCCAAGAGCGGCAATCTGCCCGAAAGCGCCTACAAAGACCTGATGCGCAACATCTATGCCGGAGCCCTCTTCCATACGGGGCAGAAGAAAGAAGCCTTCGACATCTATGCCGAGCAGGGCGACCAGACCAGCATCCGCTGGGCCATGCGCAAGTATCGCAACCTGGCCGGTATCCAGACCATCTTCGACGAGAATCCCAATGCCCCCTCGCTCTATTACCTGGTGCAAGATTTCGTCAACAACGTGCAGGAAAGCATCGACACGGAGGACGCCGACCTCATACAGATGATCGACCGCATACAGCTTTCGATGGGCGAGGCCGGGCGATTCGTGGAATTTGCCGACCGAGCCGCAGCCAACAGTGCCGTGAAAGACCGTTGCCTGTGGAAGACAGCCTCCGCCCTCACCAGCTGGCTCATGGGCCGCAAGGAGCAGGCCGCCAAGGCAGCCGATGAAGCCATGAAGCTCGACGGCGCAGAGCGCACCAAGGATAACGCCCGCTGCGTCAGGCTCCTGATCATGGCCGGTGGCGACAAAGTGAAGAGCAAGACGTTGCGACAGGAATTGGAATGGCTCGATGCGAAAGCAGCCTCCGAGAAGGAAGAAGACTACTGCTTCAGCAACGCCCGCGACCGCATCATGCGCCTTGTGCTCTGCAACAAGTACCGTCAGGCCGGCAATCTCAACATGGCCCTGGCCTGCACCGCAGCAGAATGGGAGCCGCGAACCACCGAGTTTGCCGCCGATAGCTGGAACGGCAACTATAGCGGAGAGTTCTATTATGCACTCGACACCCTCAATGCAGCCGAGCTTCAATCCTACTATCAGTTTATCAGCGGCCGCCATAAAGACGCCTTCGAGTCCTACGTGGCCGAGCATTCATTCCGCGATGCCGACTACTTCAACGATTTGATAGGCACCCGCCTGATGGCCGAGAACAAGTTTGAGGAAGCCATCCCCTTCCTCGAGAAAGTGCCCATCCGTTTCCTCAACAGCCAGAACATCAGCTATTATGCCACCCATCGCGACTGGACCGTCTCGCGCTGGTTGCAAGAGCAGAACATGGGCGAAGGCGAATGCGACGGCCCGCAGACCGGCAAGCTCACCGAGAACATGAAGCTGAAGTTCTGCCGCGAGCTCCTTCAGTTGCGCAGCCAGCATCAGTTGGCCTCCGAGGCCCAGCGTCCCCAGCTGGCTTATCAGCTGGCAGTCCTCTACGACCAAGCCTCCCATTGCGGCGACTGCTGGTATCTCACGAACTACGGTTGGTCCTCCGTGCCCTATCTGGAGTCTTGGCAGGCAGATTTCGAGAAGATAGCAACCCAGTGGCTCGACGAGAGCAAGCTCTCTTCCGATTTTGACTTGCGGGTAAAGAGCCTCTACGGCCAATCCTTCATAGCCTACGACGGTCCCTGGGCCGACAGCGAGATGAACTGGAGCACCGGAGTAGCCAAGCTGACGCCCCATCCCGAGCGTTGTCAGTATCAGGCATTGACCGAGCTCAGCGAGTTTGCCCGCCGCAATGCTTCGCGCCTGCCCGAGTATATCACGAAGTGTGAGCTCATCAAGCAGTTCCGCGACAATAAATGAAGATTATTGAAGAATTGTTGATACCCTTATCTCAATTCATATTACAATTTCACGTACGATTTTTTTTCGATTTTTGCTATCACTGCTATCACTAGAATCAGTAACCTACTGAATGTCTGTAAGTTGCGGGCCTGATTTTAGTGATAGCACAGGTGATAGTAGTGATAGCAAAATGGCATCGTCCTGAAAAAAGTTGATGGTTAAACCAATAAAATCCTGTTATTGGTTGTCAAATTGTTTTTCATACCTGATTTTTTGCAATGATAAAGCGCATTTTTTTGAATGCAGAGTCTTAATACTCAGCGTGGGATTTCATGGAAATTGGATGGCGTCTGATGGTGCGCCAAATTACTGCGAAGGCTCCGCAGCACTACTGCGGATGATGCGCAGTACTACTGCTAATGGGTAGCAGTGGTGCTGCAAGTGATACGCACCTCTTTCGGTGATAACGGCGTGCAAGTGAAAATCTGAGTGTTTTGGGGTGGTTTTTTGCGCGGAAAGACTTTTTGCTATCACTGCTATCACCTGTGCTATCACTAGATATTTTGTTGCAACTTGCAGTCATCCAGCTATTTGTGGATTTTAGTGATAGCAGTGATAGCAAAAACAGGGAAAAACTTTTTTTACGCACATATAGAAAGCGTCGGTTTCTCCGTTCATGAAACTTTTGAAATCGCCCATTTCATTGGGGTTGTATCACTTTTGTAGTTTTGTTAAGTAGATTTTTGGAGAATTGGATTATAATGCTTACTTTTGCAGCAAACATATTCATAACTATGAAACCTTATCCAGGAAATAACATAGCGAGAAAGGAAAACGGCCCAAGCATCAGCCATGTGGTGTTTGGGCAGAAATCAAACTACCCCACTGATTCACTTTGTGCCTTAGATAAAGCACAATGTAGAGAAAGGAGGTACAACTATGACCTATAACGAATTATTGCTGCAAAAAGAGTGGTGGCAAAAATGCAATGAGATACTTAGCAGAGACCGCTACAAATGTAGGGATTGTGGATGCTTTGGCTTTCACAATGGCTACAATTACATGAAGATCAACCGAATTGAAGAGATTGACGCTTTGTTGAATGGGTGGACTTTCAACGGTGTAGTCTTTTCTAAATTTTGGGCTGATATTCCTACTAAGAAACCTTATCAAATCAAAGACATTATATTTGAAAAGGTATGTAATAATATTGATGGAATCAATGTTTACGAACTGAATCTTATAGAATCAAAAAATAATCTATTTACAAATATTTTTTTATGTCCTGAAAAGTTAATAGCTATTTCTAATACTAATATTGATAGTCTTGATGCAACCGTGTATGAATATGATAACTCAATAAAGAAAAGTGATTCCTCTGATGCTTCTGGTTGGGCATACCTATTTGAATTTCCATGTCCTATATCTGATGCCATCTGTGTAAACATAGAGTATTCAATACCTTTTATCATAAACCAAATACCCTATAATAATATTATAATCAATATCACATTTGGAAACAGATTGATTTCCATAAGATTTACATATTATTCGTTCAAATTGAAGGGCTTGAATATCCACCACACACATTACACAAGAGGCTGCAAGCCTTGGGAGTATGAAAATGATTCATTGGTAACATTATGCGAAGATTGCCATAAGAAACGGCACGAAACTTCACGTATTCCGCTATACGACCAAGGCAAGAGACTAATAAATAATCTCGTTCCATGTAGCAGATGTGGCGGTAGTGGCTATCTCCCTCAGTATAGCCATGTAGAGCATGGAATCTGTTTCAAGTGTTATGGTGAGGGTACGGTTATCGAATAGTGAACTAAAGTCAAGCCCCTAAATTGCAATTGAAATGGGAAATTACATTATGACAGATATTCGCATCCACAAAGTGGACAATACCAACAGTAACTGCATCGAAGGATTGAAAAGAAAGCCCGAAGATGACTTCTACATCAAGTTTGATGTTATAAATAAGGACAATCTTTTCGAAGAGCCTTTTAGAGATGCGGTTATGGGTTCTGACAATCCGTTTATAATTCGTACATTCAGGAAGTTATTCCCTGTCGGCAAAGACAAGAATGACGAAGACTGGAACGGACTAAACACAGAACTCACACCAGAAAAAGTTGCTGCGTTTGACCCAAATGATTTGCCAGAAGCGGTACGAAAACTACCGCCTACGACAATAATCGTACCAGTTCCGATGCCAGGATTGTTCTTGATGAAGTACAGTAGCAACGTTAAGGACAAGGACGGCAACCCGATTCCAGGCATGAAGAATGGACAATGGGTCAAGGCCCGTAACGGATTGGTAAAAATCTACCAGTCTCGAGCAATGCTCGTTGTCTACAAGCGAGACGAAGACACGGGCGAGCTCAAACCTGCAAATGGTTGGGACACGAAAGACCGCATCAAGGACTACTGTGAACGTAACTGCTACCCAATCAGTAAGTTGTACGAGAACACCGATGACCCTAATCCAACCATCGATGAGGCTTACGACCCAAGAGCAATGGCAGAAGTCAAGCATCCATGAGCAACCGAAGAGACTGTCAGGGATGCTGAACACGCTGCATCTAGTGAAGCAGAAGGATTGGCGTAATGAACAAAGGGAGTATGGTCGGCAACGGCTGCACCCCTTCTTCGTTTTAAATGAACAGGGGTTCTATTATTGCAAACGAAATAGATAAGAACTGTTAGGGTAGACTACAATTACAGAACATATTTCGAACGTCTTTAAAAAAGGTGAATGGGAAAAATGAGAAGGTATGTCGGAATCCGACATACCTTTCTGCATGGTGCTGTGTGAACAGAGAACCTGTTCACGTTATATTATTAACCATTAAGGAATTCAAGTCTTTCCTATTCCTCGCTCTTTTACTTCAGATAGTCCTCGAAATACTGGGTGATGCGCTCGTGAAGATGTACGCTCTGATGGCCCCGCATGTTGTGGGGCTCGCCGGGATAGACGAAGAAATCGGGCTGCGTGCCGGCCTTGATGCATTCGGCCAGGAACGAGAGGCAATGCTGGGGCACCACGGTGGCGTCGTTGTAGCCGGTGATGATCTGCAGCTTGCCCTTCAGGTCTTTGGCCTTGGAGAGGAGAGAAGTTTTCTCGTAGCCCTCCGGATTGCTCTGCGGCGTGTCCATATAGCGTTCGCCATACATCACTTCGTACCACTTCCAGTCGATGACGGGGCCTCCGGCAACGCCTACCTTGAAGACGTCGGGATAGTTGGTCATCAACGAGATGGTCATAAAGCCGCCGAAGCTCCATCCGTGGACGCCGAGACGGTCGGTATCGACATAGGGCAGCGTGCGCAGGAATTCCACGCCTTTCATCTGGTCTTGCATCTCGATCTGTCCGAGCTGGCGGAACGTGGCCTGCTCGAACTGGAGTCCGCGGTTTTCAGAGCCGCGGTTGTCGAGGATGAAGAGCAGGTAGCCTTTCTGGGCCATGTAGGTCTCCCATGAGCGGGAGGCATAGTGCCAACGGGCATCTACGTTGTGGGCATGGGGACCGCCATAGACATAGACGACGGTGGGATATTTGCGGGCGGGATTGAAGTCGGCCGGTTTCACCATCCGGTAGTAGAGGTCGGTCTGGTTGTCGGCTGCCTTGATGGTGCCGCATTCGTAGGTGGGCACCTGATAGCCTTCCCAGGGGTTCTTGGCTTCGAGAAGGGTGAGGGGCTTCGTGGGAGCCGTGGTGTTCTGGAGGTTGATGACGCGGGGAACATCAGGCTCCGAGTAGTTGTCGATGAGCCATTGGCCGTTCTCGCTGAGCGTGGCTCTGTGCCATCCGCGCTGGTTGTCGAGTGGGGTGCGCTTGCCGTTTTCCACGTTGACGGCGTAGAGGTTCTGCTGGATGGGTGAGGCCTCGTTGCTGGCGATGATGAGGCTGCGGGTCTTGGCGTTGAAGCCGAGCATGTCCATCACTACCCAGGGGCCGCTGGTGAGCTGCCGGAGCTGACGGCCGTCCTTATCGAAGAGATAGAGGTGGTTGTAGCCGTCTTTCTGGCTTTGCATGATGAACTTCGAGCTGTCCCAGGGCAGGAACTGGATGGGGTGCATGGGCTCTACGTATCGGGGGGATGTCTCGCGGTAGAGCTCATGAAGCCTTGCTCCAGTCAGGGCGTCGTAACTGACTAAGCGACAGTCGTTTTGGTCGCGGTTCAGTTCGAACATATAGAGGGTCTTTGCGTCGGGGCTCCATGCGATGTTGGTGAAATAGCAGACCTCCCCAAGTCCCTCCGAAGGAGGGGGTGTCTGTAGGTAGATGGTCTTTTGGGTTTTCACGTCATAGACGCCCACCGTGACCTGATGGCTTGTCTCACCGGCCATGGGGTATTTGTCGGGCTCGTAGGCTGCGCTTCGCTCGAAGATGTTCACCTGCGGGTAGTCGCTGACCATGCTCTGGTCCATGCGATAGAAGGCCAGCCGCTCATGGGCGGGACTCCAGAAGAGGCCTTCCATGATGCCGAATTCGTTGCGGTGGACGGCCTCGCCATAGACGATCTCGCGGGAACCGTCGGTGGTGAGTTGGCGGCCGGCCACGAAGAGGTTGTGGTCTTTCACCTCGGCCACGGGCTGCCGGTCTTTCTCCCACGCCTCGTACTGCTGCTGCTGCTTGTCGGTGAGCGGTTTCTCGCGGCCGGTCTTCTTGTTGACAAGCCAGAGGTTGTCTTTCTCTTTCCGCAACAGTTCATCGCCCCACCATCGGTAGTCTTTCGTCGCGGGCGTCATCTGCTTGTAGTTCTTTCCGCCGAAGTTGAGGTCTTCGAGCGTGAACTGCTTCAGTTGCTGGGCGCCGAGTGGCAGGGATTGTGTGGTGAACATGGCGATCAGTGCGAGTGCCGTTGTCTTAATCTTCATCGCTGAAATCATGATTGCTGTTCTTGAAATCACGGCCTCCGCGCTTGAAGTCGCCTCGCTTGCCGCCCTTGAAGTCGCCTTTGCCGCCTCGGGAATCGCGGCGTCCGCCCTTGAAGCTGCCTTTGCCGCCTCGGGAATCGCGGTCGTTGCCGCCTCGGAAGTCGCGGTCGTTGCCCCGGCGGTCTTTCTTGAATTCGCCGCGTGCACGAGCAGCCCTGCGGTCGCGGCCTGTGGGGCGGTCGGAATCGGAGAAGTCGCGGTCTTGTCCCAGTGACCTGGGCTCCTTGAAGGCTGGGTGATGCTTATGGAACTTGAAGGAACGGATGTCGGCCTCTTCGTTTTCCTCGTCTTCGTCGAGTCGTTTCTTGAATTCGCGGTTCTGCTTGAAACGGCGCTTTTCGGCCATGGCTTTCTTCTCCTCGTCGCTCTTGACGATGCCGCCTTCGGAGCGGAATTCGCGGAGCTTGCCTTCAAACATCTGGTACTTGCGGAACTCGCATTCGAGCGAACCGTTGAACAAGGGAATCTTGATGCTGGGCTTCAGTCCGATGGCATCGAAGCATTCCTCGCGGTAGCTGAGCACCCAGGCTTCGTTGCCCTGGAATTCGTGCTTCAGCTTCTCGCCGATCATCTTGTAGGTGGCAAGGAGGTTGGGCGTGGAGATGCGCTCGCCGTAAGGGGGATTGGTGATGAGGATGGCGGGCTCGGCGGGCTTGGTGAAGTCCTTGAAATCCTGCTGCTCCACGGTGATGGCCTTGGTGAAGCCTGCGGCCTTTGCGTTGAGGCGGGCGGTGTTGACGGCCTTCATGTCGATGTCGTAGCCATAGATGTGGTGGCTGAACTCTTTTTCGCGAGAGTCGTCGTTGTAGATTTCATCGAAGAGGTCCTTGTCGAAGTCGGGCCATTTCTCGAAGGCAAATTCCTTGCGGAAGATGCCGGGCGACATGTTGTGGGCGATGAGGGCTGCCTCGATGAGCAGCGTTCCGGAGCCGCACATGGGGTCGATGAAATCGCTTTCGCCCCGCCAGCCGCTCATCAGGATCATTCCTGCTGCGAGCACCTCGTTGAGCGGGGCCTCTACCGATTCCTGGCGGTAGCCGCGGCGATGGAGGCTCTCGCCGGAAGAGTCGAGGCAGAGCGTGGCCTTATCGTCGGCAATATGGATATGCAGGCGAAGGTCGGGGTTGGTGATGGACACGTTGGGGCGCATGCCGGTCTTTTCGCGGAACTGGTCGGCAATGGCGTCCTTCACCTTATAGGCCACGAATTTGGAATGGCGGAACTCCTCGGAGAACACCACGGAGTCAACGGCAAAGGTTTTCTTGTTGTCCAAATACTGAGTCCAGTCGATTGACTTTACTTCCTCATAGACGTCATCGGCGCTCTGCGCCTTGAAATGCTTGATGGGCTTGAGGATTCGGATGGCCGTATGCAACTGAAAGTTGGCACGATACATCATTTCCTTGTCGCCGGTAAAGGATACCATACGGCGACCAATCTCTACGTTGTTTGCTCCTAAGTTAGTGAGCTCTTCTGCCAGCACGGGCTCCAAGCCCATGAACGTCTTGGCAATGAGTTCGAATTCCATTGTCTGTTATCTTAAACTTTATTGTATTTCTTGCTATTGGGTTGCATGTCTTCGGTGACCCATACGTTGGCTCCGATGACGGAGCCGCGGCCGATGGTGATGCGTCCTAAGATGGTGGCGTTGGCATAGACCACCACGTCGTCTTCGAGAATGGGGTGGCGGGGAATGCCCTTGATGGGGTTGCCGTTGTCGTCGAGTGGGAAGCTCTTGGCTCCCAGGGTGACTCCCTGATAGAGCTTCACGTTGTTGCCGATGATGCAGGTGGCCCCGATGACTACGCCCGTGCCGTGGTCGATGGTGAAATGGTGGCCGATGGTAGCCGCCGGATGGATGTCGATGCCAGTCTCGGAATGGGCCATCTCGGAAATGATTCGTGGAATCAGGGGCACGCCGAGTTCTATCAGTTCGTGGGCTATGCGGTGGTTGGTGAGGGCCTTGATGACGGGATAGCACGAGATGATCTCGCCGAAGCTCTCAGCGGCGGGGTCGCCGTTGTAGGCTGCCTCCACGTCGGTAGCCAGGATGCTACGAATCTTGGGGAGCCGCGAAATAAGCTGGGTGGCTATGACGGACGCTGGGCGGTTGCATTCCGTGAGGTCGTCGCTGACGTCACACTCGCAACGGCTAAAGCAGAGTCCGGCCATGATCTGGTCGGTGAGCAGCTTGCGGAGCCGCTCCACGTTGACACCTATATGATACTTGATGGTTTGGGAATTGACGGTGGATTTCCCGAAATAGCCGGGAAAAAGGATGGAGCGTGACAATTCGATGATTTCTTCGAGCGCCTTGCTCGACGGTAGGGGGTCGCCTTCGCGATGCTGGTGGAACAGTCCTTTCAGAGATTCTGCCGCCGAGAGTTCCTCCACGGTCTGTGTCAGAATCTGAGTCAAATTATCAGTGTTCATCTTTGATGTGTCAATAAATTCGGTGCAAAGATACGGAAAAACTAAAGAATAAAAGAATTAAAGAATAAAAAATTTGGTCTTGCCTGCAACTTTTTGCGATGTCGTTTCGTCTAATAGGCAAACAATAATCCAAAAGTTATGAAGAAAGCAATCATTTTTGTCGTGGCAGCCCTTTTGGTCAGTTCTTGTATCTGGAAGCATCATTCCAAGAGCAGACTGCGCCCGCTGCCTGTTGCCAACGAAGAAGTTGGTGTAAAGTATTTTAATACGGTCAGCATAGCTGGCGGCGTGGACGTGGTCTATATCCAGGGAACCCGCAACTTCGTGAAGTTTGAAGGCCCGGAATCCTCCCTTAAACATTATGGAATAGAGGTGGAAGGCGAAGAGCTCCACATTGCTCCGCGAAACAACGTCATTAAGACCTTCGCCGGGGCGGATGATGTAAAGATTATTGTATCATCTACTGACCTCGTGGAAGTGAAGATAGCGGGCAGTGGGGAATTCCGTATGAAAACGCCGCTGGATACCGATAACCTCAGGGTGAAGGTGGCTGGTTCGGGCGATGTTGACCTTGCGGACGTTATCTGCGACAATATATCCTGCGACATTGCCGGCAGCGGCGACATCAAGGTGCGTAGCGTGACTGCGGGCAATGCGATGCTCTCTATTGCCGGCAGCGGCGACATGGAGATGAATTTCAAGAACTGCGGCACGGTGAAGGCGAAGATTGCCGGCAGCGGCGACATTAAGCTGAAGGGTAAAACGGGACATTTTGACTCAAAAATAGCGGGAAGTGGAACAGTTGACACTTCTGAACTTATAACAAATTAAAAAAAATACATAAAAATCATCCCGTTATAATTTATAATGTGTAATTTTGCACCAAATTAGATTATAACGGGATGAAATATGCAATCATTGCTGCCGGTGAAGGTTCACGATTGGCAGCTGAAGGGATAACGGCCCCCAAACCGTTGGTGAAAGTCAACGGTGAGCGTCTGATAGATCGCCTTATCCGTATTTTTATACAAAACGATGCTGAGGAAATCGTCGTGATATGTAATGACATGACGACGCTGGTGGCAAGCCATTTGGTAGAGTTGCAGCGCGACGGGCTGGAAGGACGCCCCATTCCGCTGCGGTTCGTGGTGAAAAGCACTCCCAGCAGCATGCATAGTTTTTTCGAGATCAGCAAATATCTCAGCGACGGGCCTTTCGTGATGACCACGGTGGACACCATTTTCCGTGAGGATGAGTTTGCTGATTTCGTTGCATCCTTCCGTCGGTCGGGTGTGCAGACGTTCCCCGTGACGGATTTCATCGACGATGAGAAACCGCTCTACGTGGGGACGGACGAGGCGATGAACATCACGGGATTCTATGACGAGAATCGCGATTGCCGCTATATCTCGGCAGGCATCTACGGCCTTTTGCCTGAAGCCATAGATACCCTTCGCGGGTGTATGGAGCGGGGCGAGAGCCGGATGCGCAACTTCCAGCGGGCGCTGATTGCCGACGGACTGAAAATAAAGGCTTTCCCGCTGTCGAAGGTGCTTGACATTGACCATGCCGGAGACATCCTGAAAGCAGAACAATTCCTTCGTTCCTAAGCCTATGCCTCTTATTCTTCCGCAGATATTGATGGTGCAGCGTGCCGAGTGCTTCTCCCCGAATGCCGTGGAGAAAGACCTGGCTGTGCTGCAGGCCGTAGGAAAGCTGCTGGCTGAGCGCGGGGCCAATGTCGGTTATGTGAAGGAAGAGCTCCTGCATGACAAGCGTTGGAAGCTCGGTGAGCATGTGGGGATTATCTTCTCGATGGCCCGTTCGGAGAAAGCGCTTGCCGTCTTGCAACAGGCGCAGGCCGAGGGCGTGGTGGTGATCAATGATCCCCGCAGTATTGAGATCTGCAACAGCCGCAGGGCTATCGACGGCATGATGCGCAGCAATCACATACCTGCCGCTCCCTATTATGAAAGGGGCAGGGGATGGATCAAGGCTGACCGTGGCCATGACGTGCGGTTTGCTGCCAATGAGGATGAAATGCTTGCCTTCAAGCAACAGGTGGAAAACCCGCTGCTGACGGCTCACGTGGAGGGAACGACCGTGAAGTTCTATGGCGTGACTGACCGCTTCTTCTATCCTCAAGGCTATCCGCAGGTGGCCGAGGCTGCTTCGCGTCTGGCCCGCTTGGTGGGTATTCAGGTATATGGAGGTGACGCCGTGGTGCGTGATGACGGCACCATCGCTTTGATTGATTTTAACGACTGGCCCAGTTTCTCCGCATGTAGGGAAGAGGCTGCCGCTGCAATAAGTAGATTAATATGAATAAAGAAAAATTCAACCAGCTTCTTCAGGCTTCCCTGAAGTCGGAAGATACAGAAGAATGGCTCGACGTCCATTTCAACCGTCCTATCGGCTTGTGCTTTGCGCTGCTGTCAGCCAAACTGGGTATCAAGCCCAATACGATAACCGTCCTGAGCATCTTCTTCGGCGTGGCTGCCGGCGTGATGTTCAGCTATACGGATCTCCTGCATAATATTGCAGGCGTGCTCCTGCTGATGCTGGCTAATTTCGGGGATTCCACCGACGGACAACTGGCTCGCCTCACGAATCAGAAGTCGCTGTTGGGACGTGCGCTCGACGGCGTGTCGGGCGATGTATGGTTTGTGGCCATCTATGTTGCCTTGTGCTTGCGTATGCAGGGGCAGACGATTCCCTTCACCAGCTATCAATGGGGACTTCTCATCTGGGTGCTGGCGGCCATTTCCGGTCTGTTATGCCATTCGCCGCAGGCTTCTTTGTCTGACTATTACCGGCAGATTCATCTGTTCTTCCTGTTCGGAAAGGATGGCAGCGAACTGGACAATAGTGCAGCGCAACGCGAAATCGTGAGGAATCTGCCGAAGGAGAAATGGTTTGACCGCCTGTTTCATACGCTCTACGGCAATTATTGCCACAATCAGGAGAAGCGCACGCCTAACTTCCAACGTTTCTTTGCCAAGTACAATGAGCTGAAGAAGCAGGGCGATTCGCGCATTCCCGCCATTCAGAAAGAAATGCTGGAGGGCAGCCGTCCGTTGATGGCCTATACCAACCTGCTCACGTTCAACAGTCGTGCCATTGCGCTTTACGTGACGGCGCTGCTCAATTGCCCGTGGGTGTTCATGCTCTTTGAAATCGTGGTTCTGACATCCTTATATATTTATATGCATCATAGCCATGAGCGTCTTTGCAAAAGGCTCCTGGCAAAAATGGAAAACAATTAATCATCTGAATAAGCATGAAAGGCTATATATTCGATTTCGGCGGCACAATCGACACCAATGGCTGCCACTGGGGTAAGTTTATCTGGCATGCATACGAGCGTCAGCATGTTCCCGTCAGTTGGGATGAATTCCGCGAAGCCTATGTCCATGCCGAACGGCAACTGGGCAGGAATCCTATCATCCTGCCTACGGATACTTTCCGCCAGACGCTCGACAAGAAATTGCGCATTGAGATGGAATGGCTCGTCACGCAAGGCTATTGGTATAGTGCGCCGCTTGAGATGGAGCGCCTTCATGCCGCTGTGCTCGATGATCTCTACAGCAGGGTCAGTGAGCGCGTGGCCTGCGGCCGTGAGGTGCTGCAGAAACTGGCGCCACGGTATCCCGTGGTGCTTTGCAGCAACTTCTATGGCAATCTTACTGAGGTGCTGAAGGAGTTCCAGCTCGATGGACTCTTCCAGGAAGTGGTGGAGAGTGCGGCGGTGGGTATCCGTAAGCCCGATAGCCGCATCTTTGAGTTGGCTTTGCAGACGTTTGGCGGGATAGAGGCCGCTTCAGAGGTCGTGGTCGTTGGTGACAGCCTGAAAAACGACATCCGTCCTGCTCGTCAGTTAGGCTGCCAGACCATTTGGCTGAAAGGCGAGCCATGGGATAGTGAGGCTACGGATGACCCCTCTGCTTATACAGGCGAAGCAGATCATATTATTAACGATATTTCTGATTTAACCAGTATTTAGATGAGAAGATTTTTCGTTTCTCTTTTGATGGCTTTATTGGCCGTCTGTGTTCAGGCTCAGAATATTACCGGGCAAATCATAGATGACCTGACGGGCGACAGTATTCCCTTTGCCGCCCTCCGTTATCGTGGCCATAAAATCTCAATGGCTTCCAACCATGCCGGACGCTTTACGATTGAACGCCACGAGGGATGGAGGATTACCTTCTCGGCTGTAGGCTATAAAAACCGAACCATAGAAGTGAATGGCAATTTCCCTTCGAATGTGGTGATCCGTCTGAAGCCCGATGCCCATGAGCTGGAAGGTGTCACCGTGAAAAGCAAGCGCCATCGCTATCGCCGCAAGGATAATCCTGCCGTGGAGCTGATGCGGCGTGTCATTGCCGCCAAGAAACGTACCGACCTGGGCAACCATCCCTATTACGAATATCACAACTACCAGAAGATCACGCTGGCCGCCAACGACATTCAGCCCTCTGATCTTACCAGCGAGTTCGGAAAGAAGAATCCCTGGTTTGTCAATCAGGTGGAGCCCTGCCGTTACAACAACAAGCTGATACTCCCCATCAGCATTGACGAGACGGTGACGAGGAAGATCTACCGCAAGTCACCCCACACCGAGAAGGATATCATCATCGGACAGAAGGGAACGGGCGTGAACCGTCTGATCCAGACTGGCGAGATGCTCAATGTGGTGATGCAGGATGCTTTCACCGATGTGGATATCTATGATGACCAGGTGCGTCTGCTGCGCCATTATTTCACGTCGCCTATCGGTAAGGATGCCATTGCCTTCTACCGCTTTTATATCGTCGATACCTTGAAAGTGGGCCGTGATTCCTGCTATCATCTTTCGTTCATCCCCAACAACCAGCAGGACCTGGGCTTCCGCGGTGACCTCTATGTGCTCAAGGACACCACTCTCCACGTGAAGAGATGCGAGATGACGCTCCCCAAGAGTTCTGACGTGAACTTCGTGGAGAATCTTTGGGTAGAGCAGGAGTATTCGCAGCTCGATAATGGCGAATGGGTGCTCACCACCGACGACATGATCGTGGAACTCTCCCTGATGGAACGGCTTCGGAAGGCTATTGCCATCCGTACGACGCGCAAGACCGACTACTCCTTTGAGCCCATTGAGAAGAAACTGTTCCGCGGAAAGGCTCCCCTGCGAGTGGAACCCGATGCTGCCATGCAGAAAGATGCTTTCTGGGACAAATACCGTTCCGTGGAACTCACCCGAAGCGAAAAACGTATGGACACCTTCCTGCAGAGCATGAAGGAAAAGCCCTGGTATAAGGCTGTGCTCACTTTCTTCAAGGTCGCCGTGGAGAACTTTGTGGAGACTGGTACGGAGAAACATCCCTCGAAGGTGGACATCGGACCTATCAATACGTTGGTAACCCGCAACTTCATCGACGGATGGCGCACCCGTATTTCTGCACAGACCACGGGCAACCTGAATCCTCATCTTTTCTTCAAGGGCTATTACGCTCGCGGATGGAGCAGTAAGAAGAACTATTACAAGGGAACGCTCGTCTATTCTTTCAACCGCAAGAACTACACCTTCGATGAGTTCCCCCGTCGCAGCCTTACGCTGGAGAGCACCTACGACGTGATGAGTCCCTCGGACAAATTCCTGATTACCGACAAGGATAATGTGTTCACCTCTTTCCACTGGACTACGGTCGATAAGATGATGTTCTATAACCGTCAGACCCTCCAGTTCGAATACGAGACAGACTACAATTTCGCCTTCACCACATCGCTGAAAACGGAGGAGAACGAGGCAGCCGGTAATATGAAGGCTTTGGGCTATGATTTCTCAAGGATGAATCCGGCTGAAGCTGCCACTCCTTACCCTGCCATCACAAAATTCCGTACCACGGAGTTCATGGCCAAGCTGCGCTATGCTCCAGGTGAGAAATACATGAACACCAAGCAGCGTCGCGTGAAGGTCAATCAGGATGCCCCCATCTTTATTCTCAGTCACACCGTGGGAATGAAGGGCTTCCTGGGCGGCGAGTATAATTATAATTACACCGAGGCAACGGCCTACTATCGTTTGTGGCTCAACTCATGGGGTAAGATGGAACTCAACCTTCGCGCCGGCATCCAATGGAACCAGGTGCCTTTCGTGCTGCTTATCATGCCAGAGGCCAACCTCTCCTTCATCTCAGCTCCGGGCACCTTCAATATGGTGAACAATATGGAGTTTCTCAGCGACCGCTACGCTTCATTCCAGATGGCTTGGGACATGAAGGGAAAATTGTTCAACCGTGTGCCGTTGCTTCGCAAGCTGAAGCTTCGTGAGTATGTGGGCTATAAGATGATGTGGGGAACGCTGACCGATAAGAACAGCCGCTATCTTCCCGACGAATCGTACGCCCTCGATTATAAGAAACCTTATATAGAATGGGCGGTGGGCATCCACAACATCTTCAAGGTGCTCCGCGTGGAATATGTACACCGCGTGAACTATACCAGTCTGCCCACGGCCAAGAAGCATGGCATACGCTTCTTCTTTAATTTCACATTCTGATTATTTTATAGTAAGAAAACAATGGATAAAGTAGGACGATATTTGGAGATGGCAGAGCCTTTTCATTGCGACTTCAGCCATCATATCTTTATGGGACACTTGGGCAATCACATGCTTAACGCCGCCGACTTTCATAGTCGCGACCGTGGTTTCGGCATGGATTTCCTGAACTCCATCAAAAAGACCTGGGTGCTCTCGCGTCTGGCTATCGAGATGGACGAGATGCCATGCCAATACGAGAAATTCTATGTCGAGACGTGGGTGGAGAGTGCCATGCGCTATTTCACCCAGCGTAACTTCCGCGTGGTGAGCGAAGACGGGAATCGGGTGTATGGCTATGGCCGGAGCATCTGGGCCATGATAGATACCGAAAGTCGGCAGCCTACTAACATTTTCGATATTGACAATGGTGCCATAGTGAACTGGGTGGAGAAAGACAAGGAGAACCCCATGTCGAAGCTCACCCGTGTGCAGATGGACGACAAGGCAGAATTGGTACGCACCATCGACACCTATTATAATGATGTGGATATCAACGGCCATATCAACTCGGTGAAATATATCGAGCATGTGCTCGACCTCTTCCCCATAGCATGGTACAAGGAGCATCCGCTCAAGCGCTTCGACATAGCATACGTGGCTGAGGCCCATCAGGGCGACCGTCTGCGTTTCTATCAGGAGCAGGATGCTGATGACGCACTCGCTTTCAAGATTCGCATCATGAAGTCGGCGTCCGACGGCTCCGAAGAGGTGGAAACCTGCCGAAGCAGAGTTAAATTTGTATAAGAGTGTCAGATATTAGGCAAGTTTCCTTTTAATTCTTAATTAAAATGGTTAACTTTGCAGCCGATTTAAAATTTAGCCTCTGGTTCGTGCCCTCGGGTAGGGCGTGAAGAAATCAACAAGACGACTGCTCTCGGGTTAGGGCGGGCATGGTTCAAGAGGAAAGTATAACAATTAATTCCATTTTTATTATGGCAGAAATGAATTTTGGTGGCGTAATGGAAACCGTAGTCACCAGCAAAGAGTTCTCTCTCGAGAAAGCACGTGAAGTATTAAAGAATGAGACCATCGCCGTGATCGGTTACGGTATTCAGGGACCTGGTCAGGCATGCAACCTGCGTGACAATGGCTTCAATGTAATCGTTGGACAGCGCCCTGGCAAGACCTACGACAAGGCTGTGGCTGACGGATGGGTACCGGGTAAGACTCTCTTCTCTATCGAAGAGGCTGCCGAGAAGGGCACCATCGTATGTATGCTGCTTTCTGATGCTGGACAGATCCAGGTGTGGCCCACCATCAAGAAATACCTTACTCCCGGTAAGGCTCTCTATTATTCTCATGGCTTTGCCATCAACTGGAGTGATCGCACGGGCGTGATTCCTCCCGCTGATGTTGATGTAATCATGGTGGCTCCTAAGGGTTCGGGCACCTCTCTCCGTACGATGTTCTGCGAGGGCCGCGGCCTGAACTGCTCATACGCTGTCTATCAGGATGCTACCGGCAAGGCTGAGGAGCGCACGATTGCTTTCGGTATCGGTATCGGTGCAGGCTATTTGTTCAAGACTACCTTCCAGCGTGAGGCTACCAGCGACCTGACTGGTGAGCGTGGTTCGCTGATGGGTGCCATCCAGGGCTTGCTGCTTGCACAGTATGAGGTGCTTCGTGAGCATGGCCATTCTCCCTCGGAGGCTTTCAATGAGACCGTTGAGGAACTCACACAGAGCCTTGGCCCGCTCTTCGGTGAGAAGGGTATGGACTGGATGTATGCCAACTGTTCTACGACTGCTCAGCGTGGTGCTCTCGACTGGGCTCCCCGTTTCCACGATGCCATCAAGCCTGTCATGGAGTGGCTCTACTACTCTGTGCTTACTGGCAACGAGGCTCAGATCAGCATCGATGCCAACTCTAAGGCTGACTATCGTGCCGGTCTGGAGAAGGAGCTCGAAGCTATGCGCAATCAGGAAATGTGGCGCGCTGGTGAGACCGTCCGCAAACTTCGTCCTGAGAACAACTAATTTTTTCTACTTATATAGAAGAAGAGAGCGCCAGGGTCAACCGACCTTCTGGCGCTCTTTTGTGTATATCCTTTATGGCTATAGGTGGATAAAACTGTCCTTGATATGGATTTCTTCTTCGTTGACAAGGTCTTCGAGGGCTTGGTCCAGGATGTCGGAGGGTAGTTTGATGCTATTAATTTCTGTGATATGATGCATCTGATGGTCGCTGAGCAGACGGAGGATGCGCTCCTTTGCCGGTGCCAGCCGGTCTTCAGCAGCTTTGTCACCTATATGGGAAAGGCATACGTCGCATTGTCCGCAGTCATGGCTACGAGTCTCACCGAAGTAGCGGAGCAGCTGGCGTGAGCGGCATTGGGTGTCGTCAGTGGCATAGCGGATCACGGCTTCGATGCGTTTCTGGTATTGCGCCTTACGCTCTTCGTAGATTGCAGGCGGAATAACGAGATGTTCCGTTTCCTCTCTCCGTTGTATGTAGGTGATGCTTGGCACCTTGCGGTGAGGGATGAAATGCAGGATATGGCGGTCCGAAAGATTCTTCAGAATCATATACACCTGCGGCTGTGTGAGTCCTGCCTGATGGGCCAGTAGCATCTCGTTGATAAAGCAATAGTCGGTGAAGAGCCCGCCATAGTTGCGGAGTAGGGAAGTGATGAGCTTGTCCTGGTTCTCACTCAGGTCATTGAGACGGTCCAGCTCGTTTCGGTTGAGCAGGAAATGCACGCGGGCGTTGTTGTCGTTGTTCTCGTCGTATGCCAGGTAGCCTGCCCTTGAGAGAATCTTCAGGGCCGAGTCCACCTGTATGGGGAAATGCTTGAACGAACGGCAGAATTGATCAATGTCGAAGTCCTTTGTCATTCCATAACCGTCGCCCACGGCCAGTTGATAGAAATAGGCCAGGTGCTCATACACCTTATATATATAGTCTTTCTCGGGGAAAGTGTCGCCTATGCGTTTGGTCAGTTTTGCGCGGTCATGGTCATTATAGAGCAATACGGCATAGCTCTTCTGTCCGTCGCGTCCGGCACGTCCGGCTTCCTGGAAATAGGCTTCCAAGGAGTCGGGGCAGTCCATGTGGATAACCAGTCGGACGTCAGACTTGTCGATACCCATACCGAAGGCATTGGTCGCCACCATCACGCGCACCTGATCGTTCTGCCATTGCTCCTGGCGTTCGTCCCTGACCTCGGCATCAAGGCCGGCATTATAGTTCAGGGCGGTAATCCCGTTCTGTATCAGCAGGTTGGCTATTTCTTTCGTCTTTTTGCGGCTGCGCACATAGACGATGGCGCAACCTGCAACCGACTGCAGGATATGGAGCAGCTGGTCTTCCTTGTCGGTAGCCCTCCTCACGATATAGGCCAGATTCTTGCGCTCATAGCTCATGCGGAAAACTTGGAAGCCGTCTTGGGCGTCAGGTTTCTGCAGCTTCTCCTGAATGTCTTCAATCACCTCTGATGTAGCTGTGGCGGTGAGGGCCAGCACGGGTGCATCAGGCTTCAGTTTCCGCAAGTTCCTGATTTCCAGGTAGGAGGGGCGGAAGTCATAGCCCCATTGGGAAATGCAGTGGGCTTCATCCACGGTGATGAAGCTGACGTGCATGTGGGAGAGTTTCTTCTGGAAGAGCTCGCTGCCGAGTCGTTCGGGTGATACATAGAGAATCTTCACTCCGCCGAAGACGGCGTTTTCGAGGGTGGTGATAATCTCCTCGCGGCTCATGCTGCTGTAAATGGCAGCTGCCTGAATGCCGATATGGCGCAGATGGGCCACCTGGTCCTTCATCAGCGCAATAAGGGGAGTGACTACCACGCAGACCCCGTGCATAGCCAAGGCCGGTATCTGGAAAGTAATGCTTTTGCCGCCACCTGTGGGCATCAGGCCAAGCGTGTCGTGCCCGCTGGTGATGCTCTCAATGATTTCCCGCTGAATGCCGCGGAAATCCTCATAGCCCCAGTAAGTCTGTAATAGATTCTTGTATCTGGAAAAAGATTCCTTCATGAGCCCATTCTGAAAGCGATTCTGCAAATCGGTTTCTTCACTCTTCGTCTTCCGATGCCCGGATGTCCTCTATCTGCAACTGCACGTCGCCGTGCTTGTAGATATTGTCTTCGATTGTATAGGCAATGTCGAAGGCGCGCTTACTCTTGATGTAACGGGCTGAGGCACTCTGTCCGAAAGCGATGCCGTTCATCACGTTATTCGACTTGGAATCTACGAGTTCGAGCTTGATATGCTCCTGCTCGCGGCCTACCACCTTGGAAGTGCCGAAGTCATAGACGTTCTTCGTGCAGAACACGGGCTTCTCATTGCCGGGACCAAACGGGCCGAAGCGTTTCAGGTCGTTATGGAGTTTGCGGGTGATGTCCTTGAAGTCAACCACCACATCGATATCGAGCGATGCCTCTGTCTGCTGGGGCATGATATGCTCTTCCACATACTTTAGGAAACGGTTGCGGAATTCTGGCACGTCCTTCCATCTGAGGGTAATGCCGGCGGCATAGGTATGACCGCCGAAGTTGACCAGCAGGTCGCGACAACTCTTGATGGCGCTATACACATCGAAACCTGCTATGGAGCGGGCAGAACCCGTGGCAAGGTCTCCGTCGCGGGTGATGACCACCGTGGGACGGTAGTAGATTTCCGTCAGACGGGAAGCCACGATGCCGATGACGCCCTTCTTCCAGTTCTCGTCATAGAGAACGATAGACTTCCGCTTGTATTGATTTTCGATGCGAGCCACGATTTGGTTGGCCTCTTCGGTCATCTGCTTGTCAATATCGCGTCGCTGCTCGTTGTATTCGTTGATGTGCTTGGCTTTCTCCAGGGCGCTGTTGTAATCCTTCTCTACCAGCAGGTCCACGCTCTCCTTGCCGTTCTCCATACGGCCGGAGGCATTGATGCGGGGACCGATCTTGAACACGATGTCGCTCATCGAGATGTCGCGCCCGGAGAGGCCGCAAATGTCGATGATTGATTTCAGTCCGACGGTCGGATTCTGGTTGAGTTGTTTCAGTCCGTGATAGGCCAGGATGCGATTCTCATCCACTACGGGCACAATGTCAGCCGAGATAGCCACGGCCACAAAGTCGAGCAGCGGGATCAGTTGCGAGAAAGGTATGCCGTTGTTTTTGGCAAAAGCCTGCATGAACTTGAAGCCCACGCCGCATCCGCAGAGATGCTTGAACGGGTAGGGGTCGTCCTCACGCTTGGGGTTGAGGATGGCCACTGCCGGAGGCATCACCTCGTCGGGCACGTGGTGGTCGCAGATAATGAAGTCTATGCCCTGTTCCTTGGCATAGGCTATCTCCTCGATGGCTTTGATACCGCAATCGAGGATGATGATAAGTTTCACACCAGCCTGCTTGGCATAGTCTATTCCTTTCTTGCTCACACCATATCCTTCGTCGTAGCGGTCGGGGATATAGTATTCAATGTTGGAATAGAAACGCTGCAGGAATTTATACACCAGCGCAACAGCCGTGCATCCATCTACATCGTAGTCGCCGTACACCATGATGCGCTCCTTGCGTCCCATCGCGTCGTTCAGACGGTCCACGGCCACGTCCATATCCTTCATCAGGAAGGGATTGATGAGGTCGTTCAGTTGTGGACGGAAGTAACGCTTTGCCGCCGACTCAGTGGTGATGCCTCTGCGCAAAAGGATTCGCGCCAGCAAGTGGCTGATACCCAACTTGCTGCCGAGGTCTTCAGCCGCCTGAATCTGCTGTGGTGTAGGTGCTTCGTAATTCCATTTGAAATGCATTTATATCGTTTTTATTTTCTTTTCCTATAGGGGGCCGCTGTTGAAACGGGTATATGGTAGGTTTGTGCATATATGCACATAATGCGCTCCAAAGTTAACAAATAAAAACGAAAGAGCAGTGGCTTTTGACAAAAATCTTCAAAAACCACTGCTTTTTTAACGTTTGGAAATTAAATTCCGCTTTCCCTCACCCTGAGCGGGGACGGGTAGGCGAGTGCATGCTCAGATGCCCAGCTTCTTGCGGATATCCTTGGGAATGGCGTTCTTGTTGACCATGAAATCCATCGTGTTGGCGGCAACGAAACTCTTGGTCATGTACCAGATTCCCTTGTAGTTGCCTGTGATGCCCCACGAATTCTTCACCATGTAGTATTCCTTGCCGTTCTGGTCTTTGGCCACGCCGTAGATGTGCATGCCGTGGTCGTCGGTCAGCGTCCAGTTGTCAAACTCCTGCTGGCGGAGTTCCTGTGTGGGAACAATCTCGGGAGCCTTCACGCCCAGCGAGTCGATGACGCTCTTCTTCTTGGCAGCCGTCATCTTGGTCCATTTGGCCTGATCGCTTCCGGCCAGACTCTGTGTGGCTTTGTCGTCAACGGCAATGCCCAGTCCGTCGCGGGTGAAGCCGTCGCTGCTCACGTCACCGCCCCAAGCCACGGTGTAGCCATTGGCGAGTGCGTTGTCGATGATGCGCATCATCTCGTCCATCGGCACGTTGTAGGAACGCTCCCAGCGCCAGTTGTCCTGCACTTCTACGGCAAAGTCTGTGTAGAAGGGATGGTGCGTGTAGCTCGTGATGCTCACGTAGTCGTTCCAGTCCAGTCCGAGGCTCTGGGCGAAACTCTTCGGGGTGTATTTCTTTCCTTCGTAGGTGAACTCATCGGGACACTTGCCCAGATAGGCGTCGAGAATGCCCTGCAGACCTACGGCCCACTGTCCCGACATCTTCTTGGCAGAACTCTTGCTGACGGCGGCCACGTAAGGTTCCATCACCGAGAAGAACTCGTTGAAGTTAGCCAGAGAGTCACCCGTCATACTGCCGGGAGCTGCCATAGCTGTTTCAGGCACGATACCCTTTTCGCGCAGGATAACCAGCACGTCGCCTGCCGAACCGCCCTGTGAGAACTGGCTATCTCCATGCATGCGCACGGTCAGCCACGCACGGTCCATATAGTCCTTATTGGCCACGAACATCTCTGAGAGGTCGTAGGTCTTGCCCGTCTTCTTCAGGATTTCGCTCTCAAAGAACGAGAGAGTGGAGTAGGCCCAGCACGTGCCTGAGCGGTTCTGGTTCTTCACGCTGGTGATGGGCAGTTCCTTGATGGTTGTGAATACAGGCTTGTTGGGATTCACCGAATCCTTCTTCTCTTCCGCCTGTGCACCGATGGCCATCATAGCCAAGAGTGCCAAAGTCATGATTTTCTTCATTTTTTGTTCTTTTCTGATTATTGTTTCTATAATAATTTCTCAATTTATGAACTTCGTTCATGAATTTCGGCTGCACTCAGCATAGCTCAAGCAACATTGGCTCTGCCATCGTTTGCACGAAATTTCTCAATTTCTCATTTCCTCCATTTCTCATTTTCTCATTTTCTCAATTCCTCCATGTCCGCCGGATGATACGGGATGCGCTTCTCGCCCAGGAAGCGGCAACCGTCCTTCGTGATGAGGATATCATCCTCAATGCGGATGCCGCCGAAGTCCTTGTAGGTCTCCAGCAGGTCGTAGTTGATGAAATCCTTATGGAGTCCTTGGCTGCGCCAGTCGTCAATGAGAGCCGGGATGAAGTAGATACCGGGCTCGTCGGTCATCACGAAACCCTCCTTCAGCCGTTTGCCGCAGCGAAGGGCATTGGTGCCAAATTGGGTGGAGGGCTGTATCTCATCGTCGAATCCCACGAAGTTCTGCCCCAAACCTTCCATATCGTGTACGTCCATACCCATCATGTGACCCAGTCCGTGAGGCAGGAACATGGCGTGGGCTCCAGCTTGTACGGCTTCTTCCACATCGCCCTTCATCAGTCCTACTTCCTTCAGTCGGCGTGTCATCATGCGGCACACTTCCATGTGTACGTCATACCACAGGATACCGGGCTTGGCCACGTCGAGCACGTAGTCGTGACAGGCCTCTACGATGCTGTAGATTTCCAGTTGTCGCTGGGTGAACTTGCCGCTCACGGGATATGTGCGGGTATTGTCAGAGCAGTAGAACTCCTCGTTCTCCGCACCGGCATCACAGAGCGCCAGACGGCCTTCCTCCAGTTTGTTGAACGAAGGATTGCCATGCATGATCTCGCCGTGCTGCGTGAAGATGGTAGCAAAACTCTCGTGCATACCCAGCGAGTGGGCCATGCCATCCACCTGTCCACCTATATATTTCTCCGTCACGCCGGGACGTGTCAGCCGCATGGCCGTCGTGTGCATCTCATAGCCCACGGCGCAAGCCTTCTCAATCTCTGCAATCTCCAGTTCCGACTTCACTTCCCTCATGTGTACGATGGCCATGATGAGTTCCGTCGAAGCCGATTCCTTCTGTTGTGCGGGATGAATGCCCAGCAGGTCGAACAGCTGTATCTTCGTGTCGTGGCGGTAAGGCGGCAGGAAATGAATCTTCCGCTTCAGCCTGAGTGCCTCGTTGCAGATAGCCTGCAGCTGCTTCATGGGAGCCGTGAGGGCTACGCCCACCTGATCGGCCATGTCTCTGACGGAATCCACCGACCCGAACCATACGATATCCTCAATGTCGATGTCGTCGCCCACCAGCGTCTCCGTGCCGTTGTCGATGTCTATCACACCCACCAGTCCGTCGCGCTGCTGTCCGAAATAATACAGGAACGAAGAATCCTGACGCATCGGATAGTAGGCATTGCCTGGATAGTTGCAGGGAGCCTCATTGTTGCCGAAGAGCAGGATAATGCCGCTTTCCACGTTGTTTCGCAGTTCCTTGCGGCGTTCAATATATACTTCTTTCTTAAACATCTTTGCTTGTTTTAGGTTTTCAATCTGCAAAAATACAAAATTTATAGCGAACTATGAAACTTTTTACAAAATTTATCTCTCTATGCGGGGCGGTTATCAACAAGTGTCCTCAATACATATAGTTCATCTGTCGTGAAAACTATTCATGATTCCGTGCAACAGCCTGCATTTCTGTGTTTTACGGTGAAGGGTTAAGACCCACCCCAACCCTCCCTGCTTAGGGAGGGAGCTTTTCGAACAGGCCATTCGTAAATGTGTCACTTGTGCATCGTAAATGATAGAGTTACGCCTTGCAAATGATACATTTAGACTTCCAAAATCTTAGTCACTTGGATAACTTGAATGTATTCCGTTCGATGATGTTTTGGTCTTCAATCTATGATGTTTTGAAGTTCGTTTGATGATAGATTGAAGTCCGTTTGATGATACTTTGGAATGCAAAACATCATCGAATGAAATGAATTTTCTAGTTATTTTTAAAGAAGACACAAAAACGTTCAACGACAACCATTACCTTAATCCTCACAGAACTCCCTCCCTAAACAGGGAGGGTTGGGGTGGGTCTCCAGTTGGGGTGGGTCTTAACCCTTCACCACAACCCCTTGTTATCGCGTAAGTTACATTGATTCGTGAAGTGTTTTATGTTTCTGAAACACTTTGAAAACACTACATCTATTACCTAAACATACAGATAACTTTTGCTCATAAGATACTGTCTGCTGCGACAATCTCTATCTGTTCATCATAGGCCTGCATCTTTTGATAGCAGCACCATGCCAGGCTTCCCATGATGGAAGCACCAATCAGGCAAAGGGCGACGATAATGTTTAAAAATCTATCACTCATTGTGTTACTCTTTAATTCTTGTTATTTTTTTGTTCTTCAAGCCATTTCATAGTTTCAGAGAGTTTCTGCTCTATCTCAGGCGACAGAGCGGGCACATTGATGGCTTTCTTGATACGGTCAATGTCCTCAAAGGTCATTTCGCTGTCTTTCACCGACTTCTTATCCTCTCTGTACTCCTTGTGTGTCAGGAACTCAGCTTCGAAAGGATAGAATTCCACGAATTTCCAGTAGTCAATCGTCATATTAGGCAGGATTCCCAGACTCCGGTCCTTCTCGTGAATCACCGAGCGATAGGCCAGCAGCTCGCTTTGTCCCACCTTTTCATAGCCCGACAGGCGATACACGAACGACTCAGCATCAACCAGCCTTTGCGTTTTGAGAATTCCGAGGTTGACCGTCAGCGAGCTTTTCGGTGCCAGGCGATCCACATCCACGTGAATCGTTTTGTTCACGGTATCCCTTACGATGACAGCCCTTCTGAATCTCTCGTCCTTTTTCACCCGATACAATTCCTGACGGCAGTTGTCGCCCCTCACTTCCATCTTGCCCTTCTTTATATATTGCTTTGCCTTCTCCAGATAAGAGGTCATACCGGTAGAGAAGAGATACTCCTTCTGCTCTTTCACCTGTGTTTGGTTCAATACGTTCCTCGTCACCAGGGAGCGGGCCTTGGTGAGATTGACAGATTCTTCATCGAACAGATAGAGATTGCAGATACCATCTGTAAACGAAATGATGGGCGGAGCATCCACGGTATCCTTTTTCATCACCAGGCAATCATTCAGCATGTATCTTCTGATGTAGCATTTCAGCCTGAGGCAATGGGGCTTGTCCATCTCCTTCACCACCTCTCTGACGGGATAGGCCACCGGCAACAGCAGCAGTTCCGCTCCCAGCTCGGCCACACTCTTATTCTTCGCGGCATAGCCGATATGGCTGATGCTGATGCTTCGCGCCCCCTTCAGGTCAGGTAAGCGCCCTTCCATATCCGTTTGTCCCAATGCCAATCCCTTCTCATTGAGCACACTGGCCTGAGCCACCGGACTACCCGTCACCGAATCCTTCACTACCGTCTGTGCAGCCACCGTGTAGGCATGCAGCACAATACAGATTAAAAACAAATACTTCTTCATTTTCTATATTCTTTTTGTTGATTATTCGAAATACAAACCGCAAAGGTAGTGATTTTATACAACATCACAAAAAAGATTCAAAGAAACATGCGGAATCAGGGTATTTTTCCTAATACCCTGATTCTCCAGATAGTATTCAATTTTCTAATGGCTCACCACCTTCCGGGACTATTTTACCCGACCACAGTTTATAACTATAAGCGGCCACGGCCAACCCAGCATAAATTTGCTCACGCTCCTCCTGCGAGAACTCATTGTTGGTCTCGATGATATTCACATAATCATTAACCAAGTCAATCACATCGCTCAGGCTGGTAATTGATGTATCATTATTCAATGCCTGAAGGAACAAGAGGTAAGTACTTTTTACATTGCTTGATGCAGGACACACACTATTTAAATACGAACTATAATTGAAGCTTTCTGTTCCCATATAATTCGGGATATTATTCCATGCTGTATTGAAAACAGATGCATAATCTCTGCTCTCAATGTAATCGTCAAGATCTTCGCATAGCACATCTCCTGGGTCATCATGTCCTAAATCAGGACTATTCAATCCGTAGGTGTTTGTCGGTTTTGAATGTATCTCAGATTCATTGATTACAAGATTATGATATACGCCTGTAGCCTTTATGATGTCCATGTCTTCAGGAAAATCTATCTCAGCAAAAATATTATCTCCAGGCAACTCAGTGGAGTAGTCCTTTTGTGGTCCTCCGGTTATTAAAAGATTCTGCCTATCACATGATATGACATTGTTTAAAACCTGATTCTGAGGCTCATACGCAACAATTGCACAATCAGAATTCCAGGCTGCTATCGAAGCAGGGACAGCCCCACCTATACCAACAATAACCGTAGCGACTGTTCCTACAGCACCGTTTAATGACGTTAATGAACCAATTGTTGCCTGCTCTGCAAGTATTGCGGCTCCTGCTCCAATTACATCAGCAGAAACGGTTTTAGCGACACGTTTAAGCCAGCCCCAGAATCCACGCGTCTGAACAACCTTGCTTTTCTGAGTCTGGTTGTACTGTTCCAATGCCGTGAGGGTTTTACAATTCTGTTCAACCACTATTGTTGAAGTCTTGGGAATATCAACATAGCCTTCGTTGTCACTCTCACACGATGTCACAAACAGCATTCCAATGAATGCAACTGCAATAAATAAATACTTTTTCATAATGACTAAAAATTTAAATTGTTAATAAATATTGTGAATAAAAACTCGCTTATTCTTTAGTGAAACTAAATGTACTCAATACGGTGTCTCCTGCAGAAATGACAACCAGATAGGTGCCACCTTCATAATCGCTGCAGTCGTACCATACAGGTAGTTGTTCTGGAGAAACATAATCATAGAGAACTTCATTCCCACGACATATTACCCTCACGCTAATCATGGTACTCACCGCTGCACTATAGATACATAGTTGATTAGTACTGCTGTCATAATAGAAATCATATACAGGAGCGACATCTGGATTGTGTGCTTTTTCTGGATAAACATCTTCCGCATAGCATGTTACACTAAGATTATCACTTACGACAGGTGCAATAGTTGCAAAAATAATTGTTAACATTAACTTTTTCATTATTCGATATATTTTATGTTTTTAATTGTTTTATTTTTCTTAGATTTTGATTTTCTGAGCGCAAAGGTAGGAGTTGAACAAGCATATTCCAAACTTTTTGCGTTGCAAACGGACATGCCTTGTTGCAAGCAAAATAGCAACCTTACATACTATGAATCAGCGTGTTGCATTATTTGCAACACATTTGCAACACCTTCTTTCGTAACGTTCAGAACGCTAAAAAACTGCTAAAGATGCCTGCATTTGAAGATTTTATTGTAAATTTGCAATCCCAAAATAGACATCATGAGAAAAGCAGTATATTTAATCGTACTATTAACTATCACCTTCGCAGGCTGCAAACAAGGCAACAACCTGATGCAACAACTTACAGAGATTGACAGCATTGCCAACCAAAAGGGCGACTCTATGGCCTATACCATGTTGGAAGAGATTGCACCTGAAAACATTAACGACGAGGAAAGTCTTGCATACTATTGGCTGTTAAGAATAAGGACAGAGTTGAATTTGAATTTAAAAATCTCATCTATCAAACCACTTGATCATTCCATTCAATACTATAAAAATACCCACAATAAGAAAAAACTGGCGAGAGTCTTGTTTTATAAGGGTAATATCTTAAACAAAAAAGGGCAATTACAAGAATCTGTCAATTGTCTCAAGGCGGTTGAGTATTTAATACAAAACGATCCTGAAGAAAGAGTATTGGCAGATCATCTTTATTATCTTTTATCCAACATAAACTATAAGGCAAAAGAAACTGAACTAGCCATCGAATATGCAAAATTAGCTCTAAAAAATTCATATAGCAACGGTGATCATTATTCTATTACTTATAACCTGATGGCTTTATACGTCGATTATATGGAAATGGGCAATAAAGACTCCGCATATTATTACTTGAACAAATGTATTCCCCTATTAGACAGCATCCCAAATAACCAACGATCTGGATTCTATGCCAACATCGGCAACGCCTTTATAGATACTGATGCAAATAAGGCAGAGGAATACCTAAACAAGTCAATAGCCATCAAGCCAAACGTCTTTGCCTTTAAAGGACTAGCACGCATCTATTATAAGAAAGGTGATCGGATGCAGGCAAAGGAGATGTGGCAGAAAGCCCTACAAACAGACAACCGCCACCTGAAAGTGGAAATCCTTCAGGCCATGTACGACAGCCAGAAGGAAGAGGGTGACTACAAGACGGCCAGCGAGACGGCCATGAAGATAGCAGCACTGAAAGACAGCATCGCACAAAAGGAGAAACAGGACGACATACGGGGACTGCAACAAAAAATAGACAGCGACCTACAAAGAGGACGCGAGAGGGCCAAGCTGAGCACGCTCCTTTTCCTGGCCGCCCTCGTTTTGCTGATCGTCACCATTCTCGTCATCATCCTGTACAAGCGCAGCAAGAAAGAACACCAGGAACTTCTCACCACGAAACAGCAGTTGGAAGGCTACCGCTACCAACTGAAAATCCTGCAGAAGGAGGGAAAGACGGACACCAAGGAGGTGGAACGGCTCACGCAGAAAATCTCCGAGCTGCAAGCCAGACAGGGAGCACAGCTACAGAACGGAAGGGAACGCTATGAAGAGATAACTGCGGGAGGAACCACCGTGAGATGGAGCCGCAACGACTTCAACGACTGCATCGAATACTGCCGCACCATAGATGCCGCATTCATCACGCACATGGAGCAAGACTACAACCACCTCTCTGCCAAGTACATCCTTTTCGCCTTCATGGAGCATCAAGGAAAAACAGACGAGGAACTGCAGCACATCATGGCCATCAGCCAGAACACCGTTCGCTCCTATCGATCCCGGATACACTCTGCGGAATCAGTGCGAATAACTGGTACGAAAGAATGATGAAAAGAACATGATTAACTATTTGGATAAATTACTTTCGTTCGACAAAACAAATTAAAATAAGTTTTATTTGCTTTTGTGCTCACTTATTCGTAATTTTTCATAAATTACAATGCACTCTGCATAAAAAATAAATGAGTTTATTTTGTCCTGCTCTCGTTTTTTCGTAATTTTGCAACCAAAATAGAGGTTATTCGTTAGAATTCGTAAGATTTAGACTGAAAATGAAGCTTTTAATGAAGATAGGAGCGATGGGCTGGATGCTGTTCTTCTCCTTGCCTTTATGGGCGCAAGAGGAGGAGAGTGGGCTGCACCAGACGCTCCGTGACAAATTCGTGGAGGGTGGCAATGGCTTTATGTCGGTCATAGCCGCCGTATTGGTGATAGGTCTGGCTTTCTGCATTGAGCGCATCATCTACCTTTCACTTTCGGAAATCAATGCCAAACGGCTGATGGCCGATATTGAGAAGAAGGTGGAAGCGGGTGATGTGGAAGGAGCTAAGACGCTTTGCCGTGAGACTCGTGGTCCCGTGGCCAGTATCTGCTATCAGGGACTGATGCGCATCAAGGAACCGATGGATTCCATCGAGCGCTCTATCCAGAGTTACGGTTCGGTGCAGTTGGCCAAACTGGAGAAGGGCTGTTCGTGGATTACGTTGTGCATCGCCATCGCTCCGTCGTTGGGATTCCTGGGTACGGTGATTGGTATGGTGATGGCTTTTGACCAGATTGAATTTGCCGGTGACATTTCGCCTACTATTGTGGCAGGCGGTATGAAGGTGGCGCTGATCACGACTATCTTCGGTATCATCGTGGCCTTGATCCTGCAGTTGTTCTATAACTATATCCTCTCCAAGATTGACCATCTGACGGCTCAGATGGAGGAATCGGCCATCTCGCTGTTGGATGTGCTGGGGAAAGTGAAAAGTTAAGAGTGAAGAATGAAGAATATCGGAGATATCGCGAGCGAAGCGAGAACGAAGTGGCAATTTCTTGCCTTGCAAGCGTCCAAGGACGATTAGCTTCCGCGCGGGCTTTTTCTGGAACTTGAAACCTGGAACTTGAAACTTGTCATCGTTTTCTTCAGAAAACGCTTTCAGAATAAATGAATGAAAGAAATTTAAAACTTGAACCTGAAACCTCGTATGGCTGACTTGATGATTATACTGATGTATGTGGCTGTGGCTGGAGCTTTGCTGACTACAGGCTTCAGTCTTTGGCGGGCTGCACACTCGCGGGAGCAGTCGTGGCTCAGTAACCGTCTGGCCATTGGCGTGATTGGACTGGTCGGCTTGACTTTGTTGTTGAGCTGGCTCATCGGCGGTTCCGTGGCTGATATGTTTATCTGGACGGTCGTCGTCCTCTTTATTGTTGCAATCCTGACTATATGTTTAAGCATCGCTCACACAAAATACCTGCGCTGAACACGACATCCACAGCGGATATCTCGTTCATGCTGCTCATCTTCTTCCTGGTGACGACCTCAATGGATCGTGACCAGGGGCTGCAGCGGCAACTGCCTCCCATGGATAATGAAAAGCAGGAGCAGCTGACGGATGTGAGCCGTGAGAACGTGATGAAGCTGGAGATTGACGAGAAGGGGCAATTGTTTGTTGACGACAGCCTGACGAGCATGAAGCAGGTGCGCCAGCGCATCGTGGCCTTTGCCGGTCAGGAGCAGTTGCGCACGAAGCATATCCTGCAGGTGAAGACCGACCCGAAGTCGGACTACGATACTTATTTTCATCTGCAAAACGAGATTGTGGCGGCTTATCGGCAGTTGCGCGAGCAGCGGGCTGTAAAAGTGTATCATAAGGCTTACACCCGATGCAGCGAAAGTCAGCGTGAGGCCCTGCAGCAATATTATCCGCAAAGAGTGGCGGAGGAGTATGACGACAACGACAACGATAACGTTAACCCTAACGATAACGATAACTGAAACTTGAAACTTGAAACCAGGAAGCAATGAGCATATTCAGAGATAGAGAGAAGAGAGGGATGCCAGGGCTGAACACAGCGGCCCTGCCTGACCTCATATTCACGGTGCTCTTCTTCTTTATGATTGTGACTCATATGCGGAGCGTTCCGTTGAAGGTGAAGTATCAGGTGCCTGCTGGAACGGAGATTACCAAACTGGTGAAGAAATCGACGGTTACCTTTATTTATATAGGTAAGGTAGATGGCAAAACACGTATCCAGCTGAACGACAAACTGGCTACCGTGGATGATGTGGAGGCTTACGTGAAGGCCGAACGCCAGCGTATGCAACCCGAGGATATGAAAAGGCAGGTGGTTTCCATCAAAGCCGACCGCGAGACAGACATGCAGGTCATCAACGAAGTGAAACAGGCTTTGCGCCGCGCCAATGCCTATACCATCAACTATAGTGCAACGGAAAAGAGTGAAAAGTGAAGAGTGAAGAGTGAAGAATATCGGAGATATCGCGAGCGAAGCGAGAACGAAGTGGCAATTTGCTTCCGCGCGGGCTTTTTCTGAAACCTGAAACTTGAAACCTGAAACTTGAAACCTGAAACTTATAAACTTAAATACAAGCAATATGGCTCATCACAATTTAGACAAATTAGACAAGAAAATCCTCCAAATGATTGCTGAGGATGCACGTGTGCCTTTCCTGGAAGTGGCCCGCGCTTGCAATGTGAGTGGCGCTGCCATTCATCAGCGTATTCAGAAACTGAATAACCTTGGTGTGCTGAAAGGTTCGCAGTTTGTTATCGATCCCGAGAAGATCGGATACGAAACGTGTGCTTATGTGGGACTGAACCTGAAGCACCCAGAGAGTTTCGACAAAGTGGTAACGGCCCTGAAGGATATCCCTGAGGTGGTGGAATGCCACTACACAACGGGTGACTATGATATGTTTATCAAGATTTATGCCTTTAACAATCACCACCTGTTGAACATCATCCACGACAAATTGCAGCCTCTCGGCCTTTCACGCTCGGAGACCATCATCTCTTTCGGTTCTGCCTTTGAGCGCCGGTTGCCTGTGGCTGATTTTCCCGTGGATGACTAAGCGTTGCCGCCTCTGACATAATCTACGAAAGCATAGCGGAAGGCATGCTTTTCGTCGGTCGGGTGTTCTTCCCTCTCTGCCTCGTTCCAATCGTCGTAGGGAGGGAAGAATGCGTCTGCTTCGGCGGGAATGTCGTCAATCTCCGTCAGGCAGAGACGGTCGGCCAGTGGCATTGCCTGCGTATAGACGGATGCGCCGCCGATGATGTAGATGTCTTCGTCGGGTGAACAATGCTTGAGGGCTTCTTTTAGCGAAGGGAATACTTCACAACCGGGGAACTCCTGCTGGGAACGGCTCAGCACTACGTTTCGGCGGTTGGGAAGTGCGCCTTTGGGCAACGATTCAAAGGTCTTGCGGCCCATGATGATGGTGTGGCCGGTGGTCAATGACTTGAAACGCTTCAGGTCGTTGGGCAGCCAATACAATAGCTTGTTCTTGAATCCGATGGCTCTGTTCTTGGCCACGGCTGCTATGATGCTTATCATACGCTTACCTCCGCTTTAATATGTGGCCAGGGGTCGTATCCCTCCAGCTTGAAATCCTCATACTTGAAATCAAAGAGATCCTTAACATCCGGATTCAGCTTCATCACGGGCAACGGTCGGGGCTCACGGGTGAGTTGCAGGCGTGCCTGATCCAGATGGTTCAGGTAGAGATGGGTGTCGCCGGTGGTATGGATGAATGTGCCGGGGCGCAATCCGCACACTTGTGCCATCATCATGCAGAGCAGGGCATAGGAGGCAATGTTGAACGGAACGCCTAGGAAGGTGTCGGCAGAACGCTGGTAGAGCTGGAGCGAAAGCCGTCCGTCGGCCACATAGAACTGGAACATCGTATGACAAGGAGGCAGCGCCATCTTGTTCACTTCGGCTACATTCCATGCGGATACAATCATGCGGCGCGAGTTGGGATTGTTTTGAATCTGGTCGAGCACGTACTTGATCTGGTCGATGGTGCCGCCCTCATAGTCGGGCCATGAGCGCCATTGGTGCCCATAGACAGGTCCGAGGTCGCCGTTCTCATCGGCCCATTCGTCCCAGATGTGGACATTGTTGTCGAGTAGATACTTGATGTTCGTGTCTCCCTTGAGGAACCACAGCAGTTCGTGGATGATTCCTTTCAGGTAGAGTTTCTTGGTGGTGAGCAGGGGGAATCCCTTCTCCAGATCGTAGCGCGACTGTGTACCGAAGATGCTCAGCGTGCCTGTACCGGTGCGGTCGCCTTTCTCGACGCCTTCTTTGAGAATGCGGTCAAGGATATCTAAATATTGTTTCATATTCTGCAGGTATATGAGTGCTTTTGATTCTCCATTCTTTGGGATATAGGTTATTGGCGCGAGGCCCGAGGTTCTTCATCTGGCCTAAGGGGAGGCCCCGGAAGGTGACGGTAATGATTCCCTTGGGTGTATCTTCCGGAAGCACCAGGGCTTCGCGGCGAAGATATTGCAGGGCTTGCTGGTAGGTAAGTTCAGCTTGGGTGTATTCTTCTGCTTCTTGCGCCTTATAGATGACCTTCAACTTCTGGAGTCCTTTTTCCAGTTTGCGGCCATCCGCCTCTGTTTCACCACCTTTCTTGAGAACTGCCATAAAGAGACCTTCGCCACGCGTCCTGCCGGGAATGAACCGATAGACGGGTTCCGTGAAATCCTTGAGCAAGGAGCCCGTGATGTTCCATTCACTTGGAGTGTCAACAGGCAGCACTTCGGCTCCGAGTTCTTCCTTCATCCAGCGCACATTCTCCTCGTTCTCCTGTGTATTAAATGTACACGTACTATAAATAAGCAGTCCGCCAGGACACAGGCATTGCCATGCATCTTCCAGAATCTCGCGTTGCAGCCGCCAACATTTCTCCACGTTAGCCTTGCTCCATTCATGGATAGCTCCTTCGTCCTTGCGGAACATTCCTTCGCCGGAGCATGGAGCGTCCACGAGAATCAAGTCGAATTGCAGCTTTGCTTTGCGGAAATCGCGGGGGTATAGATTGGTGACATACGAACGGGGTGCTCCCCATTTCTGAATGTTCTCCGAAAGAATCTGCGCCCGTTTGCCGTTCGGCTCGTTGCTCACCAGGATACAATCGGTGGGTAAGGCAGCCCTCAATACTGTGGATTTGCCACCGGGTGCCGCACATAAATCCAATGCGCAGGAAACCCTGGCGTCCAAGTGCTGCCGAAGCACCTCGTCAAGAAACATGGAAGATGCTTCCTGCACGTAGTAGGCTCCGGCATGGAGCAGAGGGTCGAAAGTGAATAGCGGTCGCTGCTTCAGGTAATAGCCACCACGACACCAGGGCACGGCTTCACCCTCAATCACTTCCCATCCCTCAGTCTTCAAGGGATTCAGACGGATGCTCACAGGTGGTTCTTCCTCCATGGCGTGGAGGAAATCAGCCCATAGTGAATCGCCGAAAACGGGCTTGGTCTGTGAAATGAAATCAGGAGGCAATACCATCACGTTGCAAAATTACTATTTTTTTTTCACAATGCTGCAACTTTTTGTATCTTTGCATCGTCTAACAGACAAATTTAAATCTCAAAAGAGTTATGAATATGAAGAAAAGTCTGATAGCAATGCTGATGCTGCTCACTCTGACAGCCGGCAACGAGGCGATGGCACAAAAGCATCGTCACAATCCTAACGTCACGCTCAACGTGCAGGACCCAACAACGGGTAATAAGGTGGTTAGCGTCAATGTAAATGCAGCCGACGATGACACAACGGGCATCGTGGCATATAGCGACACCACCAGCACGGATACCGCTTCGGTTCAGTATAACATGCCGGCACCCGCCGATTGGGACAGCTTCGACGATGAAGATATGTTCAATGCGCTGAAGAACATTGATCACATGGGTGCCTGGGCTACCGTGCTGGCTATCCTGGCTGTGCTTTTTGTACTGTTGATTTGCCTGGCTCCTTTCATTGCGCTAATCCTCATCATCTGGCTGATTGTGAGAAACCGCAACCAACGGCTGAAACTGGCCGAAAAAGCAATGGAGAACGGACAGCCCATCCCGCAAGAGGCGCTGAGCATTCCTACGGCCACGGATGAAGACCTGAAGAACAAAGGGTTGAGGAATATCTTCCTCGGTCTGGGCTTGGTGGCCTGCGGTTATTTTATCATCGGCGACTTGCTGCAAGGTATCGGTGTGATATTGTTCTTCTACGGCTTGGGTCAGGCTTTCATAGCCCGTTCTTCCAACAAGAAGAAGGAGCAGGAAGAAGTGTTGAACAACGAAATCAATCATGTGGAAAATGGAAACAAATAACGAAATAATAAAGAAAGATATGAGTGATCAGAAAAGACTTTACCGCTCTAACGACAGGATCTTAGGCGGTGTGTGTGCAGGAATTGCAGAGTATTTGGACCTTGATCCCACGGTGATGCGCGTGGCATACGCGGTGCTGACGCTGTTCACGGCTTTCTGCGGAATCATCCTCTATCCCGTGCTTTGGCTCATCATGCCTGCCAAACAATAATTGACTGATGGCACAACTCAGCGACATCTCTCTCGTTGCACAGGTGGCGGTATTCCACAACAAGCGGGCCTTTGACCAGCTTGTCAGGAAGTATCAGTCACCTGTCAGGCGTTTCTTCCTGGCGCAGACATTGGGAGACGGGCCGCTGAGTGATGATCTGGCGCAGGACACCTTCATCAAGGCTTATACGCATATTGCTTCTTTCAAGGGGATGGCCGGATTCCAGACGTGGCTGATGCGTATAGCTTACAATGTGCTTTACGATTATCGCCGTTCGCAGAAGCAGACCACGGATGTGGAGCAGGTGGCTGGAACTGCCAGTGAAGCACCAGCGGGGCTGAAGATGGATCTCTACAAGGCCCTGTCGCTACTGAAACCTGATGAGCGAACCTGCATCACGCTGCAACTGATTGACGGGCAGCCTATCGACAAGATAGCGGAGATCACGCAGATGCCGGAAGGCACGGTGAAGTCACACCTCTCAAGAGGAAAGAAACAATTGGCAAACTATTTAAAGGAGAATGGCTATGGATGAAATAAGAGAAGAAATACGAGAAGTGAACGGTGAGCGAATCTTGCCGGAAGAAGAGCAACTGATAGGGCGATTCTTCGCTGAAAATACGGTTGAACTGCAGGATTGCGGTTTCACCAATCGGGTGATGCGCCGGCTACCTGACCGTAGCGTCTGTCTGAACCGCATCTGGACGGCTATCTGTTTGGTAGCTGCCGTGGCCGTTTTCATCCTGACCAAAGGCTGGATTTCGATAGTGGGCACCCTGCAGGGCTTCTTCACCGATATGGTGACCAGCGTCTCACCGGCAAGTGTCCTTTCGGTTTTTGGCACCATGGTGCTGCTCACGGCCGTTGCGGGGTATAGCTTGGTTACGTCGGAGCGGTAGGGTGATGGCGGAGACTGAGTCTCCACATACACGAACATACATATTAGAAATCGATATAGAAGTCTCCCTCTTGGGGGGCTTCTTCTTTTTTAGGCTTTGGCGGGTTCTTGAGCTGGCCCTTCTCGTCGAACATACCGTAGGTAGTGCGCAGCACGGTAAACTCCGTGCGGCGGTTCAGTTGGTTGCAGATGTCTTGTTTCTCTTCGTCGAGTGTCTTGATAAATTCTTCTGAGAGCACGTCGTTTTCCTTCAGCCACGGGTATTTCTCCACCACTTTCTTGCGGATGGTCTTGGGCTTCTCCTTGCCGTAACCCACGGGGGTCAGACGGTCTTTGGCTACACCGTGGTCAATCAGGTAGCGCACCACGCTTTCGGCACGTTTCTGCGAGAGTGTCTTGTTGTAACTGGCAGAGCCGCGATAGTCGGCATGGGCAGAGAGTTCGATGGTGATGTTGGGGTTCTCTTGCAACATCTTGACCAGTTCGTCGAGCGCAGCCGAAGATTCGGGACGTAGTGTGGCCTTATCGAAATCGTAGAAGATGTTGTCTATCAGCACCGGCACACGGATGCTGGCCAGCGGGAACTGCAGCACGTGTTCTTCCGATTTCTCTGTCGGACGGATGCTGATTTCCTCCTTGTGGTTCAGAAATCCGGGACAGGTGGCCAGCATGACATAGTCAACACCCGGCTCTACCACCTGTTCGAACGAACCGTCCATCTTGACGGAGAGTTTCAGGTTGGTGCCGTCATTGCCTACCAGATAAACCTGTGCGGCAGGCAGTTCGTAGCCGTCCATCTCATAGACCCAACCTTTGATGGTCTGAATGATTTCAGGATTCTCAAAAGAATAGATATGATCCAGGCCGCGACCGTCGCCTCGGTTGCTGGAGAAGAAACCGCGGTTGTGGGGGCCTTCAAACGTCATGCCGAAGTCATCTCCCTGCGAGTTGAGCGGATAGCCGGGATGTTGCAGATGATATCGCCGGTCGTTGCCTATCTTGGCGATGAAGATGTCAAGTCCGCCCATGCCGGGATGACCGTCGCTGGAGAAGTAGAGATCGCCGTTGGGGCGGAAGGTGGGAAACATCTCGTTTCCTTCCGTATTGACGGGCTTGCCCAGGTTTTCCACTCCTCCGATTCCTGCTGCAGTCAGGCGTACGCGCCAGATGTCGAGCCCTCCTTCACCGCCAGGCATGTCGCTCACGAAGTAGAGCCATTCTCCATCGGGAGTGATGGCGGGGTGGGCATAGCTTGAAAGGGTGTCGCGAGAGATTTGGAGCAGCGTTCCCTTACCCCATGCCGCATCTGAGCGGTTGCTGGTCATGATCGTGGCATAGCGCGGATAGGAAGGGTCGCTGGCACATTGGGTGAAATACATCACTCGCTGATCGGGCGAGAAGCAGCAGGCTCCCTCGTCGTGCTCCGTGTTGAGGCCGCTTTCGATGGTCTGGGGCTTGCCCCATTTCCCTTTATCGTCTTTCTGTGAATAGAAGATGTCGCCGGTTTTGGTGCCTGTGATTCCGCTGATTTCGTCGCCTTGCGCCTCATTCCGGGTGCTGGAGAAAAACAGCTGGTCGTGCTCATCCCCGCAGAGCATGGGCGAATAGTCAGCACGGCGAGAATTGAAGACTTCCATTTTCTTTACCGTGTAGCGTGAGCCCAGTTGCTTGATTCTCGGAGCCGTCTGGGCCGATTTCAGTCCGTCTTTTGCCAGTTGATTGCCGGGCATGGAGTCGAGAATCATCTGGAACTCTTCGGCAGCCTCCTTGTAATTGCCGTTCTTTAGCAACAGGCGGGCAAAACTGAGATGGGTGGGAAGTGAGTCTTGCTTGTATCGAATCTGATTGCGGTAGGCGGCGATGGCTTTCTGCGTGGCTCCCATCTTGTCGTAGGCCAATGCCAATCGGGCTGCCCTTTTGCCTCGGAGGTCGCGTTCCTTGGGTGAAGTGGAAGAATAGGCGCGTTTGAAATAGTTGGATGCGTCGTAGTATTCACCGATGGCCATAGCCTTCTCGCCCTTCTTCATGTAGTGCTCGGGGCCGCATGCCATGAGGAGCAGGGCCGCCAGCAGGAAGAGGGTGCATGTTCGTAGTGCGGTGAATATTCTTTTCTTCATTATTAATAAGAACGCAAAGCATGGCCGTTTATTGCATAAGGGGCGGAAATGGCGTTTTTCTGGTATGCAGTAGCCGTTTTGCTTCCAATGAGTGGAAGCTTTCTTTCCAGACTTTGGAAGCGATGCTTCTACCCATTGGAAGCCTTCCTTCCAGACTTTGGAAGCAAGGCCTCTGATGTATAGGCTGATTTGACGTGATTAATACACAAAAAGGGAAGGCTTATTTCTTCTTCCCTTTTTTCTTTTCTTCAGGCATTACGGTGATGCGACGGTTCTCGTTGTCGGCCAATACCTGGTTCACGATGTCGGCAATCTGCTGCTTCAGTTCGTTGATGAATTGGGCTGGGTCGTAGGTCTTGTGCTCGATGTCGCGTAGTTTTTTCTCCCAGATTCCCGTGAGTTCGCAACTCTTGAGCAGTTCTTCCTTGATGAGATCGATGAGTTCGATGCCCGTGGGCGTAGCCACCAGACGTTTGCGTTCACGCCGGATATAGTGGCGCTTGAATAACGTCTCTATGATGCTTGCCCGGGATGAAGGGCGACCTATGCCGTTTTCCTTCAGGGCAGCGCGCAGTTCTTCGTCTTCCACAAACTTGCCGGCTGTCTCCATGGCGCGGAGCAGGGTGGCTTCTGTGTAGTAGGGTGGGGGTGTGGTCATCTTCTCGGTCAAGGTTGGCGTGTGGGGACCACTCTCACCTTTTGCAAAAGTTGGGAGTGTGCGTTCCTCGTCTTTCTTATCCTTTTCTTCTTCGTCGGAGGGTTGTTGCTGTGATACCGCAACATACTGTACGACGCGCCAACCGGGATCAAGGATTTCTTTTCCGGTCACCTTGAACTCAATAGCCGACTTGTCGGGCGAATCTGCATTCTCGGCAACGATTCCGAGAACCGTGGTCGTGGAGAATTTGCATTCCGGATAGAAGGCTCCTATGAAGCGGCGGGCTATCAGGTCGAATACGTGCTGTTCGGCATCGCTCAGTCCCTGGGGAGGAATGCCCGTGGGGATGATGGCATGGTGATCGGTCACTTTCGACGTGTCGAACACTTTCTTGTCTTTTTTCAACGGTTTTCCGCCTAATGGGCGGACGAGTTCTGCATAGGGAGCCTGTCCGCCGAATTTGGTCTGGAAGAGGCCGTTCATGATGCCCGGGCACTTCGGATAGATATCGTCGGAGAGGTATTGTGTATCCACACGTGGATAGGTGGTCAGCTTTTTCTCGTAGAGACTCTGTATGAGATTGAGCGTCATTTCGGCCGAGTAGCCGAATTTCTTGTTGCAGTCCACCTGTAGCGACGTAAGGTCGTAGAGTTGCGGCGGCATTTCCTTGCCTGCCTTTTTCTGCACGTCGGTCACCGTGAAGGGCTTTCCTTCGAGTGCCTGGAAAGCAGCCTCACCCTCCTCTTTAGATGTGAATCGCCCTTTGGTGGCGGTGAATGTCGTGTCGCGGTAGATTGTGGAGAGCACCCAGTAAGGTTCAGGCTTGAAGTTGTCAATTTCCTTCTGGCGGTTCACGATGAGTGCCAGCGTCGGTGTCTGCACGCGCCCGATGGAGAGCACTTGCCGATTCTGGCCGTATTTCAGCGTATAGAGCCGAGTGGCGTTCATGCCCAGAATCCAGTCGCCGATGGCGCGTGAGAGACCTGCCATGTAGAGCGGCTGGTATTCAGATTGATCCTTCAGCTGCTGGAAACCCTCGCGGATAGCCTCGTCGGTCATCGACGAGATCCAGAGACGCTTTACCGGACAATGTGCCTGTGCCTTCTGCATCACCCACCGCTGGATGAGTTCACCCTCTTGACCGGCGTCGCCGCAGTTCACGATACCGTCGGCAGCCTGCATCAGCTTCTCGATGACGGCGAACTGTTTTTTAATACCTTCGTCTTCAATGAGCTTGATGCCGAACCGCTGGGGAATCATGGGCAGCGATGACAGGCTCCACGACTTCCACATCGGTGTGTAGTCGGCTGGTTCCTTCAGGGTGCACAAGTGTCCGAAAGTCCATGTCACCTGATACCCGTTTCCCTCCATATATCCTTGTCGGGAAGCGTTAGCTCCGATGATGCGTGCGATATCGCGTGCCACGCTGGGTTTCTCTGCTATGCAAACTACCATTATTCTTTGTTGCTTGACAATTTAGAATGCAAAGATAATGCTTTTTGAACAAAACGGCAAATTCTTTTTGTCGGTTTTCTGTTGCCAATAGAAAAAATATTTTAGGAAAACTGATGAACGTATCGGATTTTTTATTATATTTGCAGTCGATACAATCATTTATCTTAAAATCCAATAACAAATCAACATTATGAAAATCGGTCTATTCATTCCCTGTTATGTGGACGCACTCTATCCGGAAGTGGGTGTGGCCACATATAAACTGTTGACGCATCTGGGGCTCGACGTGGATTATCCGGAAGGACAGACGTGTTGCGGACAGCCGATGGCTAACGGCGGATTCGAGAAGATGTCGGTACCATTGGCCGAGAAGTTTGAAGAGAAATTCAAGGGGTTCGACTATGTTGTGGCTCCTTCGGTGAGTTGCACGGCTTTCATTCGTGTAAACTATGAGCGTCTTTTGGCCGGCCACGAGTGCGAGACGGCCAAGAAAGCCATGGATGTGGTGGAATTCCTTCACGATGTGTTGAAGGTGAACCATCCGCTCGGTACGTTCCCGCATAAGGTGAGTCTGCATAATTCATGCCATGGCGTGCGTGAACTGGGCCTCTCTTCACCATCAGAAGAGCATGTGGAGAAGTTCAACAAGATTAAGGATTTGCTCGCGCTGGTTGACGGTTGCGAGGTGGTGGAGCCGGAACGTCCTGACGAGTGCTGCGGTTTTGGTGGTATGTTCGCCGTGGAAGAGACGGCAGTATCGGCTCAGATGGGCAAGGACAAACTGGAACGTCATATCCAGACGGGTGCTGAATACGTGACTGGCCCCGACTGTTCGTGCCTGATGCACATGGCTGGCGTTGCCAAAAAGCAGGGCCTGAATATGAAGTTTAAGCATGTGGTTGAAATTTTAGCAGCAGGATTATGAGTACAGGACATAGTAAAGCAGCAAAAGAGTTCTTAAAGAACCAGACATACGCAAAGTGGCACGACGCTACGTTCTGGAGTGTTCGTACCAAACGAGACAATATGGCCTACGGGTTGGAAGAGTGGGAACAGTTGCGTGAGAAGGCTTCTCAGATCAAGCGCCACACCGTGACCCATCTGGATGAATATCTGGATCAGTTTGCCACGAATGCAGAGAAAAACGGCTGTATCGTTCACTGGGCAAAGGATGCCCAGGAGTTTAACGAAATTGTGCTGGGCATTCTGAAGCAGGCCAACGTGAAGAAGATTGTGAAGTCAAAGTCGATGCTCACCGAGGAGTGCGAGATGAATCCCTATCTGGAGCAACATGGCATAGAAGTGGTGGAGACCGACTTGGGTGAACGTATCATTCAGCTCAAAGGTCAGAAACCAAGTCATATCGTGATGCCGGCCATCCATCTGAATCACGACGACGTGGGTGAACTCTTTGAGGAAAAGTTAGGATCGGAGAAGGGCAACCATGATCCCACGTACCTTACTTATTGTGCGCGCTTGTCGTTGCGCAACGAATTCCTTACGGCTGATGCCGGTATGACGGGTGCGAACTTCGGCATAGCCGAGACGGGTGACATCGTAGTGTGTACCAACGAAGGTAATGCCGATATGAGTACATCGTGTCCCAAACTGCATATTGCTGCAATGGGCCTGGAGAAGGTGATACCCAACTACGACTGCCTGGCCGTGTTCCAGCGTATGCTCTGTCGTGCAGGAACTGGACAGCCTACCACTACTTACACCTCGCATTTCCGCAAGGCTCGTCCTACGGCCGCTCCGATGCACATCGTGCTCGTGGACAACGGTCGTTCGGAATGGATTGGCAATGAACAGCATTGGGAGGCATTGAAGTGCATCCGTTGTGGTTCTTGTATGAACACCTGTCCGGTGTATCGTCGTTCGGGTGGATATTCCTACAGCTATTTTATCCCAGGTCCTATCGGCATCAATCTCGGCATGCTGCGCGACAAGTATCAGCATAGCGGCAACGTTTCGGCCTGCACGCTCTGCCTGAGTTGTCAGACGGTATGTCCGGTGAAGGTGAACCTTGGCGATCAGATTTATCAATGGCGTCAGCAACTCGATGAGTTCGGAACGGCTAATCCTGAGAAGAAGATGATGAGCCGTGGCATGGGTATGTTGTTCGGCAGTTCGGGTTTGTATAACACAGCCTTGAAGTTTGCCCCGCTAGCCAACATCTTGCCTGATCCGCTCATCAATTGCGGATTGAATCCATGGGCAGATGGCCATAAGATGATGACCTTCCCGAAGCAGACATTCCATACACTTTGGAAGAAGGGAAAAGTGAAAGGAAATGATAAGTGAAAAACGATAAGTGATAAGCTATGAGTAACAAAGAAGATATATTGAAGAAGTATCGCGAGAATGTGAAGGTGAAGTATGACATGCCTTCGCTCGACGATATAAAGGCCATCACCTATCCCAATCCGCTGATCCAGTTTATTTCGATGACCGAGAATGTGGGCGGAAAGGTGCTGGAAGTAAAGCCAGGGGAGGATATCAATCAATTGATAAAGAATCTCTATCCCGATGCAAAGGAATTTGCCAGTAACCTGCCGGAAGTGACGATTGCCACGAGGAATCCTGACACCATCGGGCGTGCGCGCGACTTGAACGGTACTGACGTGGGCGTGATTCGCGGAAAGTTTGGTGTGGCCGAGAATGCCTGCATCTGGATTCCGCAGCAGATGAAGGAGAAGGCCGTGTGCTTTATCTCGGAGAATCTGGTCATCCTGTTGCCGAAGAGCCAGATTGTGAACAATATGCATGAGGCATACAAGCGCATAGAGTTTGACAAGGAATATGATGGCTATGGCACTTTCATTAGTGGCCCGTCGAAAACAGCCGACATTGCCCAAGTGCTGGTGATGGGAGCACAGGCGGCGCGGAGCGTTACAGTATTTCTTATGCCCGAATAAAGAATAGAGGCTGACTTTTGGGTCAGCCTCTATTTTTATAATGTCCATTCGTAGGTGTCGTAGCAGATGGCACGTCCCCCGAAGCCTTCCTTTTGGAAAATGAGTCTGCCGTTCAGTTCGCAACTGTCGGTGGAAGTGGATTTCCCGAAGTCGAAGAAGTCCTTGTTCCAATTCTTTTTCAGTATTTCTTCAAACAGCAAATCGAGTGCTCCCTTTTGCTTGCCTTCTTCGTTGGCGGAGATATACTGAGTGTGCACAACATTGGGGGTGATGAATAGGATCGTTCCGCCTAAAGGTTTGCCGTTGAGAATAGCTAGGAAAAGGCGTATCTGATGCGGAAAACGCGATTTCAGTAGCTTCAGTTCTGCTGCCGTATGAACGGGATTGACTCCGTACTTATGGTGAAGATTCTCCTGAAGTATATTCCAGAAAGCATCGATATCGTCGCTCTCAGTGACACTTATGCCGGTTTGCTGGGCTTTTCGCAATCCTGATTTTCTTGATTCCGTGAAAGGAAGCTGTTTGTTGAGCATAATGGTTGAAGAGATATCGCGCATCTTGAGCTTTGCCTGACAAACCGACGTGAGAGCATAGAGGTCTTCTTCAGCAGGCCATTGGTGATAAATACTTGGGATGGCCTTGTAAACGATGCTTTGAACGCCTATGCTCTTGTAATAGGCATTAAGTTCGCGAAAGATCTGCAGCACGTCCTCTGCTTTCGTCTTCACCGTGGTGATGAGTCCCCCGTATGTGAGTCCTTGATGGCTGTAGAGACAATGGTTCTTCCCATTGGCTGGCAACACGGCATAAAGTTTACCCTTCTTATAGAACATCAGGGAATGATCCTCGAAACGGTCGCTATGATAGTCCATATAGCGGCGGTCGAAGAGGAAGGTGCCATTCTTTGACTGTGCCACGAACCGGTTCCATTCGTCTTCCAGGGATGAAGAGTATCTGACTATTTCGAACATCCGATGTATTTCAAGAATTCGTTGTAGTCATAGATGTAGTCATCTTCATCAAAAGGCTCTGATGCCAATACCAGACAAACGGCACCCGATGAGAAATCGTCGAGCGTGCGCCAGGTCTCGGTTTCAATGAGCAGTCCTTCCCAGGGATGGTTGAGCAAGTATTTCTTCTGCTCATGTCCATCATCGAGTGTAACGGTGAAGGAACCGCTCATCGCCACGACTAACTGGAGCAGCCGTTTATGGGCATGCCCTCCGCGACTTTCACCCCCTGGCACATCGTAAACCCAATAGGCCCGGTGGATGTCGAAGGGCACGTCCTTGAAAGCCTCGGCAACGGTCAGGTTGCCTCGGGGATCAGTAATCTTGGGTAGCTCTATGATTCTTCCCAGCTCTTTCATAACTTATTTCTTCATATAAGGATCGGTGCCGAGTACGGTCTTGGCCAAGCGCTTGGCTTTGTCGCGAAGGGCATCAACGTCGGCATCAGGGTCTCCGTAGCATAACACTACACCCATACGACGGCCGAAGTGGGCATCGGGCTTGCCGAAGATACGAATACGGGTGCGGTCTTCACGGAGTGCCTCTTCGAGATTGTAGGGCAGGAGCGAGCGATCAACGGGAGTAGTCACTTCTTTGGGTGATAGGATGACGGCAGAAGCTCCGGCATGCTCAAGATGGATGCCTGCAATGGGCAGTCCGAGAACAGCGCGGAGGTGGAGCTCGAACTCCGAAAGATTGGTAGTATGACCGAGTGTCACCATACCCGTGTCGTGTGGACGCGGTGAAAGTTCAGAGAAGATGACCTCGCCCTGTTTGGTAAGGAAGAATTCCACGCCCCAGATGCCGGCACCTGTCAACGCTTTGGTCACTTGGTCGGCCATGTGCTGTGCCTGTTTCAGGGCTTCGTCTGAAATCTTGTAAGGTTGCCAAGACTCACGATAGTCGCCACCCTTCTGCACATGACCAATGGGTGGACAGAACAGCGTGGGCCAGCCATGTTGCTGTGTGACGGTGAGCAGCGTGAATTCGGATTCGAAATCGATGAACTCCTCGATGATTACTTCCTTTACGTCGCCGCGACTGCCTTCCATTGCCTCACGGAAAGCCTGTTCCAGTTCGTCGTCGTTGTGTACGTAACTCTGACCGTGGCCTGAAGACGACATTAGCGGTTTTACCACACAGGGGAATCCAATCTCGTCGGCAGCACGCTTGAATTCATCGAAGGTTTTGGCATAGAAATATTTGGCCGTGCGCAGACCAAGTTCCTTTGCAGCAAGGTCACGGATGGCGCGGCGGTTCATGGTGTAGTTGACGGCACGGGCCGACGGTACCACCTGAATGCCCTGCTCCTCGAACTTGAAAAGACGCTCCGTGCGGATGGCTTCAATCTCGGGAACGATGATGTCGGGCTGGTGCTTTTTTACCACCGCCTCAAGGGCATCGCCGTCGAGCATGGAGAACACTTCGCGCTCATCGGCCACCTGCATGGCGGGCGCATTATCGTAGCGGTCGCAAGCAATTACATACTGGCCAGCCCTCATGGCGGCAATTACAAACTCCTTGCCCAGTTCGCCTGAGCCTAATAAAAGTATTTTTTTCATCTCCAATTAATTTTTTTACCTAAATGATATTTCAATGACTGGAAGCCCATGAACTCCAATCTTCCCAGACATGGAACAGGCTGAAACGCGGTTTTCAGTTCCTCATAATTCCTGTACATCGGTTCAGACACAGAAACTGCCAGTCTATGATTCTTAACGAGCCAAATAGAATTCTCGTCTCTTGAACCCAACTGACCGTTTGATTTCTCCAGCACATAATAGAAGCCATCAAAGTCGGACACGTCATAGTATCGAACCTTAAACGGCCACAACAACCGTTTCACCTCTACTTGTCCACGCCATACCTTGATTTCCTTATAGGAAAAGAGATAGATGAAAAGCAAGCTTCCAAAAAGCAATATTGCACTTCCACCTATAATGATGGAACCCAGTCGTAGAGGTCTACCATCAATCACATCTGAAAGAGCTTCAGCAACACCAATGAGCACAAAGAATAACCCGAAACCTGTAATCCCATACAAGCTTACCTTGTTGTATTCCGATACGACTTCGGCATTCTCTCTGACAAAGAAGCCTGACTTATCCTTAACAGCTATGGCTCCTTTTATCTCCTCGAAATTTAGGTATGTGTTGGAAGCAATGCTGAGCTGCCGTTCACCGTTCTTAATCAACCTGAGCACTTCGCCAGACTTACTATACTCGCTCTGAGCATAGTCAAACTCAGCAAAGCGATAGAACCGTTTCCAGAATGGCAACAGCAAGTTTTGTGTCTCCAACCCATCAGCAACAACAATGATGCGCTTGATGGAAGCCAAATAGAAAGCAGAAAAAAGCAAAGTGAACCCCAACCAGACAAACAAGATAGGCAGGAAGGTTTCCTTATTGAATAGGGAAACGCCACACAGAGACAAAACACCAAGCGCAATGAGACCCAATGTCTGCCCAATACACCTATGATTTAGCCTGGAGGTTACCATGCTGTTTTACCTATTATTATACATCTTCTCGTAGTACTTCTGGTAGTCGCCAGAGGTCACGTTGTCGAGCCAATCTTGGTTGTCCAAGTACCAGCGGACGGTCTTTTCGATACCTTCCTCGAACTGCAGCGAAGGTTCCCATCCGAGTTCTTCCTTCAGTTTGCGGGAGTCGATGGCATAGCGGGCATCGTGTCCCAGACGGTCGGTGACGTAGGTGATGAGATCCATGTCTTCACCTTCCTTGCGACCAAGCAGCCGGTCAACGGTTTTGATGACCACCTTGATAATGTCGATGTTCTTCCATTCGTTGAAGCCTCCGATGTTATAGGTTTCGGCAATGATTCCCTTATGGAAAATCAGGTCGATTGCACGAGCGTGGTCTTCCACGAACAGCCAGTCGCGCACATTCTCACCTTTGCCATAGACGGGCAGTGGCTTGCGGTGGCGGATATTGTTGATGAAGAGCGGAATCAGTTTCTCGGGGAACTGATATGGGCCATAGTTGTTCGAACAGTTGGTGACGATGGTTGGCATTCCGTAAGTGTCGTGGTAGGCACGCACGAAGTGGTCACTTGAAGCCTTTGAGGCAGAGTAGGGGGAGTGGGGCGTGTATTTCGTCGTCTCCACAAAGAAGTCCTTGCCATAGGCATGGTGATGCTCAGATGAGGCTGTCGTGGTGAAGGGTGACTCGATGCCTTCGGGGTTGGTCAGTTTCAGGGCGCCATAAACTTCGTCGGTAGAGATATGGTAGAAACGCTTGCCTTCATAACGCTCAGGAAGCGACTCCCAGTAGAGTTTGGCAGCCTGTAGTAAGGATAAGGTACCCATCACGTTGGTTTTGGCAAAGGTGAAGGGGTCCTTGATGGAGCGGTCCACGTGCGATTCAGCTGCAAGATGGATGATACCATCCACCTTCTTGTCCTGCATCAGTTGATAGAAAGCCTCAAAGTCGCAGATGTCCATCTTGACGAACTCATAGTTGGGTTTGTCTTCGATGTCCTTGAGATTAGCTAGATTACCCGCATACGTCAGTTTGTCGAGATTGATGATGTGATAGTCGGGATACTTGTTCACGAAGAGGCGAACCACGTGACTTCCAATGAATCCGGCACCGCCGGTAATGACAATTGTTCTCATATATTATAATTGTTTTATTTATCTCTGTTTTTGAAAAGTCTGATGGCGAAATGAATGATAACGATTACGCACGCTGCGATAAACAAGAGTAAATGTGAAGGCAGGTCATTGGTGATATATTGGTTGATGCCTTGAAAGATTCCCTTGGCCATAGATCGTACGAACGTAAAGAAAGTCTCCATCTTTTTTCTATCTCTTTTCTAATGTAATAACTTCGCAATCGGTGAATTTATTGCCTTCGACGGCCAATCTTATCAGAGTACGCTCCTTATGCCATCCGTAGAGCCCTGCTGCACCTGGATTGATGTGGAGCAGATTCAGTGTCTTGTCGAACTTCACCTTCAGGATATGTGAATGCCCGCTGATGAAGAGTTGAGGAGGATTGCGGAATATCAGGGCACGGATGCTGGGGTCGTAATTACCGGGATATCCGCCTATGTGCTTCATCAGAACATCCACATCCTCGCATTTCCATCTGAGCGTTTCGGGGAAAATGCGGCGCAGGTCGCCACCGTCAATATTTCCATATACGGCTTTCAACGGACGGAACTCCGCCAGTTTCTGGGCCACCTCGAGAGAACCGATGTCCCCTGCGTGCCATATTTCGTCGCAAGGCTCGAAGTAATGCAGATACTTCTCATCCCAGTAGGCGTGGGTGTCGCTGATGATGCCTATCCTTTTCATCTTTTGCGGATAAAGTCGGCAATAAATTTCGCTGTTTCATCAAGTCCGAAAATGGAGGTGTTGATGCAGAGGTCATAACTTTCGGCGGCACCCCATTTCTTTCCCGTGTAATAGTTGTAGTAGGAGGCACGCGTGCTGTCTTTCTTGCTGATGGTCTTCCGCGCACTTTCCTCATCCATGTTATAGCGTTCCATCGTACGGTTGATTCGGTCTTCCATGTCGGCAGCGAGGAAGATGCTCACCGTATTAGGCTCATCGCGTAGCACATAGTCGGCACAACGTCCTATGAACAGGCAACTTCCTTGGCTGGCCGCTTTCCGGATGGCATCGCACTGGAACTTGAAAAGACTCTCCTCAGAGAACTTGTTGTTATAGAAATTGTCGTCGGAAAGCATCGGAGCGTGGAGGTGGAAGAGCGTATGTATAAAACTCTTCTTCTCGTCGCTCTTTTTGAATACATCGGGCGAGAAGCCACTTTCCTTGGCAGCCAAGTCAAGAATCTCTTTGTCGAAATACTTGCAGCCGAATTTCTCGCAGAGTTTCTTTGAGATATAGCGCCCTCCAGAGGAGAATTGCCGTCCGATGTTGATGATGATTTTTTCCATTATGATGATTTTCAGGTTATACTATGCTTGAACTTTTTAAGGAATGCGAAAAGAATGGGCCATGTCATCAGCGCCGATCCGAGGTCGCTGGCAGCCATTGAGTACCACACGCCGTCGAGCCCCAGAAAGAGCGGCAGGATATAGGCCATGGGAATCAATAAAATCAGCTGGCGCGTCAACGAGAGGAAAATGCTGATCTTCACCTTCCCGATACATTGGAAGAAGTTGGTGATGACGGCTTGACCCGCTACCACGTAGAACACCAACATATTGAGCTTGATGCCGCGTGAGGCCATGTCGATAAGTGTCTTGTCGGTGGTGAAGATGCGGGCCAGTTGTCTGGGGAACAGCATGGAGAGCCCCCATCCCAAGAGCAGGATGCCAGTTGCTACCGCTATGGCAAGCCAAAGCACGCGCATCATGCGGTCGTATTTCATCGCACCGTAGTTATAGCCGGCGATGGGCTGCATGCCTTGGTTTACGCCGATTACAAACATGAAGAACACCATTGCGATGCTGTTGGCAATGGAATAGGCACCCACAGCCATGTCACCGCCATAGCGCACGAATTGGTTGTTCATGAAAATCACTACCACACAGGCCGTAGCATTCATCAAGAACGGTGAGATGCCTATGGAGATGATGTTCTTCACCAAGTCAGCCTTCAGCCGATAGATGCCGCGCCTCAAGTGGAGCAGTTCCTTCTTGTCGGAGAATATCCATAGTTGCCAGCAAAGGGCCATCGATTGTGAAGTGACGGTAGCCAAGGCCGCACCTCGGATACCCCATCTGAACCACCACACGAAGGCAATGACCAGCGCGATGTTCATGCCCACCGTGAAGAGCACGGCATACATGGCATGGCGTGGCTTACCGGCGGCTCTCAGCACGGCATTCATCCCAAAATACATGTGTGTTATCATATTGCCGGCGAGAATTACCTCCATGAACTCGCGGGCATAGGGAAGTGTTACATCGCTGGCTCCGAAAAACCTGAGGATGGGGTTTAGGAAGACAAAGCAGACGACCATGAAGAGCAGTCCCACGATGAGGTTCAGGGTAACGGTATTACCCAGCAGATGTTCTGCCGCTTTATAGTCCTTCTGCCCCAGTTTTACGGAGATGCATGTCGAGGCTCCCACACCAACGGCGGCTCCAAATGCACCGCTTAGGTTCATCAGCGGGAAAGTGATGCCAAGACCGGCGATAGCCTCTGGGCCCACCACTTGTCCGATGAATGCTCGGTCAATGATGTTGTAGAGACTCGAAGCCGTCATCGCCACCATGGCCGGCAGCGCATATTGCATCAGCAACCGTCCTACGGGTTTGGTGCCCAGTTCCAGTGTGGCTTGTTTATTATCCATTCGAATTGAATATCTTTATTCAGGGTGCAAAGTTACTATTTTTTTGGCAAACAGCGTTCTTTATTCTCAAATTCTTTGTATCTTTGCGACCAATATCAAAAATCATGAAAAAATGACACTCGTTTCGAAAACATACCTTTTCCTCAGATTCTTGCTGGTTATAGGCTTCCTGCTGGGTGTTTTGCCCCTTGAAACAGAGGCACGCCGCTATATGGTGAGGCTTAACTTGTCTGACAAGCATGGCACCCGCTATTCACTTCAACATCCCGAAGCCTTCCTTTCCCAACGGGCATTGGAACGCCGCGCCCGTCAGCATCTTTCGCTCGATTCAACTGATTTGCCTGTGTCTCAGGTTTATCTCGACGGTTTGGCAGCGCGTGGTGCTAATGTCGTTTCGAAGAGCAAGTGGAACAATTCGGTGCTTGTCTGTGGCGACAGCCTTCCGTTCTTAAAGTCGCTTGGCGACCTGCCCTACGTCTTGAAAACAGAACTGGTTTACATTGAGCCCGATTCGTTGAAACCTTTCGAATGCCCTCGGCGTACCAAGACTTTCGATGAACTCAAAGGCGACGACGATGCAACCCGCGAGCAGTTGGAACAAATACATCTCAATGCTTTGCATAAGGCGGGTTTTCGTGGCAAGGGGATTCTCGTGGCCGTGCTTGATGGTGGTTTCCAGTATGCCGACCATATTCCGGCCTTGAAGCGTATCAATAAGGTGGGGGAGCGCGATTTTGTCTTTCCTCCCTCTCATAACATCTATCGTGAGCATAGTCATGGCATGAAGGTGCTTTCGGTGATGGCTGTTCATGAGAAGGGAATCTTCGAGGGATCTGCTCCCGAGGCCGATTATTGGCTCCTGCGATGCGAACAGACGGAAACAGAGAGCCGTTCGGAAGAGGACTTCTGGGCTGCGGCAGCAGAGTTCGCCGATAGTGCTGGGGTGGATGTCATCAATTCATCGCTGGGCTATTCAGAGTACGATGATGAAGAACAGAACTATGGCTATCGTCATCTTGACGGCCATACGATGATGATTTCGCGCATGGCTTCGATGTTGGCTCGCAAGGGCATTGTGCTTGTGTGTAGCGCAGGCAATTCCGGCAACGATCAATGGAAGAAAATCACCATTCCTGCTGATGCTTTCGATGTACTGACCGTGGGGGCGGTGACTAGCGATGGTGAGAATACGGCTTTCAGTAGCGTGGGGCCAACGGCCGACGGACGTGTGAAACCTGACGTGATGGCCATGGGTGGCTATTGTAGTGTGATTAATGCCGAGGGAGAGATCTCCCAGCAGAACGGTACCTCGTTCTCTTCGCCCCTGGTGGCAGGTGCTGTGGCTTGTCTGTGGCAGGCATTGCCCGAGAAGACCGCTTCAGAAATCATAGAACTCATTCGCCGGAGCGGTGACCGTTACAATTGGCCCGACAATATATACGGTTACGGCATCCCCGATTTTGGCAAGATTCTGGAACAAGAAAAGAAGAAACTATGAAGAAATCACTCACGCTCTACGAACTGAATGCCTTGGTGCGCGAGACGCTGGCCCTGCAGATGCCCGATGAGTATTGGGTGGAGGCAGAATTGTCGGAAGCCCGCGAAGTGCGTGGCCATTGCTATATGGAACTCATCCAGAAAGATGACCGTTCCAATACTCCCGTGGCCAAGGCTTCGGCCAAGTGCTGGGCTTCCACCTGGCAGTTGGTGAAGCCCCATTTTATGCGCGTCACCGGTCAGCAAGTTCATGCAGGCATGAAGGTCTTACTGAAGGTCTATGCCCAATTCCATGAAAGCTATGGCTTCTCGTGGATAGTCACCGACATCGATCCCACCTACACTTTAGGCGATATGGCCCGCAAACGCCTGGAAATCATCCGCCAACTGAAGGAGGAGGGCGTATTTGAACTCCAGAAAGAGCTGCGGCTGCCGATGTTCTGCCAGCGCATAGCTGTCATCAGTAGTGCCAATGCCGCTGGCTATGGTGACTTCGTGAACCAGCTGGAAAGCAACGAATACGGTTTCCGCTTCCACACGCAACTCTTTCCCGCCATCATGCAGGGCGAAGGGGTGGAGCAGAGCGTCATCGCTGCGCTCAACAAGATTTTTGAGCGTTTAGAAAAAGAAGATTCTTCACACTTCACTCTTCACTCTTCACTTAATTTCGACTGCGTCGTCATTATCCGCGGCGGAGGGGCCACCAGCGATCTTTCGGGCTTCGACACTTTGGCCTTGGCTGAGCATGTGGCTAATTTCCCCATACCCATCATCACTGGCATTGGCCATGAGCGCGACGAGAGTGTACTCGACATGGTGAGTCACACCCGCGTTAAAACCCCTACTGCTGCCGCAGCCTTTCTCATCTCCCATCTGAAGGGTGTACTCGATGCCATCGAAGATGCCGAACAGAGCATCGTCTTGAAGGTCAGGCAGCAGATGGAGATGGAGAAAATTCGGCTTCTCCATCTTTCCCAGCAGATACCTTCGCTCTATTCGTTGGTCAAGAGTCGGCAGGAAACCCGTCTCGACCGGTTGCAGTCCAGTTTGCAGCTCTCCGTCAGTCGCCGCCTTCAAGACGAGCGCCACCGTCTCGACATTCTTTCCCACAACCTGCCGCCCATTGCAGAGCGCAAGTCGCTTCAGGAGCACCATCGTCTGGACTTACTCCGCGAGAAGCTCGAGGCTCTCAATCCCGAGTTGCTCCTTCGTCGGGGCTATAGTATCACTCTCAATGCCGGAAAGATTGTGAAAGACGCCTCCCTCCTTCACCCTGGCGACCTCATAGAGACCCGCCTCCAGAAGGGCACCGTCCACTCCGTAGTAAAATAACCCCCAAAACCCATTAAATAATATGAAATACGAAGAAGCCATGAACCAACTCCAGGAAATCGTGCGCAAGATGGAGAACGACGAACTCGATATCGACCAAATGGCCGAGCAGTTGAAACGCGCACAAGAACTTATTCGCCTCTGCCGCGACAAACTGACGAAGACCGACGAGGAAATCCGCAATTTGTTGAAAAATGACAGCGAAGCGTAAAATTCTGCGTGAAAATGTTGCAAATGTTCCCCGTTTTGTTTACTTTTGCAATCTGAATGAACTCAAAACAACATATTATAGACTGAAATGAAAAATATCGATTGGGCAAGTCTGTCTTTCGGCTATCGTCAGACGGATTACAACGTGCGATGCTATTATCGCGATGGAAAATGGGGCGAGATTGAAGTCTGCTCCGATGAGTATCTCAAACTTCACATGGCAGCCACCTGTCTCCACTACGGACAGGAAGCCTTCGAAGGCCTGAAAGCCTATCGCTGCCCCGACGGCAAGGTACGCGTCTTCCGCATGGAGGAGAATGCAGCCCGTTTGCAAAGTACCTGTCGCGGCATCCTCATGCCAGAACTCCCCACCGAGCTCTTCTGCGAAATGGTGAAGAAGGTGGTGCGCCTCAATCAGGAATGGATTCCCACCTACGAGAGTGGAGCCACACTTTACATCCGTCCGCTCCTCATCGGCACCAGTGCACAGGTGGGCGTGCATCCCGCCACGGAATATTGCTTCCTCATCTTCGTCACTCCCGTAGGACCTTATTTCAAAGGCGGTTTCGCTACGAATCCCTATGTGATTATCCGCGACCACGACCGCTCGGCGCCCCTCGGCACCGGTATCTATAAGGTGGGTGGCAACTATGCCGCTTCCCTGCTGGCTAACAAAAAAGCCCACGATCTGGGCTATGCCTGCGAGTTCTATCTCGACGCTAAGGAGAAGAAATACATCGACGAGTGCGGTGCTGCCAACTTCTTTGGCATCAAGAATAACACCTATGTCACGCCTGAATCCACCAGCATCCTGCCCTCCATCACCAATAAGTCGCTGATGCAGGTGGCAGAGGACCTCGGACTCAAGGTGGAGCGCCGTCCCATCCCCGAGGAAGAGCTATCTACCTTCGAGGAAGCTGGAGCCTGCGGAACGGCAGCTGTTATCTCGCCCATCTCCAAAATCGACGATCTGGAGACCGGCAAGAGCTACGTATTCTCTGCGGACGGCAAGCCCGGCCCCATCTCCAAGCAGCTCTACGACACGCTGCGTGGCATCCAGTACGGCACCGTAGAAGACAAGCATGGATGGACTACCGTAGTCATCGACTAAATTTACTCACATAATTTCATTAGTGTTATGCAATCATCCACAGTTTACAAAGACCGAGCCCTTGCCTCCCTGAAAGGCAACTGGGACAAAGGTGTCATTGCCACCGTCATCTACATCGTCATCGTGGCTATTGGTTCTAATATCGTCTCCGCCGTCCTCGGCCCTAAGGCGGGAACCGCCCTCTCGTTCGTATGGACGTTGATATGCATACCCCTGATCTGGGGCTTCTATGTCTATTTCCTCCGTGTCACACGTAAGGAAGACTTGGCCTTCGGCCATCTCTTCGACGGCTACAAAGGCAATTGGCAGCGCATCTTCACCACCACAGCCCTGCAGTACATCTACATCTTCCTATGGGCGTTACTGCTCGTCATCCCGGGCATCATCAAGGGGTTCTCATACGCCATGACGCCCTACATCTTGAAAGACAACCCTGAACTCTCCAACAACGCTGCCATCGAAAAGTCGATGGCCATGATGAATGGCCACAAGATGGAGCTTTTCATCCTCGAACTCACCTTCATCGGATGGATCCTGCTCGGCATTATTACTTTCGGTATCGGTTTGTTGCTTGTGGAGCCCTATATGATGACCGCTATTGCCCACTTCTATGAAGACCTCAAGGAAGAACAGGCAGCTCCTGCGGTATAGGATTTGCGGTTTAACTCCATAAAAAAAGAGGAAGAAGCTCCGTTGCTTCTTCCTCTTTTGGGTTCGTAGATTCCCAGCTGTTATTTGGCCTGAGCCAGGTGCTGGATGTTAATCTTGTGTTTATCGGCGATGAACTTCTCGTTCTTCTTTAGGGCAGCAATCTGATGGTTCATATTGCTAATCTTGCTCTCCAGGTTGTTGATCTCGGCCTGACCCTGCGACGGCTGACTGTACATTCCTGCCACCATGCCGTAGTTCTTGTTCCGCTCGGCCTTAACCTCCTGTAGCTTCTTGTCCATGCTCGCCTTCTGCTGTTCCAACTTGGCGATCTTACCGTTGATCTCATTCAGCTTTGCCATGTCGTTGTCATTATCAGATACTTTGCTCACTATTGATGCATGCATACATGTTTCATCTTGATAACTGCTGGCGTTCTCAGCACACCAAACTGTCAACATTACCAATCCCGAAACGAAGAATGAAGCCATTGCCTTCAGACTGTTATTCTTAATATTATTTTTCATAATCTTATAATTTAAAAGGTTTATACTATTGTTTATCTGTTCTCGATGGTGCAAAGATAAGGCAGTAATCTGCCATGTTCCAAACATTTCCTCCTTTTTCCCCTCATTTTGTTGCGACACCCCCACTCAATCGTGACAAATCCTCCGATTATCCTCAGAATCTGTCGCAAATAAAGCGGTTTTTATTTGGTTTTGTGCCCACTTATTTGTATCTTTGGCGGCATAAACCTGAATTTAATCGAAGAGTATGGGATTTATAGAACAGAATCTGACTAACAACGAGCGGATTATCCATAAGGGGCATCTGCATTGGTTTGCCTACGCAGGCGGACTGACGCTGATTGCTGCGCTCTGGGCGGTGGCCATGGTGGTTATTGCGCTGAATGTACCCGAAGTGTGGGTGTTTGTGGTTGCTACGTTGCTGGCCCTGCTGATAGGCTATGGCTATGTGTGGCTGGTGAGCAAGAACACGGAGTATTACATCACCAACAAGCGGCTCATCGTGAAGAAGGGCATCATGCAACGGAACACATCCGAAATCCGACTCGTGAAATGCGAGGGCGTGATGGTGGAGCAGAGTCTGCTCGGGCGGTTGTTCAATTTCGGTACTATCAAGATTACGACGGGCGAGGTGGTCAATACCTATCAGTTTATTGCCAGCCCAATCCGTTTCCGAACGAAACTGAACGAGACGCTCGACCAACTGGACATTTCCAAAAACCTTGAAGACAATCTTTAGAAGATGAGGATAGACCGCAAGACGGGTCTGGTACTCGAAGGGGGTGGCATGCGGGGCGTGTTCACCTCTGGAGTACTCGACGCATTTATGAAACATGAAGTTTGGTTCCCATACGTAGTTGCCGTGTCGGCGGGTGCGTGCAACGGTGTGTCGTATATGAGCCGCCAGATCAGGCGGGCGCGAATCGCAAATATTGACCTGTTGGATAATTATGATTATATCGGCCTGAAGCACCTGGTGACGCAGGGAAGCATCTTCGACCGCCAGCTGCTCTATGATGAATTCCCCAACCGTCTGGTTCCTTTTGACTGGGATACCTACGTCAGTACCGGCTCGGAGTTTGAGGTGGTCACTACCAATTGCCTGACGGGCCGCGCCGAGTATCTTTCGGAATATGAGCATCCTCAACGGCTCAACGACATCATCATGGCTTCGTCGGCTTTGCCCTACGTGAGCAGCATGGTGAACATCGACGGGGTGCCGATGCTCGATGGCGGCATCGTGGACAGCATTCCCGTGCAGCACTCCATTGAGAAGGGTCATGACTTCAACGTGGTCATTGCCACGCGCAACCTCGGCTACCGTTCAAAGGAACACGACATCAAGGTGCCGCCAATCATTTACGATGACTATCCGCGTCTTCGTGTGGCACTGAGCCATCGCGTAGAGGCTTACAACGAACAGTTGGAGATGGTAGAGCGTATGGAGCGTTGGGGTGAGATTGTGGTGATTCGTCCGGAGCGTCCGATGGAAGTAGGGCGCGTGGAGAGGGACCTGGAGAAACTGGAAGCTCTCTATCAGGAAGGCTTCCAGCTCGGCGAGCGTTTCTGCAAGAGTCTGTAGTCAGGGAAAGTTCCCCTGTGTTTTTTATGATTGGTAGAACACAGAACCGTCTCTGTTCACAATGGCTTATTACAATGCTGAAGGAGCAATAAACACATGAAACTTGCCATCTTCTCCTCGCTGAAGATAATTCTTGTCCATGAATTGCTTTAGGTAATTTTTCACCATTCTTTCAGACAGGCCACACTTAGCACTTAGTTGGGGAATCGTGACAGCAGGATTAAGCATCACGGCATAGAGCAACTGACTCACATTTTCGCTTCTCAACCTTATCATCTCACCATCATACCACCAGTTCTGCTTGTCCTTTTCGGTGACAAATCGTACATTACTTATTATTTCCTGAGTTACAAGGTCTGTGAAATATGAGAGGAAATGCCTTATCTGGATGAGAGTTGCTTTTGCGCCTTTGCTTGGCAATGCCCCCACTTCCTTGTCGGCTGCGCTCAAAGCGTCCAGATATTCTGTTTTTTTGCGACTGCGCACTACAATCATGGGATAATGATGTCTTGCGAGAATGTAGTTCACCAGTAGGCGGGCAATACGGCCGTTGCCATCCTCAAACGGGTGTATGCGTATATAGCGGTAATGGAAAAGTGCTGCCAGTTCTACAGGGTGCATGGCCCCCTTGCGCTCTTCCTCATTATACCAGTCCACGAGGTCGGTCATCAGCGCTGGTGTCTCTTCTGGCGATGCATACTCAAAACGCTCTCCTGTACGGGAAATGACACTATTTGGTCTGGTTTTGTAAACACCGGCATGCACGGTATATGAGGTGTATTCTCCTCCCGGCAGTTTACGGTAGACTTCATAGTCCTCTCTTAACAATGTATGATGCAGCTGACGAATGAAAGTCTGTGTTAAAGGCTTGTCCTGCACCAATGCTTCCACCTCCATCATTTTCAACCCTACATTGCTGGCTTTCATATCAATGAAATCTTTAAGGTCAGCTACGCCCATCACCTTGCCAAAGAGCAGCAGAATCTCCGTCTGCCCGTATGTCAGCGTATTACCCTCAATATGATTGCTGTTAAAATTAAAGTCAATGGTAAACCGCTGACTGAGCCTATGCCTGTCTGTTTCATCGAGAGGCTGAATATCTAACCATTGCTTATAGGCTGATTCCAAATTTGTCGTATCTACTACTTTCATCTTCTTTTAATGTTAATTGCGTTAATTTTATTTCACCAAGGGCATGAATTTTCTTGTATTTAACACTTTGTACTGCTCGGGCGCAAATTTACGAATTTTTCTTGAATCAACAACATTTCCTCTCATTATTTTCTTTCTTTGTTCAAAAAAGTAGGCAAGAAGGTGGTAACGTTGCCACCTTCTTGCCAATATTTTTCATATTATCCGTCTCTCCGTTTGCCACCATCCGCTATGCGCAGCAGCAGTTTCCATTTCCTGGAATCAAGAACCAGTCTTGCTGATGCTTATTTCAGCACACTTTGGCAATAAGGGCACAAGCCTTTCTTGTTCTTATAGTTAGGATGCCCCTTGGCATCTTGCATCAGACAGCGGGGATCATCCTTGGGACAATGGTGGTAATTGAAATAAGTATGGATGAATTCATGACAGGCTACCTTCCAAAAGTCGTGCCGGTCCTTAACCCGGAATGTAGATACCACGCAGGCTTTTCCCGGAATCAGGCTGAGTCCCTGCACGCCCCAGTCTGCATTGCCGCGGATGCTGCACGAGATGTCTTTATGAGTGAGGCCAATATAGATGCTGTGGTCATCAGCTTTTGCGGATAAAGACTTGATAATCTTGTCTGCACGGTATCTGCTTTTCGCCTTATTCATCAAAGAATCCGACAAAGGCAAGGGTGGGAGGGCTTCACAATCGAAATCTGCGCCGAACATTTCGAATAGGTGCTTTCCCAACTCTTTCCCAAGCCTCGATGCTTCTTCTTTCGTAAAGTTCCCATAAGGCTGAAGATATATGGTTGGTGGGCAAAGACAGATAACGTCGTCCCCCCATTGGCCATTGCCGTCAGCCGATTTGCCCGAACAGCCAATTAGCGCTATAGCACAACACAGCAGCATGATGCCACACAAAACTTTTGTTTCAGTTAATCTCATAATACAGTCTATTATATAAGTCACAGGGGGTGTTATATTAAGGTAATTAATCCCTCCTCATAAAGCGACTTTCCAATACGCAGGAATACCGAAGCCGCCGATCCCAGTTGCCGCTCCATCACCTGCTGGCAATGCGCCAGGTTCATCGTGAACACCTGTTCCGTCTTGTCGTGCAGCACAAACGTGGAATAGTTGCCATCCGAAGCAACATACACGACCCGTGCCGGCACAATCCGCACCAGTTCATTGCTATTTGATATGATTAGAACTTTATTACCCATTCAGTATGATCTCTTTTCGAAAAGAATGTCTCAACGTTGTCACGGTGCAAAGATACTCAATTTCTCTTGTTCCCTCCAAACAATTCCCCGCCATTTGTACGAAATCCCAGCTTGGCTGTACGAAATAACAATCATCTTTTAACTCAATTTAGCTATTTGGCTATAATTTGTTGGGTAGTTTGGAGACTTTATATTTGGTTATTTGGCATGCATTCATTTGGTCATTTAAACTTCAAAGCCCCCTTGCCCCAGCACACGCTCTATTTTTCGCATACACTCAACAACTCGTCTGTATTTTCCACCTTGCCATATATATTATTACTCTGTTGAAAACTTTTTGAACCATTCACAATATCTCACAACAGTTTACCCCTCAACGTTTTACGGTGAAGGGTTCTGAGACGCACCCTTCCATCCCCCTGAGAGAGGGAGCGGATTCTAAAAGTTTGGTTTGCTTTCACTTTTTTTGTACAGGCCTCCACATCGGGGAATCAAAACATCATCGGAAGGAGTGCAAAACATCATCCGTTGCCTTTCAAAGTATCATCGAACGGAGGTCAAAGTATCATCGGATGAAAAGAATTTTCTAGAAAAATACTGAGTAATTAATGCTAAATTATTCAAGTATCGTTTGTGCTTAGACTAAAACATACATCCTACATAAAAATCCAGGGAAGCCCTTTTTACAAAGGGATTGTCAGCAATGTATGTTTGTCAAAAACATACATAAACCTACATACGTTCGTGAATGTAGGTTTATGCTGATGGCGGGCGGCTCGCTCCTGATCATTATTCGCGTTCAGTTTAATGGGCGAAACTAACGGTTTTTATTGGAAAAACTGTTAGTTTCTATGGGAAAAACTATTAGTTTCTGACTTTAAAACTACAGAAACTGCTGGTCGCATGAATGTATGTTCATGTATGTTTAAAACAAACATACATACGCCAAACCGCCCATAAACACAGGCGATTTGGAGGTTTTTATGTATGATGTATGTTTCTTGCGGTTATAAACAGAGAATTGCGATGTTCAGGAACCGGCATCTGCCACCCTGCTCACAGGGGGCATTTTCAAACCCTTCACCGCATCCCCTTACTATAATGCAAGTTACATCATTTCGTGAAGTGTTTTATTTTTCTGAAACACTTTGAAGACACTACACATAGATATATTTTTATTGCGCTCCTATTACCGCAGCAGTACCACTTCCTGGAATCAAAACCAGTACCGCTAATTCACAAAATACTTTTTTATTGTAGTATGAACTATCATTTTCCCTATACAAACGAAATCAATCTGTTTTTCTATATTCTAATCTCTTAATCAACATTACATTCAGCTTCTGGATCTCCTTCAAAAGCTCCCCTATAAGCATCTTCTAAGAAACTAACATCCATGTCATCATAAGGTTCACTATATTTATTGCATTCGTACTCTCTTACAGCTTTTTCTAAATAATCAATTCGTGAACGCATATGTGTGCCAATGGGATATTCTTCTTTTAACTGATCGATAAGATAAGGATTAACTTCGAGACAACCTTTTTCTACAAGTAAGGCTAAATATTTATAATTCCTACGCAGGACTTTTATAAAACTCCAACCTTCATATAAGGCATATCCATATGGGTAATCGTAACATCTATAAGTTTTCAATTTGTCATCTTTTTTGTTAATTGTATAATAATTATGGTGGCAGTCGCTATAAGTACAAAGTCTTTCTAGTAATTCATCCATATCTTCATCTTCATCAACCATTCTGTATTGCACATGAAGTCCTTTTTCTTTAATCATCTTTGCCAAATATCGATGATGCTCCCTACTCATTGCTCCTATAGACCAACCTGTGAAAGCTCCTCTCCTTAAAATAAACCCTCTATAGTCGTTATTTGGGCATCTATTTACATCAACAAGAATCGGATTATGAAAGTTTAATGTTGGAGTATAATATTCTTTTGTTTGATAATTATTATCGGCTGTCCCTTCTGTAATCACAGTATATATACTGTTATATTCCGTTCCGATTTCATCAAAAACAGGAAGTGCAGCAACTCTTTTTTTCTCTTTATCGTAAAGACCATATTGCTTTTTGGAAAAATAAGCATATTCAGGAGATTCCTCATAAAATTCCATACGCAATTCTAATAGATATTCTATATTAGGTGATAACGAAAACAAGACAAGGGCATAGTCAATATAGTCTGGATAAATCTTTATATTATAATCATCCAGTTCATATCCTACCTTATATAGTTCTCTTCTGATTATATCTTCAAGTACGTTATTCATAGTCTCTATGTAGTCCAACATTATTCAAGTAATCTTTAACTATTTTTTTCCCGTTTAATTCTGACATCATTAAACGATTAGGTTCCTGCATTTCCTCAAAAGTACTTTCGCGACTACTAAAACGAAAAGCAGTAGAATTAAGCAGACTCTCTTCTACGACATGTGCATATTTCCCTTTCTCCGTTAAAACAAGGTGCATAGAATAGGAAAAGTCTTGTCGTTCTTCTGGGGAGAGTATGCAAAACAATGTTTCATAGAATCTAAGAGAAGTCGTTATTGATACGAAATCGTTAGGGAGTTCTTCAAATACTCCATTTGTATTTCTAAATTTCCCACAAAGGATATTTGCACCACCTTGTTGTCTGCTTTGAATAATTTTTATGGTACCAATATTACATTCAGGTCTTCCATTAAGCAGTTTCTTTGTGGCAACGACGTTATAACTTGTCTTGTAGCCGAAATCATCCCAGTCTGATTCTAACAAAACGAAATCTGCAATTTCATCCTGTTGGAAAAAAGGTTGATTAGAACCTTTCACTTGAAAAACCAATTTGTTTGCCATATAATTATATTGGTGCTAATAATTGTATTAATAAATATTACAACTGTATTCGTAATCGTTTATGCATCCTCTTTAATGCTCGTCATCACTTTTCGAAATGAATTCCAAAGCATATCTGCAGTGTTCTCAAGCCCAAAGGGAGATGTTTGCCGATCTCATTATTTAAAAAGAATGCCAGTGGAATATTTGGATTCCTCATATTGTTTCTCCAAAATCATAAGATATAATTAGTCAATATCTGACTACAAAGATATTTAATTGTTTTGAAATGGACAAATATATGAATGAATATTTTTTCGCAATTGTATGAAATAGCGGACTAATTGTATGAAATCTGAGGGAAACTGTTATTGAAGTCACTTCTTGCCTTGCATATCCAGTATACTTGTGTGAATATAGGTACTGACTACTATGACAGATATGACAGAAGAAAACGCAACTTTCTCTATAGGAAATTATTTACCCCCGACCTAAATGATTTTCTATATACGAAAGTTATATATCTATCTGTCATATCTTTCATAGCGCATAGAAACGGCATCAATCGGAGAAAAAGTTTCCGCCCATTGGAAAGGGTGTTTCCAATGGGCGGAAAGAATGCTTCCAGACTCTGGAAGCAATGCTTCTGATGGGTGGAAGCTATGGGGGATTATTCTGCCAAGAGAGCATCGGCAAGCGTCTGGAGCTTCTCGATGGTGTCGGCCTTGACGGTTGACTCCACGGTGACGATGGGCTCCACGATGGTGATCTGCTTCATGGCCTCCATGGCCTCGCGCATCTTCTTGCCGGCAACGGGTGCCCATGAACCGTTCTCGATGATGGCTACGCGGCGCTTCTGGTAGTTCTTGATGGCCAGGTGGTGGATGAAGTCTTCCATGATGGGCATCACGCCGGCATCATACGTGGGGGCGGCAAGCACCAGGCGGTCGTAGCGGAAGGCGTCTTCCACACACTCGTGGAGGTCGTCGCGGCGCAGGTCGGCAATGCTTACCTTCACGTTGCCTTTCTGGCGGAGTATCTCGGCGAGTTTCTGGGCAGCCTCTTCGGTGTTGCCGTGAAGCGAGCAGTAGGCAATAAAAATGCCTTTATCCTCGGGCTCGTAGGAACTCCAGGTGTTGTAGGTGTTGAGGTAGTATTCCAGATTCTCGTCGAGCACGGGACCGTGGAGGGGACAGATCTTCTTGATTTCCAGACCACTGAGCTTCTTGAGCAGGGCTTGCACCTGTGCACCGTATTTGCCCACGATGTTGAAGTAGTAGCGGCGTGCCTCGCAGGCCCATCCTTCGGGATCGTCGAAGTTGAGGGCTCCGAACTTGCCGAAGGCGTCGGCAGAGAACAGAATCTTCTCTTTCTGCTCGTATTCCACGATGACTTCGGGCCAGTGGACCATGCCGGCGGTAAAGAACTGGAGGGTGTGCTCGCCGAGCGAAAGGGTGGAGTTGTCCTTCACGGTGATGATGCGTTCAGGGGCTACGGCTTCGCCGAAGAAGCGGGCCATCATCTTCACGGCCTGGGCCGAGCATACCACTTGCATTTCGGGATAGCTATCGATCATCTCTTTGACGAGCGAGGAGTGGTCGGGCTCCATGTGGCTTACGATGAGATAGTCGGGTTTGCGCTGGCCGAGCACTTCGGCGAGATTGGCTTTCCATTCGTCGGCCTTGCGTGCATCGATGGTGTCGATGACGGCAATCTTCTGGTCCACGATGACGTGTGAGTTATAGGAAATGCCTTCCGGCGTTTCGTACTGTCCTTCGAAGAGGTCGAGTTCGCGGTCGTCGGCTCCGATGTAGTAGATGTTTTCTGTTATTCTGTTCATGTTATTAAAAATTTAGAAAATGAGAAAATGAGAGAATGAGAAATTGTTATTCCTCGTTTTTCTTCAAGTTCTCTTTTGTTGTTTTTATTATCTTAATTAATGTTCCAATGATGATGTTCAAATCGTTCTTAATAGAATCATATTCATGTATTGAGATAGTTTGAGATTTCAAGAGAAGTTTGAGCCAATAATCACTTTCACCAGCCTCTTTCAAAGCAATGCTTAGCTTGCTAATGAAATCGGCTTTGCTCTGAGCATTTTTGCTTTCAGCAACATTAGCACCGATGCTGGTTCCTGAACGATACAATTGCATAGACATAATGTACTCTTTCTTTTCTTTGCGTAGATACTTGTACAAATTGACTATTCGCAATCCGAAATCTTCAGTATAGTCAGCTATAAAGTTATCGTGCAACATAATTTATAGATTAATCTCTCATTTTCTCCATTTCTCATTTTCTTCATTTCCCAACAAGTCCGGGCGCAGCTCGCGGGTGCGGCGCAGGGCCTCGTCCATTTCCCATTGCTTGATTTTGGCCTCATGGCCGGAGAGCAGGATGTCGGGCACCTTCCAGCCTTTGTATTCGGCTGGACGGGTGTAGATGGGGGCTGCCAGGAGATCGTCCTGAAAACAGTCGGAGAGTGCGCTCTGCTCGTCGCCGATGACTCCGGGAACCACGCGGACCACGGCATCGGCAATGATGGCTGCAGGGAGTTCGCCGCCCGTCAATACATAGTCGCCCACGGAGATTTCGCGGGTGATGAGATGGTCGCGCACGCGCTGGTCCACGCCTTTATAGTGGCCACAGAGGATGATGAGGTTCTGCTTGAGCGAGAGGTCGTTGGCTATATGCTGGTTGAACTGCTCGCCGTCGGGTGAGGTGAAGATAACTTCGTCGTAGTCGCGTTCGGCCTTGAGCGCTGAGATGCAGCGGTCGATGGGTTCTATCTGCATGACCATTCCGGCAAAACCGCCGTATGGATAGTCGTCCACACGACGCCATTTGTCGAGCGTGTAGTCGCGCAGGTTGTGCAGATGAATCTCTGCGAGTCCTTTCTTTTGTGCTCTTGCCAGGATGCTTTCCCTCACGAATCCATCGATCATCTCTGGCAGCACAGTAATGATGTCTATTCTCATAATAATCGCTTCGTGGCTGCAAAGATACGAAAAAAAGTGAAGAGTGAAGAGTGAAGAGTGAAGAATTTTTTTATTTGACGATTTTAGGATTTCACGATTGGACGATTTTACTATTTCACAATTTTTCTATTTCACGATTACGCCATTTCTCATTTTATGAACTTCGTTCATGAATTTCGGCTGCACTCAGCATAGCTCAAGCAAGCTTGGCTCTGCCTTCGTTTGCACGAAATTTCTCATTTTCTCATTTTCTCCATTTCTCATTTTTTCAATTTCAGCTCCACGTGGCTGAGGCGATGGAGCGTGAAGATGGCGATGGCCTCGATGATGTAGGCTATGAGATAGCTGTACCAGAGCATGGAGGGCTGCCAGCGGGCCATGAGCCAAAGCACGGGAATGACCGTTAGCGAAAGGGCAAAGGAAATGAAGAGGGCCATGCGATGCTGTCCGTAGAGTTTGTAGACAATCATGATGACGTAGATGTAGCAGAAGGGTATGAAGCTCAGGGCAAAAATGCGGAGCGCATGAGTGCACTCGGCGAGCATCGTTGCTTCTTCGGCACCGAACAGCCTGGCGATGGACTCCGGGAATGCCCATACGAGGATGCAGGTGACGGCCATGGCTGCGGTAATAAAGCGGAAGGCACGGCGCAAGATGGTGTGCAGGCCCTCTTCGTTTTTCTTTCCCACCTGGATGGCGCCCAGCGACTGGAGCGTCTGACACGTTCCCGACAAGAACAGATTATAGACTTGCAGGAGGTTCATGCAGACGGCGAAGGCGAAGATGCCCGTGCGTCCGAGGGTGGAGAGGACAATGGTGTTAGCCGAGAGCATCAGCAGGGTGAGTGAGATGGAGGCGATGGCCAGTGGGGCGCCCTGTGAGAGGATGCGCCGCCACGAATGCAGCAGACCGTCGAAACTAAACATGAGTGTGAGCCTCCTGTTGGCGGGATTCCACCAATGGCTGAGGAGAATGGCTATTCCGACAATATGGCCCACGACGGTGGCTGCCGAGGAACCCGTGATGCCCCATCCGAAGCATTGGATGAAAACGATGTCGAGCAAGAGGTTCACCGCATTGTCGATGATGACCGCTGCCGACACCAGTTTGGGCTTTCCGTCGACGCCCACCATGGTGGAGAGTCCCCACATGAGGATGAAGGCGGGATTGCCCAGTAGGAGCACCTGCATATAATCGCGGGCCAGTGGGAGAATCTGCTCATTGCTACAGAGCATCCGGGCCGTCTCGTCGGGAAAGAGGATGCCGCCGAATATTGACAGCAGCAGACTGACGCCGATGCTGAGCATGAGTGCACGTGTAAAGAACCGGCGTGCCTGGGCAATGTCTTTCTGCCCGAGGGCGTAGGCCACGAGCATGCCTGCACCGGCATTGATGAGCAGTTGGAGGGTATAGATGAACTGGTTGATGGGCTTCGAAAGGTTGATGGCGCTGACGCCGTCTTCGCTGATGAGATTGCCTACGATGATGCCATCTACCACATTACCCAAGCAGCCCGAGAGCGCTACCAGGATGTAAGCACCGAGGTAGCTGTAAAAGAGAGAGGAAATAGAAGACTCTCCCCCTTGCCCCTCCCTGTGAGGGAGGGGAGTAGATACTTTTGATGGTTGTTTTTCGCTTTCTTTATCTTTTATTTCTTCTTTCATCTTCTTTTTTATTATTAGTAATTACTCCCCTCCCTTAGGGAGGGGCAGGGGGAGAGTCTTCTTTCTTCTTTTTACTCAAAGAATCCGAATCCGCCGATGGCCGTGAGCATGCGCTCTACATAGTCCCACGATGTGGGCGACCACGAGAAGCCGAGGCGATAGAGCACCTGCGTGGTGTAGTCGTTGTCGCGCTGAACGTCGGCGGTCTTCTGACCATGCGCCATGTCCTTGTAGGCCAGCAGGGCAGCCATCTGCTTGGCTTTCTGCGGGTCTTGTCCGGCTTCGTCCATAGCCTTTTGGAAATCTTCCTGCTCTACAAACTGGATGCCTTGTCCCACGGAGGTCAGTCCGGTAAGTACGTCGCCAAGGAACTGGCCGTGGATGTTGTAGGGATGGAACACAGTGCACTCCTTCGGTGTGGTAGCCAGCAGGCAGATGGCCTGGGCGACCTCGTTGATGGGTGAGAATTCCACGCGCTTGTTGCGCAGGGCATAGGGACAGCATCCCAGCATGTTGTATATGCGGATGCGACCCATGAACGAGTTGGTGGAGAAGTTTGCCTGGAACTCACCGTCGGTAGAACGGGCGGCAAGGTTACCCACGCGCATGATCTTCGCATTGAGTCCATGAAGGGCAACGGCATCGAGGATGAGCCGTTCGGCCATGAACTTCGAGTAGATGTATTTGTTGCCGAGATACTGGCCCATGTAGAAGCGCTTCTCGGTGAACACGTCATCCTTAATCTCGCCTGCCCAGATGCCACGGGTGCTGGCAGTGGAGATGTGGATGAGTTTGGCACCCGTCTTGATGCAGAAGTCAACGCAATGTTGGGCACCGCCGATGTTCACGTCCTCGATTTCTGTGCCTTCAGAGAAGTGCTTCACCACGGCAGCGCAGTTGAAGACGGTGTCCACCTTCAGGCTTTCGTCGATGTCTTGGGTGACGTCGCCGAGAACGATGTGGAGACGCTTTCCGAAGAGTTCCTTGAAAGACTCGGAGAAGTAGTAGTAGAGCAGGGTGCGGAGGCGGCTCTCAGCGGCTTCCTGGCTCTTGCCACGTACCATACAGTAGATGTTTGGGGCATCGCTGTCGATCAGTTCGCGAAGGATGTGGATTCCCAGATAGCCCGTGGAACCGGTGATCAATACGTTGCCAAGAGGATGACGCTCGCCTGCGCGGAAGAAGCCCAGCGTGTTGCGTTGCAACAGGTTGTTGATGGCGGTGTAATCGAAGGCGGCCACAGGATCGTCCACCTGTCCGGTATTCTCGGATTCTCCTGTAATGAGGCAGGCGAGTTTGCGTGGAGTCGGGTTGGCAAACACCTCGCCATACGATACGTGGAGTCCAGCCTTGTCGGCCTCTATGATGACGCGGGTGACAACGAGTGAAGTGCCACCAAGTTCGAAGAAGTTGTCGGTTGCGCCAACGCGGTCCATTTGCAAAATCTTGGCGAAGATGTCGCAGAAGGTACGCTCGGTGTCGTTGGCAGGTGTCTCGTACTCGCCGCTGATGGCCAACTGGGGCTCTGGAAGGGCCTTGAGGTCGGTTTTGCCATTGGGCGTCATGGGCATCTTCTCGAGTTGCAGGTAAGCCGTGGGCACCATGTACTGGGTGAGGCTCTTGCTGATCTCGGCCTTCATCTCGGTGATGTCGATGGGACGGTCGGCGGTGAAATAGGCGCAGAGGTGCTCCTTGCCTGAAAGTTGGCGGATCATAATGACCACGTTCTTCACACCTTCAACGCGGGCAATGACGTTCTCTACCTCGCCGAGCTCGATGCGGAGACCGCGGAGCTTGATCTGGTGGTCCTTACGGCCGAGGATGAACACGTCGCCGTCGGGTGCCCACTTGGCATAGTCGCCTGACTTATAGATGCGGGTGCCGTGGTAGTCGATGAAGCGTTCGCGCGTCATGTCGTCCAGGTTGTTGTAGCCGCGGGCAACACCACGACCGCCGATGTAGAGTTCACCAACGACACCTACGGGCAGTTCGTTGCCGTCGCTGTCGACGACGAATTCCTTGACGTTGAGTTGCGGACGGCCTACCGTCACGCGGTCGGCATGCGTAAGTTCCTGGATGTTTGACGACACGGTGGTCTCGGTGGGACCGTAGGTGTTCAGGATGCGAGATGGAGTAAGTTGCTGCATCTGGTGCAAGAGGCTCTCGGGCAGTTTCTCGCCACCGAAGCGGATGACGGGAACGGTGCGGATGGCCTCGACGAACTCTGTGCTATATATCCATGTCTGCCACTGAGAAGGTGTTGCCGACACGTAGCCGATATGGTGCTCGTGGATGAGAGCGGCCATGTCGAGCGGGTTCTTGGTCTGCTCCTCACTGGCCAACACTAAGGTGAGGCCGTTGAACAACGAGATGGCAATCTCATGGAGCGAGGCGTCGAACGAGATGGTTGTGACAGCCAGAATGCTCTCGGCAGCGTTGGCTACGGCATAGGCCTCAACGTTGGCGGGGAGTGCCGTGGCGTAGTTACACATTCCCTCGTGGCGCAGCATCACACCCTTGGGACGGCCCGTTGAGCCGCTGGTATAGATGAGGTAGGCGAGGTCGTCGGGGGTGAGCGATGTCTGTGGCAGTGTGGTATCTTCCGTCTGGAGCAGTTCCTCGGCCACCTCAGGGGTGATGATCAGTTTGGCACCACTATCCTCGAGAATGAGTTTCACACGATCGGCGGGATATTCAGGGTCGCAAGGGATATAGGCAGCACCTGCCTTCTGCACACCGAACATGGAGAGGATGAGGCGGCTTGTACGCGGCAACAGGAGGGCTACACGGTCACCTTCGCGAACACCTCGCTGGCGGAGGGCATTGGCAATACGATTGGTGGCCTGGTCGAACTCATGATAGGTGAACCGGGCGTCGCTGGCGATGAGGGCCATGCGCTCAGGCTGCGTCTGTGCATGGTGTATGATGCTCTCGTAGAACAGCTTGAAAGGTGCCTCGCCAGTTCCTGTCTGGCGGATATGAGCCAACTGCTCTTCCTGGGTAGGGCTGACGATGGACAACTGGCGCACCTTGCCATTGGGCTGGGCCATGATGTGCTCGACGGTGGCGGCGATGCTATCGGCAAGACCTTGTGCCAATTCTGCAGAATAGACGGCATCATCGTATTGCACCAGAATACCACGTGGTTCAATCTTGATGTTGATTTTGAATTTCGGCACATTCAGTTCGAGCAGTTCTTGCTGGACGGGCTTTCCGTTGACCTTGTATTCTGAGAGCACACCTACCTGATAAGCGTAGGCGATGGCGGGATGGAATCCGTAGTCGGTGGCGATGCGTGCGAAGGGATAGTCCTCGTGGCGTAATGCCTCGTCGAAGGTGTCGCTCACCTGGTGGAGATATTCGGCTACCGTCACATCGTCAATCTTAAGGCCGAGGGCAAGCGTGTTGACAAACATACCCACGGTATCGGCAATCTTCAGGTTGGAGCGGCCGCTGCTGATAGTGCTCAGATAGACCTCGCGGTTGTTAGTGTAGCGCGATACCACATAACTCGTGGCAGCGAGGAACAGATGGGCAGGCGTGATTTCCTGCTGGCGGCAGAAGGCTGCGGCCTTTTCGTAGTCGGTGGGGCAGATGGCCTCGCCGATGAATCCCTGGTTGTCGGTGTTGGGCAGGTCGGCAGGAATCTCGCTGGCACCCTCACAAGTCTGCAACTTCTCGGCAAAGAACTGCTGGGCAGCCTTGAAAGCCTCGCTCTCCTCAGCCTTCTGCTGGTCGCATACGAAGTCAAGATAGGTGTAGGTCTCTTTCTCAACGGGCTTCCCTTCGAGAGCAGTGCCTATCTGACGAATCAGCAAGTCGGCAGAACCGCCGTCGAACACCAGATGATGAATGTCCATCAGCAGGTGGACGGTGTCGTCGGTCTTCACGATTTCAAAGCGGTAGAGCGGAGCCTTCTGCAAATTGAATGGTCTTACGAACTCGTTCTTGTATTCATCCAGTTCTTCCTTCTTCATCACGCTGAAGGGTACCTCCACGGGAACGCTGCCCTCGGTGGTCTGCACGATGGCGTCGCCCTCGGTGGTGAAGTGAACGCTGAGCTCGGGATGCTGGCCGACCACCTGCTTTACGCACTCGGTCAGTCTGTCGGCATCGGTACCGGCGGGGTAGGTGAGCAGATAGGGGATGTTGTAGATGGTCGAAGTGGGATTCTTCAGACACTCGAAGTAAACACCTGTCTGGGCATACGACAGGGGCACGGTTTTAAGTGAAGAGTGAAGAGTGAAGAGTGAAGAATCATTTTCGGGCTTTTGCTGCGCCACGGATTGTCCATTCAGCATGGCGGCTAAGATCTCGTTTTCGATGCTCTGCAGCGTACCGCTCTTCACCAGCGACTTGGAATCGAGCGCCACTCCATAGCGCTTGTTCACCTGCACGGCCAGTTTGATGGCCGAGATAGAGGTCAGTCCGGCATAGCCCAATACGGTGGTGATGCCGAAGTCGGTGGCGTTGACGATGCCGGCAATCATCTCGTGGAGTTCCTCTTCCAGTACATTCATGGGCACATTCGACTCTTCCACGACGGCTGCCTTCTTCTCAGGCTTCGGCAGCGCGCGCTTATTGACCTTCTGGTTCTGGTTGAGCGGAATGGCATCAATCTGCATCGTTACGGCGGGCACCATGTAGGGCGGTTTCTCGTCGAGGATGAACTGATTGAGTGCCTCGATGTCAACGGGCTGGTCGCTCACCACGTAGGCTGCAATGAACTTGCCGCCGCCATCTTCGTCGAAAGCCTGAACCGTAGCATCCTTGATGCCGGGGAATTCGCGGATGATGCTCTCCACCTCTTTCTGCTCGATGCGGAAACCGCGAATCTTCACCTGTCCGTCGCGACGTCCCACGAACTGGATGTTGCCATCGGGCAAGAAGCGCACGATGTCGCCTGTGCGGTAGGTGTGTTGATATTTTTCATCGGTGGTGAAGGGGTTGGTGATGTAAACCTCTGCCGTCTTTTCGGGACGGTTCAGATAGCCCCTGCTCACTTGCGGTCCAGATACCCACAGCTCGCCGGCAGCACCGATAGGCAGCCGGTGCCCCTGGGCGTCAGCCACATAGAGCCGCATGTTGTCGAGCGACTTTCCGATGGGGATTTCCTTCATCTTGCGCTCCACGCAATAGATGGTCGTGAAAATCGTACACTCCGTCGGGCCATATACATTATAGAACTTATAGCCTATGGGCGGTGTGAGTGAAGCCAGTTTCTCGCCACCCGTGGAAAGATAAAGCAGCGAGTGGTTCTCGATGCTCGTGGCAAACTGATAGCCCACCTGTGTGGTCATGAACGAGTGGGTGATATGGTTCTGCTCGAAATAATCGTTCAAGGCGATGAGGTCGAGTCGGATTTCTTCGGGAATGATATGCACCGATGCACCGCAGGTCAGCGCGGGATACATGTCCATCATGCAGGCGTCGAAACCATAGCTGGCGTAGGCGGCCACCTTGTGCTCGGGTTTCAGGCTGTAGAAACGCTGATACCAGTTGCAGAAGGCCACCAGATTGGCATGGGTGAGCTGGCAACCCTTGGGGACACCCGTGGAACCCGAGGTGTAGAGCATGATGAAGAGGTTGCTGGGTGTTGGGCGTTGGGTGATGGGGGTTGGATTGTCTGCTAACTGCGGGATGTCTTTCGTCAGCATGACCTCGCCCTGATATTCATCCACGATGGGGCGCAGCTGTTCGTCGGCAATCAGCAGTTTTGCACCGGCGTCTTGCATCATGAAGTTCAGTCGCTCCTTGGGATAGGTGGGGTCTAATGGCTGATAGGCACAACCAGCTTTCAGAACGCCGAGCGAAACGATGGCCATCCATTCGCAACGGGGGATGAGCACCGAAACGACGTCTTCCTGCTTCAAGCCCTTTGACAAGACGAAAGCAGCGATGCGGCTGCTGGTGGCATCCACCTCGGCATAGGTGTATTGACGGTCCTTATAGACTACGGCAATGTTCTGCGGGGTCAGCTGTGCCTGGCGCTCAAAGAGCGATACGATGGTCTGCGTGTCGTCGTAGTCGGCGTCTGTCTCGTTGAAGGTGTCGAGCATTGCCACCTGAGCGGGGGTAGAGATGCAGACTTCGCTCAGCAACGATGCCGAAAGGAATCCCTCGACCACGGCTTCGTAGCTCTCCAGGAACTGCGCTATGATTTCCTCGGAATACTCGTTGGCATGGTATTCCGCTTTAATCTGATATTTGCCGTCGAGGATGAAGGCCTTCAGGTAGAGTGAAGCATCGAGCGTGCTGTTGCCGATACGGCGCGCCTTCATGGGCTTGCCGCCCATCTCGTCGTCGGAGAAGAGCATGCCGTGCCAGGCAAACATAGAGTTGCTCTGCAGCTTCAGGTCTTCCATGATGTCGCTAAACGAATACACATCGTGCTCGCGGCATCCGCTCGTCTGCTCCTGTCCTGCCTTCAGATAGTCGAGCACCGTCGTATCGGCAGCGAACTTCGCATAGACGGGAAGCGTCTTGACAAACATGCCCACGGTGTGAGCCAGTTGCTTGGTCTTGCGCCCGTTGTAAACGGTGTTGAAGAGTGCTTCCTGGTCGTTGTTGAACTTGGCCAGCAGGTAAGCGTAGGCCATGGTGAACAGCGTGCTCTTGAAGATGCCGTTGTCGCTGCAGAACTGCTCCACGCGGTCCATGTCGATGGAAAGGGTGCGAAGCAGGCTGGCTTCCTTCAGTTCGGTTTCTTCGCGGTCGGGCAGCAACTGGGTGAAAGTGTCGCTGCAGTCAAAATTCTTGGCATACCACTGCTTGGCCTCTTCGAATGCCGGCGACTGGCGCAAGGCTTCTTCCTCGGCACACACATCGGCCAGCGTCATGCTCTCTCCGCTGACGGCCTTTCCGTTGTAGGCATCGTTGATGTCGTGGAGCAGCAGGCTCATGGAAGTTCCATCGACGATGAGGTGATGATAGTCGATGAAGAGGTAGAGGTGGCTGTCGTCTCGCAAGAGGTGGATGCGGAACAGCCGGTCGTTGTAGATGTCGAACGGACGTACCAGTTCGGCAGCTTTCTTCTCGATGTCTGTGGTGTTTTCTATTTCCAGTTCGAAATGCTCATTGTCCATGTCGATGGTCTGCATGGGTTCACCGTCGTCGGTGAGTTCGATGCGTGTGAACAGGGTGGGGTGGGCCTCCACGGTGTCGATGACGGCTGTGCGCAGCCGCTCTTCGTCGAGCGACTTGTCGAGCGCATATACATAAGGAAGGTTGTAGCATATTTCACCAATACGGCTGGCGCATTCCACGTAGATGCCGTACTGAACCTTTGATAATGGTGCATGTTTTTTCATATTGCTAAGATTTGGTTGTGTTGTAATGAGTAAATAGTTATGTTTATTACCATTTAGTGGCGAATATTCTGGGAGATATACTGAGCGAAAACCAAGCCCATCTCAGGCTTCCGTTGTCGCTGGCTCGCTTCAGTTTCTCCATGGTATCGGTGCCCGTCATGAAGGAGTATCCTGCCGACAGTCGGATGTCTTTCGTGAACACGTATCGTGCTTCTACTCCTATTTGATGGCCGAGCGTCATATCCATATTAGCCAGTTTCGTGGCTGTGGCCATATAGTGGTAGTCGGCTTTCACCGTCAGATTCTTTATGGGCTGGAAATGGAAACCCGCAAAGGCGTTCTGAAGTCCAGGCGTGAATCCGAACACGTAGGTGCTCACGTAGAAGAAGTCCATGGCGCCGTAGAATTTGTGGTGGGAACCATAGATGGGGTTGAATCCCCTCAACTTGTCGTGACGGGTCATGCCAATCGCGCCCGAGGGGGGAACGGCAAACTGCTTGTCGCCGCTCAGATAGTCGAAGCCGGCCTCGAAGCCATACTTCTCTGTCGGCGACCAGCCTGCTTTGATGCTTGCCATCCAAGCGTCGATCGTCATGGTATCCTCGTTCTTTCCTAACTGATGATAGTAAGAACCTTCCACCCGCCAGTGGTTTGGCCTGTACGACAGATATGCTCCAATCAACTGCTGGTATTCTGTGTGGGGATTGTTGTCTTTCTCACCGCCCTGCATACCGATGTTCATGAACAATACCGAGGCGCCCAACGGGAACTGTGGGAAGTCGTAGTGATACCATGTGGTGACCATCGACTTGTAGGGCTGGGCTCCGTTGGCATAGAAGTTGCCGCCTTCGGTCAGGCATTCGCTATTCTGATTGTAGGACAGTATAAGATGAGCTTTATGACCCTTGCCCTCGTAGCCTGCACGGATGACGTCGTGAGAGAGCGAAGCCATGGCCCAGTCGTTGGTGCCGATGATACGCTCGTCGTCGTAGGCAAGTGCCACGCGTCCCACTTGTGCGAAGAGTCCGTTCTTGGCTTTCATTCTTGCCCAGGCTTCGAAGACGTTGAACGAGCCCTTGCCCGACTGTCCCCAGATTCCGCTGTGCTGGATGTTCAGCTTTGTTTCAAGGCCAGGCCTTTCAAAGCCTATTACGAGTCGCTCACGGTTCATCAGAAACTGCGATTTGTTGTCATCTGCCGTCGGTGCCATTCCGCCGTTGCGTATTTCGCCGTGGGTGAGTATCTGGAGATCTACCTTCAGCGTGTTCTCCTTCGTGGCCGACAGCCCAAGAGAATCATTCTCCTGGGCGCATAGGCTGGCGGGAAGCATCAGGGCAAGACCCCACATGCAGGCGTGAAGAGCAAGGCGGTTCATACGAATTCGAAAAGATTAATAAAGCCTGTCAGCTTGAACACGTTCTTGATGTCGTCGTTGAGGTTTTTCAGAATCACCTTGCTGCCGTTGGTCTTGGCTCCTTTGAGAATGCTGATGAGGATACGGAGTCCGCTTGAGGCGATATACTCCAGTTCGGTGCAGTCGATGATCACATCGCGCCCGTCGCTTTTGTACAGGGGTTTCAATACTTCTTCTACTTCCACGGCTGCGGCGGTGTTGAGTTCGCCTTTCAGGGTTGCCACGTACTTGTCTTCTAATTCTTGGATTGTTGCTACCATAATAAATGTTTGTTATTGTTATTGTTGAATTATTCCTTTGCTTCGTAATGGGTGATGAGCGTCAGCGTGTTCTTGTTGTCGATGCGCTCATAGTTGATAGAGTCCATCAACTCTCTGACCAATAGGATTCCGAGTCCGCCTATCGGTCGGTCTTCGGCTGAGAGTGTGGTGTCGGCCAGTTCGGATTTGGTGGGGTTGAATGCAACGCCCGAGTCTGTGATGACGAACTTCAGTTTCCGCTTGTTGTACATGGCCTGCACGCTGATGTCGCCCTTGGTGCCTTGGGGATAGGCGTATTCTATCACGTTGACCACTGCTTCCTCGACGGCCAGTTTGATATTGGCTGCTTTCGACTTGTCGAAGTTCAGATGAGTGGTGATGGTATCCACGAATTTGTTCAGGTCGTCCACATACTTGATGTCGTTAGTCAGCATGAACTCATCCTCGTGATCGTATTCGTTGCGCTTCGGCATGTATCTGATGGAGAGCATGGTGAGGTCGTCGCTCTGCTCTTCTTGCTCCATGAATGCATGTACCTGTTGGTTCATCCGCTCAATCATCTGTTCGGGCGAATCATCGCTGTGACCGGTCAGCGTCTTCTCTATGCGTTCGATGCCAAACTGCTTGTGGGCGGGATTCTTGGCCTCGGTCAGTCCGTCGGTGTAGAGGAAGATGGTGGTGTCTTTCTCGATGATGGTCTGCTGCATCTTGAACTCAAATTCGGGGAACAGGCCTATTGGGATGTTCGAAATGACGGGCAGGGGCACTGGCTCAGACGCGGTGTTGGCGATGAGGTAGGGAACGTCATGACCGGCGTTGCAGTAGCGGAACCTTCCCGTGGGCAAGTCGAGCACGCCGATGAAGAAGGTGATGAAGATGTTCTTCTCGTTGCCATCGCATGAGGCGATGTTCAGCGTCTGCATGATGTGAGCGGGGTTGGTCTCGTGGACTGTAGCCATGCGGAACTGCGAATGGATCTCGGCCATGATGATGGCAGAGGGGACACCCTTTCCGCTGACGTCGCCGATGCAGAAGAACAACTTTTCGTCGCGCAGGAAGAAGTCATAGATATCACCGCCAACCTCTCTTGCGGGCACCAGCGAGCCGGATATCTGCAGATCGTTGCGGTCGGGGTAGGGCAGGAATTCCTTGGGCAGCATGCCCATTTGTATCTCCTGAGCGATGCGCAGTTCACTGCCCAGCCGTTCCTGTATGATTTGGGCTTTGTTCAGTTTCCGTTCGTTGCGTGCAAAGCGGTGGATGATGAATCCGAGCACGCCGAAGCCTAACAGCATCAGGAAGAATATCTTGATGCGCATCCATAACAGGTCTTCATAGACCTCGTCGTCATAGCACACCACGGCCACCTGCCAGCGGGCACTTCTCCTCATATTGGCATAGTAGATGCACCCATGGGCATTGTCGGCCTCGCTTACGAAATTAATGCATTTCGAGTGGCCGCTGCGGCTGAACGTACGTTCCACGGTACTGTCGTTGATCATGCGGATCACTTGTTGCACATCGTGTGTCTTGGGATGACCTTTCGAAGGGCCGGAAATGATTTTGCCCCCTGATGTCAGCAGCAGGTTGAACGATGACGGATAGATATGGCGCGCGTTGAGCGTGTCGCCAATCTGTTCGAGCGACAGGTCAAGACCGCAGATGGCTATGAAGCGGTTGTCCTTGTCCGTCAGGGGATAGGAGTAGGTGGTCAGCGAGAGCGTGGTTGAATCTGTCTCGTACTGGTAGGGGTCACTCCAGAAGGGTTTCATGCTGCGGCGCACCTCCTGATAGGCGGGATGGGTGGTATAGTCGTGAACTCCTTCCTGGCTGATTTGTTTCACTTTCACGTCGTTGCCCTCCTTGTAGGCGTAGGGTTCGAAGAGTCTGCCTTTCTGGGGATAGAAGTTGGGCGCAAACACCAGACAGCTGCCTATAGCTTCGGGCGTGTCCTCGATGATTCTTGCCGTGGCATCGAACATGGAGTCGGGATAGGCAATGTTGCGCTTGATGTCCCAGATATGCTCGCTCACGGTTTTTTCCATTGTTTTGAGAATTCCCCTGATCATGAGCGCTTTCACCCTCAGTTCGTTTTCGGCGCGGTGATCCAGCTCTTCCTCCAGCAGGTTATGGGCATAGTAATACTGGGCAGCTGAAAAGAGTTCTATCAGTAAGCCCGCTGCAATGATGATAACTACGTTCTTATGGTTCTTGAGGGTTTGGGGGATATTGCCCATAGTTTTCAAAGAGTTAATACGTTGCAAAAATAATCATTTTCTGGTTAGAGATGCTACGTTGTGTATTTAAAATTTGTTAATGTACTGATGCTTGTCGGCTGATGAGGCAAAGCCTTTTCGTCAGACGTTGCAAAGGTACTTTAAGCAGAATAGGTTTGCAATCATTTTTGTCTTTTTTTTTGGTAAGTATTTGCGACAACATGGGCTTACCACGACAAATCAGGGTGGGGGCTTGCGATTTTGTCGCATGAATGTCAAAAAAAATGGGCGGCAGCTGGTTGGCTGTCACCCATATCGTTATGTTTCGGTCTGATTACTTCACGGTGAAGTCGAGCCGCTGCAGGTCCTTGTCGAGCGACGAGGTGCCGCAGAGCAGCTGGTAGCGTCCGGAACGGGTGCTGAGCTCGTCGATGGCTTCGTCGTAGAACTCGAAGGCTTCGCCGTCAAGGGTGATGGTGGCCGTCTTGGTCTCGCCGGGCTTCAGCAGCAGTTTCTGGAAGCCTTTCAGCGACTTGATGGGAGCGCCTGGGTCGTCGAGCGCCTTCACATATACCTGGATGGTCTCGGTGCCTTCGCGCTTGCCGGTGTTGGTCACGGGCACGCTGACGGTCACCCGCCCGTTCTTCTTCATGCGCTTGGCCGAAAGACGGGCCTTGCCCACGCTGAACGTGGTGTAGCTCAGTCCGTAGCCGAAGGCATATTGCGGCTGTCCGGTGAAGTAGCGGTAGGTGCGGTTCTTCATCGAGTAGTCGAGGAAGTCGGGTAGGTCGTTGTTCGAGCGGTAGAACGTGACGGGCAGCTTGCCGCCCGGGCAGTAGTCGCCGAAGAGCACGTCGGCCAGTGCGCGTGCGCCTCCCTGTCCCGGATACCAGGCTTGCAGCAGTGCGTCGTACTGTCCCTCCACGCTGCCGAAGGCGATGGCCGAGCCGGAGCAGTTGACAACGACGACGGGGCGCCCCGTCTGGTGCATGGCGCTGATGAGCCGCTGCTGAACGTGCGGCAGTTCGATGTCCTGCTTGTCGCCTCCTTCGCCTTCCATCTGGGCCGAGATGCCGCCGATGATGATGATGGCGTCGGCCGATTTCACCTCGGCTGCCAGATCGCTGAACTCGGCCAGCTTGCGCTCGCAGATGTCACCGCGGAGCATGGCGAAGTTGCCGTTGCCGCGGCGGTATTCTATCACGATGTCGTAGGTCTGTCCCTCGGTGACGGGGAACGACTTGTAGTCCACCTGTCGGCGACCGAATCCGAAACCGCGGCGTCCGCCCGGCTTGGCTTCCTCCACCACTTGTCCGTTCACGCTCAGCGTGTAGCCGTTGTCGGTCATCAGCGTGTATTTCATGTCGCCGGTGAAGTCGGCCTTGTATCGTCCGCTGATGCGCACCGAGAGCGAGTCGTTGTTGATGCCCTCGGCAAATCCCCAGGCGCCGAAGGTGGAGAAGTTCAGCTCGTTGTAGTAGCCGCTCTTGGCGGGCTCGCCCTTCAGTTCCTTGTTGTTCCAGAACTCCACGAGGGCGCCTTTGCCGTCGTTGAAGTCCTGCAGGTGGTGGATGGTCTGGTAGTCGTCGTTCAGCTCACAGGCTTTGCGGTAGATGATTCTGACGCCGGGCAGCGCGGCCTTGATGCCGTCGAGCAGCGAGTGCTGGTGCTCCTTGGTGGGGGTGCCGCCGTAGTTGCCGTTCAGCAGTTCCACGTCGTCGGCATTGGGTCCCACCACGGCCAGCGTCCTGATGTCTTTCGAGAGGGGCAGCACGCCTCGGTTCTCGAGCAGCACCATCGACTCGCGTGCGGCCTGGGTGGCCAGTGCGTTGTGCGCTTCGCTGCTGATGACATTCTCGCCAAGCTTTGCCCAAGGCAGCCGTTCGGCGGGGTCAAACATTCCGAGTTCGAAGCGCCCCATGAGCGTCTTGCGCAGATGCTGGTCGAGCACGCTCTCCTCGATGAGTCCTTTCTGCAGTCCTTCGGTGAGGCTCATGAACACCTTGCCGCATTCCAGGTCGGTGCCGTTGAGCACGGCATCGACCGATGCCGAAAGCGGGTCTTTGTGGGTCTCGTGCTGTCCGCGGTTATAGAAATTGTTGATGGCGTCGCAGTCGGTCACCACCAGTCCGTCGTAGCCCCATTTGTTGCGCAGGATGTCGATGAGCAGGCGGTCGCTGGTGCAGCAGGGCTTGCCCTCGAAGCGCTGGTAGGCGCACATCACCTCGCGCACGTTGGCCTTCTTCACCAGGGCCTTGAAGGCGGGCAGATAGGTCTCCCAGAGGTCGCGGTTAGATGGGTCCACGTTCATCGAGTGGCGCAGGGGCTCAGGACCGCTGTGCACGGCGTAGTGCTTGGCGCAGGCGTGGGTCTTCAGGTAGTTGGGGTCGTTGCCCTGCATGCCCAGCACGGTCTGCACGCCGAGCACGGCATTCATGTAGGGGTCTTCGCCGCAGGTCTCCTGGCCGCGTCCCCATCGCGGGTCGCGGAAGATGTTCACGTTGGGGCACCAGAAGGTCAGCTCGGGATTGCCGGGATAGTAGGTCTCGCCCATGCCCACGTGCTTCACGCTGTGGTCGGAGCGGTTCCAGTTGGCGCGGGCCTCGTCGCTCACCTGCGAGAACACGTCGAACACCAGCTGCTCGCTGAAGGCTGCCGCCATGCCGATGGGCTGCGGATAGACGGTGTAGCCCCCTTGGCGCACACCGTGGCAGGCTTCGCTCCACCAGTTGTACGACGGTATGCCCAGCCGTTCGATGGAGATGCTCTTGTTCATCATCAGTCCCACTTTCTCCTCGGGTGTGAGCATGCCTATCAGGCTTTCCACGCGTTCTGCCCGTGGCAGCTGTGGGTTCTGCCAGGCAAATCTCTCTTGCGCCGAAGCGCTCAGTGCTACGATGGCGGCAATCGCCATACCAAGAATTTTCTTCATAAAAGCTTTAAAAATCGAGTAATGAATAAGTTGTTAATAAGTTCGATACAAAGGTACGGATTATCTCCGACATCTGCAAGCATTTGGCCGAAAAACGCGAAAAAAAGTCTGCCGGTTTTTGCTCCAGACTTCGCGCACGCCGCGTGCAGGCTTTGGATGCTCGGCGTGCAGGTTTTAGACCAATGTTACAATCTTACAATGTTACAATGTTACATGTTACATTAAGGGTCTTTGCAGTGGATGCGTAAACGCCATAGAAAAGTTATATATTTATATATATTATAATATATATAAATATATAAAATATAGTCTCTTGAAAAAAGGCTTAATGTAACATGTAACATTGTAACATTGTAACATTTATCATCATGGCGGCAATGTAATAATTGTGTTTATGGCAGAAATGCAAATAGGATGAAAAAGGTGGGTACTTTTCCGCTTTCTCTGCGTCTATAAATAAATAAAATAAAGAAGAATACGCATATAAAACATGGAAACAAAAGATTTGATTAAGCAGTCGGAAGTCAACCGCCGCAGGTTGATGGAGATTATCTACAAGGCCGGTGCCGGTCACACGGGGGGCGACCTCTCGGTGATGAACCTGATGACGGCACTCTATTTCGACATCATGAACGTGAATCCCGACGATCCCAAGATGCCTGAGCGCGACCGCTTCGTGCTCTCCAAGGGCCATTGCGTGGAGGCTCTCTACACGGTGCTCGAGGCCCGCGGGTTCATCAAGCCCGGTGTGCTCGACACCCTCGGACAGTTCGGCTCGGTGCTCTCGGGCCATCCCACCATCGAGGTGCCCGGCATCGAAGTAAACACCGGCGCGCTGGGCCACGGACTACCCATCGGCGTGGGCATGGCCATTGCGGCCAAGATGGACGGCAAGGCCTATAAGACCTTTGTGGTGATGGGCGACGGCGAGCAGGGCGAAGGCTCCATCTATGAGGCTGCCATGGCCGGAAACATGTATCATCTGGACAATCTCGTGGCTGTTATCGACCGCAACTACCTGCAAATCAGCGGCAACACCGAGGACGTGATGGCGCTCGACAGCGTGCGCGACCGCTGGACGGCCTTCGGATGGGATGTCATCGAGATGAACGGCGACGATATGCAGTCGATTCTCGACACGTTCCGCGCCATCGACTACAGCAACGGGAAGCCCCATCTCGTCGTTTCGCGCACCACCAAGGGCAAGGGCGTCAGCTTCATGGAGAACGTGGCCAAATGGCACCACGGCGTGCCCACCCAGGAGCAGTATGAGCAGGCGCTCAGCGAGATTGATGAGCGGATCAAGGCGCTCGGGTGAGTTGTAAATCGTTATGCCGTCATAACGTTATTCCGTCAAACCGAAAAATTTTTTAAATATGGAAGCTTGTAGAAAAGCATTTACGGAGACTTTGCTGCAACTGGCAAAGCAAGACAAAGATATCATCGCCGTGACCACCGACGCACGTGGCTCGGTGACGCTTGGCGACTATGCCAAGGAACTGCCTGAGCAGTTTGTGGAGTGCGGAATTGCCGAACAGGACGCCGTGGGCATCTCTGCCGGACTGGCACACAGCGGAAAGAAAGTGTTCTGCTGCGGACCGGCCTGTTTCTATGTGGCCCGCTCGCTGGAGCAGGTGAAGGTGGACCTGGCCTATTCTGAGAATCCCGTCACGATATTGGGCGTTTCGGGCGGTGTGGCCTATGGCGCGCTCGGTGCCACCCACCACAGCCTGCACGACATTGCCGTGCTGCGCACCTTCCCCGGCATGCAGGTGGTGCTGCCCGCCGATGCCCGGCAGACGCGCCGGCTGGTGAAGATGCTTGCCGACTATCCCCATCCCGTCTATGTGCGCGTGGGCCGTGGAGCGGTCAACGATGTATATACCGACGAGGATTTCACCTTCGAGCCCGGCAATGCCTATCAGCTGCAGGACGGCAGCGACCTCACCATTATTGCCACCGGCGAAACGGTGTGGCATGCGCTGGAGGCTGGCAAGCAGCTGGCTGCCGAGGGCATCAGCACCCGCGTGCTCGACATGTCGTGGCTGAAACCCTGCGACGAAGAGACTGTGCGCAAGGCTGCTGCCGAGACGGGCCGGATCATCACTGTCGAGGAGCATTCCAAGTTTGGCGGCCTGGGCGCCATGGTCACCGAGATTATCTCCGAGAATCCCGTTCCCGTGCGAATTCTCGGCATCCCCGACGAGAATGTGGTGCACGGCAACTCAAAGGAAATTTTCCATTACTACGGCCTTGATGCCGAGGGCATCGTGAAGGCTGCCAAAACATTCGTGAAATGATTATCGCAATAGATCAGAGTACTTCGGCCACCAAAGCCATGCTCTGGAACGAAGATTGCCATCTGGTGTATCGTGCCAACGTGCCGCATCAGCAGTATTATCCGCAGGCAGGATGGGTGGAGCACGATGCAGAGGAAATCTATAATAATGTGGTGAAGGCCATCGGCCAGCTGCCGCTTAAGAGCACAGACCGCGAGGCGCTCTCGCTCGCCATCACCAATCAGCGCGAGACGGTGGTGGTGTGGAACCGTCTGACGGGTAAGCCCATCCATCATGCCGTGGTGTGGCAATGTATGCGTGGAGCGGAGTTCTGTAACGAGCTGAAGGCCAAAGGATACGGTGAAATGGTTCAAGAAAAGAGCGGACTGCTCATCGACCCCTATTTTGCGGCAAGTGGAGCCAAGTGGCTGCTGGATAATGTGGCCGGTGCACGTGAGGCTGCCGAGAGGGGAGAACTGCTGATGGGCACTATCGACTCGTGGCTGGTGTGGAAACTCACGGGCGGAAAGGTGCATGCCACCGACCTGACCAACGCCTCGCGCACGCTGCTGATGAACATCCACACGCTCCAGTGGGACGACGACCTGCTGCGACTCTTCACCATTCCGCGGCAGATGATGCCCGAGATACGCCCCTGCGATGCTGCGTATGGCGAGACCACGGTGGAAGGACTTTTCGAAAAGCCCATCCCCATCGTAGGTGTGCTCGGCGACAGCCATGGCGCGCTCACCGGACAGATGTGCTTCGAAGAGGGGCTTGGCAAGGCCACCTATGGCACGGGTTCGTCCGTGATGGTGAACATCGGCGAGCAGTTTGCCAAGGCTCCTTCGGGGCTGGTCACCAGCATCGGTTTTGCCGCCAAGGGTAAGACGATGTATGCCTTCGAGGGCAACATCCATTGCACGGGCGCCACGCTGAAATGGCTCGAAGAACAGTTGCAGATGATTCAGTCGCCGGCCGATGTGGAACCTGCTGCCGTGAGCGTTCCCAATAACGGCGGCGTGTATTTCGTGCCTGCCTTTGCCGGTCTTGGCGCTCCCTGGTGGAACGACCAGGTGAAAGCCGCCGTCTTCGGTATGTCGCTGGCCACCACCCGCAACCATTTCCTCCGTGCTGCCCTGGAGTCGATTGCCTATCAGGTGAACGACCTCGTGCAGGCGATGGTCCGCCAGGCGGGCATCACGCTGAAGGAGCTCCGCGTCGATGGAGGTCCTACGAAGAACAATTTCCTCATGCAGTTCCAGGCTGACTGTCTCAGGGTGCCCATCAACTGCTCCGATGTGGAAGAGGCTTCGGCTATGGGTGCCGTCATCATGAACGGTCTGGGCCGCGGCGTCTGGAAGGATTTCGACGAGGTGGCCAAGCTCCGCCGTAGTCGCTGGACGCGCCAGCCGCAGGACAATGAGCCCCAGATGCAGCAATGGATTGCCGGATGGCAGCAGGCCGTGAAGCAGCTTTTAGCCTAGGAAACCCTAGGAAATCCTAGGAAATCCTAGGTTAACCTAGGATAACCTAGCCCCCCCGAATCAATAACTAAAAAAGCCAAAGAATATTATGAACAAGAACAAGAACAAGAAACAATGCTTCGGTGTCATTATCGGCACCCGCGCCTATTTCAATTCAGAACTTGCACGCGATGTGCGCAAGCAGTTGCTCAAGACGCTCGAGGATGAGGGCTACGACTATGTCATCCTGCCCGAGGATGCCACGCCCACAGGCTCCAGCTCTATCGAGACTCGCGAGGACGGACTGAAGTGCGCAGAGCTCTTCCGTCAGCACCGCGACGAGATTGACGGCATCATCGTGTCGCTCCCCAATTTCGGTTTCGAGATTGGTATCATCAATGCCATTTCGGTGGCCGACCTGCGCGTGCCAGTCTTGGTGCAGGCTTGCGACGACCAGAACGACAAGGTGACGCTCGATGAGCGCCGCGATGCCTTCTGCGGAAAGATTTCCGTATGCAACAACCTCTATCAGTATGGCATCCCCTTCACCGATACCACCCTCCACACCTACAGCATCTATGACCCGCTGCTGGCAAAGGACATCAACAAGTTTGCGGCCGTCTGCCGCGTGGTGAACGGACTGAAGCATGCCCGCATCGGACAGATCGGCACGCGTCCGCTTGGTTTCAATACCTGTCGCGCTTCGGAGAAACTGCTTCAGGCTTCTGGCATCACCGTGGTGCCCGCCGACATGTCGGAAATCATCTTTGCCGCCGAGAAGATTCAGGACGATGATCCTGCGCTGAAGGAGCACATGGAGCGCGTGGACGGCTATGCCAAGATTCCCGAGGCTTACCGCGACAAGGTGATGAAGCAGGCCAAGTTTGGTGTGGCCGTGGAGCAATGGGTGGAGGCCAACCAGGTGGATGCCGTGGCCCTGCAATGCTGGGATTCGCTGGAGCTGAACTACGGTTGCGCTCCCTGCGTGACGATGAGTATGCTCTCCGACAAGAATATCCCCGCTGCCTGCGAGACCGATATCGCCGGTGCCGTTTCCATGCTCGCCCTCACACTGGCAAGCCAGGAGCCTTCAGCGCTGGCCGACTGGAACAATAACTTCGCCGAAGACCGCAACAAGTGCGTATGCACCCACTGCGGCAACTTCCCCAAGAAGTTCGTGGGCAACGACGACCTCAAGCTCGGACCGCTCGGCGTGCTGGGACGTACACTCGGCAAGGTGAAGACCTTCGGTGCCGTCTATGCCAAGGTCAGCGAGGGACCGTTCACCTATTTCCGCATCTCTACCGACGACCCGAAGGGCTGCATCAAGGCCTATCTCGGTGAAGGCAAGATGACCAACGATCCGTATGGAATGGACGGCTGCATCGTGGTGACGGAGGTGCCTGAGTTGCAGAAACTGATGAAGTATGTATGCAAGAATGGCTTCGAGCACCATGTGGCACTCTGCCGTGGCGACCTGGCCGACATCCTTCAGGAGTCCATCGAGACCTATCTCGGCTGGAATCTCTACGTTCACGAATAGATTCCAAAGCATTGGAAAAAAATAAGAGGTGACTGCCCCCTCACGGGATGGTCACCTATTTCCATTCTTATCGCAGCTGTTCTCAATCGTCGATTTCAATCAACTGGTCCCGGGAGTTGAACTTTAGTTCTAGTCCGTTGGACAGCTTGATCTCTTTTAGTCCTCTTTCCACATCGATGCAGGTGATGATAGTCCCTGGATAGTTGGCCTTCACGTAGTTCTGGATGCTTGCCGGAATGAAGAATTCCGGAACGGCCTGGGTGTTCATGTCAACCTCTTTCCATTGGCCTTTACCGTCGAACTCAATCTTTGTGGCATCATTGAACTCTACGTCGAAAGTCTTCAAGAGAATACCGTCCTGATTGACGTAAACTACTTGCTCGTTCTTGAATTGCAAAAGAAGGCCGATGGTGTTTCCAACGGCCTTCACTTTATATTCTAATGTTGTATTCAGTTGATGAGATAGATTTTCTTTTGTCCTCTGTAGGTGAAGGTGACTGTGGCACGGCCATCGGCTATCTTGCCTACGTTGATATCCACATCAGGTGATGCTGTGGCACTGATTACCGATGAGTCGGTCATGCGTGCGTAGGTCTGATAACGGTTCTCCTCGGTGTAGCCGTTGGCCTCTGTAGAGCGAATGGGAGTTTCTGGTAATTGCAGTTTCTGCCCGTCCACTGTGATGGTCACCTCTGGCACCAGAGGAACAGGACAAATGTCGGTTTTCGTGAAGCCGATACCATGGAGGTCGAAGAGTCCTTGCGGGCGCTGCGGCTGCTGCGGCCGGCGACCCCATTGAGGGCGCTGCGGCGTTTGTATATCAGGTCCTTCAACCACCAGATAGATGGCATGCTTGCCAGAGAGTCCTTCAACGGCGGGAACCGGGCAGGAAACCGTAGATGACTTGCCGGCGGGGAATTCGTCGCGGATGCCGATGACGCCAATCTCCTCACCCTTCCAAGGATTGTCGAGCTTGATGTGAATCTTAAATGCACCCTTGCCGCTGGAGGTCAGGTTCAGGTAAAGGCGGGCATTGTCGCCTTTCTTTGTTCCCTCAAAGGCTTTTACGCCTTTCGTGTCCTTTGACAAGCCGCCAAAGCCGAAGTACTTGAAGCCTATGATACCACCATTCTGAATACCGGCGAGGTCCATCGAGTTGTTCCACACGTCGTGGTTATCCTGCATCCAGTCGTTGGAACCAGGGCCATAGACGAAGCAGGCATATCCAGCGCTATAATACTGATAGGGGGGCAGGCCGAATATCTGGAAGCCTTCGCTGGTCACCTCGGCTCCTGTGTATTCGTGGCCATTACTTGCTTTTGCTGTCCATACATTATTCTTAGTGTAGGGATCATAGCCGGTGATAGTCACCCGTCCACCCTTGGCCACAGGCTTCTTGTCGTAGGTGATCTTCACCGGAGCCACCATAGACTGGCGGGCATTGCCGAAACCGCGTGGCGGACGATGGTAGAAGACATACCACTGGCCGTTAATTTCCTGCAAGGAACCGTGAGTGTTGTGGCCGAAGTTAGTCGTGATGAGTTTCGTGCCATCCTCGTTGAGCACGACGCCGCGTGAGTCAACCAGTACTCCTCCTGAACGCCAAGGTCCCAGGGGCGAGTCGCCGTATGCATAGCGCAGGGCTGAATTGGTATTGCCCAAGCCGTATTCCTTGCCGCTGTAGCCCGAGAACACCATCACGTATTTGTTGCCCACCTGACGGATGCTACTGGCTTCGAAGAAATTAAAGTCCAGCGGGTTCTGTCCTTCATAGAGTGCCTTGTACTCGCTGCCGGGCTTGTCGAGCAAACGGCCGTCGGCACTGCTGGCAGGGATGAAGGGATCGATAGGCTCTGTGCCTTCACGCTTTGAGTACATGGTGTTTTGGTCAAGCTCGACAGCCGTGGAATGCTGGAATCCGTAGAAGACGTAGGCGCGGAAACCTTTGTCATAGTCTTTGTCTTTCTTGTCGGTGATGTTCTCCACGAACACCGATGGGTCGAAATCGATGAATGAGCCAGGCACACACTTTGTACCGTCTTCAGTAAGATTAACAGGAGTGAAAGGACCGTCAGGACGGTCGCCGCGGCACACCATCGGCACGCGCTGCCATCCGCGGGAGTGAGGGTAGAGCCAGTAGGTCTTCTTGCCCGTTATGCGGTTTTTCACTTCCACCAGGTCTGGGGCAAACATCGTGTCCCATTGGCCGTTGACATAATGGGTGAAGATGGGGCCTTCGTCGCGCCATTGACTCAGGTCCTCCACAGGCGCCGACCACATACGGATGTCAGGGCCGCAATAACGAGTGTAGGCTACGTCGTGGGAGCCGATGATGTAGGCTCGAAATTTTCCTGGATTGTCAGGATCTTCAAATACTCGGGGTTCTCCGTCGGGCACGTGTTCCCAAAGAGGGAGGTAGGGATTCTGTGCTGAAACAGCCAGACCGGCGAGGAGTCCGGCGAGGAGCAGGTTGATTCTCTTCATTTTTCGCTTGGTTAATAATAATTCTGGTTTTGAGTGCAAAATTAAGCAATAACCGAGGAAAAACGATTATATTACGTTTCACAGACTTTTCGCTATGTTTCCTGCTGCGCGCATTTGTTTCTTTTTCTTTTTCTCACGACATATTTTTTTATTGGGAACGTCAGTAAACCTTTATTTCCTGTTGCCCCGTCATGGCGCGGTAGGCATTATGGGCCAGTGCCGTCAGTTCGTCCTCGCCTGGGTAAATGAATATCGGGGCTATCCACGAGAGGCGGGTCTTCAGTCCGTCGCAGACATACTGGCTGTGCGAGATGGCTCCCGTGAGGATGATGGCATCCACATGGCCGTTGGTGGCGGGAGTGAGCGAAGCCAACCTGCGGGCCGTCTGGTAGATCATGGCGTCGAGGATGAGTTTGGCATGTTCGTCGCCATCTTTGATACGGCGTTCCACCTCGCGTACGTCATTGGTGCCCAGATGGGCCGTCAGTCCGCTGTGGCCGTTGATTTTGCGGAGCATTTCCTTCTCGTTGTATTTTCCCGAGAAACACATCTTCACCACATCCACGGGCGAGAGCATGCCCGCGCGTGAGGGAGAGAAGGGGCCGTCGCCGCTCAGGGCATCGCTGCATTCGATAGCCCGTCCGTGATGGTGCATGGCGAAAGAGATGCCGCTGCCCAGATGGCAGACAATCAAGTCTTGTTCTTCATACTTGAGACCGTGTTCATTGCAATAGCGCTTGGCTATCTCGCGCTGATTCAGGGCATGCCAGATGGTCTGGTGAGGCATTTCGGGGATGCCCGTGATGCGTGCCACGGGGTCGAGCTCGTCCACCACGCCGGGGTCAACGGTGAACGCGCGGCAGGGTTCCTTGCCGTGAGCCTTGCGCACGTCCTCTAATTCGCGGGCAAAACTCAGGGCGATGAGTGACCCCAGGTTGCAGGCATGGTGGATTCGTGGGTTGCGGGTGTCTTCAATCACCTTGTCGTTCAGTTCATAGACGCCGCTCTCGATAGGTTTCACCAGTCCGCCTCGTCCCACGATGACGTCATAGCTGTCGTCGAGTGGGAATCCCTGCTGCTCAAGTTCCTTCACAATCGACTCTTTGCGGTAGTCGAACTCGTCCATGATGAAGGGGTATCGGCAGAGTTCGTCGAAAGGGTGGTTGATACAGGCGTGCATCACAATTTCTTCATCGATGAATACGCCTATCTTTGTGGAAATCATTCCAGGATTGATGGCCAGTATTTTCATAAAATAAGATTTTTAGTTTTGTTATAGTTTTTGAATCTTTTTTCTAGGAAACCCTAGAATTACTAGGGAGTCCTAGTTTGACTAGGAGCCCTAGAATCCAGAGTCCTCCGCCTACCTTGCAGCCTGCGCGCAGGCCATGGCCAGCGAGTTGTACTTGGTCACCTCGCTGTCGCTGCGCGAGGTAATGCTGATGGGACAGGCTGCTCCTTGCAGTCCTACGGCCACCTCGGTATCGGTGATGGTGGTGACGGTCTTGTAGAACACGTTGCCAGCCTGTATGTCGGGCATCATCAGCACGTCGCTGTCACCGGCCACCGGCGTGTCGAGTTTCTTGATGATGGCAGCCTCTTTGTCGATGGCGCATTTCAAGTCGATGGGGCCGCCCAGGATGGCGGGGCCGAACATGCCGCTCTGGCAGTCCTCTATGAGCTGGGCATAGTCCTCGGTGACGGGGAACTTCGGCGAAATCTTCTCCGTGCAATGGATGAGCGCCACCTTGGGTTGCCCAATGCCATACACCTTGCAGAGGTTGACGGCATACTGTATCATTGCTCGGCGCTGCTCAAGCGTGGGATAGGGGATGACGGCCACGTCGGTGACGAACAGCAGCTTGTGGTAGCTGGGCAGTTTCATGGCAGAGATATGCGAGATGACTGCTCCCTTGGGCAGCAGTCCTTCTTCCTTGTTGAGCACGGCCTTCAGCAGCACGTCGGTGTTCACGATTCCCTTCATGATGGCCTGTGCCTCGCCTTGACGCACCATTCTTACGGCTTTGGCGGCCGATTCCTCAACGGTGTCGCAATGCACGTTGACGACTTTTGCCCATCCTTCCTCTTCGGCCCGTCGGATGGCCCATTGTGAGTGTTCGTCGTTGGCTTCCACGGCCACCACTTTTATCGGTTCTTTTCCTTTCAGACTTTCCCTAAGTATTCCGAAATTGCTGATTGCTTCCATATTGTTTTCAACGTGATTTGAACATGATTGAATTCTTTTGCAAATATACAAAACAATTTTGAATCCGCCAACTGTCTGTTCCGATTTTTTGCCACGAGGCTATTCCACCACCACGGTCTTAGTGGTAAAGTTGGAAAAAACGATGATCTGTACGCCTTTTTCTGTCTCTTTTACGGGTATCCCCTGCAGGTTGTATCTGGCCACCTCATAAGGATTCTCGTTTCCAACCTCTATGCTTTGGATTTTCGATAGACTTGCCGGTTCGCTTTTCGACATGATGACGATTTCATGATCGTCAGTACCGGTTCCGAATGCTTTCTCCAAGACAAATCCCTCTTTACTCAACAAATTCATCAGCTTTCCCATCGTCATGTCGTCAGAAGAATACCCGGTGTAGTAATAGTCCTTAATGCCGGTTGGAATATCGCCTGTGAGATATAGCGTGGAGCCGAAGTTGTTTGATTCGCTTATCTTAAGACCGTCGCCGAGAACGATCTGTACGTAACTCTTTTGTGCAAGCCCTGCCAGTGGCATGGCCAGGAACATAAACAATAGAATCTTTTTCATAATATAAAACGCTTTAAGTTGATTACCAGCCGCAAAAATACAATCTTTTTTGTAGATAAGCAAATGATGAAGGGGCTTTTTTCAATCCTTCAACGAGAAGAGGAAGCGTTCTTCTTGGTAAGTCCAGGTGGCAATGCCGAAGCGGATGAAGCGGGCCAGCAGATGAATCACTTTGTGGCGGGGCAGTCGCACATGCCTTACCGTCTGATTGAGCGTCGCCGCAGGGTGTTCGCGGAGCGCGGCCAGTAGTTGGGCCTCGTCGTTGCTGTAGTGCATCAGTGCCCCTTGTCGCGACGATTCCTGTCGCCAGATGTCGAGATGCACGGGCGATGCCAGGATGTTCTCGTCGTGGATACGGATATAGGCGCGGCGCTTGCCGTCGGTAGTCAGGGCGAAGACAGGTTTCTGGGGCGATGGGGGCACGGTGGCTATCACCACGTTGCGGCCCTCGGCATGCAGGGTGTCGAAGTGGATGGAGGGCTGGGGCTCGCAATACTTGTAGGCGGCAGAGTGCATCATGTAGATTTCCTCCTCGGAGCGGATGCCCGAGATGTGGCCGTCGTCGCGCACGCCGATGAGCAGCCGTCCGCCGTCGGTGTTGGCAAAGGCTGAGACGGAGCGTGCCAGTTTCTCGGCGTCCATCACCTTGTATTTGAAGTCCTGCTGCTGGTGTTCGCCCTGTGCTATGAGCTGCTGCAGGTATTGCCGGTCGCTTGAAAATTTCATCTTATTTCGCTTTCGCCTGCAAAATTACGAAAATAGTTTGTATTTTTGCCATGATTTTCGTCTTGCTCAAAGAAAAAATCACTAACTTTGTACCCACAACGAAAAATAAAGTCATGAACGAAACCGAACGTATATTACAGCTTCGCCGCGAGCTACACGAGCATAACCATCGCTATTACGTTGAGAACCAGCCTACGATCACGGATCAGGAATTCGACCTCCTGATGCACGAACTGCAGGACCTTGAGGCCCGCCATCCCGAGATGGCCGACGCCAACAGTCCCACCCAACGCGTGGGCAGCGACCTGAACCAGGAGTTCCGGCAGGTGGCCCACAAATATCCCATGCTCTCGCTCTCAAACACCTACAGCGAGCAGGATGTGGCCGCCTGGTACGAGAGTGTGCAGAAGGGACTGGAGGGCGAGCCTTTCGAAATATGCTGCGAAATGAAGTACGACGGACTGAGCATCTCGCTGACCTACGTGGACGGACGCCTGACGCAGGCCGTCACCCGGGGCGACGGAGTGTATGGCGACGACGTGACGGCCAACGTGAAGACCATACGGAGCATTCCGCTGATAGTGACTCCCCACCAACTCCCCCGAGGGGGAGAGCCGGAAGCCTCCCCCCGGGGAGGTTTGGAGGGGGTTCCCTCTTTCTTTGAAATCCGCGGCGAGATACTGATGCCATGGAAGTCGTTCGAGCGGCTGAATGCCGAGCGCGAGGCTGCCGAGGAACCGCTGTTTGCCAATCCCCGCAATGCGGCCAGCGGCACGCTGAAGTCGCAGAAGTCGGAAGTGGTGGCCGGGCGCGGACTGGATGCCTACCTTTATTATTTATTAGGCGACGACATCCCCTGCGACGGACACTACGAGAACCTGATGGCGGCAAAATCGTGGGGTTTCAAGATATCGGAGGGGATGAAGAAGGTGAACACCCTTCAGGAGATTTACGACTTCATCAACTACTGGGACCGGGAGCGCAAGAACCTGCCCGTGGCCACCGACGGCATCGTGCTGAAGGTGAACTCCCAGCGCCAGCAGCGGCACTTGGGATTCACGGCCAAGTCGCCCCGATGGGCCATCGCCTATAAGTTCAAGGCCGAAAGGGCCTGCACGCGGCTCAACGAGGTGACCTATCAGGTGGGACGAACGGGAGCCGTGACGCCGGTGGCCAACATGGAACCCGTGCAATTGGCTGGCACCACGGTGAAGCGTGCCACGCTGAACAACGAGGACTTCATCAAGAGCTTCGACCTGCATATCGGCGACTATGTGTATGTGGAGAAGGGCGGCGAGATCATCCCGAAGATTGTGGGCGTGGACATCGACCAGCGCCCCATCATCGCGCAGCCCGTGCAGTTCATCACGCGCTGTCCCGAATGCGGCACGCCGCTGGTGCGCTACGAGGGCGAGGCCGTGCACTATTGCCCGAACGACAGCGGTTGTCCGCCGCAGATTAAGGGGCGCATCGAGCATTTCATCTCGCGCCGCGCCATGAACATCATGTCGCTGGGGCCCGAGACGGTGGACGAATACTGGAGTCGCGGACTCGTGCACAACGTGGCCGACCTCTACGACCTCACAGTGGCCCAGATTACGGGCGGCAACAAGAACCGCCGCCTCTCGGCTGAGAACGTCGTGAAAGGCATCGAAGCCTCCAAGCAGGTTCCCTTCGAGCGCGTGGTCTTTGCCCTGGGCATCCGTTTCGTGGGCGAGACTTCCGGCAAGCTGCTGGCCCGCCATTTCAAGAACATCGATGCGCTGATGAATGCCTCGCTGGAAGACCTGATGGAGGTGGAGGGCATCGGTGAGGTGATGGCCAAGAGCATTATCACCTATTTCCATAACGCCGAGAACCTGAGCATCGTGGAGCGTCTGCGCGGCTACGGCCTGCAGATGAGCCTCTCGGAAGAGCAGATGCAGGGCACGACGGACAAGCTCTCAGGAAAGAGCATCGTCATTAGCGGAGTGTTTCAGCATCACAGCCGCGACGAATACAAAGCGCTCATCGAGCAGCATGGCGGCAAGAACGTGGGCAGCATCTCAGGTAAGACCTCCTTTATACTGGCCGGTGAGAACATGGGTCCCTCGAAGCTGCAGAAGGCCGAAAAGCTGGGCGTTCCCATCGTCAGCGAAGATGAGTTCCTGCAGATGATAGAATAAATCATATCGTTATTTCGATGAAACTTGAAACCTGAAACTTGAAACCTGAACCCCAATGAACATCATCGTTTCCAATGAAATAGAGTCAGTGTGTCCGCAGTTTGCGGGCGCAGCTGTTGAAGCCCTGGTGGTGAACACCCCGCGGAGTGAAGGCCTTTGGGCTGAGATTGATGCCCTTTGTGAGAATTATAAACAGCAGTTTGATACAACCTCGATTAAGCAGTTGCCAGGCGTAGAGGCCACGCGTCGCGTCTATCGTGCCTGTGGCAAGGACCCGTCGCGCTACCGTCCTTCATCAGAGGCTCTCATACGTCGTGTGATACAGGGCAAGAACTTGTATCAGATAGACACGCTGGTGGATTTGATTAATCTGGCCAGTATGAAGTTCGGCTACAGCATCGGTGGTTTCGATGCCGATAAGTTTGAGGGCGACACCCTGACGCTGGGCGTCGGAAAGAAGGACGAACCCTATGAGGGTATCGGCCGCGGCATCCTCAACATCGAGGGAATGCCCGTCTATCGCGACAGCAAGGGTGGGGTAGGAACGCCTACCAGCGATAATGAGCGCACGAAGATAGAACTCTCCACCACGCATCTCTTCGTCATCGTCAATGGCTATGACGGCAATCGCGAAACCGTCAATGCCAATGCACGCTACATCAAGGACCTGCTCGAACGTTTTGCAGAAGGAAAAGACATACAAATCATAGAATTCTGAATGGGCGACATCAAACTGACCTTCCATAAGGCATCCACTGAGACCAAACTGTCCATTCCTTTGGCGCAGAGCAGTGTGAAAGCGGGATTCCCAAGTCCGGCGCAGGACTATCTGAACGAAGAGATCGACCTGAACAAGCTGTTGATACCTCATCCCGAAGCAACCTTCTTCGTGAAGATCTCGGGCGACTCGATGATGGATGCCGGTATCCTGGACGGGGATTTGGCTGTGGTGGACAAGTCGCAGGAGGCTTCCGACGGTGATTTTGTGATAGCCTATGTGGACGGCGATTTCACCATCAAGCAGTTCCGTATGGATGCTGCGGGCGGTCGCGGTTGGCTGGTCCCTTGGAACAAACACTATCCCCGGATAGAAGTGCAGTCGGGTGAAGACTTCCGGATATGGGGCGTGGTCACCTATGTCATTCATGCAATTCACGGACTAAAAACCAAATATCATGTACAAAACAATCCTTAGAAAGACGAAGATGCTCTTTGGCGTGTTGTTAACGGGAATGTGCCTGAGTGCCAGTGCCCAGCGTCAGGTTCCCTTAGTGTTTGACAAGGAAAATACGGGCCGTTATGCGAAGCGCGTGACTCCCTATGAGCAGTTGGTTCCCCAGCAGTCGTTGCGCAATCCGCTGATGTGGAGCAACGGCAAGGGCCTTGTGAAAAACCTGAAGCAATGGGAGAAGCGACGCAATGAAATCAGCGCCAGTATTCAGACCTATGAGATCGGACGGAAACCCACGGTTGAGAAGAGTCAGGTGAAAGCCCGTATGAGCGGGGATACCCTTCTGGTAGATGTCACCGTGAACGGGCAGACGCTCAGTCTCTCTTCCACCATCCGCTATCCCAAGACGGGCAAGGCTCCCTATCCGCTGATGATTGGCACGAGCGGTATCTCGCTGCCCAAGGACTTGCTGGAAAAGCGCGGCATTGCCACGATGGTGTTTCATGAAAACCAGGTGAACGACTATTCACAATGGCGGAAGAAGCATGACCGCGGCTCATACGAGTTTGACCGCCTGTATCCGGAACTGAAGGAGAATGGTGCCTACAGTGAATGGGCATGGGGATTCAGCCGCCTGCTCGACGGATTGCAACAGGTAGGCGAGACCGTAAGCCGCATCGATATGAAACATATTGGCGTGACAGGTTGTTCTTATGCCGGAAAAATGGCACTCTTCTGTGGCGCTTTCGATGAGCGCGTGGCATTGACGATTGCCCAGGAGCCTGGTGGAGGCGGTGCTGCCGCCTGGCGTCTCTCTCATCCTCTTGACAGCGTGGAGAATCTTGACCGCACCGACTATCATTGGTTCCTGGAGAGTATGCGCACCCGTTTCGGGGGCAACAAGGTATATCTGCTTCCGCACGACCGCCACGAACTCTGCGCGATGGTATGTCCACGGGCCCTGTTGGTGTTGGGTAATACGGATTACAAGTGGCTGGCCGATGAATCAGCCTATGGCTCCATGAATGCGGCCATTCCCGTTTGGGAGCATTTCGGCATTGCCGACCGTGTGGGATATTCCATCATTGGCGGTCATCCTCATTGCATGTTGCCCGAAAACCAGTATCCTGAGGTGGAAGCCTATCTGGACCGTTTCCTGCTGGGAAAGGAAGGAGGAAATACCACGGTGCGCTTTGCGCCGATGTTTAAGGGGAAGTAAGTAACCGTTATGCAATTCTTTGGCCTTGCTGATTGCAACAATTTCTATTGTTCGTGCGAACGGGTGTTTCATCCGGAGCTGAACAATCGTCCCGTGGTGGTGCTGAGCAACAACGACGGGTGTGTCATTGCGCGCAGCAACGAGAGCAAGGCTTTGGGATTGAAGATGGGTGATCCGTTTTATCAGGTGCGACAGTTGCTGGACGACAACCATGTGGCGGTGTTCTCCAGCAACTATACGCTCTATGGCTCCCTCTCTCGCAGGGTGATGAGTCTGCTGAGCCAATACACCCCTCATCTGGATATCTACAGCATCGACGAAGCTTTCCTCGACTTCACCGACATGGACCAGACCTACGACCTGAAAGCCTATGGCGAACGGCTGGTGAAGCGTGTGAGCAAGTCAACGGGCATCCCCATTTCATTGGGCATTGCACCTACGCGCACACTGGCTAAGATGGCGAGCAAGTTTGCCAAGAAATACAAGGGCTATCACGGTTGCTGCCTGATGGATACCGAAGAGAAACGGCAGAAAGCCTTGGCGCTCTTTCCCGTTGAGGATGTATGGGGCATCGGGCGCAGGATCAGCAAGCAGCTGGAGTATTACGGCATTCGCACGGCTGCCGACTTTGCCGCCAAGAGTGAAAGTTGGGTGCGGCAGTATTTCAACGTGACCACGGCGAGAACCTGGAAGGAACTGAACGGCGTGAGTTGTATCAGCGTGGATGAATTGCCCCAGAAGCAGAGCATCTGCACCAGCCGTTCCTTTTCCGATCAGGGTATCAGTGATCGGCAGGTGTTGGAGGAGGCCGTGGCCAATTATGCTTCGCGTTGTGCCGAGAAACTGCGTCGTCAAGGTTCCTGTTGCAAAAGCATCATGGTGTTTGCCTATACCAGTAGGTTTAACGAACGGGTGCCTGCCCACATGATTCATCAGACGATCACGCTCTCCGTGGCCACTCAGTCGTCGGCAGAGATTATCCAGGCGGCACTGAAGATTTTGCGCCGCGCTTATGTGCCCGGCACCTATTATTATAAAAAGGCAGGCGTGATACTGATGGATATCGTTCCTGAAAGACCCCAGCAGCAGGATTTGTTTGACACGGTGGACCGTAAGAAACAACAGCTTCTTATCCGTACGATTGACCGTATCAATCAGCTGAACGGCCAAGGCAAGGTGCGGTTGGCCATTCAGGGCACGGATATCCGTTTCGGATTGAAGCATGAATATCTTTCACGCCGCTATACGACCAACATTCAAGACCTCTTGGTGGTGAAAGTTTAGTCCCAGGGCTGAAATTCCAGTTCCAGTTGTATCCACTGCCGGGATTCGTGCCGTGCAGGATTGGAAACGGAGAGCCCCATCAATCTGATATAATGACTGTCAAGGGTAGCACCTGCCAGTAGTTGCTTGGCCAGGGGCAGAATGTCGTCTTTCGTGCGGAGAATCCTGTTGCTGGTGAGGCTGTGTGTGTGTTGTTCGAAGTTCTCGTATTTCAGTTTCAGGGTGAGGGTCGTTCCTTTGAAGTCAGATTTTGCCAAGCGCCTTTCCAGTTCAACGACCGTATGATAGAGTTCAATGGTGAGGGCCGACTTCGAACTGATATCTTTTTCAAACGTCCGCTCGCAGCCTACCGATTTCCGCTCGTAATCCACGGTGACGGGCCGCTCATCGATGCCACGGGCAAACTGATAGAACAGCTTTCCCATCTTGCCGAATGCTTGCGTCAGCCGTTCTTGCGACATCTTGCGCAGGTCAGCTCCTGTGAAGATTCCCATGCGGTGCATGGAATCGGCCGTCTTGGGCCCCACACCCCATATCTTCTCTACGCGTAGTTGCCCGATAAAATCCAGCGCACGGTCGGGGTGTATCGTCGTAAGTCCGTTTGGCTTACGCCAGTCGGAGGCAATCTTCGCCAGCAGTTTGTTATAGGAAACACCTGCAGAGGCAGTCAGCTGGAGCCTTTCGTGTATTTTCTGCTTGATTTCGCGGGCAATGTCAACAGCCAGTTCTATGCCGGGCTTGTTTTCGGTGACATCCAGGAAAGCCTCGTCGAGCGAAATAGGCTCCACGAGGTCGGTGTATTCATGGAAAATCTCGTGCATCTGCCTTGACACCTCTTTATATATATGGTAGTTTCCATGGACTACTATCAGGTCCTTGCAGAGTGCTTTGGCTTTGGTCATTGCCATGGCGGAATGCACGCCGAACTTGCGGGCCTCGTAAGACGCCGTAGCCACCACGCCCCGCTCTGAGTCTCCGCCCACGGCAATGGGCTTTCCCCGGAGTTCAGGATGGTCTCTCTGCTCCACGCTGGCAAAGAAGCTATCCATGTCGATATGGATGATTTTCCGTTGCATTTACGGCTGCAAATATACAAAAATTCACTTATAAACCCAAAAATGGAGGAAGGGTAGAGGGCAAAAAACGTTTCAACGCTTGTGGAGGAAAAGGTGGGCCGAGTACAAACTAATTTACTTTGTACTTCATCCGATGATGTTTTGGAGTGCTTCCAATGGGTTTTTGAAGTACAAACTAACTTACTTTGTAGTCTGAGTGATGATAGGATGAAAAGCACTGCATGAAAAATCGGCTGGGATCCGCAGAATAAATGAGGGCATGCCAATGAGAAAGGCATGCCCTCGTGGTGTATTGGGTGTAAAGTGATAATCAGTTTGCTGCCTCGAATTCACGAAGGAAGCGGGTGTCGTTCTCTGAGAACATGCGGAGGTCAGAGACCTGATACTTCAGGTTTGTGATGCGCTCCACGCCTAAACCGAAGGCATAACCGCTATAGATCTTGCTGTCGATGCCGCACAGTTCGAGCACGTTGGGATCTACCATGCCGCAACCGAGAATCTCTACCCAACCCGTGTGCTTGCAGAATCCGCAACCTACACCGCCGCAGATATGGCAGGAGATGTCCATCTCGGCTGATGGTTCGGTGAACGGGAAGTAACTGGGGCGCAGACGGATTTTCGTGTCGGGACCGAAGAGCTCGCGGGCGAAAGTCAGCAACACTTGTTTCAAGTCGGTGAAGCTCACGTTCTTATCAATATAGAGACCCTCAATCTGATGGAAGAAGCAGTGGGCGCGGGCCGTGATGGCTTCGTTGCGGTACACACGTCCAGGGCAAATCACGCGGATGGGGGCTGTCAGTTTGCCGTCCTCGGTGTGCATGTTCTCCATCACGCGGGCCTGCACACTTGAAGTGTGGGAACGCAGGAGGATGTTCTTCGTCACGTCGTTCAGTTCTGACTGCTCCACGAAGAATGTGTCTTGCATGTCGCGGGCGGGATGGTCGGCAGCGAAGTTCATTTTCGTGAACACGTGCAGGTCATCCTCCACCTCAGGGCCGTCGGCCAGCACGAAGCCCATGCGTGAGAAGATATCGATAATCTCGTTCTTCACGATGGTCAGCGGATGGCGCGTACCTAACTGGATGGGGTAGGGTGTGCGCGTCAGGTCAATGTCGTCGCTCTCAGTCTCGGCGGTAGCCAACTGTTCGCGCAGCGTATTGATCTTGTCGAAAGCTGTCTGCTTGAGTTCATTGATTTTGATGCCCACTTCCTTTTTCTGCTCTGCGGCCACATTGCGGAAATCGGCCATCAATGCATTGATTTCACCTTTCTTACTAAGGTATTTCAGACGGAGTTGTTCAATATCTTCAGCGTTGGAGGCTGTCAACTCGCTAACTTCTTTAAGAAGTTCTTCTATTTTCTCTAATAACATGATGCTAATTAATAATTTGGCTGCAAAATTACTACAAACTGATGGAAAAACCAAATTTATTTGGCTTTTTCTGATTGCCGTGTAATTATTTAAAAATTAATTCCTTAAATCTGCATTTATGTTAATATTAATTTGTAATTTTGCACCGTAGTTTTGAGAGAAAGAATGTTTTACTAAGATGAGAAAGAGTGCAATAATCTTATTGATAGCCTGTTTGTCGATGATGTTATGGACAACGGGCTGCACTGACAAGAAGAAAGCAGTGGCTGCAGATTCCACCAGCTTCACTGACACCATTGCCGATACCACGGCTGTGGATTCGCTTGAAGATTTGATTGACGACGTGCCTGTCTCGAAGGCTGTTGATGAACTCTTTGACGACTTCTTCTTTAATTTCGCCGGCAACCGCAAGTTGCAGATGAAGCGCATACAGTTTCCGCTGACGGTGGTCAACGACGGCTATGCCGTTAAGATTTCGAAGTCGCAGTGGAAGATGGAGCGTTTCTTCATGCCTCAGGGTTTCTATACGCTGATTCTTGACAATCGCAAGCAGCTCAATCTCTCAAAGGATACGAGTGTCAGCCATGTGGTGGTGGAGCAGATCAATCTTGAAGAACAGCGCGTTAAGAAATACAACTTTGACCGTAAGAACGGCGAGTGGATGCTGACTTCGGTCAACAATAGCGCGATGGTGCAGAACAACAATTCCTCGTTCTTGAAGTTCTACCAGCGTTTCGCCACGGATTCCGCTTTCCAGATGAAGAGCCTGAGCAATCCCATTGCTTTCACGGGGCCTGATCCCGATGATGATTTCGAGACTATTTCGGGCGACTTGCTTCCTGAGCAGTGGCCCGATGTAGGACCTACGGATCTTCCTGGCGACCTTATTTATAATATTATCTACGGTCAGGAATACAAGGAAAGCACGCAGAAGATTTTCCTGCTTCGCGGTATTGCCAACGGTCAGGAACTGCAAATGACTTTCAAGGCTATCGGCGGTGAGTGGAAACTGACCGGACTCGTGGAGTAGAGACTGATGGCATAGTGTTTAAGGTATTACTTTTTTAGGATTTGAAAGACGTAAGAGATTATAGTTTAAAGGCGCACAACACATTTGGCATCGATGCTAAATGCAGTCGCTTCCTGGAATTTTCTACGGTGGCTGAGGCCCAGTCCTTATTGCCTACGCTTCATGATGAGGATAGCCCGCTGATGATCTTGGGCGGTGGCAGCAACCTGCTGCTGACCAAGGATTTCCAAGGCACCGTGGTCCATTCGGCCATTATGGGGGCGGAAGCCCATGAAACGGGCGACGGTCATGTGCTGTTGCGTTGCGGTAGTGGTGAGACGTGGGATGACATAGTGGATCTCTGTGTGAGCCGTGGGTGGTACGGTGCAGAAAATCTGAGCCTGATACCCGGTGACGTTGGAGCTTCGGCAGTCCAGAATATCGGGGCTTACGGCGTTGAGGCCAAGGACTTGATTACCCAGGTGGAAGCCGTGGAAATAGCCACGGGCCGTCTCGTTCAGTTCACCAATGAGGAATGCCAGTACAGTTATCGCCAGAGCCGCTTCAAGCAGGATTGGCGTGGTCGTTTTTTCATAACACATGTCACTTATAGGCTGTCGCTCACTTTTGAGCCCCATCTCGACTATGGCAATATCCGTACGGAGTTGGAGGCAAAAGGATATGACCGCGATGTCACTGCTGCCCAGTTGCGTCAGGTCATTATCGATATCCGCAATGCCAAACTGCCAGATCCGAAGTTCGAGGGCAATGCAGGCAGTTTCTTCATGAATCCTGTGGTGAAACGTCAGAAATATGAAAGGCTGGCAGCCCTGTATCCCAACATGCCCCATTATACCGTTGATGCAGAGCATGAGAAGATTCCTGCCGGCTGGATGATTGACCAATGCGGCTGGAAGGGAAAGACGTTGGGACGCGCAGGCGTTCACGACCGCCAGGCGCTGGTGCTGGTCAATAAGGGTGGCGCCACAGGCGACGAGATTGTGCATCTTTGTGAACAGATCAGGATGGATGTGCTCAATCGTTTCGGCATTGAGATACATCCGGAAGTGAATATCGTGTAAGGCATTATAACCTGAAACCTGAAACCTGAAACTTGAAGCTTGAAACCTGAAACCCATCTCATGAAGTTGACTTTTCTGGGAACTGGAACATCGGTAGGCGTGCCGGCCATAGGCTGCACCTGCCGCACTTGTCAGAGCAAAGATCCTCATGACAAGCGGCTGCGTTGTTCCGCGTTGATAGAAACCGAGAATACGCGAATACTGATTGATACGGGTCCCGACTTCCGCCAGCAGATGCTCACTCAGCCCTTCCGGAAAATTGATGCCGTGCTGCTTACTCATATTCATTACGACCACGTAGGCGGCATCGACGACCTGCGTCCTTTCTGTCAGTTTGGTGAGGTGAATGTCTATGCCGACGAACTGACAAGCCGCGGACTGATGCAGACCGTGCCTTATTGTTTCGCTGAGAATCGCTATCCTGGTGCCCCCGCCATAGTTCTCCATACCATCCAGCCCCACCATCCGTTGCTTGTAAATAGTGAACTGGAAGTACTTCCTATCCGTGTGATGCATGGCAAGCTCCCCATTCTCGGCTATCGCATCGGCCCATTAGCCTATATCACCGATATGAAGCAGATAGACCATGAGGATGAGGCGTTGCTCGAAGGCGTAAAGGTGCTGGTGGTGAATGCCCTCCGCTACAAGCCTGATCATCATGCTCATCAGAATGTTGACGATGCGGTGGCCTTTGCCCGCAGGGTAGGGGCAGGGCAGACGTGGCTGATACATTCCTGTCACGATATTGGACTTCACGCTGAAGTCAATGCGCAGTTGCCTCCTGATATCCAGTTGGCTTACGATGGACAAGTGGTCGAAATAGAAGGCTAAATCTGCCCAAAAAGGAACGGAAATCCCTCTATTTTGGTTAATTTTAATTAATTATTGGGGCTTAAATGCTTGATTATTAGGCATAAGCAAAATAAATCCGTAACTTTGCAGCGTGTTTTTCATAGTATTAGATTTAAGGTTAACAAGGTTGGAGTACGGCGGTACTCCTTTTTTTGTGTCCTTAAGTCCTTATGATTCTGAATAGATATAAGTTGCAGTTCTACTTTTTCTTGAATTTCCGGTAGAGCTTCCAGGCAAGCAGCAGACCGTCGAGCACTGATGCCCCGTTGCTCACTAACTTGCTGGGCATGAAGCCGCTTTTCTTTGTGGGCAGCTTTGGCTTCTCAAAGAGTTGCTGGCGCAATTTGTTCATCTGCAGGCTGTCCTTGCGGATCTCCTTCAGCAGTTGCGCCTTGCGCTCTTCGATGGAACGCAGGGTCGTGTAGGTAGGACCGTTTGTCAGTTCGTTTTCAGTCATATTCTCTTTTCTCTAAGTCCTTTCGTTTCGGTTTCACTTCTCCATCAGCAGACTGGCAAGGAATCTTACCAACGGCTTTTCAACCCATGATTTGCGGAATGCCATAAACAGCAGGAAGATGATGATGTAGAAACCTGCCACGATGCAGAAGGCTGCCGGATGTCCCACACTGGGAGCCATGGCATAGGCAGCGGCAAAAGAAAGGTAAATCAGAATGATAATGAGGATGAGGAACACCACGGCTGCCATGACCAGGGCCGTGATGAGCCTCACCACCTTTTCTATGACATCCAGTCGCAGATATTCGTTCTGCAACCCGATGTAATGACGGACCAACTCCACGAGTTGACCGATGGTCTCTATGTTTTGGTCGTTGGAAAACAATTTGTTTCTCTAAACTTTAACCTTTCAACTTTAACCTACCAACTAAATACTTACTCTGCGATGTCGGCAGCAGCCTCCTTGATATCGTCGGCCAGGTCGCCGATTTCTTTCTTCGTGAGGTTGATGTTGTGCTTCTTGCAGAAGTCGTCGATAGCGTCAGTAATCTTCTCGCGAGTGTCTTGTCCTTTCTCTGGAGCCATGAGGATGCCCAGGGCAGCGCCGGCGATAGCACCGCCGAGGAATGCGCCAATGTAGCCTAATGTTTTCATAATCTAAAATATTTAATAGTTAATATGATTTACAATAATCATAAGCAAAGATACACATTTTTTCCCTAATCCCAAACATTTCTTCCGTTAAAAACTATGTATTTGCGCCATTTAACAAACTTTATGCACTAAATTGGCTTGTTTTCGCTCGAATTTATGTAATTTCGCACAAGATTTCTAAAATAATTCATCAAATTATATAGCAAATATGAAGAAGTATATGGTTTTATGCGCAGGTTTGGCTGTCGCACTCGCATTCACAAGTTGCAAATCTTCAGAGAGCGCTTATCGCAAGGCTTATGAGAAAGCCAAGGCTCAGGAGACTAACACCGTTGTCGAGCAGCCCTCGAACGCAGGTTCTGAAACGACCGTTGTGGCTCCCGTGGTGACTCGTCCTTCCACCGAGACTACCGTTGTTGACAATGTTGACAATGCCGTGGTTCGTCAGGAGAGCGTTCAGCTCATCAACGGTTCCGGCCTCCGCAATTTCAGCGTCGTGGTTGGTTCGTTCTCTGTAAAGGCTAATGCCGAAGGTCTCCAGCAGACTCTGAGAAATGGAGGCTATGATGCACAGATTGTTTACAACAGTGCCCGCAACATGTATCGCGTGGTGGCTACTACCTACGACGATAAGGCCAGTGCCGTGCGCAGCCGCAACGACTTCAAGGCCGGTAAGTATCCCGATGCTTGGCTGCTCTATAATCAGCAGTAAGCCAAGGTGCCGAGAATTCTTTCTATAGATTACGGTAAACGACGTACAGGAATAGCAGTCACCGATCCTCTGCAGATTATAGCCGGAGGGTTGGCGACTGTTTCTACATCCACGCTCTACGATTATCTGGTGGCCTATATGGCTAAGGAGTCGGTAGAGCGCATCGTCATTGGTAAGCCTATGCAGCCCAACGGGCAGCCAAGTGAGAATCTGGCCCGCGTGGAGCAGTTTGTCAACCGTTGGCGAAAGGCGCAGCCATCCGTCCCCATAGAATATGTGGATGAGCGTTTCACCTCCGTGCTCGCCCATCGGGCCATGATCGACGGCGGCCTGAAGAAGAAAGACCGTCAGGACAAGGCCCTCGTCGATGAAATCTCTGCCACTATCATTCTCCAGAGCTATCTGGAGAGTCGCAGACGATTTTGACGTCAGGCGTTCTGCTGTCCCTCTGCAAAAATCACCCATCACCTAACACCCATCACCCGATAATGATATTACCTATTTATATATATGGACAACCCTGCCTGAGAAAAGTAAGCGAGGATATCACTCTCGATTATCCCGAACTCACGCAGCTGGTAGATAACATGTGGGAGACGCTGGCCTCCAGCGAAGGCATCGGACTGGCCGCTCCACAAATCGGAAAGAATATCCGCCTGGTCGTCATCGACCTTGATTTGATTTCCGAGGATTTCCCTGAATACAAAGACTTCAAGAAGGTCTTTATCAATCCCCATATCCTTGAATACGACGAAGAATCGCCCAAGGACAACCTCGAGGAAGGCTGCCTCTCGCTGCCTGGTATCCACGAGAAGGTGCAGCGCCCCACCCGTATTCATGCCAAATGGATGGAACTTGACGGCACGGAGCACGACGAATGGATCGACGGCTATCTGGCCCGTGTGATGCAGCACGAGTTCGACCATCTCGATGCCAAGATGTTCATCGACCGCATCACACCCCTGCGCCGCCAGCTGATCAAGAATAAGCTGAAGGCCATGACGCTTGGCAAATACCGTTGTGCCTATCGCACCAAACCCGTCAGACGATAAAAAAGACCCGCCCCCGTCCTCTCCCTATAGGGCGGGGCGTGGTTACATCATGATATAGATTCATATTGAGGACATGAGGATAAAGAATCTTGCGTTAAGACTGATTACTCCCCTCCATATAGGGAGGGGTAGGGGGGTGGGTCTTCTCTTTTTCCTTTTCTTCAGCCCCCTTCTCACATTCGCCCAGTACAACATCGACCGCGTATTGACAGCCGGGCGTGCAGCCCTCTATTATGAGGATTACGTGCTGTCCATACAGTATTTCAATCAGGTCATTACCGCCAAGCCCTATCTCTACGAGCCCTGGTTCTTCCGGGGAGTGGCCAAATTCTATCTAGACGACTGGATGGGAGCCGAGAACGACTGTTCCGAGGCCATCCGTCTCAATCCTTACATTTCCGGTCAGTACGAGTTGCGCGGTCTTTGCCGTATCCGCCAGAAGAAGTACAAGGAAGCCATTGCCGACTACGATTGCAGCATCCAGTATGATCCCACCAGTCAGGGACTTTGGTACAACCGTGTGCTCTGTCGCATTGAGGACAAGGATTACGATCAGGCCAATGCCGACCTCGACTCTATGACCAACCGCTGGAAAAACTACGCCAAGGCATGGCAGCTGAAGGCCGAAGTGGCTCTCCGTCAGAAAGATACTGTCAGGGCGGCAGGTCATCTGGATAAAGCCCTCGAACTGGATGAGTACGATGGTGAGGCATGGATGGTGCGCGGCATGATTTCCATGAGCCGGAAGCAATGGAAGGATGCCGACACACAGCTCTCCAAAGCCATCCACCTCAAACCCTCCGTGGCCGGCTATTACATCAACCGCGCCCTTTCGCGCTATAATATCAACAATCTTCGCGGAGCCATGGCCGATTATGACAAGGCCATCGAACTGGAACCCAACAACTTCCTGGCACACTACAATCGCGGACAACTGCGCGTACAGGTAGGCGACGACAACCGCGCCATCGAAGATTTCGACTTCATCATCCAGAATGAGCCTACCAATATCATGGCCATCTTCAATCGCGCCCTGCTGCTCGACCGTACGGGCAATCTCCGCGGAGCTATCCGCGACTATTCCACGGTCATCGACCGCTTCCCCAATTTCTGGACCGGTCTCAGCTATCGCGCCTCCTGCTATCGTCGCCTGGGCATGATTGCCAAGGCTGAGATGGACGAGTTCCGCATCTTCAAGGCCCAGCAAGACAAACACCTGGGCTATCAGCCTCGCTGGAGCAAGCAGCAGCGGAAGGCAGTGCGCAAGCTCTCGGATATTGATATGGACAAGTATAACCAGCTGGTCGAGGAAGACGAACAGGAAGTGAAACATGAGTATGCCTCGGCCTACCGCGGACGGGTGCAGAACCGCAAGGTGGAAAACGATTTCCTGCCCCTCTTCTGCCTGTCATATCAGCACCACACCAATGGCCTCAAGGAAGTGATGACCTTCGATCAGGACGTCGAACGTTTCAATACCAAGCCGCGTCCCCTCCATCGCGTCTATGTGAGCGGCTCCGCCAAATCGCTCGACGAGCGGGAGTCGAAGGCCTATTTCGCCCTGATAGACACGCTCACCAGCCAGATTCAGGACATCCGCGACCTGCGCGAGAGCAAGGGACTTCTCCTTGAACGCGCCATCGCCTATACCTCCACGCAGAATCAGGAAGCCGCCATCAACGACCTCACCGCCTATATACAGCTCGACAGCCTCTCGCCCTTGGGCTATTGGCAGCGGGCCGTCTGTCAGGTCATGATGAACGAATTCACAGCTTCCCAAGGCGTTGACACCCAGCTGAAGAACGCCCGTGCCATGGACGATTTCAACGAGGCCATCAAGCGAAGTCCCCGCAATGCCTACCTGCTCTACGACCGTGCCACCTTCTACGCCCTCCGTCAGGACTATAACCATGCCATCGACGACTTCACTAAGGCCATCCAGCATGACCCCAACCTGGCCGAAGCCTACTACAACCGCGGACTCTGCCGCATCTATGCCGGCAATGTCGCCGAGGGCAACAAAGACCTCAGCAAGGCAGGCGAACTGGGCCTCTACAACGCCTATAGCATCCTGAAGAAACAGCAGAAGACAAAGAAATAACGTAAACTAAAGATAAAAACAAAAGAAGTTGCCTATAGGTTAAAAAACGTAAAAGGTGCAATTTCTCATTTTCTCATTTCCTCAATTTCTCATTTTCTTACTACCTTTGCAGCCGATAAATAAAAACATATATTGTAGATATGATCAAAATCACTTTCCCAGACGGCTCTGTACGCGAATATGAGCAGGGCGTCACTGGTTTACAGATTGCCGAGAGCATCTCACCGGCTCTGGCACGCAACGTTGTGAGTTGCGGCGTGAATGGTGAGACCACAGAGTTGAACCGACCCATCAATGAAGATGCCACCATCGCCCTCTATAAGTTTGAGGACGAAGAGGGTAAGCACACCTTCTGGCACACCTCCGCCCACCTTTTGGCAGAGGCCCTGCAGGAGCTCTATCCCGGCATCCAGTTCGGTTTCGGACCTGCCGTTGAGAATGGCTTCTTCTACGACGTCATGCCACCCGAAGGCACAGCCATTTCCGAGAACGACTTCCCCAAGATCGAGGCCAAGATGAAGGAACTCGCCAAGAAGGACGAGGCCGTCGTTCGCCGCGAAGTCTCCAAGGCTGATGCCCTGAAGGAATTCAAGGCCGACGGTCAGGAGTACAAGTGCGAGCATATTGACCAGGACCTCGAGGACGGCACGATTTCCACCTATACGCAGGGTGCCTTCACCGACCTCTGCCGCGGTCCTCACCTCATGTCAACAGGTATCATCAAGGCCATCAAGATAACCAGCGTTGCCGGTGCCTTCTGGCGTGGCGATGCCAAGCGCGAGCAGATGACGCGTATCTATGGTATCACCTTCCCCAAGCAGAAGATGCTCGACGAGTATCTCGTCATGCTCGAAGAAGCCAAGAAGCGCGACCACCGCAAGATCGGTAAGGAGATGGAGCTCTTCATGTTTTCCGACCGCGTAGGTAAGGGTCTGCCCATCTGGCTCCCCAAGGGCACCGATCTCCGTCTGCGCCTGCAGGACATGCTGCGTAAGATTCAGAAGAACTACGGCTATCAGGAAGTTATCACCCCGCATATCGGCTCCAAGAACCTCTATGTCACCTCTGGCCACTATGCCCACTACGGCAAGGACTCCTTCCAGCCCATCCATACCCCTGAGGATGACGAGGAATACATGCTGAAGCCGATGAACTGCCCTCACCACTGTGAGATCTTCGCCAACAAGCCCCGTTCCTACAAGGATCTGCCCCTGCGCATTGCAGAGTTCGGTACCGTCTATCGTTACGAGAAGAGCGGCGAGCTCCACGGCCTCACCCGAGTGCGTTCATTCACGCAGGACGATGCCCACATCTTCTGCCGTCCCGATCAGATCAAGACCGAGTTCATACGTGTCATGGACATCATCAAGACCGTCTTCTCCACCTTCAATTTCGACAACTTCGAAGCCCAGATCTCCCTCCGCGATCCTAACGACCACGAGAAGTACATCGGTAGCGACGAAGTATGGGCAGAAGCAGAGCAGGCCATTATCGATGCCTGCAAGGAGAAAGGCCTCGATGCCAAGGTAGAATATGGCGAGGCAGCCTTCTACGGTCCCAAGCTCGACTTCATGGTCAAGGACGCCATCGGACGCCGCTGGCAGTTGGGCACCATCCAGGTGGACTACAACCTCCCTGTGCGCTTCAAGCTCGAATACACCGCCGAAGACAACTCCAAGCAGACCCCGGTGATGATCCACCGTGCACCCTTCGGCTCCATGGAGCGTTTCACCGCCGTGCTTATCGAGCACACCGCCGGACACTTCCCCCTCTGGCTCACACCTGATCAGGTTGTTATCCTGCCTATCTCAGAGAAGTTCAACGATTACGCCAAGGACGTCCAGAACTACCTCGGACAGCAGGGCATCCGTGCCAGTGTTGACAGCCGCAACGAGAAGATTGGCCGCAAGATCCGCGACAATGAGTTGCGCCGCATCCCCTACATGCTTGTTGTAGGCGAGAAGGAGCAGTCGGAAGGTTTGGTCAGCGTCCGCAAGCAAGGCGGCGGCGACCAGGGTCAGATGAAGAAAGAAGACTTCGCCTCGAAGATCAACGCCGAGGTAGCCGAGATGCTCAAGGCCACCGACATCCGTCCCGAAGACTGATTTGAAGTGTATAGATAAGAGTGAAGAGTGAAGAATGTCCCCCATTTTTCACTCTTCATTCTTTTATTATAAGACAAAAACAAAGAAAACCCCGTAAAGGCTGAATGCTTTTCCAAAGCATCTGCCGTGTCGCTGATGGCTTTTCCTTGTAAGTCCTTCGGCCTTACAGATAAAAACCCTCAGCGACCCGACAGCCCCTTTCAGGGCTTCATCCTTTACGCGAAAACAATAAAAACCTTTGTGGCCTCGTTATCTTAGCAAATCGTGAACACTAGCTGAATAGAATTATGAAAAGTGGAAATCCTATAGACTTGACTTTTGGGGATCAATTGAAACAGTATGTCTATGACATCCTTGGGTGCTGCCAGCGAGTACATCAAGGGATGGGACCATTTCTCAATGAGTATATGTATCAGGATGCATTGGAGATAGAGCTATCTGAACAAAAAATACCTTTTGTGAAGGAATACACATTTTGTGTTCATTATCATGGCAAGCCCATCAAACATACGCATCGGGTTGATTTCAAAGTAAAGGAATACGCGTTTTTGGAATGCAAAGCTGTAGAGAAACTCGGGAATGAAGAAAGGCAACAGTTATGGAGCTATATGCGTCTTTCTAAAACGAGGATAGGCATTCTCTATAATTTTGCACCCATCAAAGATCAGTGTGAAAAATACTATTTGGATATTGACAGTCAACGTATTATTGCTTTCTGATGCAAGTGACTAAGGGGTTGTTGCTATTCCTGATACTTGCGGCGTAGGTTTTTATTGTTTTCTCAGTGAAGACCGAAGCCCCGCAAGGGGTGCTGGGGTGGTGGAGCTTTTTTTATCTGTAAGGCCGAAGGACTTACAAAGGAAAAAACTCCATCGCCACAGCAGATGCTTTCAAAGAAGCATCCGGTCTTCACTGATGTTTTCCATGTTTTTGTGTGCTCTTCCAATCCCCAATTTGTTAAAAAAGCGTAAAACCCTTCATTTCTCATTTTCTCATTGTCTCATTTTCTCAATTTCTTACTACCTTTGCAGCCGATTTCGAAATAATCACTCGAGTAAGAACTTTTAAAACAGTTAATGAAGCAAGACAAAAAAGGTAATCAATACCGGATCAACGAACAGATACGTGTTCGTGAAGTAAGAATCGTGGGCGATAACGGCTCCACCGTGATGCCTACCCGGCAGGCACTTGACATGGCCCGCGACCAGGGCGTCGATCTCGTAGAGATCTCACCCAATGCCAATCCACCCGTTTGCCGACTCATTGACTACAGTAAGTTCCTCTACCAGCAGAAGAAGCGTGCCAAGGAAATGAAGCAGAAGCAGGTGAAGCAGGAAGTGAAGGAAATCCGCTTCGGACCTCAGACCGACGAGCACGACTACAACTTCAAACTGAAGCATGCCAAGGAATTCCTCGAGGAAGGCAACAAGGTACGTGCCTACGTCTTCTTCCGCGGCCGAAGCATCCTCTTCAAGGAGCAGGGCGAAGTATTGCTGCTGCGTTTTGCCAACGATCTCGAGGAATACGGCAAGGTTGACCAGATGCCCTCATTGGAAGGCAAGAAGATGTTCCTCTACATGAGCCCCAAGAAAGCCGGTGTAGCCAAGAAGAGCCAGCAGAAGCGCGACCGCGAGCAAGCCGAAGCCGATGCTAAGGAAGCCGCCCGCCAGCAGAAAGAAGCCGCTCCCGAAGCACCCGCCAACGGAGGCATGTTCGCCAACATGAAGAACGGCGAAGACATCCTGGCCAAGCTCAAGTCAGAAAGTGAAGATTAACCTCCTAAGGTTATCGTTATCGTTAACGTTATCGTTAGAAAACCCCGAGTGCGCGTAACGTCTTGGTAATACGTTGCCGCCTCACTGAATATAATTAACAATTTAAATTAAAGACAAAATGCCAAAAGTAAAGACAAACTCCGGAGCCAAGAAGCGCTTCCGCTTCACCGGAACAGGCAAGATCAAGCGTCATCACGCTTATCACAGCCACATCTTGACCAAGAAGACCAAGAAACAGAAGAGAAACCTGGTGCACCAGGCAATTGTAGACAACAGCAACTTGAAGCAGGTACGCGATCTGCTCTGCCTCCGTTAATTTAATTAATTAGAAAGGAAAAGAATTATGCCAAGATCAGTAAATCATGTTGCTTCAAGAGCAAAGAGAAAGAGAATTCTGAAACTTACACGCGGCTACTTTGGCGCACGTAAGAACGTTTGGACCGTTGCCAAGAATACCTACGAGAAAGGTCTCACCTATGCATATCGTGACCGCAAGAACAAGAAGCGCAACTTCCGCGCCCTCTGGATTCAGCGTATCAATGCAGCAGCCCGTATCGAAGGTCTCAGCTACTCTCAGCTGATGGGTGCTCTCCACAAGGCAGGTATCGAGATCAACCGCAAGGTGCTCGCTGACCTCGCCATGAACAATCCTCAGGCTTTCAAGGCCATCGTGGAGAAGGTGAAGTAAGAAACATCCCTTTTAGAGAACAATCATCCGCCCAGCAGATCCTGCCGGGCGGATTTTTTATGAGTCGCAAATCCCAAATCATAGAAACAGCCTACATAGAAATGTTTCATCACGCAGAAGAAAAGTTTTCCTGTTTTTGCTATCACTGCTATCACTGAAATCTGTAACCAGTTGATTGTCTGTGAGTTGCAACGCTGAATTTAGTGATAGCAAGGTGATAGCAGTGATAGCAAAACGCGCTTCCACTGAAAAAATCGCCCCTAAACACTCAGTTTTTCGCATACGCACTTTTATCTCTCGCAAAACACGCTGTTGTTTCACGCAAAAGTGCGAACCAGTTGCAATACTCCTGCAACCCATCCGCAGTACTACTGCGCATCATCCGCAGTACTGCTGCGGAGGCCTCGCAGTAATTTAGCGCATCATCAGCCACGATCCATTTCACATGAAATCCCACGCCGAGTCATAAGAGTTCACAGAGGTTATATTCACTCTGCAGACTCCATGCACGCTGCGAGAATAATCTCAAAAAACGGGCTTTTTATCATAAAAAATCAGGATTAATCATCAACTTTTTTCAGGATTTCGGCGTTTTGCTATCACTGCTATCACCTGTGCTATCACTAAAATTTTCTCAGTAACTTATTGCAAACCAACCATTTACTTTTTTAGTGATAGCAGTGATAGCAAAAACAGGAAAAATTTTTCTTATGTGAATAATATAGGCTAGAGATTATATCACAACCATCACTCGGAAATGTGTCAGTGTTGTGTCCTTTTTAAAAGTTATACGATTTTTTTGACCTGCTGCGTGAGCTATTGACAAAACTCTGCAAATAATCCCGCAGAGTATTAATCCGTAGGGAGATTTGTATCAAATTCTTGAAGATTTCCTGCGTCAATTATTTGGCGGTTTCAATAAAATGGAGTACTTTTGCGGCATAAAGATATTCTTTTCACAAAATGACAGAGATTTATAAAAGATACCGCTTGACATCCCAAGAAGAACCTACAGACGAAATGCTGCAGGCTCTTATGGAAGACGTAGCCAAGTCAGCCCGGGAATCAAGTGAAAGGGTTGAAGCGGAGAAAAAACGTCGTTTGCAGGAGGTCGCTTCTCAAATCGATGCCTGGCGGAATAGCATCGGACAATGACGAAAATGAAGACTGGGCGGAGAAGCTAATAAGATAATTGTGGCTTATTTCATTATCAGGAAGCCGTGGGCATGAAAATCATCCCGAATTTCCTGCGTCAATTATTTGGCGGTTTCAATAAAATGGAGTACTTTTGTACTCTGTTACAATTGCCTATATAAATAGTTACAATAAGATAAACAAATGAAACAAAATTTTTACTTTAAAAGTCTGCTAATAGCCTTGTTTGTGCTATTCGGTGGGGGAGTTATCCATGCAGCGGAGGAAACACTTTATTCTGAAAGTTTTCCCGGTTCTGGAGATTTAAATCTGGCTACCTATAATAAACAATGGACAGTTGTAAGTGGAGGATATGTTAAACTGCAAAGCAATACAAGAAATGGAAACTCTGGTAGAGCACTACAAATGGGTAGTCAGAATAGTGCAGGTGCAGAAGTTATAACACCTACATTCAGCGAAACGCTCCCTAGTGATATAACATTCAATCTCTATTTATGTACAAACAACCAGAGCAATGAGTCTGTAACTTTGTCTGTCGTGGGGGCTGGAACAATTACAGAATGTTCTGGTGCAACCAGCACTTTGTCAGATAATCAGGTCAAAATAACTTTTAAGTCAAAAAATCATTGGTATAAGGTTACATTGAAATTAACAGATTGTACGCCTGAAACCAGAATTAGGATTAAAAACATTAGAACCCTGTTTGTTGATGACATCACAGTTGTAGGCGAAGCAGACCCAAGGACAGCCGTTACACTTAAGTATTCAGAATCTTCTTTCAAGACTCCTACAGAAAGCGGTGTGATAGCAGATGCTCCAACGCTAACTGTCAATCCGGAAGCGGCATTGAGCGAGGTGACATATAGCAGTAGTGACGAGAATGTGGCTACGGTGGATGATAACGGACAGGTGACTGCTGTGGCATCAGGACAGACTACGATTACGGCATCGATAAAGGATAGTGAAACATATCGTGATGCTGAGTCAAGCTATACGCTTACTGTCGGTTTGCCTTCTTCTAACCTGAGATACAATCCAGAGAGCGTGACAATCTCTTACGATAAGAAAGACAGTTTTACTGCTCCAACACTTACTTACGCCAACGGTTATCAAGGAACCATAACTTATACAAGTAGTAATCCAAGCGTAGCAGAAGTGGATGAAAATGGAGTGGTGACGATTCTTGCTGTAGGTGAGACTACCATTACTGCAAACGGAGCTGCCACACCGTACTTAAAGGCAAGCGAGGCATCCTTCACACTCACAGTAAATGATATTCAAGGCTCTGATGTAGGAGGTGGAACAGGAGGAACGTTGTTTAAAGAGACGTTTAACGATGTTAATGTTGACGGCACTGGAGGAAATGACAACCAATGGAGTGGCAGTATTGCTTCGGGCGCCCTAAATTCGAGTGGAGACAAAAAAAATGTTGATGAAGATGGTTGGAAATTTACTAATGGTTATGGTGCTAGGCAATGTGCAAGATTTGGATCAGGTAGTTCGAACGGTTCTGCCACTACACGTCAGATTGCTGTGACTGAAGGTCAGGATTATACCCTTACCTTTAAGGCTGCACCTTGGGGAACGAAATCTAACACAATGGACGTTTCGGTAACTGGCGGCAATATCACAAATATGACAGGAAGTATGAATAAAGAACAATGGAATGATTTCACTGCAACCATTACTCCGACATCAAATGCAATTACAATTACATTTGCTGTAACAGGAAGTGAAAAACGTTTCTTCCTCGATGAGATTAACGTTGTAGCCCCAACAACCGATGAGACGGTGGAAGTGACCATTCCTGCAAGCGGATGGGGAACTTACTGCTGCCAGTGGCCTCTCGACTTTACCGCAGCTCCTGAAGGATTGAAGGCTTATGCCGTGTCTGCTACATCAGCAACTAATGTGACACTTTCGGAAATCACTCAGAAGTTGATAGGTGGTACGGGTATTATCATCAATGGCACACCGGGAACCAAATACACTATAAAAGTAGCTGATAAAGGAACGACATACGAGGGCACTAATATGCTCACTGGAACCCTGGCTCCAACGTATGTAGAGGAAGGCCAGTATTTCCTGAAGAGCGGTAAGTTCGTTTACTCTTCTGCCGGCACGCTGCCTGCAAACAAGGCCTACCTGAAGTCTGACGGTACAGGAACCCAGGATGCAAAGCTCTCTTTTGTGTTTGATACTACTTCTATCGAACAAATGGAGGTCGAGGTTTCAGACGGCGCATGGTATGACCTTTCTGGTCGCAAGGTGAATCCTTCTTCCAACGTTAAGGGCGTGTATATTCATAATGGTAAGAAAGTAATTGTAAAATAATAGACGTATAGTAGAAAATGGAACAATATATTAAACCTGCAATATGGGTGATTTCTACACCCGAAGATTTATTGGAAACGACTTTGCCTAAGGGCAGCCCCCAGCCTGATGGGGGAGAAGATCCTTCGACTGCCGAGGGAAAAGAGAATTCTATTTTTGAAGAGGTGGATCAGCCCTCTACCATTTGGGAAGATGCCACCAGAGAAGAGGAATTATAAATTACAATAATAAGACTAACTTATGATGGAGAAAAAACTTAATGCAAAGTATTGGCTGATATTGCTGACTCTATTCGTTTGCAATAGCCTCAGTGCTACCGATGTGGTTTTTGTTGCTGGAACAGATGTTTCCTCCACAATGTCAATCACTAAAGACGGTATAACGATATCCGTCTCAAATGGTACTTTTAGCAGAACTGACAATTACCGTCCTTATGCAAATTCAACAACGACGGTTTCATCTTCGGTCGGTAATATTACAAAGGTCGTTTTTACTTGTACGGCCTCTGGTTCTTCTTCCTATAGTCCTACTAGTTATGACGAAGAATCTGTTTCTACAGGAACTTATTCCAGATCGGGCTATGATGGTATATGGAAAGGTGATGCAGAATCCTTTACTATCAAAGCGAATTCTCAGGTCCGTATCACCAAAATAGTGGTTACTTATACTCCAAAGGGAACAACTGAACCTGATATCACTTATAATGGTGAAGAGTCGTATCAAATAGAGGCAGGAGGAGATTTTACGGAGCCTTCTTTCATCATCTCTTCCGAGGGTGTGTCGCTTTCCTACAAGAGTGACAATACGGCTGTGGCTTCGGTGGATGAGGCTACGGGTGAAGTTTCCTTAAATGGTGTAGGCCAAGCAACCATTACAGCCAGTTTCGCTGGAAATGCCACTTATGCAAGTTGGACAAAGTCCTACACTATCACTGTGACTGCTCCTTCAGCGGTTAGCCTTCCTTATACTGAAACCTTCAGCAGTTCGTTTGGCTATTTTGCTACGGATGCTGCAAACGTCTGGACGCATGATAACAGTTACAGCTGCCTGAAAGCGACATCGTCGGAAGCCACAGAGGCTTGGACGGTTTCTCCCTGGATTGATTTGTCGGAAGTGAAGGGCGCTAAGATGTCCTTCCAGCATGCCCGGAACAAGAATGTTGACTTGACTTCACTTTGCGGTGTCTATGTGAAAAAGGAAGGAGGCGAATGGCAACAGTTGGAGATAGCAACATGGCCTACCAACTGGACTTTTGTTTCCAGCGGTGAGATTGACCTCAGTGCTTATGCAGGCAATAAGATTCAGATTGGATTTAAGTATAGCAGTACGGCTGCGGCTGCCGGAACATGGGAGATAAAGAATCTGAAGGTGGAGGAAGCTGCACGCGTACTGGCACTTCCCACATTCAGCCCTGAGGGTGGAACCTATAAAGAGACACAAACCGTGACTATCAGCATGGTGGAGACTGCTAGCGATGTTTACCTTATTTATAGTGTTGATGGTACGGATCCCGATGTGGCTGATGCTTCAACCTTCACCACCTATGCAGAGGCAATTGTGGTGAACAAGAGCAATACAACGGTGAAAGCACGCGCTACTGACGGTAAATCGATGAGTGAAGTGGCAAGCGCAGTCTATGTAATCAAGCCAACAGCTCCTGTAATTACTCCTGATGGTGCAACATATACGGAATCACAGGAAGTGACCATCACGCAAGCTGACAAACTGGAAATCAGATATACCACTGACGGTACTGAGCCAACAGCTAACAGTACCAAGTATGAGGCTGCCTTCAGCGTGGCTGATAACGTGACGGTGAAAGCCGTGGCCGTGGATGCTAATGGCAATCTGAGTGATGTGGTGAGTGCTGCGTTTAAGAACTCGGCTATTCAGAATGAGACTCCTTCAGCTATGTTCTGCAATGAGTTCTTCGGTTATGCGTTAGGTACGGATGCTCAAAAAAAGAATGAAACAAAATTTGAGGGTGATGCCGAAGGTGTTAAGATTGTCGTTAATAAAGGAACATCAACAGCTCCAATGTATGTCAGCGATGGTGAGTTGAGGGTTTATAATGGCAATAGCATGTCGTTTACGGCTCCCAACGGATATGATATCACGAAGATTGTCTTTACGCCGACAACAATTAGCGATTGGAAAGGCTCTGTTACTCCTGATGCGGGAACTATGACTGATAAGACCTGGACAGGCAGGGCTGAGACGGTTGTGTTTAGCATTGGTGCTTCTAACAGATTGACTAAAGCCGAGATAACGCTGGCTCCTGGTAAGCAGAGTGCATCCATGAAGTTTACTGCCGATGAATATCGCACTGAGACTGAAAGCGGCGAAGTGACCGATGCACCGGAACTGACCAAGGCTGAAGGTTACGACGGAACGATTACATATGCATCCAGCGATGAGACTATTGCCACGGTGGATGCGCAGTCGGGTGTGGTGACGGCTGTTGCTACGGGTGACGTGACCATTACTGCAACTGGTACGGAGACCACGACTTATAATGGTGGTACTGCATCCTACGTGCTTCATGTCGGTTATCTGGATGCTCAGATGAAGTTTGCCAAGGAAGCTGTGACGGTGACCTTCGGTGAAAGTGTAGATAATAAGCTGAGCAAGAAGACATCTGCCGAGGTGGTTTATACCAGTGACAATGAGGCTGTGGCTTCGATAGATGCTGAAGGCAAGGTGACCGTGAATGCCGTGGGTAGTGCAACCATTACGGCTACTGCTGAAAAGGCTGACCCCTATAAGGCTGGCGAGGCTTCTTATACCATCACGGTAGAAGACAAGAAGGGTAGTGAGTTTGGAAGCAAGAGCAGTTTCTATGAGCCGTTTGACTTTGCCGGTGGTTCAGGAGGTAATGACGGACAGTTCAAGGGAAATGTGGCAACATCAAATTTCGATACTAATTATACTGGAACGAATACCTGGACGGTGACACCTTTCCTCGGCTTCAATTGTGCACGTGCTGGTACAGGGTCAGTGAAAGGTACGGCTACGGTTAGCAATATAGCTGTTGAGGCAGGCAAGACTTATCATCTTAACTTCAAGGCTGCTCCTTTCAGTGATGACGTAGCGGTGATGGATGTAACGGTTGAGGGCGGTACGATAGATGAACTGTCAACAGAGACTATGACTAACTTCCAATGGAATGACCTGAGTGCAACCATTACGGCAACGGCTGACGAGTTGTCGTTGACATTCACAGCAGATCAAAACCGTTTCTTCCTCGATGAGATCCGCTTGGCAGATCCAACGGATTTGAATACGGCTACGGTAACTATTCCCGCCAGCGGTTGGGCTTCTTACTGCTGCGAGTATCCGCTTGAATTTACGGCGAGTGATGACGTAAAGGCTTATGCCGTGACAAGCGCCAGTGGCAATAAGGCAACGCTTACCCAGGTGACAGGCTCAGTCAAGGGCGGTGTTCCCCTCTTGCTTAATGGTGCTCCTGGTGAGTATTCGTTGACAGTAGCCGAAAACTCTACGAACGAAGTGGCTGGTAATCTGTTGAAAGGTACACTTTCTCCGACGTACGTAGAAAGAGAAACAAGTGAGGCCATCAATTACGGACTTAAGAGTGGTGAGTTCCACGCCGTTATTAGTGGCACGATGCCTGCAGGAAAGGCTTATCTGCCTATTGCAAAGAGTGCGACTGCTGCAGGAAGCAAACTTGTCCTCGTGTTTGAGGATACTACGGGTATTAGCCAGTATCAGTCCGTTCAATCTGCTGCTGTGTGCTACGATTTGCAGGGGCGTAGAGTAGATAGTCCTCGGAAGGGTGTCTATGTTCGTAATGGAAAGAAAGTTGTAATCAAATAAGAAACCTCAAATACTAAGATAGATATGGATATGTATATAAAACCAGATATTTGTGTCATTAAGATGTCTGATGACTTATTGCAACAACTTATCATCGCTTCCCCAGGTAAGGATGATGTTCCGGCAGAGGATGTAGATGCTAAACAGCAGGATTTCTTCGATGACAATGCTGCATTAGATAGGTATTTACCTGATGCGTTTACGGGCGTGTTTACTGAGGAAGAGGAATGAGCCTTCAGGCTCAATGAAATAGTAGCAACGGCTGTCAGTCACTGGATTGACAGCCGTTGCTTTTGATTCCTGACGTGTGGGTATAAAACGAAAAACCGCCAGGCCTGAGGCCCAGCGGTCATTTTCTCTCTTTTTTCAATTCGAGCTTTCTGATTACTCAGCAGCAGCAGTGTCAGCAGCAGCGGTGTCAGCAGCAACAGTGTCAACTACAGCAGTGTCAACAGCGGTAGTGTCCTCAGCGGGAGCCTGAGCTGTTTTGTTACCACAAGATGCGAAAGAGATAGCTGCGATAGCTACGAACATAAAAACTAATTTCTTCATTTTCTTTGCTTTTTTAAATCTGTAAAACAATCATTTGTTTATTAAAACGCTGCAAAGGTAAGCATTTTTTTGATACGCTGTTCATTTTTTAAGTATTTTTTTTGCCTCTTTTTGTAACTTTTTTGCAAAGTGCTGATAATCAAGTAAATATAAACTGTGAATAAAGGTTAAAGTTTCTGTGTACCTTAACAAAACGTTCAAAATCGGGTTTTTGTGTGCGTACACTATGCGATAATCTTGGAAGAAAACCTGTCGAAAACCGTCTTTTCTGTAAAGCATCCGCTTTGCGGATGTGCCGAAAGTATATTGCCTGCATCCTGCAAACAAGTTTGCGTCTGCTGACAATCTCCTTTTGGCAGCCCTTACGGGCCTTCTTTACAGAAAAGTGAAAACATTGAAAACCTTTTGTCTTTCGGTTACTCGAAATTTTAGATAAATTTCTCTCGCTCAAGAAAGCAAATTATTTACTTTCTCTTCGCTTACTCGAAATTTTACACTACCTTTATGTCGCTTTGCTTCATGAAGGTAGGCTGCATTCGGGAAAAATCAAAATATATTTTGTTTTTCCACTCATTTGCACTACCTTTGCAGGCGTAATATAATAAGGTGTATGATAGATACGAGTGCTTTTCAGGGCAAAACGGCTGTTTACTATACGTTGGGATGCAAACTCAACTTCTCTGAGACTTCAACCTTCGGGAAGATGTTGCAGGAGATGGGGGTGCGCACGGCCGAGAAGGGGGAACGGGCGGATATCTGCCTGATCAATACTTGCTCGGTGACGGACGTGGCTGACCATAAGTGCCGGCAGGCTATCCACAAGATGGTGCGGCAGAATCCGGGGGCCTTCGTGGTGGTGACGGGGTGCTATGCACAACTGGAGCCGGAACGGGTGGCCGGAATTGAGGGAGTTGACTTGGTGCTGGGCAGCAACGAGAAGGCGTATCTGGTGCAGTATCTGAGTGAAAGGTTTGGTAACCCTAACGTTAACGATAACCTTAACCCTGACCTTAGGCGGGGATTTTTTAAGGTGGAGAAGACGAAGGATATCAAGTCGTTTGCACCAAGCTGCTCGAGGGGAAACCGCACGCGGTATTTCCTGAAGGTGCAGGACGGGTGTGACTACTTCTGCACTTACTGCACGATTCCTTATGCCAGGGGCTTCTCGCGCAACCCGACGATAGAATCGCTGGTGGAACAGGCGCGACAGGCGGCTGCGGAAAGGGGAAAGGAGATTGTGCTGACGGGTGTGAACATCGGCGACTTTGGCAAGACGACGGGCGAGACGTTTACCGACCTGGTGAAAGCACTCGACGGGGTAGAGGGCGTGAGCCGCTACCGTATCTCGTCTATTGAGCCCGACCTGCTGACGGATGAGCTGATTGCTTACTGCGCGGAGAGCAGGGCCTTCATGCCGCACTTCCACATTCCGCTGCAGAGCGGGAGCGACGAGGTGTTGCGACTGATGCACCGCCGCTACGACAAGGCACTCTTTGCGCACAAGATAGGACTGATCAAGAAACTGATGCCAGATGCATTCATCGGTGTGGATGTGATGGTGGGCTGCAGGGGCGAGACGCCGGAATGCTTCGAGGAATGCTATGAGTTCCTGAAGGGACTGGACGTGACGCAGCTGCATGTGTTCCCATATTCGGAACGCCCGGGAACGGCTGCGCTGAGGATTCCCTACGTGGTGAGCGAGAAGGACAAGAAAGAGCGTTCGCGACGGCTGTTGGCGCTCTCAGACGAGAAGACGCAGGCTTTCTATGCCCGTCATATCGGGCAGGAAGCGGAGGTGCTCTTCGAGAAGGCGCCCCGCGGCAAGGCAATGCATGGTTTCACGAAGAACTATATCCGCGTGGAGCTGTCGCCCGCTGAGGCCAAACCAGAATATGACAACCAGCTGATAAGCGTGAGGCTCGGAGAGTTTAACTTCGACAGGTCGGCACTGAGAGCCTTTTTAAGTGTAGAATGAAGAGTGAAGAGTGAAGAATTTCTTGCCTTGCAAGCGTCCATAGGACGATTAGCTTCCGCGCAGGCATTTTCTTTGAGCTTGAAACCTGAAACTTGAAACCTGAAACTTGAAACCTGAAACTTGAAACCTGAAACTTGGAACATGATACTTAAGTGATGAAGGTAGCTATCGTGATATTGAATTGGAACGGGGAGCGGATGCTCAGGGAGTATCTGCCCACGGTGATGGAGTATTCCAGACGGTCGGCTGAGGTGATCGTGGCCGATAATGCCTCGACGGACGGGAGCATCGACTACCTGCGGGAGCATCATCCGGCGGTGAGGATTATCCAGTTGGAACAGAACTGGGGCTTCGCTGAGGGATACAACAAGGCGCTGGAGCAGGTGGAGGCAGAATACTACGTGCTGCTGAACAGTGACGTGGAGGTGACTCACCATTGGCTCACGCCGCTTATCGAATATATGGACGTACATCCGGAGGTGTGCGCCTGTCAGCCTAAGTTGCTGGCGGTGCATGATAAGGACTCTTTTGAATATGCCGGAGCGAGTGGGGGATTCTTGGACAGGCTGGGCTATCCCTTCTGCCGCGGAAGACTCTTTGACACCGTGGAGCAGGATGAAGGACAGTACGACTATGCCACGGAGGTGATGTGGGCCACGGGGGCGTGCATGATGGTGCGCTCGAAGGACTACTGGGACGCCGGGGGACTGGACGGACGCTTCTTTGCCCATAATGAGGAGATTGACCTCTGCTGGCGGATGAAGCTCCGCGGAAGGAAGATAGTGTGCCTGCCGGAGAGCTATGTCTATCATGTGGGCGGAGGAACGCTGCCGAAGAGCAACCCGATGAAAACCTACCTGAACTTCCGTAACAACCTGACGATGCTCTACAAGAACCTGCCCGAGGAGGAACTCGGGAGCGTGATGCGCTGGCGATGGCTGCTCGACTATGTGGCGGCTTGGCAGACGCTGATACTGAACCGCAAGTGGGGCGACTTCAAGGCTATCTACAGGGCCAGGCGTGATTTCAAGCGATGGCTGCCGGAATATAAAAAGGAACGCGCATGCGTGCAAGAGAGCCGCAAGAAGGGTATCGATGACGGACGCAAACGCTACAGTCTGCTCTGGCAATACTACGTGAGAGGGCGCAAGCATTATTCTTCGCTTCCCTGATTTGAAAAAATAATCTGCAAAAAATGGCTCCGTTATGCAAGTTTTTAATGAAAATGAAGTAATTTTGCATCCGCAAACAGATATTATACAATTATAATGGGTGGTTTTTTTGGAACTATTGCTGTAAAGGATTGCGTAAACGACTTGTTTTACGGAACCGACTACAACAGCCATTTAGGTACAAAACGAGCCGGTCTGGTCACATTCGATAAGGAGAAAGGCTTCACAAGAAGCATCCACTCGCTGGAGCGTGACTACTTCCGCAGCCGTTTTGAAGGTGAACTGGAAAGTTTTAAGGGTAACGCCGGACTCGGCATCATCAGCGACACAGATCCTCAGCCAATTCTCATCAACTCGCACTTGGGCCGCTACGCCGTGGTGACCGTGGCGAAGGTGAACAACCTGCGCGAGATTGCAGACGAGCTGATGGAGAAACGCATGCATCTCTCGGAGATGAGCCAAAACAGCATCAACCAGACGGAGCTTATCGCGCTGCTCATCAACATGGGCGACACGTTTGTGGATGGTATCAATCTGGTTTATAGGAAGGTGAAGGGCTCATGCTCGATACTGATCCTGACGGAGGACGGAATCATCGCTGCCCGCGACGCGCTGGGAAGGACTCCCATCGTGCTGGGCAAAAAGGATGGTGCCTATGCGGCAACCAGCGAGACAACCGCGTTGCCGAACCTGGACTACGAGCCGCTGCGCGACGTGGGACCGGGAGAGATCGTCAGGCTCAGGGCCGACGGAATAGAAGTGATGCAGAAACCTTTCTCTCGCTGCCAAATTTGTTCGTTCCTATGGGTCTATTACGGATTCCCCGCCTCCGACTACGAGGGCGTGAACACGGAGTACGTGAGAGAAACCGCCGGCAAGGTGATGGGCGAAGAAGACGACACGGAGGCCGACTGCGTGTGCGGTATTCCCGACAGTGGTGTGGGCACGGCGCTGGGCTATGCCGAAGGACATAAGATTCCTTACAAGCGTGCGGTACTGAAATATACACCCACATGGCCACGCTCGTTCACGCCTTCGAAGCAGAGTCGCCGACAGCTGGTGGCAAAGATGAAGCTCATCCCCAACCATTCAATCCTGAAAGACCAGCGCGTGGTGTTCTGCGACGACTCGATCGTGAGAGGCACGCAGTTGCGCGACAACGTGAAGACGTTCTTCGACTACGGTGCGAAGGAAGTGCATGCCCGCATCTCCTGTCCGCCGCTGGTGTACGGATGTCCGTTTATCGGATTCACGGCATCGAAGAGCGACCTGGAGCTTATCACCCGCCAGATTATCCAGGATTTCGAGGGTGATCCCAATAAGAATCTTGACAAATATGCCACGACGGATTCGCCCGAATACAAGCGGATGGTGGAAGAGATAGGCCGGAGACTGGGGCTGTCAAGTGTGAAGTTCAATAAGATAGAGACGCTCATCGACGCTATCGGACTGCCGAAAGAGAGAGTATGTACGCATTGCTTCGACGGTACGAGCTACGACTTTGAGCCTTAACGGCAACCTTAACGTTAACCCTAACCTTAACTTTTACTGCATATGGGATTAGGAAAATGGATAGGAGGATTCCTCGGGTTTATAGCCTTTGGTCCCTTGGGGGCATTGGCTGGCTATGCCTTGGGATCGCTTTTCGATAACACGATGATCGGCTTTGCCGACGGTAACGATGGGCCTCACACCTTCGAGGATGCCTATCGCAACAGTTACCGCCAGGGACACTACAGTAGCCAACAGCAGTTTGAGGGGCAGCGCAATAGCTTCATGTTCTCGCTGCTGGTGCTGGCCTCGTATGTGATCAAGGCCGACGGCAAGGTGATGCACTCCGAGATGGAGTACGTGAGGCAGATGCTCCGCTCTAACTTCGGCAATGCTGCCGTGGCTGAAGGTGAGGACATCCTGAAGAAACTCTTCGAAAAGCAGAAGCAGCTCGACGCCCAGAACCCGGGTGCCTACAAGAGTGCCGTGTATGACAGTTGCCGACAGATATCCCAATATATGGCCTACGAGCAGCGCCTGCAGCTGCTGGCTTTCCTTTGCGAGATAGCAAGGGCCGACGGGCGGGTGCCCGATTCGGAGCTGGAAGCCCTGAGATGGCTGGCTTCGGCCCTTGGGCTGAACGCGCAGGAGGTGGACTCGATGCTCAACCTGCGGTCGGGGGCCAACAACCTGGAGGCTGCCTACAAGGTGCTGGAGATTTCGCCCGACGCTACCGACGACGAGGTGCGCAAGGCCTACCGCAAACTGGCTCTGAAGCATCATCCCGACAAGGTGGCTACGCTCGGCGAGGACGTGCGCAAGGCTGCTGAGAAGAAGCTTCAGGAAATCAATGCTGCCAAGGACTTGATTTACAAGTCGCGCGGCATGTAGGAGGAAGAATCGTTCGGGAGGCAATAATACGGCCTCATTCACGTTATTAGTTTAATGAATAAGGTGAGACTTTGCCTTTTGGCATTGCTTTTTGGCGTATTGACGGGTTGTCAGGATGATGACTCGTTCAGTACGAATGTTTCCAACATACTTTCATTCACCGCCGACACGGTGAGGCTCGACACGGTATTTTCGGCCGTTCCCACGACAACCAGGACTTTCTGGGTGCACAATGAGAGCGGAGACGGCATACGCTGTACGAACATCCGGCTGGAACGCGGCAACCAAAGCGGATTCCGCGTGAATGTCGATGGCGTGTATCTGGGGGCTGAATCGGGCTACCAGACTTCGGACGTGGAAATCCGCAAGGGCGACAGCATCCGCGTGTTCGTGGAACTGACGTCGGCCATGAACGGAAAAGACAAACCCTACCTGGTGGAGGACAACCTGCTGTTCAGGCTGGAGAGTGGAGTTACCCAACAGGTGAATCTGAATACCTACTCGTGGGATGCCATCAAATATCGCGACGTACATATCAGGAAAGACACGACGCTGACAGGCGACAAGCCCATCATCGTCTATGGAAAGCTGACCGTGGAGGAGAATGCCACGCTGACGTTGGCTGCCGGCACGACACTCTACTTCCACGATGGGGGCGGCATCGACGTCTATGGACGGCTGTGCTCAGAGGGAGAGGCCGGCAATGAGGTCATCCTGCGCGGCGACCGCCTGGACTGGATGTTCGACTATCTGCCCTACGACCTGATGAGCGGTCTGTGGAGCGGGGTGCATTTCTACGGTTCTTCCTACGATAACGTGATGGAGTTCACGGATCTGCATAGTGCGTTCAACGGCATCGTCTGCGATTCGGCCAACGTGGAGAAGCAGAAACTGACGCTGAAGAACATGACCGTACACAACTGTCAGGGCACGGGATTGGGTGCCACGAACTGCAAGGTAACGGCTGAGAACTGCCAGTTTACGAATACGCTCTACGAGTGTGTGGATATCAAGGGCGGCGACGTGACGCTGAACCATTGCACCCTGGCACAGTTCTATCCCTTCGATTCAAACCGTAGGCCAGCGCTCAGCTATCATTCTACGGCCAATATGCCACTGCTGCGGATGGATTGTATCAACTCCATCGTGACGGGATATCCCGAGGATGTGGTGAACGGAGCCACAGAGAATGAGGAAATACCCTTCAACTACCGTTTCATCTCCAGCATTCTGCGCACACCTAAGGTGGAGGATGCAGCGCATGTGATCGACGTGATCTTCGAGAATGTGGAGGACACTGCTTCCATTCAGGGCGAAAAGCACTTCAAACTGGTGGATCTGGACCGCCAGCATTACGATTTCCATCTGGATCCTGGTTCGCCTGCCGTCAACAAGGGAAACACGGAATACCCCGTGAGCAACGACCGGGACGGCAAGACGCGCGACGGGCAGCCCGATATCGGATGCTTTGAGGAAATAAAATCAAACTAAATAAAAAGGGACGCTTATGAAAGAAATCAACTTGGATGCTAAGATTCAGTTCTGCCAGCTGGAAGAACTCACGGAAGACGACCAGCGGCTGGTGAACAAGGCCATAGAGGCTACCCGAAACTCGTATGCTCCCTATTCGAAATTCTACGTGGGAGCCTGTCTGCGTACGGCTGACGGCCTGGAAATCATCGGCGCCAATCAGGAGAATGCCGCTTTCCCCTCCGGACTATGTGCCGAGCGGTCGGCTATTTTTGCAGCACAGTCGCAACACCCGGAGTCGGCTATCGTGGCACTGGCCATCGCCGCCCGCAACGAAGAGGGTCTGATGGCTACGCCCGTGTCGCCCTGCGGTGCCTGCCGCCAGGTGATTCTGGAGATGGAGGACCGCTATCAGCGCGACGTGAAGATACTGCTATACGGAACGGAGGGCATCTACGTGATTCCCAACGTGAAGACGCTGCTGCCGCTCCATTTCGTTGACAGCTGCATGAAATAAAGGGAACCGGCTGTTGCTACAGACCGCAGAGTTGGCGGTAGGGGCAATGGGCACAGTTCTTCTTGTCGGTAGTAGGCAGGAAGGGCTGTTGCGGTTCAAATATCTCACTTACTATCTTCTTTAGATTATCCATGAAGTCAGTGGCGTACGTTTGTATGTCGCTGATCTTGTCTTTTCCTATCGACAGCGTGGGGTCGTAGTCTTCTGCCATGGTGTGCTGGATGAACAGCAGGGCAGGGGATACCGGCAGCTGTTGCTGGTTCAGTCTGGGATGCTGCCTCACGATGAGGGAATAGAGCATCGTCTGCAGATAGTAGTCGGTGTGCTTCTCGCGGATATTGGCGGGGTCGAATATCTCTGAAAGCAAGTTGACCTTACGCTTGAGGTTCTTGCTTCCCGTCTTGTAGTCAACCACGCGGATGCGCTCTTCGCCGGTGAGAGGGTCGGTGATCTGGTCCAGACGGTCGATGCTGCCGCCGACGCTGACGGTACGGCTGCCTTCAGAAGTGGTGATATGAATCGGCTGATATACTTTTTCCTCATTGCCCTTGATGGTGAAGGGGGCGAGCGTGAGGTCAATCTCGAAGAGACGTTGCAGATAGCGGATGATGACCTCGCGGTTGATGAGCTGCAGACCGTTGAGTTCCATTTGGAACGGTCTGTCGTCCTTGATGTTGAAGAGTTCCTCCCGAATAGCCTGGTCAACGACGATGTCGATCTGCTCCTGATGCTGGAGCAGCGAATGGAGCTGTGCCGGGGTGATATGTTTGCCCATCTTGTCGTAGAGCAGCTGTGCGGCGCGGTGGAAGATATTGCCGAAGATGCGGCTGTCGATTTCGTCTTCCTCGTTGTCGTCGGGTTCCGTGATGTCCAGCACGTAGCGGAAGTAGAAAGTCAGTTGGCAGGCCATGTAGCGGTTGATGGCTGAGGGGGAGAGAGACTTGAAACTGCGGATCTTCTCCATCACCTGGGCATCCTTCTCGCGCCCATAGGGACGGAGCAACAACTGCTGCTGGCCGGACTGCAGGGAGCGCCGCTCAATCGTGTGGGGACTCTCCACCTGGAGTTGGAGCATGAAGCGCGACATTTCGCCCGTGTGGCCGTCTTCAGTGGAGTTGTTGTAGCAGATGGTGATGTCGTTGGCCCGTTGTAGCAGGCGGTGGAAATAGTAGGCGAAGATAGCCACCTTGTTGTCGACGGTGGTGAGTCCATACGCCTTTCGGATGGCATAGGGGATGAACGATGCATCGTTGACGCCTTTGGGCAGGTTTCCCTCGTTGCAGGAGAGCAGCAGGACGTGGTCGAAATCGAGATTACGCGTTTCGAGTACGCCCATCACCTGAAGACCGACAGCCGGTTCACCGTGGAAGGGGATGGAGGTGGACCGGATGAGCTGGAGCAACAGGCGCTGGAGGGTGATACGGTCCACGTCGAGGTGGTCGTTCTCGATGAGCGAGGAGAGGCGGTTGAGCAAGGTGTACATCCTGAAAAGTGCCTCGGCCTGCATTGGATTCTCCTCGTCGCGGGTGTGCTGGGCGATGTGCTTGACGATGGATTGCATCCACAGCACGTAGTGCAGATTGTCGTCAATGGGACTGGTGAGCATGTCTTCGCTGAGGAAGCGGGCATAGCTGTGACGCATCACCCGGCGCAGAAGATACTTGGGAGTCTTTTGCGACTGACGGAGCTGAGAGAGCAATACGACGAGTGAACTGACGGGGGTGTCGTTGAGCGGGTATCCCGTCGTGACATTGACTTTCCCGACTTCGTCAGGCAGACAGTGGATGATGGAGGGGAGCAGGTGCTCATCGGCCATCACCACGGCCGTTTGGCGTCCGCCTTCGATGCGGTTTTCGGATTGTAGCCACTGGCTGACATAGCGTGCCTGGACGTTCTCGGTGGGAGCACTGATAAAGGTGATGTGCTTAGGCTTTGAAAACTGATTATAGATGGTCTCGTCGGTGTTGTCCAGTTCGTTGGGGAAATGGTTCAGGAACTCGCGGATGTAATGGCCTGCCTCATTGTTGGGTGCCATGTAGTAGTGGTCGAAATCCCAGTAGAACTTGGCTTTGCCCGACTCGACGAGTCGTTGGCAGAGGCGGAGTTCCACTTTCTGCATCATGTTGAAGCCTACGAAGAGGTAGGTGTCATAATTGAAGGTGATGTCGTCTTTCTCTGCCACTTCGCGGTAGAGCATTCCCTCGTAGGCCAGCTGCTCGGCACGGAGCTGGGCACGGAAGGTTTCATAGATTTCCTCAAAGTTGCTCCATAGCTGGAGGAAACGGCGTTTAAGCTCACTGTTGTGGTCAGGTGAGAAGTTGCTGAAGAATCGCTGAAGCAGGGCCGTCTGTTCTTCGGTGAGATAGGAGAGGTCATCGAGTTCGTGGATGTCACGGAGATTGCGGAATACATCGTGTGCCACGGCCATATTCTTGTCGATGTCGTCGAAGTCGCTGATGAGCAACTGTCCCCAGCCGTAGAAATGGTCGAGGGTTTCGTCGATACCGGTTACTGACGTGAAGCAGCGGTAGAGTTCGCAGACGAGTTTGATGGGATCACCGACGGTCAGCGCGGAATGCTGTCGGAAGAGGTCGCTGATGGTGATATACGACGGGCTCCAGATAGGGCGGTCTGCCAGTCGTGCCAGGGCTTCGTTGAGAAAGAGCGATGCACGCTTGTTAGGGAACACGACGGCAATGCGGCTTAGGTCGGTTCCGTATTCGCGGATGATGTCTTCGGCGACTATTTCGAGAAACGTTTTCATTTTACTTCTTCAATTTTATTGGAATAAACAAACCACAGGTAACCACTTACCTGCTGGTAGCCCATCTGGCGGAGGAGTTCCATGTATTCACGTACCTGCATGTGGTATTCATCGCGAGGCCGTCCGAACTTGAAATCTACGACCACCATCTGCTGCCCGTCGGTCATCACACGGTCGGGGCGTCGCTCCTGAAGTTCTCCTTCTTCATTGATGCTGATGATGGAGCATTCGTTGAAGAGCGTCCAGCGCGGTGAGAACCAGTCGGCAACGCGCTTGTCGGAGAGCCGCTTCTGCAGCATGTTCCTCAGACTTTCTGCAGAGACGTCTTCGTCGTAGAGCACACCGCCAAGCTCCAGCTCGCGCAACACTTGCGGGATGTCTGCCGTGGTGCGAATCTTGGAAAAGAGATTGTGCATCACGTTACCCATCTTGATGTAGCGTGTCTGATCAGTCTCGTTGCTGTCATCTTGCACAAAGTCGCGGCTCTTGTTGCTCTGCTTAAAAGCCGTCTTTGCTGTATAGCTATGGATTGCCACGGATATGGGGCTTACTGGCAGCAGCAGCTTGTTCTCAGTAGTCTTTTTCTCCTTTTCCTGTCTGACGAGCAACTGGCCCTCCTCATAGACGACGGGATGGGATGCTTCTCCCATGTCACATTTCCATTCGGTAAGCACTTCCTGGATGAGTGTACTGCGGGAGTTGGAGGCATCGCGCTTGCCGATAACGAAGAGATTATGACTGGCACGGGTGAAAGCCACATACAGCAGATTGAGGTTGTCAACGCAGTTCTGCAGATGTTCATGGGCATAGTCTTTCTGATAGATGGAGTCAGCCAAGCGGGAACTGTAATCAACGGGCACGAGTGGGAGCCTGCTGAACGGTTCTTCCTCAGGCTTGCACCAGATGGTATTTCCCATACGCATCTCCATTGTCCAGTCGCAGAAGGGTATGATGACATTGTCGAACTCGAGTCCCTTTGACTTGTGGATGCTGATCAGTCGTATGCCATTGACCAGGTCACTCTGAATGGTCTTTTCGTGAATGGTGTCGTTCCAACAGCGCAGGAAGGCATCAATGTCGCTACCTGTATCCTGCAGGAATTTGCTCATGTGGTCATAGAATGCGCAGACGTAGGCACTTTCGTCGTTGAGCTTTTCGAGGTGGAAGACAGAGAAGAGCCGTTCAGTCATGTCCATCAGTGGGAGCGTGAGCAGACGCTGGTCGAGAGGGAAAGTGAGGTCTTGGGTTCCATTGATGCGTTCGTAGGCTTTTTTGAGATTTGCTTCACAAAGCAGGTCATCGGGATGTATCAATGCGTAGAGGGCCTGGACCAGCGTACATACAGCCAGGGAAGCATCCAGCTGGAATGCCTCGTCGCTGACGATGTTCACTTCAGGCCGTTGCTGCATGAAGGCATCTGCAATGATGGGAATGTGTTTGTTTGCACGCACCAGTATGCAGATGTTTTTTTCGGGAATGCCCTGAGCACGGAGCTCGTCAACTGTCTGGATGATTTGGGAAATCATTTGGTCATCGTATTCCTCTTTGGGAAGCAGCGTAATGCGTACCAGTCCTTCATCAGGCTTGTCTTCGGGAATCTTTTGTTCCACTTTGGCATAGGCATCGCTTAGTTGTGGCGACTCTTCGGGATTGATTTCCTGTTCGTGCTGGTATTCAATATCCTTTGCGGTGAGGAAGAAACGGTTGTTGAAATCAATGACCCTGCGGGAGGAACGGTAGTTGATGTCGAGGTCTTTCACGTCAATCTGATCCTTATGAAACAGACTCTCGATACCGTTGAGAAGTCGCCAGTCGCTGTTGCGCCACCGATAGATACTTTGCTTCACGTCACCGACGATGAGGTTGGTTCCGTGGCTCATGGTCTCATTGAGCAGTACGCGGAAGTTCTCCCACTGAACGGTGCTGGTGTCCTGGAACTCGTCTATCATGATGTGTTCCAGTTGGGTACCCATCTTTTCAAAAATGAAAGGTGAGTCGGAACCGTCCATCAGGTTATGGAGAAACACCTGCGTGTCACTGAGCAGGAAGCGGTTTGCCTCCTTGTTGAGCGAACTCACACGTTCCTCTATGTTTCCTAAAATACGCAGTTGGTTCAGATGGCGCAACGTCACATCAGCACTGACAAAGCGCTTCCACTGCCGCTCACGGTCGTTTTCCGTATCACGAAGCAGCGGGAGCAGGATTTCGTCTGCCAGCGATATTACCAATTGGCGGTCGGCACTGCTTTTGGGAGCCCAGTTTTCAGCCGTGTCCAGATGTTTGGCCAAGGTGGAGTTCTGGCAGTTCTTGTTGCTCCAGTCCGTGCCTTTCAGCTTGTTGAAATAGCTGGCTATGCCGCGCTGTTTGTTGGAGAGTGAATCGGGTGTGATGCCGTTTTCCTCGAGTGTGTCGAAGAAGGTCTCTGCATATTGCGTCATTCGTTCGCGCGCGTTCTTCTTTATTTCCTGGATGGCGCTGGTGTAATCCTTGAAGAAATCGGGATCTTCGAACTTTTCCTTCAGGCTGTTGCTTTCGCGCTTGTAATAGTCTCGGAAGATGGTGCGTCCGAAGTCCTTGATTTGTCCAATCACGTTCCAGCTCTTGTCGTCCTCAATATTTTCCTTGATATAGTCGATAATCCAGAAAAGCAGGGTGCTGGTGGTGGACAGTTCGTCGATTAGTTCATCTACAGCCTGTTCTTCCACCTGTACGTCATTGAGTCCTACGGTGAGGTTGGCAGCCAAGTCAAGTTCGCGGGCAAGGTTGCGGAGCACACTCTGAAAGAAGCTGTCAATCGTCTCTACGCGGAAATAGTTGTAGTTATGGATAAGGTTCGTAAGGGCTTCGCCAGCTCTCTTTGAGGCCAGTTCTTCTGTTACGTTGAGCTCAGCGGTTATCTTGTCCATATAGTTCTGGGAATCGGGCAAACGTTTCCAGATGCCATAAAGCTGGCTCAGGATACGTTCTTTCATTTCCTCCGTGGCCTTGTTGGTAAACGTCACGGCAAGGATGTTTCGGTAGGCCTGTGGATTGAGGATAAGGAGCTTGATATACTCCGTAGCCAACCGGAAGGTTTTCCCCGATCCTGCAGATGCTTTATATACGGTGAGTTGTTGGTTCATATTACAAAGGTAGTGAAATAGTCAATCATATAGTGGAAATATATACGTATAAATTACCAGCGGTTAAAGAGCTCAAAACCGAACTGGAATCCGATACCATCGTATTTCCAGTTGTTCAACCCCAAGAAGACACCCATTGAGAAAAGACGGTTGGTGAAACCATAGCCGAACTCTATATATGGATTTACTTGAGATGACTTCAAGATATTGGTATAGATACGCTCAGTCTCGATGAAACGGCCTATCAGCGGTATGCGGTAGGTAATGAGCATCGGACTTTCGTAGGTGATATTGCCTCGAATGTAATATTTTGAGGAGTTGTAGAAGTGGCTGTTAAGCACTTGGAAGTCGCCTGACCAGTCATCGTTCCATCCACCGGGGATATTGTCACGGCTAAAATTGGAGTAATCCAGGAAGTAGGCCGTATTTTCGCGGTTGGTGTAGAATCCCGTTCCCAGTCGCATGGACAAGATTCTCAGCGGATTCAGGTATTTTTTCCATGAGGCATCAAGCTCGATGCGTTCGTATTCCATGTCCGATCTGGCTACATTCTTGATGCCCCGCTCGTAACTGCCGCTGAGGATGATGCTCTTCCATCCCCACGGGCGGTATTGTAATTCCAGGTATGGTGCGAATGAGCGGTAGTCGGTAGAACCTTTGGCTTTGTGGAAACTCTTGTAGTCAACGGGTGTCCTGCGATGGAAATTGAAGCCACCGCCAATGGAAATGTGGTCGTTGATGTTATGATGGGCTATTCCCCTGACATGGAAGTCCTTGAAATAGTCGAGTTCAAGCTTGTCCCAGTCGAGTTTCTGGAGCGAATCCTTATGAATTTCCTGTAGCCTTTCCCTGACAGACGAATTGGATATGTGGTTACCGTTGCCTACCATCAGTTCAACGTATCCGTCGTGTTTCTTATTAAAGGTAAGGCGAAAAGGAACGTTGAAATAGAACTGTTTCTGCTTGAAAGCATATCCTCCCTTGAACTGTAGGTAGATGTCCTGATTGTCATTGAAGGTATAGACCAGTCGGAGTTTGATTTTATAGGTAATACCTTTATAGTTGTTGTATCCAAAGTAAAGGGGATTCAGCAGCGGGTCAAGCCTGATGTAACTTTGGTTATTGCCAAGACTCATTCGGGTGCGGTTAAGCAAATGGTCGGCAAAACTGTCCCAAAGAATCTTCTTCACGAAATTTGGCTTCTTTTCTACGTTTGAAGTGTCTCTGTTAGCCCAGGCGATGCTGTCCAAAGAGTCTTTCACTTCATAAAGCCTTGCTATCTTTTCAGGCAGGGGTTCCGGGCGCAAGGTATCCATTATGGCCTTATCCTCGCTATCCCTGATGGAATCATTGAGGTTTTGGGTTACAGCATATCGGGAATAATGCTCGGCCTCGATGCGGTTGCCAAGAAACTTGAATCCAGAGTGGGTGTCGATACGTACAGGAAACAATGAGGCGGGGCCTTCCTCACCCATAGTGGCGCTGAGTGTGAATCTGATCATATCAAACTCGCCAAAGAATGTAACGCTGATGATGCGGCCTGTTTTGGGGTCAACCACAGCATATCCACTCACGAGTTTTGTGTTATACACGCGTGGGCGGAAAGTAATCTCGGCATTATTGGATGAAAGGCGGGTAATTTCATATTTGTAATAGAAGGCATTCTGCCTGTGAAATGGTGAGAGCATCCCGTTTTGAGTCATGAGGACCTCATAGATGTCAGGCTTCAGGTAGTTCTCCACAGTACCCATAACGGCATGTACACCCGAAGCGGTTTCAATGCTCACCTGTGTGAAATTCTTTTCTTTGGCGTAGGGTTTGAACTTGTTCCAAGTCTCTCCGGCAAACTCGCGTTCAGAATGTCTGGCAATCCTATACATCGAGGGAACAGCCCACAGAATAGGATTCCGCTTGGATTTCTTGATGTAGAAACGGGTATAGTAACTCATTTCATCAGGAAACTGATTGAATTCGATGGTCTGCCGATAGTTGAACACACGATTGATAAGCACGGAATCCATACGGGTTCGTGCTTCGGTGCATTCCATGGTTAGAATGGAAACCAATATAAAGAACATCCATCTGCGCATCGCCGACAAAGATACAAAAAAAATCCGTTTGCACATACTTGCAAACGGATTTTTTATGCTCGTAGGGGATATTTTATCCGAGATATTTCATCAGGATTTTGGCATTGCCACTGTCACGGAGTTTTGCAATACTCTTTTCGCGAATCTGGCGAACACGTTCACGGGTCAGTCCGAGCTGATCGCCAATCTCTTCAAGTCCCTTCTCGTGGCAACCGATACCGAAACATTCGCGGATGATGGTGATTTCACGATCTTTTAGAACCTTTGAAAGCACGGTGTTCAACTCCTGTGCCATGCTCTCGTGGTCAACCTTGCGGTCAGTACGAGAATCTTCACCGGAAGGCATCACGTCAAGCATGCAGTTGTCTTCTCCATCTTGGAAAGGAGCGTCGATACTGACATGATGACCGTCGGCTGCCAAGCTTTGGCCGATCTTTTCCTCGTCAATATTTGTGGCTTCAGCAAGTTCGCTGACAGAAGGATGACGCTGATTCTCCTGCTCAAACTTGTTGATTTCGTGATTGATCTTATTGAGTGAACCAACCTGGTTAAGGGGCAGACGCACAATACGGCTCTGCTCGGCGATAGCCTGCAGGATGCTCTGGCGAATCCACCACACTGCATAGGAGATGAATTTGAATCCACGCGTTTCATCAAATTTCTGTGCTGCTTTGATCAGACCGATGTTACCCTCGTCAATAAGGTCTGTAAGCGTAAGTCCCTGGTGTTGGTATTGCTTGGCCACAGAAACAACAAAACGGAGGTTGGCGGTCACGAGTTTATCCTTGGCTCTTTCGCCCTCGCGTCCACCTTTCTTGATCTTCTGTGCCAGTTCAATTTCCTCATCGATGGAAATCAGAGGTGCGCGACCTATCTCCACAAGATACTTGTCCAACGCCTCACTGGAACGGTTGGTAATACTTTTTTGAATCTTTAATTGTCTCATCTTGAAATCCTTAGAATCTTCTTAACCGCTTGATTTTCAAGCTAATATCTAAATTTTAGTACTAAAAGCGATGCAAAATTAATAAAAATATCGATACGTTGTTCTAAACGCACCGATATTTTTATTTAAATAATGTTAAGTGGAAACTATTGATTCATCAGGTAATTCTTGAATCCGGCAAAGTCTTTGCCTAAGGGAACGCTCTGTTTGGTTCCTTTCATGAAGTCGGCAAGTCGTTCGGGAATCTCTACGTCGATACCTATAATCTCATCTACTTTCTCCTTGAATTTTGCGGGGTGGGCAGTCTCACAAAATACACCCGTTTCGCCTTCGCGGAGTAATTCTTTCAGAGCTTGGTAGCCGCAGGCACCGTGAGGATCCAGCACATATCCTGTTTCCTTGTAGCACTGGCGCATTGTCTCCCTGATTTGATCATCTTTGTAGGTCGCACCGCTGATATATTCGGTGATGGCCTCATGGTTGCCTTGATGGAGGTCGTAGATGCGTGCAAAGTTTGAAGGGTCGCCTACGTCCATGGCATTGGCCAGCGTCTGAATACTGGCTTTCGGCTCGTATTGTCCGGTCTTCAAATAGTTATAGAAGATGTCGTTGGCATTGTTGGCGGCAATGAAGCGCTTGATGGGAAGCCCCATCTTGCGGCCGAAGAGGGCCGAGCAGATATTGCCGAAATTACCCGAGGGCACGCACATCACCAGATTGTCTGCCAGCCCTAAGGCTTTCATTCTTGCATAGGCATTGAAATAGTAGAAAGCCTGTGGCAGGAAACGGGCAACGTTGATGGAATTGGCAGAAGTGAGTTTCATGTGCTTGTTCAATTCCTCATCCATAAAGGCATTCTTCACCAAAGCCTGACAGTCGTCGAAAACGCCATCTACCTCTATGGCTGTGATGTTCCGGCCAAGGGTCGTGAACTGGCATTCCTGAATCGGAGAAACTTTCCCTTTGGGATAGAGCACATATACATGGATACCGTCCACACCGAGGAATCCGTTGGCTACGGCCGAACCGGTGTCGCCACTGGTGGCCACGAGCACGTTCACGGTCTCGTTCTCTACGCCTTCCTTCTTGATGAAATATTGCAAGAGGCGGGCCATGAACCTGGCACCTACATCCTTAAAGGCGAGGGTGGGGCCATGGAAGAGTTCCAGGGCGTAAATGTCGTCAGTGACCTTCTCCACAGGGCAGTCGAACGACAAAGTGTCATAGACGATCTTCTTCAGGCTTTCAGCATCTACATCCTCTCCGAAGAAAGCATCGGCCACGGTATAGGCAATCTCCTGAAATGTCATCTTCTCGATGTTGTCGAAGAAATCCTGTGGCAACTGCTTGATGCGCTCGGGCATATAGAGTCCGCGGTCTTCGGCCAGTCCTTTCACCACGGCCTTTTCCAATGTGGCGACAGGAGCTTTTTTATTAGTGCTGTAGTATATCATTCTTCTTGAAATTATTTGATGGACATAAAGGTTTGCATAAATTCGTTGAGGCGCAGCATCCCATAGCCGCCACTTACGCAGGTCACTTCGTCATAACTCTGAACCTCATCGGGCTCTATGCCTTCATGGTAAATGATGAAAGGCACTGGTTCGTTGACGTGAATGCGCATCTCCACGGGGGTGGGGTGGTCGGGCAGGATAGCAATGCATACGGGCTCGTCCCATGTGCGCACTTCGTTATAAATGGGCTCAATAAGACGGTGGTCAAGGTAGTTGATAGCCCGGAGTTTCAAGTCGAGGTCGCCGTCGTGACCAGCCTCGTCGGTGGCTTCCACGTGGACGAATACGAAGTCTTGCTTTCTCAGGGCCTCGATGGCGGCCTGTGCCTTGCCCTCATAGTTGGTGTCAGCCAGTCCGGTTGCCCCTTCCACTTCAATGATGTCGAGTCCGGCATAGTGGCCGATACCTCGAATGAGGTCAACGGCAGAGATTACCGAGCCGGTTTTCACTTGTGGATAGAGTTGCATCAGCGTTTCCATCGAAGGGCGGTAGCCGCCGCTCCAGGGCCAGATGCTGTTAGCCTGGCGTTCACCTTTGGCTGCCTTGGCCTGATTGTAGGGGTGTTTGGCGAGCAGTTCCTGTGATTTCAGGATCAAGCTGTTGATCAAATCCGCCGTTTCCTGTCCGGTCATTCTGTTACCGTCTTTCTTGTTCTTCCATCCCGGTTCTGCCGATACGAGCAGCTTGGCCCATTCCTCGTTAGGGTGATCGTGAGGCGGATTGCACACAATATGCTTTGAGCCGCCTTTGATGACGAGCAGATGACGGTATTGGATGCCTGTGATGAACTTCACTTTGTCGGAGCCCAACTCCTTGTCCAGATACTTTATCAGCACGTCGGCATCTTTGGTTTCCAGGTTTCCGCCGTTATGGGTGATGATTTTTCCGTCTTCCAGTGTGATGATGTTGCAGCGGATGGCGAAATCGTCATCGTCCATTTCATAGCCTATCGAAGCGGCTTCCAACGGGCCGCGGCCTTCATATACTTTATTCAGGTCGTAGCCCATGATGGCGGTGTTAGCCACCTCTGATCCCGGGGGAAAACCTTCTGGTACGGTAATAAGTCGTCCGGTGCGTCCTTTGCGTGCCAACATGTCCATATAGGGTTTGTCGGCATATTGCAGCAGCGTCTTTCCACCCAATCTTTCCACGGGGTGGTCGGCCATTCCGTCGCCTAATATGATAATGTGTTTCATGCTTGTTTAGATATTTGCGATTGACATGATGTTGGCAAACACACCTGCTGCGGTCACCGAGGCACCGGCACCGTAGCCCTGAATCTGCATGGGATATTCCTTGTAGCGTTCGGTGGTGAGGAGCACAATGTTGTTGGATCCTTCCAGATTGTAGAAAGGATGGTTCTGAGCCACTTCCTGCAGTGAAACGCTTGTTTTCCCGTTGTCCATCTTGGCCACAAAGCGCCAGTGTTTACCTTCAGCCTCCAGGCGTTGACGGCGCTTCTCGAAATCGGCATCCAGTTGGGGCAGGTTTTTCCAAAAGTCCTCCAACGTGCCGTTGAAATAGTCGTCGGGTACGAAGAGATGCTTCTCCACGTCTTCCTGTTCCACTTTATAGCCAGCCTCACGGGTGAGGATGACAAGTTTGCGGATGACATCCTTACCTGAGAGATCGATGCGTGGGTCAGGCTCGCTATAGCCTTGCTCCTTGGCGCGGCGCACGGTCTCAGAGAAGGGAACGTCGGCTGCTATCTCGTTAAAGATGAAGTTGAGCGTTCCGCTCAAAACTGCCTCAATCTTAAGGATTTGGTCGCCAGAGTTCTTCAAGTCGTTGATGGTTCCGATGATGGGAAGTCCAGCTCCGACATTGGTCTCAAAGCGGAACTTCACGCCGCGTCGCAGAGCCGTCTGCTTCAGCTGGATATAGTCGTCGTAGTCGCTTGAAGCGGCTATCTTATTGGCTGCGATCACGTGGATGTTGTGCTCCAGGAAAGTCTGGTAGAGTTCTGCCACTTCCTTGCTGGCCGTGCAGTCCACAAACACCGAGTTGAAGATATTCATCTTCAGCACCTCGTCGCGCATGTGACTGATATTGCTTGGTGCTGAAGCCTTCAGCTGTTCGCGGTAGTTTTCCAGGTTGATGCCGTCGCGGGTGAAGATGGCATTCTTGGAAGAACAGATGCCTACCACGTTGAGTTTCAGCCGTCGGGTCTCCATCAGTTCGTTGTATTGCTGGCGAATCTGCTCGATAAGCTTTCCGCCTACGGTGCCAACACCGCAGATGAAGAGGTTGAGCACCTGATATTCCGAAAGGAAGAACGAGTCGTGGAGCACGTTGAGCGACTTGCGCAGATTGTTGCCATCCACTACAAACGAAATGTTTGTCTCTGAGGCACCTTGTGCACATGCAATCACGGAGATACCGCTACGGCCGAGCGTGCCGAAGAGTTTTCCGGCAATACCCGGTGTGTGCTTCATGTTCTCACCCACGATGGCAATGGTGGCCAGACCGCTCTCTGCGTGCATGGGGAACATGGCGCCAGTCTCGATCTCCTTGGCAAACTCATGGTTCAATACCTCTACGGCAGCTTGGGCATCGGAGTCCTTCACACCGATTGACGTGGAGTTCTCTGATGAAGCCTGCGAAACCATAAACACGGAGATGCCGTTGTTGGCCAGCGCGGTGAAGATTCGGCGGTTCACACCGATTACACCCACCATGGAAAGACCCGTGACGGTGATCAGCGTGGTGCCAGATATACTTGAAATACCCTTGATGGGCTTAGAGTCGTTGTCAATCTTTTCCTTGATTAAGGTACCGGGGAAAGAGGGATTGAACGTGTTCTTTACCTTGATAGGTATGTTTTTCACACAGACGGGATAGATCGTAGGCGGGTAGATGACCTTCGCACCGAAATTGCAGAGCTCCATAGCCTCCACATACGACAGTTCGTTGATGGTGTAGGCTGTATGGATAACGCGCGGATCTGCCGTCATGAAACCGTCAACATCGGTCCAGATTTCCAGCACTTCGGCATCAAGGGCAGCTGCAATAATGGCAGCCGTATAGTCGGAACCGCCGCGTCCGAGGTTGGTCGTGCGGTTGGTGTCACGGTCGCGCGAGATGAATCCCGGCACCACAGCCACCTTTGGCATGTCCTTGAACTGCTCGCGTATGAGGCTGTTGGTCAGTTCGAAATCTACCTGATGCTTGCCGTTTTTACGTTCCGTGCGGATGAAGTCGCGTGCATTGATGCGCTTGCCCCCACGGATGAGTGTAGCCACGATATTGCTCGACAGGCGCTCACCGTAACTGACGATGGCATCCTGTGTCTTCTCGCTCAGGTCGTGGATAAGATATACGCCCTGATAGATACTCTTCAGTTGCTCGAAGAGATGGTCAACGGTGTTAAAAAGTTCTACGCGTTTCTGGTTGTCGGTGATGATCGTGTCTATCATCTGGTGATGGCGGTCAACGATAGCGTCGAACTCAGTCTTGTAACGCTCGTCGCCTTGAAGAGCCAGTTGCGAAGTCGCAATCAACTTGTCCGTGATGCCGCCGAGGGCACTGACAACCACTACTACAGGCCCGTTTTTGGCCTCTTTCTCTACAATTTTCTTTAAGCTAAGAATGCTTTTTACGGAACCTACAGACGTTCCGCCGAATTTTAAGACTTTCATTTTTACTTTGTTACATTTCGTTGGGCTCCCTCTGACAATGAGGGGCAGCGCCCGGTTAAATCGGTGCAAAGTTACAAAAGATTCTCTGACTGCCAAAGATTTTCCGCAAAAATATCGTATTCTCCTTTTCAAAGTATCATCAGTCGCCTTCCAACGGATGATACTTTGACCTCCGACGGATGATACTTTGAAGGTCAACGGATGATACTTTGCAAGGCAATGGATGATGTTTTACGATGTGACGGTGTGACAGTGTGACACTAAGTTTATATAAACTTTTATTTTTCAGTACGCGCGAGCTCTTGTGGTTTATTAGTATAAAGTAGTATTTTTATTAAATGTTATGAAAGTTGCTGTCACACTGTCACACCGTCACACTTGTCTGTTGAAAAATGACCGCTTTAGCGCTTGATTTCCAGGAATCCCAGACGGTGGGTGATGCCTTTGCGATTGAGGGAGCGCACTTCGTAGGTGCCTGGCTGGATGTGGCTGATACTGGCCTGACTGCCGCGATAGGGTAGTGTGGCTACGGCCATACCGGTCAGGGTCCTCACGATAAGCACGTCGGCATCGAGCGTCTGACCTTTAGAGGGCAGTTGCATATATCGGCCGTCGTTCTTGAGGAAGGGTAGGGAAGCGTTGGGGGTGATCTTCAGCGGCATGACTGCCGTAGGGCCAGTCTCTGCGACGACGGGGATGGGCGGAAGCCCGCCCAGACGTTCTGAAAGCAAATCCTGGAAATTCCACACACGCAAATAGTCATAGAGACCCTGCACATTGTCGAGCAGGAACTTAGCACGGAAGAAGCATTGCCCAAGACCATACTGGCGACAGATGGCCAGCTGACGCTTCACCTCGTCGATTTTCCAGTTGCCCTCGTGGGGATCCAGGAAGTAAATGCCAAGTCCGGCAGCCACTTCCTTGCCATACTTGTTTTCTGACCAGTTTAGCGCAAAGGGGAAGAACTGATTTCCCTTGAAATACATCATCGGATAGAGCTGGTCCATGAGTCCCGTGCGCAGCCATCCCTGAGCGTCCTGACATACCCCCATGTAGGCATTCCAGCCGCGACTGCTATAGCGCGAGAGGTCTTCGTATTTGCCTATCGGCGAACAACTTAGCTTGATATTCCTGCGAACTGATTTAACGGCCGTGTGAATCTTTCGTACGATGCTGGTGATGTGCTCACGGCCAGTGGATCGGCCTACCTTGATCCGCCATCCGTCGGGATAGCGGATGTAGTCGAGATGGATTCCGTCAACGTCATATTTTCTGACAATCTCCTCGCAGACGCTGGCTATGACGTCGCCCGTCTGCGGCTGTTCGGGATTCAGGAAACCATCTTCTCCTATCCTCCTGATGAGTTTGGGATACTTGTTGCGCATGTTCCTGCAACCGGCTCCGTTCCATTTTCCCAGGGGGAGCGTCACCACCCATGCGTGGAGCTCCATACCGCGCTTATGGCATTCGTTGATGGCAAAGCGAAGCGGATCGTAGCCGGGACTGCGGCCTGGCTGTCCGCTCATGCATCCGTCCCATGGCTCCAGGCTGGAGGGGTAGATCACGGTACCTCGGATACGTGTCTGTAGCAGCACCGTATTGATGCGTATCAGTTTCAGCCGGTCAAGCATTCGGGTGAGTTCCCGTTTCTGTTGCTCGATGGTGGCAGGTGATGTGGCATAGGTCCGAGGCCAGTCTATACCGCCTATGGTAGTGAGCCATACGGCACGTATCTCGTCGTTGAGACTGGGCGTAGCCACCGGCTGTGCCTCCGTCATGATGCAGGCAATGAGGACATATATAAGGATGAGTGTTCTTTTCATTTATATAAAGTTTATAAAAATCTTTGCAAAGGTACGAATATTTCAGAAAAACTTTGTATCTTTGCATAACTTTTTAAATATAAAGGTACAAATGATAACATTTACGTTGAGTCTCTTGGCTTTGGTGATAGGCTATTTGGTCTATGGCAAGTTCATAGAGCGTGTTTTCGGCCCCGACGACCGTTTGACTCCTGCTGTAGAGAAGGCTGATGGCGTCGATTACATCGTGCTTCCCGGGTGGAAGATTTTCATGATTCAGTTTCTTAACATTGCGGGCACAGGCCCCATCTTCGGTGCCATCATGGGTGCCAAGTTTGGCCCTGCAGCTTATCTTTGGATTGTGCTGGGATGTATCTTTGCAGGCGCAGTGCATGATTTCCTTTCCGGTATGCTCTCCATGCGCAACGGCGGTGCCGGTCTGCCTGAGTTGGTGGGCAAATATCTGGGAGGCACCACGAAGAACGTGATGCTGGTCTTTTCGGTGTTTCTGCTGATGATGGTGGGAGCCGTTTTCGTGTATAGTCCGGCGCTCATTCTGGGTGATCTCTGCGGCGAAGGTAACACGTGGGTCTATATCTGGTGTGGCATCATCTTCGCTTATTATATCATTGCTACGATGCTGCCTGTCGATAAGATTATCGGTCGCATCTATCCGCTCTTTGCCGTTTCGATGCTCTTCATGGCCGTGGCCCTGATGGCTGTACTCTTCGTGAAATGGCCTTCACTGCCCGAACTTACGGATGGTATCGGAACGATGAACGGCACGCCTATCTTCCCGGCACTTTTCATCACCATTGCCTGCGGAGCAATCAGTGGCTTCCATGCCACACAAAGCCCGCTGATGGCCCGTTGCATCAAGTCGGAAAAGATGGGACGCCCCATTTTCTACGGTTCCATGATTACCGAGGGAATCGTTGCACTTATCTGGGCTACGGTTTCCATGTATTTCTTCTATGGTTCTGCAGGTCAGGAACTCTTGGGACAGGCTCCCGAGATGACGATGGCTGCTCCGAAAGTGGTGACCGTGGTGAGCGAAGGCTGGCTGGGTCTTTTCGGTGGTATCCTGGCCATGCTGGGAGTTGTGGCAGCACCAATCACCAGTGGTGATACGGCTTTGCGCTCCGCCCGTCTCATCATAGCCGAATTCCTCCATCTGGAACAGCATTCCATCCGTAAGCGTCTCTACATCTGCGTGCCGCTTTTCGCTGCTACGCTGGGTCTGCTCTTCTTCAATATCGAGAATCCTGATGGCTTCAACGTGATTTGGAACTATTTCGGATGGGCTAACCAGACGCTGGCCGTATTCACGCTTTGGACGATAACCGTCTATCTGGTGCAGCAGAAGAAACCCTTCGTGGTGACCTTCCTTCCGGCTGTCTTCATGACCGTTGTCTGCAGCACGTTCCTCGTGGTCTCGAAGAATGCCTTCGGAGCATCGATGAGTGCCGGCTACGTGGTGGCCGTAGTGGCCTTGGTCGTTTCCCTGGTGTGGTTCTTTGCCTGGTACCAGAAATACACAAAGAATAATTTAAGTAAATAATATACAGAACATTAACAAAACAACAATTCTGCGTATGAAGAAAATTGCAATGATGATTGCTGCTCTCGTGATGACGCTGAGCGCAAATGCCCAGTTCGAACAGGGCAAAATGTATGTGGGTGCTTCGATGACCGGCTTGGATGCCAGTTACAGCGGAGCCACGGAATTCCATTTGGGTGTTGATGCCAAGGCTGGTTATTTCTTTATGGACAACCTGCTGGCTTTAGGTCAGGTGGGATATTCGCATGACGGAAGTGAAGGCTCTTCCGATAAGTTCAACATTGGCGTGGGTGGCCGTTATTATATCGTGCAGAATGGTATTTTCCTCGGTGCTGGTGCCAAGTATGTACATGCCAGCGGCTATAATGACTTCATGCCCAATGTGGAAGTAGGCTATGCTTTCTTCATCAACCGCACGGTGACCATTGAGCCCGCTCTCTATTACGAGCAGTCTATCAAGAACCATTCCGACTATAGCAAGGTAGGTCTGCGCATTGGTATCGGTATCAATCTCTTCAAGGATACTCCCAAGTATTTCAGATAAAACCTGAAACTTGTCATCGTTTTCTCCAGAAAACGCTTTCAGAATACATGAATGAAAGAAACCTGAAACTTGAAACTTAAAAACGAACAGTTATGCTTAGCGTTGACGAATTAGAAGACAGACTTATCGACCTGTCTTTTGCCGAAGATATCGGTGATGGTGATCACACCACACTCTGCTGCATCCCCGAGGATGCCATGGGCAAGAGCCATCTGCTGATCAAGGAGGATGGCATCTTGGCCGGTGTGGAGGTAGCCAAGAAGGTGTTCCACCGCTTTGATCCTGATATGCAGGTAGAGGTGCTTATGGAAGATGGTACGCGCGTGAAGAAGGGCGACATTGCGATGGTTGTGACCGGACGCATTCGCTCCCTGCTCCAGACCGAGCGCCTGATGCTCAATATCATGCAGCGCATGAGCGGCATCGCCACGATGACTGACCGCTACGTGCAGCGCCTGAAAGGCACCAAGACCCATGTGCTTGATACCCGCAAGACTACTCCTGGAATGCGTATGCTCGAAAAGCAGGCCGTCAAGATTGGCGGTGGCGTGAACCATCGCATCGGACTCTTCGATATGATTCTGCTCAAGGACAATCATGTGGATTTCGCCGGGGGTATCACCAATGCGATTGACCGTTGCCACAAGTATCTGGACGAGAAGGGACTGAAACTGAAGATCGAGATTGAGGTCCGCTCTTTCGATGAGTTGCAGCAGGTGCTCGATCATGGCGGTGTTGACCGCATCATGCTCGACAACTTCAGCGTGCCTGACACGAAGAAGGCCGTTGACATCATTGCCGGCCGCTATGAGACCGAGTCATCCGGAGGCATCACCTTCGACACCATTCGCGATTATGCCGAGCAGGGAGTCGATTATGTCTCTGTGGGTGCCCTGACTCACTCTGTGAAAGGACTTGATATGAGTTTCAAGGCATGCTAAGCGCGCTTTTGCTGGCAGCAGCCTTACAGTTTGTTTCGCCCGTCCACGATGACCACGTCACGTTGGCGGGCAACTTTGGTGAACCGCGCCCACATCATTTCCACGGCGGTATCGACGTCCGTACGGGAATGGCTGTGGGCAAGCCTCTTTTTGCCATAGCCGATGGCTATGTGTCGCGCATCACCGTTGGACTCTTCGGCTTCGGCAATGCCGTCTTCATACAACATCCCGACGGTCATAGTTCGGTGTATTGCCATCTGAAGGACTTCACCCCTGTTCAGCGTGCCCGTATCTCCCGCTACCGTCGCGAGCATGGGCAGCCTGACGATATTGCGGAGTGGCATAAACCGCCTCAGAACCCGGCCGATATCTATCTGCGTCCTCACGAGATGCCTGTCAGTCGCGGGCAGTTGGTTGCCATCAGCGGCAATACGGGCAGCAGCGTGGCTCCCCACCTTCATCTCGAAATCCACGACACACGAACCTGGGCCATGCGCGACCCGCTGTCGTATGTGGGGCAGTATCTCGTTGACAAGACGCCGCCTCAGGCTCACGCCTTTATGGCCTATCCCCAAGAAGGGGAGGGCATCTTCAATGGCAGCGGCCGTCAGCAGTATTTCAATTTCACGTCTCACGACCTGCAGCGCGAGTTCACGGCTTGGGGAAAAGTGGGCTTCGGCATCTGGGCCAACGACTATATGGAAGACACTTTCCATCATTACGGCATCCGCCATACGCGACTCACTATCGACGGTGAAGTCATCTTCGAAAGTGATGTTGACAGCATTCCCGCCCAGATGAACCGCCAAGTCAACTCCTGGGGTGATTACCTGCATTGGCGTCATCAGAATGTGTGGTACATGAAATCCTTCGTGGAACCAGGTTGTCAGTTGCCGCTTTTCAAGACCAACGACACGCGCGGCATCTACGACTTCAATCGCGAAAAATACTATCAGGTGGTCTATACGCTTACCGATGCCTATGGCAACCAGTCGCTTTATTCCTTCACCGTAACCGGAAAGCGTCAGTCCATTCCGAGGGCACCCCGTAAGAATCTGCGTTGGATGCTTCGCTGGGACCAGACGAACCATCTGCAACTCCCGGGAATGCAACTCACTTTGGGCCGTCATCTGATAGCCGTTGATACCGAGGTGCAGCCCGTTGTCAGCCTGCAGCCAGGTCAGCTGTCACACGCTTATACCATCGCACAGCAGAGCACGCCCACCTTCCGAGATGTCGAAATCAGCATCCGCCTCAACCGACCGGTCTCGGATACCGCCCGTCTTTGCATTGCCGCTGGCGAGCGCGAATATCCAGCCACCTACCGGAATGGATGGGTGACTGCCAAAATACGCGAATTGGGGGCCAGCTATCAGGTTCGCCTGTCTAAGGGCGATAAGGATCAACGTTCCATCCAGTAGCGTCTTTCCTGATCGTCCATCTTCTCAATGGCGTAGCGAAGGGTTGTGCGTGGCATTTCGTGTACATGCTGCCGCAGGAACTCCCGCAGCAGATCCATACTGACATTCTTACCCATTTCCCTGAGCATCCATCCCACGGCCTTTTGCATCAGGTCGTGAGGATGCCGGAGATGGATTTCTGCATAGCGCAGACACCACGAAGGATCTCCCTCCCTTGATGTCATCCACGAGCAAACCATGCTCATGCGTTGCTTCCAGAGATTGTCGCTGAAGGCAAGCGCGTCAATGGTTTGCTGCCATATATCCCTGTCGTCATTCGGCATGAGGGTGGGGGTGAGGCTCGTGGGTAGCGTGAGCCATCGTCCGAGAATCTTCGGAGCCGATAAATCCACGAGATCCCAGTTGTTGGCATATTCTGCATGGTCCAGATATAGCATCAGGATTTCATCTCTTTTTCGTATCGCCTCCTTGTCCTCCGCAAGCTTCTTCTTGCTGAGCATTTCGAATTTGGCTACCAGTATCAGCAGGCCGCAGAGCCTGACTTCATGCCAGCGGTTCGTCAGCAATTCTGGCACCTCTTCAAGCGGCAGGCCTTTAGCCTCTTTGACAATCTGGCGCGTCTGTGGCACCTTCAGACCCAGAAACTCGTCGCCTTCGCCGTATTCTCCCTCACCAGTCTTGAAGAAGCGCATCAGCACCTCTCGCTGCCGTTCGTTGCGCATCGATTCCATTAGCGCAATAATCTCTGTTGCCTTTGTCATCTGCCCCCTTAATCTTTAATCATGAAACCTGAAACTTGAAACCTGAAACCTGAAGCCTGAAACTAAAAAATACGTACATCCTTGAAATGCTCTATCTTCGGCGATTCCCCATCCGGCGAACCCACGATACCGATAATGTCGAAGCGGATAGGGTTGTTCACGCGATGGAATTTGATGTAGTGGTTGAACGATCGCCTCAGATTCATCATCTTGTGATAGTTCACGGCATCAATAGGTTCGGCAAAATGGGTATTGCTGCGGGTTTTCACTTCCACGAACACCACTTCGTCACCGTCCATGGCGATGATGTCAATGTCGCGGTGGCCTGATTTCCAGTCGCTCTCGATGATGGAATAACCAAGCTCCTGTAGATATCTTGCAGCCAGTTCCTCCCCCCATTTGCCTAATTCATTATGTTGTGCCATAATACTGAGTTTTATTTCTTGGGGCGAAGTTACAAAAAATCTTTGTATTTAGCATTCTGTTTGGGAAATAATTCATACTTTTGCATCGCAGAATAACAAACAATACACACAGATATGCTGAAAGCAGGTGACAAAGCGCCCGAACTGTTGGGCCTTGACGAGAATGGAAAGGAAATCCGCATGGCCGATTTCCAAGGTAAGAAATTGGTACTCTACTTCTATCCGAAGGATTCTACGAGCGGCTGCACGGCTGAGGCTTGTTCGCTTCGCGACAACTACAGCGCCCTCCGCAAGTTGGGTTATGCCGTCGTTGGCGTCAGCGTGCAGGATGCCAAGTCGCATCAGAAGTTTATTGAGAAGAACCAACTTCCTTTCCCCCTGATAGCCGACACGGAGAACCGCCTCGTGCAGGAGTTCGGCGCTTGGGGGGAGAAGTCGATGTACGGCCGCAAATATATGGGCGTCCTCCGCACCACCTTTATTATTAATGAGGAAGGTGTTATCGAAAAGGTATTCCTGCCCAAGGAAATCAAGACCAAGTCTCACGCAGAGCAGATTCTCGAATTCTTGACCAGCCAGCAATAAGCCCCGATTGTAGATGGATAACGTTGTTTCGCAGATGCTTGTCATGCTGCTGGTGGTCTTGGTGGGGTTTGTGGCACAGAAGTTTCGGCTGATGGGTGATTCTTTCGACCGTCAGCTGTCAAATCTCGTCATCAATCTCACTTGTCCTTGCCTGATTGTCTCGTCCGTCATGGGCGATGTGTTTCCGAAGCGCGAGCTCATCCTGCCGTTGCTGCTCGCAGGCTTCCTCACCTATATCGTGCTTTTCGTGGTGTGCAGTCAGCTGCCCCGTCTCTATGTGAAGAACCCCTCGGTCCGCGGTCTGTATAGTTTTATGCTGATGTTCGGCAACGTGGGCTTCATCGGCTACCCCGTGGCAGCATCCATCTTCGGTGACGAAGCCGTATTCTATGCCTCGTTGCTCAATGTGGCCAACACGCTCACGGTCTTTGTCTGTGGCGTGGTCTTCATTCTTGGCCCCGATGCCGTAGGCCGTCATCGCTTCAACTGGCGCGTGCTCTATTGCCCCGGTCTTGTAGCCTCTTATATATCCATCCTGATTGTGCTCTTTGGGCTCGACAGTATTCCCAAGGAAATCAGCGAACCCCTGCGCCTGGTGGGCAATATCACGGTGCCCGGCTCGCTGCTCATCATCGGTTCTTCGATGGCCGTGATCGACCGTCGCCACATGCTGGGATCTCCATCTATCTATATCACTTCGGCCTTCCGACTCTTGGCCATTCCCGTGGGCGTGTATTTCCTCTTCCGACTGGTAGGTATCGACGAGACCATCAACCGTATCAACACCATCCTCATCGGTATGCCTGTGGCCTCTTTCGGCACGATGTTCTGCCTGAAATACCAGCGCGACGAGACGCTCATGGTGCAGGGCACGCTCCTCACCACCATCCTCTCCGTCGTCACCATCCCCCTGCTCACGCTACTTTTTTAAACTTACCAACTCACATGAAAAGAATACTCAACCCCTGGACACAACGCGAAGGCTACGACTGCTTCGGCTGCTGTCCCACCAATCCCTACGGCGTACACATGACGTTCTTTGAAGACGGCGACGACATCGTGAGCCTCTGGCAGCCCCGTCAGCACTATCAGGGATGGATCAATACCATGCACGGCGGCATCCTTTCCACGCTTATCGACGAGACCGCTGGGTGGGTAGTGTTTCGCAAACTGCAGACCAGCGGCATGACCACCCATCTCGACGTGCGCTATCGCAAGGCCGTCTCTACGCTGGAGAAGCAACTCACCATCCGCGGCCACATCTCCGAGCAAAAGCGCAACATCGTCTTCGTGGATGTCACCATCGAGAACTCCGCCGGCGAAATCTGCGTAGAGGGTCAGACCACCTATTTCTGCATGCGTCCCGACAAAGCTCGCGAGATGGGCTTCGAGCGTTGCGAAGTGGAGGAGTAAAGAGTAAAAATTGAGTTTGAATTGAAAAAAAATCGCATCTCCGCTTTACACTTTCATCGTCTGAACTGTATTATTAGTGTATGACACGAAAAGATGTTGAAAGTCTGTTCAAGACACACTACACCGAGATGCATCATCTGGCACTTACGCTGCTCTTTGACGAAGCTGAGAGCAAGGACGTGGTGAGCGAGGTGTTCTCCAATCTGCTGAGTGGCAGAACCATTGTGAGAACAGACAATGCACGGGCGTTCCTGCTGGCAAGTGTGCACCACCGCTGCCTGAATGTGTTGCAACACAAGCAGGTGCAAGAGCGTTTCGCGCGTCTGCTCACGGAGGAAAGCGATACACTCGTCTGCAAAGATACAGTGGAAGAGCAAATGCAGATGGAGGAACTGATGCGCTACTTGCAAGACTGTCTGCCGCCAATGAGCATCGAGATTTTTCGACTGCGCTATCTGCAAGAGATGACCTGCCAGGAAGTGGCTGAAGCGCTGAACGTCAGCCGCCAGACCGTCCACTCCCACTTGAAGCAGTCTTTAGAGAAAATCAGAAAGTATTTCGCTACGCACAATACTGCGGCGACGAATTTCAATTCAAACTCAAAACCAATATGATGACCGATGAACAGCGTATAGAGTGGCTTCTGGAATTACAGGAACACCCCGAGCAACTGACCGACGCACAGTTGCAACAGATACTCGCCGACGACGAGATGCGCCAGCTTGTACAGCAACTTGGCATTGCGAAGCGTGCCTTCAAGCACGACGCGCTTAAAAACGACACCCCAGACGTGGATGCCGAATGGGAGAAGTTTGCAGCCAGCCATTCAGAAGAGTTGGAAATCCTCGACGAAGGAGAAAGACTACGGGTAGGCGACGGTACGTCGGGAATACATAAGCCCCGTTTCGTCTTACGCCTCGCGACCCACAAGATTGCCGCCTCCTTCATCGGCGTGCTCCTGGTTTCGGGCATTGCTTTTGCTGCCATCCAAGTTGTGCGAAACATCAGCACCCCCAAACCGCAACAGCCCACGACGGAGCAAACAACCGACATCAAGCCAGTCACTTCCCTGCCCGTAGATACGGTTAAGGCTGACACAATTCCCGTTGAGCCATACATCTTCAATAATGTGCCACTCGACTCCATGCTCACAGCCATTGCTGCCGCCCACGGTGTCGGTGTGGAGTTCGAGAATGAAGCGGCTCGTGAGCTCCGTTTCCATTTCGTTTGGAAGCGTGAAGACAGTCTCTCGCGTGTCGTAGAGAAGTTGAACACCTTCGAGGCCGTGAACATCGGCATGGAAGATAATAAACTGGTAGTAAGATGAGAAGCACGCTATATACTTTAACGCTCATGGCCTGCATCCACTGCATGCCACTTGGTACCTTCGCCCAACGTGTCACGCATACATATAATAATGTGTCGCTCAGCGAGGCTCTGCTCCAGTTGAACAACGAGCAGACGGCATACGTCATCAATTTCCTCTACAATGAACTGGAGGACTTCCGCATCACAGCCACCATCAAGAATAAGAAACTGCCCGATGCCATCCAGCAGATGATTGGCTTCTATCCCGTCCGCATGACCGTGAAGCCCGATGACCACGAAATCTATGTGGAGTGTACCCACAAGACCGACCGCCACTTGACAGGCACCATCATCGACGAACAAGGATTGCCGTTGGCATACGCAAACATTGCTATTCTTAACCCAGTCGATTCGACGTTGCTCGGTGGTGGAGTTTCCAACGAGAGTGGATATTTCGCCATTCCATACGAGCAAAACAAAATTCTCGCCCGTATCTCCTACGTTGGATACAAGACCATATACAAAATATGTAACAGGCCTGAGGTTGGAACAATACGGATGCAGCCCGAGAAATACACCCTAAGTGGTGTCCAGATAAAAGGTGAACGCCAATATGTCAAAGCTGAGAATGGTCATCTTGTCTATAACATGTCCATGCTTTTGGAAGCCTATCCAGCCGACAATGCCTACGATGCACTGACCAGCATTCCAGGCGTGAGCGAGATGGGCGGTACCGTCATGTTCTCTGGTCGGGCCGTGACGCTCATCATCAACGGCAAGCCCACCTCGCTGAGTGCCGACAAAGTGGTGGAGCGGCTTCGCCAGATGCCTGCCGCCATGCTGGCCAAGGCCGAGGTGATGCCGTCGGCTTCTGCGAAATACCATGTGAGGGGCATGGCTATCAATATCGTGACCAAAGACTTTGCAGGGACCAACCAGTTCTCCGGCCAGCTGATGGGCGGCTGGCGACAGCACAAATACGGCACTGGCTATGCTGGCGGCAGCGTCATTTATAATCATGGCAAACTGGGCATCGACGCATCGTATAAATACACTAATGGTACGGGGTACGGACAGGTGGAGCATGAGGCTAACCATCCGCTTGACGGACAGCGCGTGCCATACAACGACAAGACCCGCAACCGCAGCGATGGCACCGACCATGACTACCACATCGGCATGGACTATGCCATCAGCGACAACCACCGGCTGGGTCTGGCCTATACGGGACAGTGGAACAGCACTCGGTCCACCAACACTACGACGGGCACGGCGCAGTCCACCCAGAACTCCCGCCAACATACCTATCTGCACAATGTGGATGCCAGTTACGTCGCACCCTTCGGTCTGCAGCTGGGCGTATCCTACACCAACTATCAGGAGCCGCGCACGCAACATTTGGACGGTCGGCTGAACGACATCAGCCGCAATCTCTCAGTTGATAGCCGACAGAAAGTGAGCAAGTGGCTTTTTACTGCCGACCAGACCCACGCGCTGCCGAAAGGTTGGGAACTGAGTTATGGCGGCAAGGCACAGTTCACCAATAACAACAGCTATCAGACCACACTCGATGCAAGCGGACAACCCATGCCCGATGCAACTTCGCATGTGGATTATGACGAGCGTATCATGAATGCCTACGTTGGTGTGAGTAAACAGATTGGACAGGCGCTGAACCTTGAGGCCTCCGTAACGGCTGAGCAATACCATGCCACCAAGTGGAACGAGTGGCGTATTTATCCGCAATTCAATGCGATGTGGAACATCAACGAGAAAAATATGCTCAACCTCTCGTTCAGCAGCGAAGCCATCTACCCCAGCTACTGGAGCACCATGAGCAGCATCTATTACGCCTCGGCCTACAGCGAGATATGGGGCAATCCTGACCTGAAGCCCATGTCGAAATACGACATCAACTTGATGTGGCAGCTGAACCGCAAATACACCTTCACCGCCTTCGCTATGCTGGAGCCCGACTACTTCGTGCAGATGGCCTACCAGCCCACGGACCGCATGGCCGTCATTATGAAGGAAACCAACTTCGACTACTCCAACTACTTCGGGCTGCAGGCCTCGGCGCAGTTCCGTGTCGGCCAGTGGCTCAACGGTAACATTAATGCCACTGCCCTCTATCGTCACGACAAGACACAATTCTTCGACCTCCCCATCGACCGCACCCATCTCTCAGGTATCCTCGGTGGCATGGCCGTTGTTAAGTTCTCCCAGCGGCACAACATCCAGCTCATCCTCAATCCCTTCTTCCAGACCAAGTCCATTCAGGGTCTCTACGACATTAACCCATTCCTGCGGCTCAATGCTACGATCCGCTACACCTCGAAGAACGGCAAGTGGAGTCTCGTGGTCAAAGGCGAGAATATCCTGAATGCCCACATGAGTACCAACTCCACGATAGCCAATCAAGACTACAGTATGCGCGTCTGGATGCCCTACACCAACTACTCTCTCACCGCCATCTACCGCATCGGAAACTTCAAGGAGAAGCAGAAGAAGCAGGTGGACACCTCGCGAATGGGATATTAGAACTGACCATAAATACTCTCTCGTTCCGATAGGCAGCCGTCGGCCTCCGTGCCGACGCTGCCTTTCCTTACTTTAGGGTCAATTCAACCGGCCCAACGGGGCGCATTCTAATGAAAAATGCCCCGTGATGCAAGATTTCCCACTTCGCAGCGTTTATAATGGTAGTAGCATTAACAAGAGAAAAGAAAAGGTGAAAAAGAAAACAATGAAGATTTGGAGAAAAACGCGATTAAGCAAGAGCCATGCAAACTCGCTTGCAGGTGGCCGAACGAGAGCGATTTATGTAATCGCTTTCGTGATGCTTGCTGCTTTCTCCCTCGCCTCTTGCAGCAGCGACCCGGAATGGGCTGACCCAGAAGCACACGAGAAGACGGAACAGTTGCAGAAACAGTACGGACCGATCATAGCAGGCACATGGCATATTGAGAAAATTGGTGAAAAGCAGCGGTATTTTGAGCGCCTGACATTCAATGCAGACGGGACGTTGAAAGGAATGCGCAAATGGCAAAGCCGGAAACTTGTTACCATTGAGGGTAAAGAGCAGTACACCGACTGGGTAGATGTGGAAGAGCACGAAGAAAATGCTACATTCACGGGAACTTGGAAACTGTTGTGGAGCCGTGAACCGGATGCTTCTTTCAGTGGCAACCGCCTTGTGCTTAACGCAAGTTTCGACGGAGTTTATGACAGGACAACTTTTATGGCCTATAGCCTGAACGCGCTCTTTATCAATGCCGATGAATCGACACTTTGTTTTGGGGGCGGTTATGTTCGCAACGGCGACAACGGCGAGACTATTTACACTCGCGGTGATGCCGAACCGAGTTTCTAATAGAGTTCGCCAAAGAGATATTATGAAACACAAAGACTCAAAGGCACAAAGAATTAGGCTACTCGCGGTGCCATGAAAATATCTTTGTGGCTTTGAGTCTTTGTGTTCAGTTAAAATTATACCATATTTATTTTTAACGGTTACTCTAACTCTGCAGATGCTTTGCTGTCTCCGACGAATCCGCCACCGATGCTTGCCAAAAACTGTCGCATAACGAGTGATTAAATAAAGATAAAAAGAGCTTTCCTTTTGCACATTTCGCTACCAATTGCATCAAGTTTCAAAAACTTTTCGTATCTTTGTCCCGAGGTTATATAATGATACGCTTATGAGTACACAGATGATGCAGAAGACGATAGCCGAATACTTCAAGACGCAACCCGTCCTGAAGGCATGGCTCTTTGGCTCGTATTCACGTGGCGAGCAGAGACCATGGAGCGATGTCGACATTCTGGTACAGTACGACCGTCGGCAACCCATTGGACTGATGAAGATTGCCGGAATGAAAGTTGATCTGGAAGACTTGCTCAACTGTGAGGTCGACCTGGTGGAGGACGGTATGCTCCGCCCATGGGCCGTTGACAGCGTAAACAGAGACAGGAGGCTGATTTATGAGAGAACATAGCAGAGACCGTGGCCGTCTGGAGGACATAGTGAAGTATGCACAGAACGTGAGCATCATCGTCAGCGGTATTTCATACGATGAATTCACGAAAGACATACGCATCTATTACTCCGTGATGAAGAATATAGAGGTAATTGGCGAGGCTGCCAACATGTTGACCCGCCATTTCCGTGAAACCCATGCCGAACTTCCTTGGCGTCAGATTGTCAGCATGCGAAATGTGCTGGTTCATGGTTATGCCCAAGTTTCCGATGCAGATCTCTGGCTGACTGCTACTAACGACATACAGCCTCTATGTGAGCAGGTGCAGCGCTATCTCTCCGACATGGACTGGGAGGTCTGGCAGAAAGGCGAAGACCCATACTCAGAGATGGATAATGCCGCCTATAAGCAGGCCGTCGATTCTGCCCGTAAGATGAAGTTCAAGGGCTATGCCATTCAGGACATTGCAGAGATAACAGGGCTGACGGCAGAGGAAATCGAGGCTCTATAGCATACTGCAGATTGGCGGGCGCGTCGATCGTCGTGGCGGCCTTTCCCTTTGGGGACTGGGAAGCGATTAAACTGATAACTTTCTTTTGATAATTCTGTTACTCTGACATTATTTTGCTAACTTTGCTGCATGAAATTTAAGGATATGTGCGAACTGTACAAATAATGTAAAGTGATAGACTATGCAAAAAACTACAAAAATGAACGAACAGGAACTTTTCAAAAATAAGGCGGAGAGCTATCTCGTATGTCTGGCTGACCATTGTCCGCGACATGAAGAATGCCTCCGTTGGCTGGTGGGGCAGTATGCGCCGAGCGATACCAGCACGCTCACCGTTATCAATCCGCGCAACCCCATGACTCGCGACGGCAGCTGCAACATGTTCCGCCTGCGGGAGAAGGTGACCGTCTATTACGGAATGACCCGTTTCTACGAAGAAATCCCCGAACCAAAGGCCAAGGCCATTCGCCACGCCCTGGAGCAGAATCTGAAACGTACCAACTACTACGAGTGTCGCCGTGGAGACCGTCCTATCACACCCGCCTTCCAAAGCATCATCGAGCAAACTGTCCGCAATCACGGCTGGCAGGGACCACTGGTCTATGACCGTGAGGAAAAGGACTATGATTGGTAATGGAATCAATCTTTATCCTTCATCCTTCTACATAGGCTTAATCATCGATTCTACATATATAATAGTCATTCCCACGAAAGGATTTCGTTATCTACCCGCTCATATATAAGTTCAGCAGCCGTATGCTCATGCACGGCATAGTGCATCTTGTCGAGATTATAATGATCAATCTCTCTTCGTACTTGACATTTACCTTCCTGGCGAACTAGAAAGAATTACTTTCGAGTTCCCCCTTCGTCAAACTCCTTGTCTTGGTAAATGTTACCTACATGAAGGCTGATAGTTTATTCTCCTTGTTCATTTGATTATCCGTTTTAATCGGTTTCTATCAGATTACGCAAAAACCATTCCTTCCACTCGCAACCCTCATCCTCTTTGGGGTATTGCTTGATGAGGTATTGTTATAATGCTTGTTCTGTCATTCTTTGTACGTTTGTTAATCTGGCCTTATATATAACGCTTGTTGCCTGCAGAATATGATTCCTTCATTTGTTAATTCTCAGGAAATGCTTGTTAATCCGTAGAACTTTTGTGTGATTTATACATCATCTCGTACTTAGGAGATGTATAATCTATGTACATATCAAATTCTGCAATACCCTTTGCCTTGGCAATCGAGTGCAACCGTTCTTTATTCTCATTGGCAATATGTACTCCATAATAAATTGCCGTAGGTTTGTAATTGATGGATGTGACATTTTCCACTAAATAGTTTCTCATGGAGTAATCTACCAGGCGCCATTCATTTTCATACTCCCATCGTCTTGATTTATGCAAAGCACATTTTGTATGAGAAAGGACATCTGGATTAGGTGCATTAATACCAAACATTTTTAAAAAAGCCCATGCCATGTATTGAGAAGCATCGTAACGTATATCATCATATATTACAGGATATAACCCAACCCCCTCTTTAATTCCTTTGGTTAGTGTTGGACGCATTTCGTATTCTAATGCAAATCCTTTATGATAATCAGCATAATGACTCCACATTGTTATAGACTGTACGGACTCGCAAAAGCACGCAATAGAAACAAACCGTTTACTTACATCTGCTAAAAGAGGGTATAAGAAATCAATCATTTGCAGCATTTGTGTTTTATAAGCAGTAAGAAAATCTTTCTTTTCTTCAAAGTCTGTTGCCAATATTTGCGCTTTTATATTCTTTACCATGCCCTTAGGAAATGAATCTTTCATATTGTTTGCGAAATCATTTCCTTCTTCAAGATATTTTTTTAACTGAACAAGGGTATTCGATTCTAATAAGGCATTCACGTAATCTTTTATACCATCAAGATCATACCTAACTAGCGTATCATAGGGATCGTTAAACAGGTCAGCAGATACTGCATAAATAATATCTTTTTGAAATGCATCTATTTGCTTCTCAGTGCAAGACCTATAACGAAATAGACTCTGGGGCATCATCTGTGTTAACGCGTCACTAATAGGCAACACGCTGTCATAAAGAATTTTAGGGTCTGTACCTTCTTTTATTTGGATTCCTTCAAGCCGTTTTGAAAATTCTACTCGATTCATTGTTCGTGTTAATACTCAACTATAATAGCTTTATCCATACAACTTCAAGACATTATTCATAGTAATAAGTTCACCATGACGCATATTTTGGAAGATGTTCACCCTCTCGTTACCAAGTGACACAAACTCACCCAGTATTAGACACATCTTGCCATCCTCGATGGTTAATCGTGTTATTATATAATAGCCGTCAATATCACCGCCTACCATCGGAAGAAGGTAAACTGCTTCGAGAATGTTCACCTTTGGCAAGGTTTCCATGACGTATTTCTTTGCCTTATGCTCAATGAATGTCTGGTAATCTGCATCCGTTTTTCTGACAGTAACAGTAAACACATTCTTTGATTCAACAGACTTTGGCCGAGTATCAGTATAATATAACCCTCTTTGCGGTACACTCGCTTCAAGTTGTTCAATGATGCTTTCGTCAAGGAGTACTTTACGAAGGTGATTCTCTAAGAGCAGTCCGCTTTCCTCGTTTGGCAGCAATGGATATGCACCAATATTCACTTCTTCAATGGATTTCAGAAAGTATGGTAACTGCTCATTGTAATTCTGTATTTGTTCTAATAATCGGTGTTCGTCCATACGCCCAGGGAAGAGAATGTAACCACCGATGATTTCTTTCGAGAAACGTTGTTCACCACGCTTACCATAATAGATGGCATCACGGTAGTGGTGCATCGCATTGATGGTCTCTGGTTTTGGCTCGTCTTGCACGTTGCCCAGTGTTGCATCGTCATCACCACGGACACTATATTTCGCATCGTAGAGATAGGTCAACGTGATGTCACGCTCATTCTTGTGAATGTGCATCACAATATCGGGCCTCTGCCCAGTCGTGGCAGAACGCATCTCATATTCATCGCCTTTTCTATCAAACGAATACTGATAGCCTACTTCCACCAAATCCTCATTCACATAATTGCAATACCGCTCTGGTGGAAGTTGCTTGGCTCTCACCTTGAACTTCCGCCACGACAACCCTATATCCGTGCTGCTGGCTTGAATAACATAGGCATTATGATATTTGTATTGCAATAGTTCCATACGCTATTCTTCCTGCTCGTAATAGTAAGAGTAGTCTATGCCTTTCATAAAAATCTCACGGTCATCAATCTTGTCTGTCATTGCCCCGTTAAGCAAAGCCTTAATGTATGTCGCGTCAGTGGTACTTCTCCGCATCGCTTCCAGATAACGTTTCTTGTCTATCTGGCTCCAATCGACACACAGTTTCAGGCGTTTCTTGAACATCAGGTCCAGCCAGATGCGAGTAGAACGCCCATTGCCCTCCATAAAGGGATGCGCCACGTTCATCTCTACATACTTATTGACTATCTCATCGAAACAAGTTTCAGGCATCTGTTCAATGAGCCTCAGATTCTGCATCAGATATTCGGCGCGACAAAACAGCGTACCGTCTTTCCAGATGGTCTTGGTGCGTATTTGCCCGGCAAAGTCATAGAGTCCGCCGAAGAGGTAGGCGTGAATCTGTTGTAGGCACTTCACTGTTCCCGGCTCCATACTGTCAAGCAACCCACTCTCTATCAGCGTGTATGCTTTCTTCTTGCTTTGCCCGTCAATGCTGTTGTCGCTATAGGTGAACCAATTGAGAAAGGCATTAGCCCGATTGTTAGGATAGTGGGTGGCCAATGTCTGCACACCCTCCGCATCCAGCGCATCGGCCTTACGTTGTTTGCCATCAGGAGCCTCGAATTTGAAGTCGTGAGTGATACTCACGAGTTGGATGCCGTCTGTGTTTAACTTCTTTTTCAGCCAGCGCCAATAGTTACCGGCCTTTACATAATCCTCCTCATCGTTGATGGCTCGCACAATGTCCGTAGCCGAAAACCACCACTTATTGTGCTCTTCGTCCCAAACGGCGCGTACCTCACGGTCGTTAAAAAAACGGATAGACTTTTTGCTCATGCCATTGCTATGTTAATAATATTACATAATACTCGTTTTGTCATATCCTAGTACGTTTGTTAATCTAATACTTACGGTTCTATAAAGATAGGTACACCTTTCGCATGGTCTGCATCCAGCTCGATAATCCTTTCTATTAGATGGTGTTCGACAAGGAGAATCAAATCCATATCAAGAGGCTCGAGAGAGAACGACATATAGCTCTTTCTTGGCTTTTTGTTTGGTAGCCCATTCCAATCAGCTCTTCTTTGCCTATTTCTCAATAGAATGCTATCAGTCTTTCTACTCTTTCTTTATTAATAATGTATTCTCTTCAATTTGAATGCGTCTCTGACGGAGACGTTTTTCCATCATTTCAATATATTCCTCGTTGCAATCGCATAATATAGCAGAACGGCGATGTTTTTTTGCAACACTGCCAGTTGTTCCAGAGCCTGCCATTAAATCAATAACTGTATCGCCCTTCTTTGTACTCATTAAAATGATGCGTTCAAAAACGGCCTCTGGCTTCTGAGAAGGGTGTCCTGTACGTTCGTTCTTTCCAACGAATCCGACTATTAGAGGGGCTTCAATGACACTTGTTGGGCCAGGTATAAACCGCATCTTGCCTTCGTCGAACCTGAGTTCTTGCTCTGGATTAAGAAAGTTCTCAGGATGTAAGCTGGCACCATCTCTTGTGAATTGAATGCATGCATTTTGGCTTGATCTCCAACCACGAATTACTGAAGGACAATTCTTATAGAACCATGTAAGCCATGCTGTCATCTTAAAGCCATTAGGTGCAAAGCGAACATACGGGCCTATAACTTCAGGGAACCCCCATAAATACAGAATATTACTTGTTATAGCACTTTGATTCAAGAGATTCCTTATGAATTCATCATACTCTGCATCTGGTAACACGCCTCCGATACCTTTGTTATACCAAGGATCCAGAATGCTTGTCGTTGCTTTAATTTCGTTATTTATAAGTAATGCCATGGAGTCATTTACATCCATCGGAGGAAGTATGGCTACTCCAGATTTCTCAATACTTTCTGCTATTGCTTGCTTTAAGTTCATATGTGTTCTATTTCAATATTACGAATTCATTTTCTATCAACCACTGAATTTTTTCAAGAATATCTTTTGCTGACAATTCTATATCTGGGAATTCTTTGTTGAAAGTATCTAATAGATTTGTTTGGCTCATGCCCCAATTATTCGAAAAACCTGGTACAAATAAAATGCCCTTTTCTTTTTTCGCATTTACAACATGACCAAAATTTGCAATACAATCAAGAAGACAGTATTTAATAATGATATCCCTACGCTCCTCTTTTATAGTGTATTTGCCCTTTTCGAATGCCAACAAACTACTGTGCTTGCAAAAATCAAGGCATCTACAGATTTCTTTTTTATCGTATCCTTGCTTTTGTAATATATCTACAAGTTCTTCTTCTCTACAATTCCCTGACAAAATTGCATGTTCTATTTCAAGTGGCGTCAAAAAATCAATCTCCTGTAGTTCACGTCTAAATTTCACAGGAGCAGTTTTTACCTGAATGAAAGATTTTGTCGTTTTCTTTGCTAACATTTTCTTTAAATCGCCATTCAATGAGGCAAAATAGCCTGCACCGTCTAAGTATTCTACAAATACAGCATCAGGGTAGAACTTTAGCGTTTGCTTTCGAGAAGCATCAGTCTGGTCTACGACTTTATGAGAAACACTTCCAGAATCACCAGCGTAAAATTGGCATTGTACGAAAAGTTTCTTCCCATCCGATTTAGAACGGAAAGGTACGATGAAATCGTACTTACGCGCCTTGTCATTTTTCTTCTTTTTAATACCAAGCAACTCGTAAATGTCAATATCGTCAGTATTGTAATCTGTTCCAGCATTAAGCCCCCAATCTGCCATATAGGAGCGAAGTATCCGTTCTGGTTCATGACCCGCTTTAGCTGTTATAGAGCCTCGCGATTGGAAAATTGCTATTGATGAAAGAAGATTCAAGCTTTGCCCCGTTTCTTTCAGTTTATGATACGATACTCCAAGAGTGTAAAGTTGTGACTTGTATTGCTCATCACTTAGTAATAGATCAAGATATAATTTTAGCTGTGGTGCCAGCATGTCAGGGTAGGCAGAAAGAGCCTCAAAATGATTGATGACTTTGTCTAAATCAAATACGCGTGGAATCTTTACTAATACTGCTTTACCATTTTTACATGCAGGAATCTCGCCGCTTTCATAAATTTTGTTTAATACTATAGGATATTGACATTTAAGATTATTGTCTGTCTTGCCTGTTGATAAAAGTATGGCATTTAATATGTTCGCTAAATGTGATTGAATATCAGAAATTTCGCTTATGGAGAATATTATTTTCTCAGCGACATGGTACGAAGAACATGTCTCTAAATTGGAGAAATTATTTGTGTAATTAGATAAAGAGTCGAATCCATCCTCTAGCTTGGCTAAAATATTTCGAAATTCTATACTATCCTTGATGTCACCAAGAGACGGGGTTATCCATCTGTCAAATTCTGACAGTCTCTCTTTTTCTGTATATTTATGTTTGTTAAGTTTCATTGGTAGATATCCTTTTTATGATGAAATTATTAATTTTTGACTTACCCACTAACTTTTCCGAGTTACCCACTAAATGTATTATAGCTACCCGCTAACTCAAAAAGAGGGGCGTTTTGTTAGATTTTTCTTTGTTCTTACTAATTCTGTTAGTTCCACATCAAGCAAATCTGCAATTCTTAAATATGTATCCATTGTTGGCTGGCAATCATTGATACACCATTTGGATACCGTAGTAGGGGCACATCCCAACTGTTCTGCCAACCACTTATTGGTTCTTTGGTATCCCTCCACGAGACACTTAATAGTCTCGCGGCACCTCCCTTCTCTGCAAGCACAACTTTGATGCGATTAATGTCTTTGCCCATAATGGATTTCTGTTGTTAATGCTACAAAGTTACTCATTTTTATTCAAACAGAGCACATTATGCTAAGATATTTAGCAAACAATCACATTTAAATATTATTTCCCCTCTTTCTGCAAGCTTTTCCTGATATTCGTCTGTCAGTTCTGTCACTTCTTCCTCGCTGCTGAAGTTCACGGTATAGCGGTTTGTTGCTGGGTCTAACTTGGGATTTTTACGCTGTCGCTCAACAACACGTCTCCCATTTTTGTTTCTTTGATTGTTCATACTCATTCATTTAATATGTTATATATACCGTCATCCGTCATATTTGAACCATAAATTATTTTTAATCAGCAAGATAAATATATGATGGTTTGTTATGAACCATCATAAACCATCATTTCCTTTGATGAGTGTACTCATTCAAATATTAGGATGACTATTGAACTTTCGATTATTGTTCGGAATTTGTCTAATGGGAAAAACTAACAGTACAAAAGGCTCGTACTAACAGTACGACGGGGAAAAACTATTAGTACGAGACTTCAGACTGTCTGCAAACTGTGATACAATGAAGTCTTGATCAGCATGCGTGGCGGGCAATTCTATGAATAGCCAATTGCTGAATAAACCATCATTCCGTCATTATGACGGTTTATGACGGTCTGAAACAAACCGTCATAGGTGTAAATGTTTGAAATATTGTATGTTATGGGTATATTATGACGGATGACGATTATTCTATCAATCGGATGTAATAAGACGCGCCTCCCGTTTTATGGCTTTTCTCATACCCCATCTGGGTGAGCACGCGGCCCAGGCGCTCGTTGATACCTCGGGTGCGGCGGAAAGTGGGGTAGCGGCGCTCCAGGAGGTCGATGATGTCGGCGAGCGGCATCGTCGGGGATTGGGGAGCCGCGGCGATACGCTGGGGAGGGAGGAACGTCTGGCGAATCATGGTCTCGAAGTCGGCCACACGCTGATAGCGGGCGTTCTGCTGCTGGATGCGGGCGTTCTCTTCGTCGTTGAACCAGTAGCGGCGGCCCTCGTTGAGCTCAGCCATCAGCTGGGCATAGAGCTGACGGTAGGGCACGTTCGGCGTGGCGTCGATGTCATCGGCCTGGGTGCAGAGGAAACGGCGCGAGCCGGTGGGGTCGGTGAGGGGGCGGATGTTGTTGGTGGTGGCCAGGAAGGAGGCGTAGCGGCGGCGTTGCACGATGACCTTTCCGTAGGGTGGGCGGAACTTGACGTCGTGCTTGGAGAGGATGTACTTCAGCAGCGGATGCTTGGCCATGGAGAGGGCGTCGAACTCATCGATGTTGATCAGGGCAAAGCGCGAGAGGGCCATGCTGACGTCGTTGTCGTTCTTCATCGACAGGCGGTCGTCGTAATAGTCGTTGAGTTCAGGCGGAAGGATGATTTCGGCGAACGACGACTTGCCTCCGCCTTGCCGTCCGATGATGAGCGGCACGATGGCATTGCCGTGGCGGCGGTCCTTGCCCAGCCAGTGGGCTACCATCGAGAGCATCCACACGTGGAAGTCGTCGGCCCAATGGGCATCCTTGGTATGCACGCGCCGTGCGAATTCGCTGACGCGGTCTTTGCCGTCCCATCGGGGCAGGTGGTAGAGATAGTCGGCCACGGGGTCGTATTGCGGGATGAGCGTGGAGTCCACGTAGCGGCGCAGGTCTTTGTCCCATGATTCGAGTCCGGCCTTGAGGGCGCGTATCGACATGGTGTTGAAGGCTTCGGGGGTGAGGTCGCGGAAGGCGAAGGTGTAGCCGTCGCGTTCGCAGAACTGTGCTACGCCGGTCATCACGTTCTTGCGCATCAGATAGTGGCGGCTGATGAACTGCTCGGTCTTGTAGGTGAGCAGCTGGCCCTGCTTCAGGTGTTTCTTCGGTGCCGAGCCGAAAGTGGTCTCGTTGTATTGCGTGCGGAAGATTTCCTCTATGAGCGTGCGGTCGGCGTTGTAGATAGGATTATAGCTGGTCACCTTCACGCCGTAGTCTTCGGGAATGCCCATCTGGCAGAGGCTGTGGGCCAGACGGGTGAGCACGGCTTCCACGTAGTCGTCGTCATCTTTCATGGCGCGGCATTCCTCCTGAGCTGCCTCCAGACAGGCGTAGTAGCGGCGGCGCCAGCCCGTGCGTTCGTCGTCGAGCTGTTCGGTCAGCATGTAGTCGCTCACGCTCTGCTGGTCGGCGATGGCCTGGGGCGTCAGATTGTTGTCGGCTGTGGTGCGGAACGGCTCGGCGTCGGGGTTGTAGTAGAGGTCGGCATCCACCGTCATTAGGCAACTGGCATCGAGCGTGGGCTCCTTGGCGTCCACGGTGACGGCCAGCTGTGAGCTGTAGATATAGGAAAGGCGGGCGTAGGCGGCTGCCAGCAGGCGCTCTTCGGCTTCGGTGGTGATGGTGCTGTCTGAGGGTTGTGGTGTGCGCTCGGTGTATTTGCACACGATGCCCACGCCGCGGCCGTCGGGTGTTAGGAAGGTGAGGCAGGTGTAGGGCAGCTGTGCGGCCATGCGGCGCACCTCGGTGGCCAGCAGCTGGTCGCGCAGATGGTTGATTTCGAGCAGCACCAGGCGGTTGATGTTCTTGGCGATGCGCTCTCCGCGGCGGTTCTCCCATTCGGCGGCGAAGCACACCTGCGGCAGTCGGACCGTGAGCAGATCGATGTCGCCGCGTGCATTGCGGCTGTCGTTGGCGCCTGGGTAATAGAGATTGACCACCTCAATCGCCGACAGGTATTTCTGTGAGCGTACTTCCTCTACGAATTGCTCCAGCGGAATGCGCTGGAAGTGTTCGCCTCGTTTGTCTTTTGAAATATAGGTAATATTCATGGTTTCAGTGATTGAAAGATATCGGAATGCAAAAATAACAAGAATATTCTAATTATACAAATCTGCGTTGCGCTTTTTTTGTATAATTGAAGCACCATTTTTGTTCCGTGGACTATAGGGATGCATAGAAACGGTGAGGCTGGTTTCTATGCATCCTCTTGGTTCTATTGAAAGATTACTTGGAAGATACTTCCAAATAACTCTTCAGCGCCTCCACATATTCCTCGAAGGCTTTCAGTCCTGCGGGCGTGATGCGGCAGAGCGTGCAGGGCTTCTTGCCCTTGAAAGTCTTTTCCACCTCGATGTAGCCAGCTGCCGAGAGCTTGTCTATCTGCACACTCAGGTTGCCCGCCGTAGCTCCCGTCTGCTCCTTGATGTATGGGAACTCGGCTTCCTCGGCACTGATGAGCAGCGAAACGACGGCCAGCCGCAACTCGGAGTGCAATAGGGGATCTAATGGCTTGAACATGGGCTACGAGTTTTTTAGTTTCATGCCTGGGAGCATAAGGCCGACAAATGCAAAGAGGAAAACTGACAGACAGGGAAGGAGAAACTGCGCTTGGCCGACGGTTGTCACAGGCGCTCCCATTCGCGCGAGAAGCATAGTGCCGAGACCTGCATAGTCGCCAACGGAAACCACCAGGGCAGCTATGATGCCAAACCACACCAACCACTTGCTTTTCAAGATGTGTCCGGTTATGGTGATAGCCATACCCATCAATAGGATGATGATGGGCGTGACGTTCACGCGGTGGGCAAGGTAGGCCGTCGGATCATCCACCGAAAGGGCCAGAATCTTGTTCCACAGAAAGGCCATCAGAAAGAAGCCGAGCACGAAGACCGCAAACGTCCACCATGTCTTCCCTACGAGCGACCCGATGAGCGTCGTAGGTACAGGCTCACTTCTTTTGTGGATGTTGCGCATTGCCAGCCAGATGATGACAGGTAACGCGAACCATAGTAAATGGCCAAAAGCCATGAACTCTGTATTTGCGAGCAACAAGTTGACAATGGCCACGACGACAGCCATGCCCATCGTGCAGAGTCCTGAAATGTAGAGCGACTGCCCCGTGGTCTTCGAAACTGCCCGTCGGCTGCGCTCTATCTGCTCCGTGATGATTTCCAGACTGCGTTCGGCAGTCATGTTATTATGATCTTCCATTGTTGTTCCATTTTTAATGATGTTCTACTTCTGATTAATACTCTCTGGCTTCGTCCGCGCTCCTGCAGAAAGCGCGTCGAAAGCCAATTGTAACCGGTTCACGCTGCAAAGATAAAGAAGTTTATAATATAAACCAAATTATATCGTAAATATTTTAGTCTCGTTGCTGATTTTTAACATTTTCCTTCTTCCGCAGGATTCCGACGATGATGAGCAGATAGCCGCCGAGGCAGAGTAGGGGGGCTATGCCGATGCGACAGGTGGAGAAGATGTCGGGGCAGAATGCTTGCTGCGTTGTGGCTGGACCGGCCATCAGGAGGTAGCCTGCTGCAATGAGGGCGCAGGCTACCATGAGGATGTGGCGGTGGGTGATGCGGGGATTACGCTTGGGGGTATTGCTGGAGGTGGTGTTCATATTGCTTGCTGTATTGAAGGTAAATTTTGGTTCGGTTATACTGCACGGCCATGGAGAGGGCCTGTTGCATGGTTTGAATCCAGGAGTATTGGGAGTAGAGTGAGCCCGAGCGGCGAGACGGGGCGATGGTCTCGATCCATGAGAGCCATTCATCGGAGCGGCGAAGCAGATGGCTGACAATCTTATCGCCTTCCTGAGCCCGCTGAGTCTGGTAGAAGCAGCGGGCCATCGACAGGGCTGCATCGGTGTAGGGCACATTCTCCGCGGGCATCTCATGCTGCCACTTCCGGCAGACTTCGAGGGCTCGCTTGGTGTCACCCTGCTGCATGAGCGAATCGATGAGGATGCCCATCACCACTTGGTGGGTGTTGGCCATGTGCTTTACGTCTTCATCTACGTAGATGCCTCGGGTGTTGAGACCGCCAAAGCGGAAACGGTGCATCACGTTGTGGTAGAGTCGCTCGGTGTCAACTTGCTTGTGGGTGGCCGTTGGTGAGATACGATAGGCCAGCCCTTCGAGCACCATGTGGTCGCGGAGGAACGACAACTGATCGGGCCCCATGCTGATGGAGGCATAGATGGGACGGTCCCAGCGGGCGTGCGACAGCATCTCCAAGACCATCATCTCGTTCTTATAGATGGCCTGCTTGCCGCTGAGGGAAATATGCATCGTGCCCTTGTCGCCTGTGATGGTGATGCTGTCTGTGGGTATGCATTGCATGCTGGAATCCTCGCTGAGCACCCAGTTGCGGATGATATTCTTCAGTTCAAAGGGTTGATCGCCCAGCAACTGCTTTGCTTCTTCTGGCTGTTGCGCCATGTATTCCAAGATTTCGCTTTTCAGTTCTGGGTGAACGGGAATGGCCTCTCTTCGTCCTTCCAGATAGTCATCGTGGTGCCAACTGATGGGTAGGGCAGGCGAGTGGTAGGCCGGCCGCTTCATCTGGTCGATATACCAGTCGGTCTGCAGGTATTCCATGTTGCAGCAGCGGGTGTCGGTGCGGAGGCCTTCCACCTCGTGGTTATACCACAGCGGGAATGTGTCGTTGTCGCCATTGGTCAGGATGATGGGGTTGCCTTCAGGCTGCATGCTCTCCAGGTAGTTGGCGCCGAAGTCGCGACAAGTGTAGCGGTCGGAACGGTCGTGGTCGTCCCATGTCTGAGTGGCCATCTGGAGAGGGACGAGCAGACACAATAGGCCCACCCCCAAGCAGACCCACCCCCCAGCCCCTCCCTGTATGGAGGGGAGTAGATAGTTTGTCTGCTGCATTCCCGTCTTGAGAGTATTCACTCCCCTTCCTTGTAGGGAGGGGCAGGGGGCGGGTCTCAGGATCTTATATACTCCCGCTACTCCTAATCCTATCCAGATGGCAAAAGCGTAGAAGGAGCCGGCGTAGGCATAGTCGCGCTCACGAGGCTGGAGTGGCGTCTGATTGAGATAGACCACGATGGCAAGGCCTGTCATCACAAACAACAGGGAGACGATGAGGAGCTGCTGACGGCCTTCATGCTTGCGCCGCCATTGCCAGAAGATGCCTGCCAGCCCTAACAGCAGGGGCATGGCATAGAATACGTTGCGGCCCTTGTTGTGGACAAGGTCTGACGGCAATTTCGACGTGTCGCAGCTGAGCAGCAGGTCGTCAATCCATCGGAAGCCCGTTATCCAGTTGCCGTGTTCCACCTCACCGTGTCCCTGAATGTTGTTCTGACGGCCCACGAAGTTCCACAGGAAGTAGCGCCAGTACATGAAGTTAACCTGATAAGTGAAGAAGAACCGCAGATTCTCGGCCATCGTGGGCAGGTTGTCTTTCTTCTCTACGCCCCCCATCCAGTCTTCGTATGCCTTGGCGTGGCGCTGGGAGTGCATGCGGGGGAAGAGCATGTTTTCTTTGTGCAGGTACTTGATGTCGTGACGAACCACGTCGTAGTGGCGTTTCGTGGAATCGGCCGAAGGTCGGTAGATGGCCTTTCCTTCTTCCTGTCTGGGCACCAGATAGTCGCCCTGAATTTCACGGTCAAGTTCGCTGCTGTAGGCCGGTCCATAAAGAAGCGGCGTGTAGCCATATTGCTCACGGTTCAGATAGCTGCCGAGGGAGAAGATGTTGTCTGGCGCATTCTCGCACATCGGCGTATGGGCATTGGCACGGATGAAGATGACGCCATAGCTGCTGTAGCCCGCCAGTATCATCAGCAGACAAGCCAGAGAGAGTTTGACGAATCTCCGTTTTGTCTTATAATAAAGGAAAATGAGTCCGCCTGTCAGCACGACGATGTAGCATAGGAGTCCTGTGTTGTAGGGACATCCCATGAGGTTGGTAAACAACAGTTCAAACCATCCGCCTAACTTTACTACGCCCGGGATGAGGCCATACAGAATGATGCCCACCAAGAGACATCCTGCCGCAAATGCCTTCAGCGTGCCCCACCGGGTGATCTGCTTGGCCGCACGAAAATAAACCACGAGCGCCATGGCAGGCAAGCAGAGCAGACAGAGCAGATGCACACCGATGGACAGACCCGTGATATAGGCTATCAGGATGAGCCAGCGGTCGCTGCCTGACTCGTTGCACTCTCTTTCCCATTTCAGAATCAGCCAGAACATCAGGGCCGTCAGGAAACTGGAGAAGGCATAGACCTCTGCCTCTACGGCCGAATACCAGAACGTGTCGCTGAAGGTATAGGCCAATGCTCCCACCACGCCGCAAGCCTCGATGATGATAACCTGTGGAAGTGAAAAGTGAAGAGTGAATTCACCCTTTACTATTAGCTTTTCACTTAAATGGGTGATGGTAAGAAAGAGAAAGAAGATGCACCCCGCACTCAGCAGGGCCGACAGCAGATTAACCATCAGCGCTACTTGCGACGGACTGCTGGCAAACTGAGAGAAGAGGTTGGCGGCGAGCATGAAGACGGGTGCTCCGGGCGGATGACCAATCTGCAGTTTGTAGCCACAGGCAATGAACTCTGGACAATCCCACAGGCTGGCGGTGGGCTCTACGGTCATACAATACACCGTAGCGGCAATGGCAAACATCAGCCATGCCAGAAAGGTGTTGAGTCGATGGAAAGTTGTTTGTTGCATATCACTTTGCGATTATTGTGTCGCAAAGATAGCAACAAAGGTTTGAAGGGGCTTAAAAAAGTGTCTGACATTTGTCTGACATTATTGTCGGAGTCGATGTCAGTTTTCTATCTTCTTGATTGTCAGGCGGTATGCCTTGCTGCGGTCGGACTCTATCTTGAGGTCAGAATATCGTTCTATAACAGGCTTTAACCTGCGTATGAGCGTATAGAGCGTGTCGCTGGCATCGGGCTTCTTAGGCCAAAGGGCATCGCAAATCTCTGCCTTCGACAAGGAATGGGAGGGCGAGAGGAAAAACATCGTGAGCAGTTGGTGCTGCATGGGAGTGAGTTGTACCTCGTTACCATCAATAGCATAGAAGCGCCCTTCTGCTTCTGAATAGGTCAAGCCACCAAAGCCACTAAATTGGCTTTCCCCTTCGGGCCGCCGATCTTGCGATTCTTCACTCTTCACTCTTAACTTTTCACTTAAAAAAAGGAACATCGCCCAGCATCCTGTCAGCATCCATAGCAAGGCGGCTGGCCGCTGGTCGGAGAGGCTGAAGATGGTAGCCTCCGAACAGTGAGCATACGCCTTGAACTGCCTATTGCGAGTATCAACGGCCAATGTGGCCTTGCCGCGAAGCGCCGTTATTTGCAGGTGGCTGTTGAAAGTACGGATGGTATCCTGGCTGATGACGTCGCTCTGCTGCTCCTGCATCGTGATGGCCAAGGCTCTGTCCATGTCCTTGATTACCTTCTGACTTGTGGAGCGATAGCTGCCGAGGCTCGTCAGGCTTGATGCGATAATGAGTGCGAAAAGCACTAATACTGCGTGTTGTTGTTTCATTTATTGCAATGCTGTTTTAAGGATGTTCTTCAGAAGATAGGTGGCATTCTGATTGCGGGCCATACCTTCAGATAGTTTATAAGTGTAGGTAATTTCGTCGGAGAGTCGGATCTCGAAACAGTAGTTGTGGAAACGCTCTGGATACTCTTGCTGCATCTTCGATAGTTCGAGGTCGTGGGTGGCTATGATGCCTGTAATGGGGAGTGATGTGACGGATTGCAGGAACAGGCGCGAGCCGTTGAGCTTGTCGAGCGAGTTGGTGCCTTTCAGTATCTCGTCGAGGATGATAAGCGTGTGTCGGTTCCGTCGGCATGTTTCGATGAGCTGTTGCAGCCGGAGTAGTTCGGCGTTGAAGTAGCTGATGCCGTGGGCGAGATCGTCGGTGGTGCGCATGCTGCTGAATAGCGAGAAGAGCGAGATGCGCAGGCTGTCGGCAAAGACGGGCATACCACAACAGGCCAGCACGTAGTTGATGCCAACGGAGCGGAGGAAGGTGCTCTTGCCCGCCATGTTTGCGCCGGTGATGATATAGTAGTGACGGTCGGTGATGGTGAAGTCGTTGCGCACGGCTTTCGCGCCAAGGAACGGATGGTAGAGTCCGCGGGCCTCATAGACCACCTCGTCGGTATCTGTCAGCTTTGCATCCGTAGCTGCAGGTTCATTATATCGGAACGTAGCCATCGATACCAGTGCATCGAAATGACTCACGGCGGTTATCCATTCATCGATATGTGCCATATAGCGGTCTTGCCAGAGAAGGAAGCGGCGCACGATAAAATAGTCGGCCAGATAAAGGGCATTCGATATGGGTACCCATACCTCGTTACGCTGGTCAAGGGCATTGATGATGGCTTTCAGCAGACGGAATGATTTCAGCGCATCCTGCTGATCGGCAGACAGCTGTCTGATGATGTTGAGTCCCTCCTGACTCTTCAGATCGGACGATACAATCTGCATAATCAAGTTGACGTAGGTGCCTAATCGCGGCAGGATGATGTTGATGCTCTGGTTGACGCGTTTCAGCGTACGACCGAAAAGAAAATAGACCGTCAGAATTTGAAACAGCACCCAAAGCAAAGGAAAGGAAGCAGACAATGGGCCAAAAATGGCTCCGGCAAGCAGTCCATAGAAGACGATGATGCTACCGATGGCTGTGATATAGGTGAACGGGTGGGCTGCAAGGCGAGAGACTTTTAACAGCTGTACCTCATGCAGGGCTTCCAAAATATCGGCAGTGTTAATCTGTACCCCACGACCTTGTGCAAGGAATGCTGCTCGCAACGGTTCCTTTTCTGACAGTTCACGGATAACCTCGCGTCGCGCCTCTATTTCGTCAATCGTTCGCACCCTTGTCTCAGCCAACTCCTTTGCAAGGAAGTCGCTGCCGCCGGTCGTAACCGTGCGGTTGATGCGGTGGAAGAGCGACTGCGCCCCGAAGATGTCGAGGTCAAGCGAAAACTCATGGCGGGGATTGACATATTGTTCACCGCTGGGGAAGGCGGAGAAGTCGCCTTTGAGATAGTTCAGTTCTTTCTGATACACACCACGGAGACTTTCTTTCTCTTCCGACATCCGTCTGTTCCTGCTGTCTCTCCAGCGTATCGCTACGTAGGCGGCTATGAACAATACCGCCACTAACAGCGCAATAACGTTGCTCCACATCGTATAAGCCACCACACAGCCAATAGCAAAGGCAATGGCCGACAATTCCAGCACTACCACCAGTCGGTTGTGCTTGTTCAATTGTCGGATTTCCTCCGTAAGCGTCGTGATACGCTCTATGTATTGTTCTTTTGGATTTAAAACCACGGGAGCCTGAATCGTTTGTATATTGTCGAAAGTTTAAAATTTCGTGTGCAAATATACAACCTTTTTGAGAGAATTGTTCGCTTCGCTCCCACCTTTTATATTTAATTAGGTGAAAGGGTCTGTCTGAAGTGTTGGATTTCGTGTATATTGCGGATGATGCTCATCGTACCGATGCACAGCAAAAGGGTAAGGACGGTTGCTGAAATAATACGGGAGTTCTGGGCGAGCCATTGCACAAAGTCCGATTGCACGGGGAAGGTGAACAGAGGCACGTCTGCTGGCATGGACATGACAAATGTCAAACTGATGGCTCCACTGATGACACCCACGACGAAAGCGGCAATCATCGCCATGCGGTAGTGGCGAAGCGTGGCGTCCTGGTGCTGGCGGACGTACTCCACGGCATCTAACCGGCGGGTGAGCGTGGTCATGAAATCAGCATTATCGTTGAAATGCGGCTGTTGGGAGAGGAACAGTTCCTCGAGTTGTTTGTCTTTTGTCATAACATGAGTTTATCTTTTAGTTTGTCACGGCCTCGTGAGAGCTGTTTCTTCACGGCATCCTCCGAGGTGTCTGTAATGGAGGCAATCTCCTTGATGCTGTAGTCGCTAAGATAATAGAGCGTGATGGCCGAGCGTTCCTTGGGCGATAGGGTGCGCAGAGCGAGATAGAGGCTCTGATGCTCAAAACTACAATCGGCCGCATTGGGGCTGACGAGTGTCCGCGCCTCGTCGAGCGTCGCGGCTGTTCGCAGACTTGCCCTGTGGTTGAGGAACGTGTTGTGGGCAATCTTGAAGAGCCACGAGCGGAAGCGTCCTCGTTCCTGATAGCCTGCCGACGAGAGGTAGGCCTTCACCAGCGCGTCCTGCGCCAGATCGTCGGCATCGCCCTTATTGCCGCAGCAGAGGGCGAGCAGGAAGCCGCGAAGTGCCTCCTGCTCACGCTCTACCAGGGTAATGAACTGCTCGCGTGTCACTTGTTCTCGGCTTGTGCTATCATTTGTTGTTCTTCGGCTTCAATCTCCTTCGAAAGCATTTTCCTGCCAACGTAATAACTAATCAGGAAAGCAATGCCAACGGGCAACAGTACTATTCCGACAATACCCATGGGACTGGAACTATTGGTAAACACACCAAGGTATATCTCGCTACCAATAAATCCGACGCCAAGCAGCAGTGTGAGCGTGCCCCACAGCAGTTTTGACAGCAGTTTCTCCTTCAGCAGTTTCTTCTTGGGCGAAATCTTCTTCATCAGTTCCTCGATGTCCATATCGGGGTTCTTCTCGATGGCGGCCATCACGATTTGCGTGCGCTGGTTGGTCTCGTTCATTGATTGGCGGATACCAAGCCATACTACCATAATGGGCAGTACGCATCCGCAGGCGATGGGCACTAAAATGTCAACTAACTCTTGCATAATTCTTTCTTTTTTTTATTGTTAAACTTTTGTTTTCTTGAACCGATTCACTATAATAACAGTTCTGGGAAGCAAAAGGTGACATCTGTTTTTAACAGAAGTAAGAAAAAGGAGCACCCGAATGACGGATGCTCCTCTTGATATAGAATGGATGAATGCTTATGCTTCTTCCTCAGCACTCCAGTCCATCTTGGTCTGACGGACGTAAGACTGATAGCGGATCTTAGCCATACGCTGTGCCTCGGCGAAGAGCTCCTCAGCCTCGTTGGGATATGCCTTCTTGACAGAGAGGTAACGAACCTCACCCAGGAGGAAGTCGTGGAACTTATCCCACTGCGGAGCCTTGGAGTCGAGCGAGAACGGGTTCTTGCCTTCCTCGGCGAGAGCGGGATTGTAACGCCACAGATGCCAGTAGCCACACTCAACGGCCTTGGCCTCCTCGGCCTGGCTCTTACCCATACCGCCCTTGGCCTTCAGACCGTGGTTGATACATGGAGCGTAAGCGATGATGATGGATGGGCCGTGCCATGCCTCAGCCTCGCGGATAGCCTTGAGACACTGGTTGTGGTCAGCACCCATGGCAATCTGAGCAACATATACGTAGCCGTAGGTAGTAGCAATCATACCGAGATCCTTCTTGCGGATGCGCTTACCCTGGGCAGCGAACTGAGCGATAGCGCCGAGAGGAGTAGCCTTAGAAGCCTGACCACCGGTGTTAGAGTAAACCTCAGTATCGAGCACGAGGATGTTAACGTCCTCACCGCTGGCAATCACGTGGTCGAGACCGCCGTAACCGATGTCGTAAGATGCACCGTCACCACCGATGATCCACTGAGAGCGCTTCACGAGGTAGTGATCGAGGGTCTGGAGCTCCTTGCAGAACTCGCAACCGTTGGCAGCGCCGGCAGCGATGGCCTCACGCAACTTCGGAGCAATCTCCTTGGTCTTGTCGGCATCGTCCTTGTTGGCAATCCACTCCTCAGCGAGGGCAGTGAACTCAGCGGGTGCGTTAGCCTCGGCCTCCTTGAGCAACTTAGCCACGCGCTCCTTCATCTTCTTGTTACCGAGAGCCATACCGAGACCGAACTCGCAGAAGTCCTCGAACAGAGAGTTGTTGAATACTGGACCCTGACCCTTCTCGTTCTTGGTGTAAGGAGTAGAAGGAATAGATGCTGAATAGATAGAAGAACAACCGGTAGCGTTGGCAATCATCTGACGGTCACCGAAGAGCTGGGAGAGGAGCTTCACGTAAGGAGTCTCACCGCAACCAGAGCATGCACCGGAGAACTCGAACAGAGGCTGTGCGAACTGAGAGTTCTTCACGTTGCTCTTGATGTCGATGAGGTCCTGCTTGCTCTTCACGTCCTTCACCAGGTATTCCCAGTTCTTGGCTTCCTGCTTCATATCCTCTGCATCGGGATTGAAGGGAACCATAGTGAGGGCCTTGCCGAGTTTCGGGTTGCCCGGGCAGATGTCGGCACAGTTGCCGCAACCCAGACAGTCGAGCACAGAGGTCTCGATGCGGAAGTGCATACCGGCCATAGCCTTAGGAGCCTTCATCTCGATGGTATCCTCGGCGGCTGCGAAACCCTTGATCTCGTTCTCATCAAGAACGAACGGACGGATGGCAGCGTGAGGACAAACGTAAGCACACTGGTTACACTGGATACAGTTCTCCTTGTTCCAAACGGGAACGAAGGCTTCCACACCGCGCTTCTCGTAGGCAGCGGTACCTACCATCCATGAACCGTCGGTAGTGCCGTGCTTAGCGAAGTCGCTAACCTTGAGGAGGTCACCGGCCTGTGCGTTGATAGGACGAACGAGTTCCTTCACGAATGCGGGTGCATCGTCCTGCTTCTCCTCGTCGTCAGGCAGGTTTGCCCATTCGGGCTTCACGGTGAGCTGCTGGTATTCGCCACCGCGGTCGATAGCGGCGTAGTTCTTGTCAACCACGTCCTGACCCTTGGCACCGTAAGACTTCAGGGCAGCAGCCTTCATCTTCTCAACGGCGAGTTCCACGGGGATAACGCCTGTGATACGGAAGAATGCACTCTGCAGGATGGTGTTGGTGCGGTTGCCGAGACCAATCTCCTGAGCAATCTTGGTAGCGTTGATGGTATAGACGGTGATGTTGTTCTGAGCGAAATAGCGCTTCACCTTGTTAGGCATGAACTTCTCCAGCTCGTCAGCGTCGAAGATGGTGTTCAGCAGGAACTGACCGTTCTTCTGCAGACCACGGGTCACGTCGTACATGTGGAGATAAGCCTGTACGTGGCAAGCCACGAAGTTAGGTGTGGTCACCAGGTAGGTAGAGCGGATAGGTGTGTCACCGAAACGCAGGTGAGAGCAGGTGAAACCTCCAGACTTCTTAGAGTCGTAAGAGAAGTAAGCCTGGCAGTACTTGTCGGTGTTGTCACCAATAATCTTCACGGAGTTCTTGTTGGCACCTACGGTACCGTCGGCACCGAGACCGAAGAACTTAGCCTGGAACATACCCTTGCCGCCGAGAGCAATCTCGGGAACCTCGGGCAGAGAAGTGAACGTCACGTCATCAACGATACCGATGGTGAAGTGGTTCTTGGGCTCGGGCAGGGCGAGGTTGTTGAATACAGAGATGATCTGTGCGGGAGTGGTATCGTGAGAACCCAGACCGTAGCGGCCACCCACGATGAGAGGACGATCCTCTACGTCGTAGTAAGCGTCCTTCACGTCGAGATAGAGAGGCTCACCGTTAGCTCCGGGCTCCTTGGTGCGGTCGAGCACGGCAATACGCTTCACGCTCTTGGGAACGCTGGCGAGCAGGTGCTTCACGCTGAACGGACGATAGAGGTGAACAGAGATCATACCAACCTTCTGGCCCTGAGCGTTCAGGTAGTCGATAGCCTCGCGGGCTGCATCGGTGGCAGAACCCATGAGGATGATCATGCGGTCAGCATCCTCAGCTCCGTAGTAAGAGAAGAGGTGATACTCGCGGCCGGTGATCTTGGAGATCTCGCCGAGGTACTTCTCAACCACTTCGGGCACCTTGTCGTAGTAAGGATTACAAGCCTCGCGGTGTGTGAAGAAGGTCTCGGGGTTCTCGGCTGTACCACGTGTGACAGGACGCTCAGGAGTGAGTGCACGGTCACGGAAACGCTTGATGTCGTCCCAGTCAACCAATGGAAGGATATCCTCATTATCGAGACGCTCAATCTTGTGATACTCGTGAGAGGTACGGAAACCGTCGAAGAAGTTCACGAAGGGAACCTCAGTCTTCAGAGAGGCGAGGTGAGCCACGGCGGTCATATCCATAACTTCCTGTACAGAACCTTCGCAAAGCATGGCGAAACCGGTCTGGCGGCAAGCCATCACGTCCTGATGGTCACCGAAGATACAGAGAGAGTGGCTGGCCAGCGTACGAGCGGAAACATCGAATACGCAGGGGAGCAACTCACCGGCAATCTTGTACATGTTAGGAATCATCAGGAGCAGACCCTGAGAAGCCGTGAAGGTGGTGGTCAGGGCACCAGCCTGAAGCGAACCGTGAACGGCACCGGCAGCACCGCCCTCTGACTGCATTTCCTGAACGCTAACGGTCTGTCCGAAGAGGTTCTTGCGACCCTTGGCAGCCCACTCATCCACGTGCTCGGCCATTGGAGATGACGGAGTGATGGGATAGATGGCAGCAACTTCGCTGAACATATAGGAGATATGAGCAGCAGCTTCGTTACCATCACAGGTGATAAACTTTTTTTCTTTTGCCATTTTGTTAATAATGTTAATGTATATAATGTTAAAACTATATTTAATATAAGAATCCCAGCAACCATAGCGGTATCTGGTTGTCCTTGCCTATTTCAGAGTTGTAGCGGGCGTAGATGGTGTCGGCATTCAGGCGGATCTTGCTCTTGGCATCTGCATCGCATATGCGGAACCGCTTGTCATCGTCCACGATATAGTAGCTCTCCTTGTTGCCCTGGTTCACGCGGTGGTCTTTCCAGAGGGAATTCACGAAGAATGTCTCCATCACCTCCTGCTTCTTGATTTCAATGGGATAGATGGCGTACATCAGGTTGGAGTTGTGGAGCATCACCTTGGACGGTTTCTTGGGGAAATCCTGACCGCAGGGGTAGATCATGTTGAGCAGGCGGGCATCGGTGAGGTATTTGATGTAGTTCATCACCGTGGCACGACTGGTCTGAATGTCTTGTGCCAATTGGGATACGTTGGGAGCCTTGGGACCCTCTACGGCCAACTGATAGAAGAGCTTCTTGATCTTGGTGAGATACTTCAGCTCAATCTGCTTGATGAGCAGGATGTCAACCTCGGTCATCATGTTCATGGTCTTGAGCAGGTTCTCCGAATAGTTACGGTGCTCCAGGAAGAAAGGATAGAACCCATGATGGAGATAATCCTGGAAATACTTGGACGGAGAAACGTAAGGGAGAATCTGGCGCACGATGTGCTCGTGGTTGCGCAGAATTTCCTCAAGCGTGTAGGGCTTGAAGTGGTTACCTGTCTGAAGGTTGAGGAATTCGCGGAAAGAGAATCCCCTGAGGTTGTAGCTCTTGACGATACCGTTGAGCTCGGGGTTTTCTTCCTTCAGGCGCATTACGCTCGAACCCGTGAAAACAATCTTGAGGTCGGGATAGAGGTCGTGACATCTGCGGAGCTGGCTGCTCCAATCAGTCTCCTTGAAAATCTGGTCAACAAGCAGCACCTTGCCGCCTCGCTTATAGAATTCACCGGCGAAATCGGCAATGCCACGGCCCTGAAAATAGAAGTTGTTCATATTGACATACAGGCACTTACGGTCGTATATGTCAAAATTCTCCTTGGCGTACTGAAGGAGGAATGTAGTTTTTCCCACACCACGAGTGCCCTTGATGCCGATCATACGGTCGTTCCAATCGATTTCATCCATGAGGAGTCGACGTACAGGAGCGTTCGTATGTTCCACCAGATAGGCGTGTGTGCGAAAAAAGGCTTCCATCATTTTTTTGTTTGTTTTATAAAACGCTTGCAAAGATACTAATATTTTCTTAATTTGCAAAGTGTAGTTGGCAAAATCTCAATATTTTTTATTATTTTTGCAGACGATTATAGATATATGAAAGTTTTATGCTAAATTTGCAGTATGAAATTGCATGTTTTTAATCCCGAGCATGATATTGCGTTGGCTTTTAACCGGCGACATCAGACAATGCCACATGCTGCTCAGGAACTCCGGATGAATCTTGGATGGATTCCGGCTTTGTGGGCAGACGATGGGGATGTTGTGCTGGTTGACGACGTGGCATACGCGGTGAAGGCAGCCAAGCGTTCAGGATTGAAAACGGCCGAAGTTCTTTTCCTTGGAAAAGAAGAGGTCAAGGGATTGTTGTTCGATGAAGTGCTGCCATGGGGATGGGACCTGACCATCAAGACCGAATTGGAGGAGGCTGGTGTCAGCAGCCAGGTCATGCCCGACGAGGGCGCTCTGATAGATATCCGCCACTTGTCGAACCGCCGCAAGACCAGCAACGCCCTGCAGATGTTGCGGATGGGCCGGGAGGATCAGACGTGCGGCAAGAGTGCCTATATCACGACGCTCGAATCCGGGCGCAGAGTGTTGGCCGAATGGCAAAACGTGGTGATCAAGGCACCCTGGAGCAGCAGCGGTCGCGGCATCAGATACGTGAACGGCCCCATGAACGAAGCTACGAAGAACTGGGTCCATCGAGTGATGGAAAAACAAGGTGGCGTGATGGTAGAGCCGTATTATAATAAGGTAAAAGATTTCGGCATGGAGTTTTATGCTGAGAAAGACGGCCGCATCCGCTTTGAGGGACTGTCGCTTTTCATCACGCAAAACGGTGCCTACACGGGCAGTCTGCTGGCTTCCTACGAGGAGAAGCTCGAAATGCTTTCGCACTATGTGCCCGTATCACTTTTGGAATATGTCATCGAGCGCGTCGTCAAGTTTGCTCCCCGTCAGTTTGAATGCCACTATGTGGGGCCTTTCGGCGTGGACATGATGATTGTGGCTGGCGAGGATAACAAGGGTTTCCTGCTGCATCCTTGCGTGGAAATCAACATGCGGCGGACGATGGGGCATGTGGCATTGGCACTCACGCCACCGCCACTGGCTCCCAAGCGGCAGATGAGAATCGTCCACGACGTGAACTACAGGTTGAAAGTCAGCGACTTAGAAAATAATTTCATACAAACTATTTAATACCTTTTATGAAGCATTACTTAACTACTATTCTGCTATTGTTCCCGCTCATGATGCAGGCGCAATACAAATCGCAAGTGTGGAGCCCGGACAATGGCGACGGCACCTTTACGAATCCCGTCATCAATGCCGACTATAGTGACCCAGACGTCTGTGTCGGTGCTTCCGGTGAAGACTTCTATCTGACGGCTTCCTCGTTTAACTGCATTCCCGGTCTGCCGATTCTTCATTCGAAGGACTTGGTGAACTGGAAGATTGTGAACCATGCTGTCAAGGCATTGCCGCCGCTGGAGCGCTACAATGTTCCGCAGCATGGTAATGGCGTATGGGCACCCAGCATTCGCTATAATCAGTACAATCAGACCTATTATATCTACTGGGGAGATCCCGATCTGGGCGTTTTTGTAACTACCGCCAAAGACCCTGAAGGCGAGTGGACGGAACCTCAATGCGTCATTCCCGGTAAGGGCATGATAGACACCACGCCGCTTTGGGACGAGGATGGCAAGTGCTATCTGGTGAACGGTTGGGCCAACTCGCGTTGCCAGTTCAATTCGGTGCTGACTGTTCGCGAGATGAGTGCCGACGGCATGAAGCAGATAGGCAATCCCGTGATTGTGTTCGACGGAAACGGCACGGAAGACCGCACGGCCGAAGGACCGAAGTTCTACAAGCGTGACGGCTGGTATTGGATTATGTGTCCTGCCGGTGGTGTTCCCGTAGGCCATCAGTTGGCCATGCGCTCCAAGAGTCCGTTCGGCCCCTACGAGAGCAAAAGGGTGCTGGCCACAGGCAACACAGGCATCAACGGCCCGCATCAGGGCGGATGGGTGCATCTGAAGAGTGGCGAAGACTGGTTTCTGCATTTCCAGGACAAGGAGGCTTACGGCCGCGTAGTCTGGCTGGAGCCTGTAGAATGGAAAGACAACTGGCCCGTGATGGGCACCCACCCCCAATCCCTCCCGAAGGGATGGGAGAAATATTGCGGGCAGCCGGTGATGAAATACAAGAAACCCAATGTGGGCAAGACATACCCCGTAGAGAATCCCGTGGAGAGCGATGAGTTCAACTCCATTCAGCTGGGCAAGCAATGGCAGTGGCACGCCAACTATCAGCAAACCTTCGGAATGCCCACGCCTTACGGCTATATGCGCGTGTTCTGCCATAAGCAGAGCGAAGGCTACAAGAACATGTGGGAAGCCGGAAACCTGCTGCTCCAGAAGACACCTGCCGACAATTTCACGGCCACCACGAAGATTCGTCTTTCGGCCAAGGATGAAGGGCAGTATGGCGGCCTGACGGTCTTCGGAATGGATTATCAGGCATTGGTGTTGAAGAGAGTGGGGGATGAGTTCCAGCTTCAGCAGATCACCTGCAAGAATGCTGACAAGGGGAAACCCGAGGAAGTGAAGGTGCTGGCTACGCTGAAGGCCACGGCGAAGGATAAGGTTGACTATCAGCCGGCCATTCATTGCGATGCCTATCTGAGGCTGAAAGTTAGTTACCTGGGCGGAAAGAATGCCGACGGCACCAACAAGCACGAGGCATCGGTAGAGTTCGCCTGGTCAAAGGACGGCAAGAAATATCAGACCGTAGGCGATAAGTTCACGATGCGCCAAGGCAAATGGATTGGTGCCAAGATAGGCATCATGGCCGCCGAACCAGCCGGGAAGAAAGTCCGTGGATGGGTGGACGTGGACTGGTTCCGCGTGACGAAATAACGGTTTAGTATTCCACGAAGAAGGATAAGATGCACAGTATGACGACGACAACGGCCGCAATAAAAAGCGTGGTAAACGCAATTCGTGATATCAACTTGCGCCTCTTAGCCAACGATATCGTGTGATTCTTGAATTTAGTGGCATCATCCACATGGTGATGATGGTGATGATGACTGCTTGACTTATGATCTGAACTCATATATATATCGCGGGTTAGTAAAAACTTCGGCTGCAAAGTTATATATTCTATTTGGAATCTACAAACTTTACAGCCGAAATTTTATTGTTTCTACATAAAGGCAACGGTAAGACCGGCCATGACGATGCTTACCATCGACATCAGCTTGATGAGGATGTTGAGCGACGGGCCAGAGGTGTCCTTGAACGGATCGCCCACGGTGTCGCCCACGATGGTGGCCTTATGGGCAAACGAGCCCTTGCCGCCGAAGTTGCCTTCCTCCACGTTCTTCTTGGCGTTGTCCCAGGCACCACCGGCATTGGCCATGAAGACGGCCAGCGTGAAACCTGCGGCCAAGCCACCCACGAGCAGACCGAGCACGCCAGCCACGCCCAGGATGCATCCTACGAGGATAGGAATGATGATGGCCATGAGCGACGGGAAGATCATTTCGCGCTGAGCCGAACGGGTGGAAATCTCCACGCAGCGGCCATAGTCGGGAGTGGCCTTTCCTTCAAGGATGCCCTTGATTTCACGGAATTGGCGGCGCACCTCTTCCACCATGTCACCGGCGGCACGGCCTACGGCACCCATTGTGATTCCCGAGAACAGGAATGCGGCCATGGCTCCGATGAAAGCGCCCACGAGCACCTTCGGGTTCATCAGGTTTACCTGGAAGAAATTCATGAAGTCGGGGATGGTAGCCTGAGAGGCATCGATGGTCTCTCCGGCAAGGTTGGTCAGGGTTTCTCCGGCACGTGTCATGGCAATCTTGATTTCCTCGATATAAGAAGCCAGCAGCGCCAATGCCGTGAGTGCGGCAGAACCGATGGCGAAGCCCTTACCGGTGGCGGCTGTCGTGTTGCCGAGTGCATCGAGCGCATCTGTGCGATGGCGGATTTCCTCACCCAGTTCGCTCATTTCGGCATTACCGCCGGCATTGTCGGCAATCGGTCCGTAAGCGTCGGTAGCGAGCGTGATGCCCAGCGTGGAGAGCATACCCACGGCGGCGATACCAATGCCGTAAAGACCGTGAGAAAGGCTGTCGGAGGTCATCGAGAGGTCAAATCCATTGGCGCAGAGATAGCTCAGCATGATGGCTACGCTGATGGTGAGCACCGGGATGCAGGTTGATATCATGCCCGTTCCGATACCTTTGATGATAACGGTGGCAGAGCCCGTGAGTCCGGCCTTGCTGATTTCCTTTGTCGGCTTATAGCTGTGAGAGGTGTAGTATTCGGTGGCTTGTCCGATAATCACGCCTGCTGCCAGACCCGTGATGACCGAGAACGAAAGGCCGAGCCAGTTTTCGATGCCAAGGAGATAGAGGATGACGAACGAGGCGATGGCAATGAGGATGGCGCTCACGTTCGTGCCCAAGCCTAATGAATGCAGCAGGTCCTTCATCGTGGCACCTTCCTTCGTGCGGACGAGGAATATGCCGAAGAGCGAGAGGAATACGCCCACGGCAGCAATAATCATCGGGGCGATGACGGCCCTGAGCTGCATGTCGTCGTTCATGGCAAAAGCCGTGGCACCGAGGGCAGCCGTGGAAAGTATCGAACCGCAATAGCTCTCGTAGAGATCGGCACCCATTCCAGCCACGTCGCCCACGTTGTCGCCCACGTTGTCGGCAATCGTGGCGGGGTTGCGCGGGTCGTCTTCGGGGATGTCAGCCTCCACCTTGCCTACGATGTCGGCACCCACGTCGGCAGCCTTAGTGTAGATACCGCCGCCCACACGGGCAAACAGCGCCTGCGTGGAAGCACCCATTCCGAAGGTGAGCATCGTGGTGGTTATCGTGATGAGAGCCATGGAATCACCATGATAGAAATGATTCAGGATGAGGAACCAGATGGCGATATCGAGCAGACCGAGGCCTACCACCACCAAGCCCATCACGGCACCCGAGCGGAAGGCCACCTTGAGACCCTTGTCGAGCGAGTCGCGGGCTGCATTGGCCGTGCGGGCCGAAGCATAGGTAGCGGTCTTCATACCGAAGAAACCAGCCAGGCCGGAGAAGAAACCACCGGTGAGGAAGGCAAACGGCACCCATTCGTTCTGTGCATGGAGCACGTAGGCCATAAATGCAAAGATGATGGCCAGCACGATGAACACGATGAGTACCACCTTGTACTGCTGTTTCAGGTAGGCCATGGCGCCCTTGCGCACATACTCAGCAATTTCAATCATTCTCGGTGTTCCCTCGCTCTCCTTCATCATCTGCGTGAAGAAGAACCATGCCATTCCCAATGCGCACACCGAAGCGATGGGAACAATCCAAAAGACAGTAGGAATCATAGTGATAAAAATTTAAGTTTTATAATGAATAAATCGATAATGGCTTATCCTCAGAAGCGGAAATCGAACTGCACGTCAACGAAGTTGTAGTTGTGTTTGTCGGGATTGGCGATGGAGCGATCGTTCACGCGTGCATACTCGGCGTTGATCTGCATGCGCTTGTTGAAGTAGTAGTTCAGGCCTATTTCATACATAGTCTTTGAGTTGCCCCAGGTCTTGTCCTTGCGATAGAGGTTGTAGCGGGCCTTGGCATGGAGCTTTGACTTGATGATGGGAGCGATGCCGAACACGTAGAAACCGTCGGCCTTGTCGCCCTTCGAGAAGTCAATCTCGCGCACGTTGTTGCCCGAACTGGCTGCACCCCATCCCTGGCTGTGGATATACTCCGTGCGGAATGTCCATTCATCCTTGTCGTATTCGGCTGAGATGGCATAGCGGTTCTTCTTCATGCTGACCTTCTGCCCTGTGGTCGGGTCAAGCATGCCGCCGCGGCTACCCGTCCATCCGAAGGCTCCGATGCGCACTCCCTTGATGGGCATCACCCATAGGCCGCCGATGATATCCTTGCGGTTGTCTTGATCCTTCGAGTTGATGCCTTCGCCGTTGTACACACCCACCTGATAGTGGAGCAGGGGCCGTCCGCTACTGTTGGGGAGCACGTCACCCGACAACTGGATACCGATATCGCGTCCGCCTGAGGATTTCTCACCGGTGCGGTCGCCGAAACCTGCAAGATTGTTGATGGCCATGGCATAGGCGTACCAGCCTTGCGTGATGGGGTTCGTGGGGTTCTCGAAGGTGAAGGCGCGCTTGAACTGACCTACCCTGACCTTGAACTCCTTGTGGCGGACCCATTCGGCATAAAGGTCAACCAGCTGCACGGTGGGCTGTCCGGGGCCCGTTGCGTTGGTGCCCTGAATTTGGGCACGCCAGTCAAAGTCGGCAATCTTGCCATCGAGGATCATACGGAGCAGACGCAGGTTGAACGAGTTGCTGTGAGCATCCTCCTTGTCTTCACCTTGATACTGAAGCATGCCATAGCCGCTGAACTTAATGTTTTTGACCCATTGCGGCAGTTCGACGGTCTTCTTTTCTTTCTCCTGGGCATTGACATTCAATGCGAGGCTCATCGTGAGGATGGCCAGGATGAATAATCTTTTCATAATTCTTAGTTCGTTTTGGTTTGAAATAAAATATTGTTGGAGGGTTAGCGCCGGGTTAGTAGCACTACGTTCTCCACGTGCGGCGTATGAGGAAACATATCAACGGGCTGGATGGCCTCCACGCGATACTTGCCGTCCATCAGCTGCAGGTCGCGGGCCTGTGTGGCAGGATTGCAGCTCACATAGACGATGCGCTGCGGTTCAGCCTTGAGAATCACGTCCACCACATCGGGGTGCATGCCTGCGCGGGGTGGGTCGGTGATGATCACGTCGGGGCGGCCATGTTCCGCTACGAACTCTTCGTTCAGGATATCCTTCATGTCGCCGGCATAGAAGAGCGTGTTGCCGATGTGGTTGACTTCGGAGTTCACCTTGGCGTCCTCGATGGCTTCAGGCACGTATTCAATGCCGATGACCTTGCGGGCCCTGCGGGCCACGAAATTGGCGATGGTTCCGGTTCCGGTATAGAGATCATAGACGAGGGGGAGCGTCTCTATAGAATCTCTAGATTTACTAGTGTCACTAGAGCCACTAGAATCACTAGAGCCCCTAGAACTCTCGCAGATATCCTCGAAAGCGAAGCTCCGTGCCACCTTATAGAGCTCATAGGCCTGATCGGTGTTGGTCTGGTAAAAACTCTTGGGCCCCACCTTGAACCTGAGTCCTTCCATCTTCAGGAAAATGTGATCGTTGCCCTTGAACACGTGGACGGGCAGGTCTCCGAAAGTGTCGTTACACTTCTGGTTATTCACCCATAGTAAAGCGCTGATTTGCGGGAACTTATCTCCTAAGTGCTGGAGCAGTCCTGCGGCCTTTTCGGGAAGTTCCGGATTCTCCGGATTTTCCAAATTCTCTGTCTTCTCCGCAAACTTAAACTGCACGATGACCATCCATTCGCCCGTATTGGAGCAGCGGATAATGACGTCGCGCAGCATGCCTGTCTGCTGGCGCAGGTCGAAGAATGGAATGTCGTGCTCCATGGCGTAGTCGCGGGCAGAATTGCGTATCTGGTTGTGCAGGTCGTCCATCAGCCAGCACTTCTCGATAGGCAGGATCTTGTCGAAGGCACCCGTGATGTGGAATCCTACGGCGGGAATGTCCTTCAGACTTTCGCCTTCTTCCTTAGGCAGACGCTGAATCTCTTCGCGGGTGAGATAGCGCTTGTTGGCACAGCCGAAATCCAGCTTGTTGCGGTATTCCTGTGTCTTTTTGGAGCCGAGGATGGGCTTGCACTCTGGGAGTTCCACCTTGCCGATGCGCGTCAGCTGATCCATCACCTGCGCCTGCTTCATGCGGAGCTGTTCGGGGTAGGGGAGTTGCTGCCATTTGCAGCCGCCGCACGTGCCGAAGTGCTGGCACATAGGCTCTTGGCGTACCTCGCTGAACTGGATAAACCTGTCCACTTCGGCATCCCAGTAGTTGTGCTTCTTGCGGATGACGCGCAGATCAACCACGTCGCCCGGGACGCAGAACGGTACGAAGATGACCACGCGTGATTCGGGTTGCCCGTCGTGGGCGGGTACGGTATGTCTCACTAATGATTTGCCGTCGGCGGCAAAGTCGGTGATGGTGATGTTTTTCAGTATGGGGAGCGGTTTCTTGTTTCTTGCCATGTTTACCTTAAATTTCTGCAAAGATACAAAAAATTTTAATAACTTCCAAATCTTTTGGGTGCTTATCTGCTAAACAGGGAGTCTTTTTCTCAATGCATTTGTGTGGCGGACCGCTTCCGTCTTTTCGTAAGTGATATCTTTGCTTGTCGTAAGTGATATTTTTGCATGTTTGAGGTCAGACGATTACATCCATTACATTCATTACATTGTTTTTTAAGGGTGCATAATTGACGAGGTTGCAGATTGAAAGATTATAAGGCATAATTAATATAAAAGATAATTATTTTAATTTAATTATAATATATAAATATATTTATATATTATAATTAACTATAGGTACGAAGAGTTGTTGGGGCTGAAAATTTCATGTAATGAATGTAATGGGAGCCCGTTCATGCTGTCATTCGAAGCGTTGTTTGCGCCCACAACTCAACGGATTCAGGGAATGCAAACTCGGCTTTGCAAAAATACGTGAAAAGGTTTGGCGGTTACGGATTTTTTTGTTACCTTTGCCAAACGGATTCAAGTGTGGGACTTACCGGTTGAACAGATTACATATTTCTAATTTATATAAGTGAAAACATTTTAAACAGTATGACAAAGAAAAGAGTCTATCTCTTCGGCAACGGAAAGGCCGAAGGTAACGCAAAAATGCGTGAGGAACTTGGTGGTAAGGGTGCTAACCTTGCCGAGATGAATCTGATTGGCGTACCCGTGCCTCCAGGATTCACCATCACCACCGACTGCTGCAACGAGTATTACGAGGTTGGCCAGCAGAAGATTATGGAAGTGCTCAACGACGACGTGACCAACGCCGTGAAACATATCGAGGAGCTCATGAACTCTAAGTTCGGCGACAAGGAGAACCCGCTGCTCGTGAGCGTACGCTCGGGTGCACGTGCTTCCATGCCTGGTATGATGGACACCATCCTGAACCTTGGTCTGAACGACGAGGTGGCTGAGGGAATGGTGAAGAAAACCAACAATCCTCACTTCGTTTACGACTCATATCGCCGCTTCGTGCAGATGTATGGCGACGTGGTGCTCGAGATGAAGCCCGTCAACAAAGAAGACATCGATCCGTTCGAGGAGATCATCGAGGGCGTGAAGAAGGAGCAGGGCGTGGAGCTCGACAAGGACCTCTCCGTGGAGTCACTCAAGAAACTGGTTCAGCTCTTCAAGGCTGCTATCAAGGAGCGCACGGGCAAGGACTTCCCCGACGATCCCATCGAGCAGCTCTGGGGAGCCATCTGCGCCGTGTTCCGCTCTTGGATGAACGACCGCGCCATCCTCTATCGTAAGATGGAAGGCATCCCCGATGAGTGGGGTACGGCTGTGAGCGTGATGGCCATGGTATTCGGTAACATGGGCGACACTTCGGCTACGGGCGTATGCTTCAGCCGTGATGCCGGTAACGGTGAGAACCTTTTCAACGGTGAGTATCTCGTCAACGCTCAGGGTGAAGACGTGGTGGCTGGTATCCGCACACCTCAGCAGATCACCAAGATTGGCTCTCAGCGCTGGGCCGAGCGTGCTGGAATCTCCGAGGAGGAGCGCGCCGCCAAGTATCCCTCTATGGAAGAGGCCATGCCTGAGATCTATGCTCAGCTGAACGGTATCCAGGAGAAGCTGGAGAACCACTACCACGATATGCAGGACATGGAGTTCACCGTACAGGAAGGCAAGCTCTGGTTCCTCCAGACTCGTAACGGTAAGCGCACAGGTACCGCCATGGTGAAGATTGCCATCGACCTGCTCCACGAAGGACTCATCGACGAGAAGACCGCCATCATGCGCTGCGAGCCCCAGAAGCTCGACGAGCTGCTCCACCCGGTATTCGATAAGAAGGCCCTGATGAACGCCAAGGTTATCACGCAGGGTCTGCCCGCATCTCCCGGTGCTGCCTGCGGACAGATCGTGTTCCATGCCGATGATGCCAAGGAGTGGCACGAGGATGGTCACAAAGTGGTGATGGTACGTATCGAGACCTCTCCCGAAGACCTCGCCGGTATGGCTGCTGCCGAAGGTATCCTGACCGCTCGTGGCGGTATGACCTCTCACGCTGCCGTGGTGGCTCGTGGTATGGGTAAGTGCTGCGTCTCTGGTGCAGGTGCCATCAATGTGGATTATAAGGCTAAGACCGTTGAAATCGACGGCGTTGTATATAAAGAAGGTGACTACATCTCACTCAACGGTACCACCGGACAGGTATATGCTGGTGAGGTTCCCACCAAGGCTGCCGAGCTCTCTGGCGACTTCAAGGAGCTGATGGACCTCTGCGACAAGTACACCAAGCTTCAGGTGCGCACCAATGCTGATACTCCCCACGATGCTCAGGTGGCCCGCAACTTCGGTGCCAAGGGCATCGGTCTGACCCGTACCGAGCACATGTTCTTCGAGGACAAGAAGATCATCGCAATGCGCGAGATGATTCTCTCGAAGGATGCTGCCGGACGCGAGAAGGCACTGGCCAAGCTGCTGCCTTATCAGAAGGCCGACTTCAAGGGCATTCTTGAAGCTATGGACGGTCTGCCCGTCAACATCCGTCTCCTGGATCCCCCATTGCATGAGTTCGTACCCCACGATCTGGCTGGTCAGGAGACCATGGCCAAGGAGATGGGCGTCAGCGTAGAGGATATCAAGCGCCGTGTTGACTCGCTCGCCGAGAACAACCCGATGCTCGGCCACCGCGGTTGCCGTCTGGGTATCACCTTCCCCGAAATCACAGCTATGCAGACACGTGCCATCCTCGGTGCAGCCTGCGAACTGAAGAAGGAAGGAAAGAACCCGATGCCCGAGATCATGGTTCCCCTCATCGGTACGCTCTACGAGCTGAAGCAGCAGAAGGAAGTCATCCAGGATGCTGCCAAGGAAGTATTCGCAGAATACGGCATCGAGGTAGAGTTCGAGATTGGTACGATGATCGAGATTCCACGTGCTGCCCTCACAGCCGACCGCATTGCTACCGAGGCTCAGTACTTCTCGTTCGGTACCAACGACCTCACGCAGATGACCTTCGGTTACAGCCGCGACGACATTGCCAGCTTCCTGCCCGTATATCTCGACAAGAAGATCCTCAAGGTTGACCCGTTCCAGGTGCTCGACCAGAAGGGTGTTGGTAAGCTCATCAAGTATGCCGTGAAGGAAGGCCGCGCCGTGCGTCCCGATCTCCGTTGCGGTATCTGCGGTGAGCATGGTGGCGAGCCCAGCTCTGTGAAGTTCTGCGCCAAGATTGGCATGAACTACGCCAGCTGCTCTCCCTTCCGCGTGCCCATTGCCCGCCTCGCCGCCGCGCAGGCAGCTGTTGAGGAGTAATTGACTCTAACATATTAAATAAAGAGACCTGTCCTTTTGGGCAGGTCTCTTTTGTACCCCTCCCAATGGCTTCTGACGATTTTTATATTAAAACGTCGTATATTGTGCGTTATTTCGCGTTTTTTGTTTGGCGATTCAGTATTATTTTGGTATTTTTGCCGCAGGATTTGCGATTATGACTAAGATTTCATTGCAAATAGGAGATGTGTATGCTCTTCAAGAAAGAGAGACAGGAAAGTGGTTTGCTTTCCAGATAGTGCAAATAGGTGAGGAGAATGCAGTTTACATAGACTTGGATTATTGGAGTGAGAAGATTCCTGAGGAAAGTCATCTCAAAAAGATGTCTTATCTTCGTTTAAATCACCATTTGTGGAATAACAAAACCAACCAATGCTGGGCACCCATCAAGTTTTTCCCATCTCATGCAAAGAGGGTAGGTAACATGGTTATAAGACCAATTGAAGAATGCAAAAGTTATGGTAACTGGCCTAACGGAAGCCAACAGAAATGGACAGAGAAATGGGAAAAACTTCCTAAAGATCAGGTTAAAGCCTTCAAAAAAGCACACACAAAATGGAATGAAACCACTATCGTTGCTGGCAAAGAAGTAAAGAAGAATCTTTATGGACTGTCTGATGATATACTTGGTGTTGTTTCTTATTTTTCAGAATTTGACATGCTCCCTGGATTGGGAAGAGTCAATACCACTAAAGATTATCCTCAACTGATACCTTTTTTGGAACGTCGATACCTCATCCGGGAGTTAGTATGGGATCATTGCCATCGGCGAGAGCTAGACCTTAGCCGTACACATCTCGAGGAGGTGGAAATCAGTGGCGAGGACGTCGAGAGCATTCTATTGCCTTCAAGCGTCAGTAACCTGACGCTAAGAGGAAAATTGTCACCTAACCTTCGTGTCCATTCTCCTAACGATGGTTATTATATGATTATTCGGGTGGAGTTGCATGATGATTTCCTTCCAGATGTAGGTTTGAATAGGTTGACCAACTTACGACTCACTGGTATTCAGGATTTTAATTTGAAAGGTATTTCTTTGCGATATCCTGGCCTTATGTGGTTAGGCTTGGCAGGAAAACCAGGCTATATCCACGACGTGGCAGAGATTTCGAATCTTTGCGAATTGGAAACCCTGACGATGGATGATTTGTTTGGTTTTTCTGCTGATGATTTTCCCCGTCCAGAAAATCTTCCAGAACTGAGGAACCTATGGCTTGAGAGTGTTTCGGCTGAAGCGGGAAAGACAATAAAGAAGTCGTATAAGGGAATGATTCAAGACTTGCAGGTCTTAAAACTACGTTCTGATGAATGGCTTCATGAGAATCTTAACAATCCATTGCGCCATTGGGATGGAAGTGAGTTCGTGCCCAAGTCAAAATATACCAGATCAGTCGCACTATGGAAAGAAACGCGTCGCCGGATGATAGAAGAGGCGAGCCATGCGGAGTTGGATTTCTCTGCTGTCAAGCGCATAACCATTGACTATGTAGATGGGTTTAACAAACTCGATCGGCGGACATCTTTCATTGAGACAGAAGAGCGCGAAGACATTTTTAATGCTTTTGAGCAGATACTTAATGAAACAGGTCTTTCTGAATTCAAAGAAGAACTAATACAGCTTATTGACGATAATAGGAGATGGTAAAATCTGCTTTTGCGCAGTATTCACTCATGCATGATAATTCCTCAGTATATATTTACCACATATTTAGTTGCGAGCAATAGAGAATAGCATAATAAACAGATAAATCGGAATTTAACATTCCAATTACCTGGAAATGAAATCGGTAATTTTCAATCGTTTTTATTCAAAGAACGTTTTATGTAAAATGTGAAAATTGTGGCGTAATTTGTGAAACAAATATGTCCCAAAAACGTTGTAACTTTGCAGCCGAAAACTATTAATATACATATCAAATGAAAATCAAGAGTATCATCACAGCCGCTGTAGCACTATTGGTATCGACAGGATGCAACGGTGGCGCAAAACAGGAGATAGTAATGAACAAGGAATCTAAGGCAATTGTAGTGTTCTTCTCACATGCAGGAGACAACTACGCAGTAGGAAACATCGAGGTTGGCAACACGAAGATTGTTGCAGACTATATCACGGAGTTGACGGAGGCAGGGCAGTTTGAAATCGTCACCCACAAGTATGACGGCATGGCCTATACGCCACTCATTAATCTGGCGAAGGAGGAAACCAAGAACGGAGAACTGCCTGCTTACGAGGGTGACATTGACCTGAGCAAGTACGACACTGTGTTCATCGGCGGCCCTGTCTGGTGGGGCACCTATCCGCAGGTGATGTTTACTTTCTTCAAGAAGCATGCCAATGATCTGAAGGACAAAACCGTCATTCCATTCACCACTCACGAAGGTTCAGGACTGGCCAACTGTGTGGAGGATGTGAAGAAAGCTTTCCCTGGTGCCAACGTTCAGAATGGTTTCAGTATTTATGGCCATGAGGTGCGTACGGAGAAAGCAAAGGTTGAGAAATGGCTCAAAGGACTTGGATATTAAGAATAGAATAAGGTATTAGGATTGGCAGGATTAGGCTTTCCGCTGGGAGTGTGTAAAAAGAGCAACACACCCGGCGGAAAGTCCTGTTTTCATAAACTATCCTAAAATCAGATGCAACAATCGACCGAAATTGTCAGAATTATGTAATTTTGTAGCAAGTATTAATAATTCAGATAGAGAAATCGAGTTTTAACATTCCAATTGCCTAGAAGTGAAATAGGCAGTTTCCAATTTAACTGACTGAGCTATGCCAAAGGAACGCAACAAAGCAAACTTGTACCGAGAGAAGGCTTACGAGGGTGACACCAAGGCGATGAACAATCTTGGGGTATGCTATGAGCGTGGCATTGGTGTAAAGGTTAACCTGGAGATGGCATTTGGGTGGTATATGAAAGCTGCAGGACAGGGCGATGTCTATGGATGTTTCAACGTTGGTGAGTGCTACTATCATGGCAAAGGTGTGGAGCAGAACATGGAACTGGCTTTTGAGTGGTATATGAAAGCTGCCGATAAGGGCGATATGCAGTCGCAGGTCAATGTGGCCAATGCCTATTATTTGGGTAACGGCACAGAGCAGGATCACCACAAAGCTTTCCTCTGGTATCGTGAGGCTGCTTTCCAAGGGCATATCCTCAGCCAGAAAAATGTAGGAGCCGCCTATTGGAATGGCGATGGCGTGGAAAAGAACTTAGAGGAATGTGTTTTCTGGTATGAGCTTGCCGCTAATGGTGGCGATGCACAGGCTCAGTTTGCCACAGGGTGGTTCCTGATGACCGGTACGGGCGTTTCCAAGGATGAGCGCAAAGGGCTGAAGTGGATTCACAAGGCTACGTTTCAGGGATTTCAGCCTGCTATCGACTATTGTAAGGAGCATGGGTATAAATGGTATTAAAAACAGCAATCTGTATTCATGAAACGGATTTCGGTATATCAAAATATAATTGTATTATGCAACGGATATGAAACAGACTATAGAAATCAGTGGGTGCGAGTGCCTGCTGTATAGCGAAGGTAATGAGCCGAAAATGTTGCTCATCCAGACGTTAGGCGCACAGGAGCGTGACAGCATCGATAGTGAGGTGGCGATGATTAGCGAGGCTACGGGTGCATCGTTCGTGATGGCAGCCTTTGCCATCATCGACTGGGAAGTGGAACTCACGCCGTGGCACGATCCTGCCGTGTCGAAGCGTCAGGCCGTAGGCGAACATGCTTTCGATACGTTGAATTATATCACCAAAAGCCTTATTCCATATTTACAGGAGCAGTTCGGCCAACTGCCGGTCGTCCTGGGCGGCTATTCGTTAGGCGGGCTTTTCTCGCGCTGGGCTGCATCGAAAGCCGAGTGCTTCGAGGCTGTAGCAGCCGTGTCACCATCGTTGTGGATAGATGCCTGGTGCGGTTTCTCGGAAGTCCATGCTGTCTATGCGCGTTACGTCTATCTCAGCCTTGGCGACCGCGAGGAGCACAGCCGCAACAAGGCCATTGCCCAGGTGGGCAACAATGTACGATGGGAGCATGAGCACCTGAAGCAAGTCCTCGGTCCCGATAATACAACGCTGGAATGGAACACGGGCAATCATTTCGTGGATGGTGCCCTCCGCATCGCCAAGGGCTTCGCGTGGTGCATTGACAAAATGATGAATAGTAAATCGTAAATTATCATGGTGAAGATACATGAAATGTACAGCTAACAAGTAAGCCCGGCATGGTGACCGGGCTTACTTGTTTGGTATGTTGCTTCTTTTAGAAGAAGATGCTCGAAATGATGTAAGCTACAATGGTGCTGATAACCACGCTGATGAGTCCCGGGATCATGAACGAATGGTTGAGCACATATTTGCCGATCTTTGTGGTACCTGTGCGGTCAATGTTCACCGTCGCGATATCAGAAGGATAGTTCGGGATGAAGAAATACCCATAGACGCAAGGCAGGGCACCAAGCAGAATCCATCCAGGAATGCCAAGTTTGTAGGCCACGGGCAGGAGGGCTACAACGACGGCTGCCTGCGAGTTGATGAGCACCGAGAAAATGAAGAATACAAGGGCGATGGCCCATGGATAGTTGTCTACCATTTCGCCGAGCAGCGTTTCCACTTCTGCCATGTGTGCACCGAAGAAGGTGTTGGCCAGCCAGGCAATGCCGTAGATGGCTACAACGGCCACCATTCCCGATTGCCATACGTTGCCGGCAACAGCTGCCTTAGGCTTGGCTCCGCAGATCATGATCATCAGGGCTGCAGCTGAGATGAGGATGATTTGAATGACGAGATACATGTGGATGGTTACGGGTACCTTCTCAGTTACGCCTGCCATCACGATGCCGGCTGAAGCCAGATCGGAGGGGCTTACGGTCTTACCCGTGGGCAATGCAACGGCCATGGCTCCGTCAATGGCCTTTACTGTATCGAAAGTGGGGAGGATACTTTGTGCAAAGGCAAGGATGACAATCAGCGCGATGGCAGCCAGGAAGATATAGACAGCCCACTTTGATTTCTTGTCAATCTGCTTGTCGAGTGTGGTTGCTGTGTTTCCATATACAAATTCATACTGGGCTGGATCCTTGATTCTCTCTTGGAACTCAGGGTCTTTGTCGAGATCGAGACCGCGACTGTAGGACCATGAGGCAGCGGCTATCACACCGCAAAGACAGGCAGGAATCGTGACAGCAACAATCTGCGGAATGCTGATAGGGAAACCGTTCAGTCCGGAGATGGTAGAGAAGGCCACCACGGCAGCCGAAATGGGCGAGCAGACAATGGCCAGCATGGATGCTACGGAAGCTACTGCCAACGGTCGTTCGGGACGGATACCCTTCTTGATGGCCACATCAGTAACGATTGGCATCAACGTGTACATCACGTGACCCGTGCCGCATACGACGGTTAGGAAGAATGTGCTCAGAGGTGCCAGGAAAGTGATATGCTGAGGGTGTCTACGAAGGATACGTTCTACGATTTGGATCATCCAGTCCATACCACCAGATGCCTGAAGCACACCAGCACAGGTGACGGCGGCCACGATAATATAGATAACGTCGGTAGGGGGCGTTCCGGGTTTCAGACCGTGGTCAAAAACGAGGATGGCAAGTCCGAGACCGGCAATGGCTCCCAGCGCAAGGCTTCCATACTTGGAACCCAGGTAAAGGGCCAGGAGAACTACTAATAATTCTATAATAATTATCAACATAGTCAGTAGGGATTTAATAGATGATCATTGACAAGGCATAAGCCACAAGGGTGCTAACCGTGACGTGGATAAGTCCGGGCATCATGAACGAGTGGTTGAGCAGGTATTTACCGATGACGGTGGTTCCAGAGCGGTCAAAGTTCACGGTGGCGATATCCGACGGATAGTTAGGGATGAAGAAGTAGCCATAAACACTGGGCAGTACGCCGAGCAGTACTGGTCCCGGAATTCCTAACGAATAAGCCAGTGGCAACATGGAGACAACCACAGCGCCCTGTGAGTTGATAAGAACAGATACGAGGAAGAACACAAATGCGATTGACCAGTTGTACTTGGCCACAATGTCGCCCAGCATGGCCTGCATCTCATCCGTATAGTTGGAGAAATAGGTGTCGGCCAGCCACGCGATGCCGAAGATGGCCACGACAGCTACCATACCCGACTGCCAAACGGCTCCGCGCACGGCTTTCGAAGGCGAAGCTTTGCAGAAGAGAATCATAATGGCGGCTGCGCTGATCATCACAATCTGGATGATGACGTTCATCTTGAGTTTTACGGTGGAGAGTTCTGTGATTCCCGGAACTACAGCCTTGGCCTTTGCAAGCGTGGCGGCAGATACGACGGTTCCGTCGGAGAATGTGAAATCGGGTGCATCTTTCACAGCCTTCACAGTGCTATATTCAGGCAGCACGTCCTGGAAGATAGCGAAAAGCACGATGATAATAAGGGCACCGAGAAACACGAAGACGGCATTCTTGGCACTTTGGGGGATTTCCTTGTCGAGCGTAGTGGCCGAACCGCCATAAATATATTCGCGCTGAGCAGGATCTTGGATTCTTTTCTGGAACTCAGGATCTTTATCAAGATCAAGTCCGCGATGATAGGAAGCGGTGGCTGCAGCCATCAATCCGCATAGGCAAGCCGGGATGCTTACCATGAGCACCTGTGGAATGCTGATGTCAAAGCCGTTGGTATTCGATATAGTCACAAAGGCCACCACGGCAGCGGCAATCGGAGAACAGGTGATACCTACCTGGGATGCAATGGAAGCAACGCCACATGGGCGTTCTGGGCGGATGCCTTTCTTGATGGCGATATCGCAGATGATAGGCATCAGCGTGTAAACTACATGACCCGTTCCAACCAGCACTGTCAGGAAAAAAGTGCATAGGGGTGCCAGGAATGTGATACGGTCAGGATGTTTGCGAAGCATCTTTTCTGCAATCTGAATCAGCCAATCCATACCTCCCGATGCCTGCATGATGCCAGCACAGGTGACGGCAGCAATGATGATATAGATTACATCCGTTGGTGGGGAACCCGGTTTCATACCGAAACCAAACACAAGCAGGGCTAATCCGATTCCGGAAATGGCTCCCAAAGCTAAGCTTCCGTATCGGGATCCTACATAGAGCGCCAGTAATACTACAAGCAACTCAACAATCATTAGAATCATAGAAAATAGTATAAGTTAGAGTTTGTAATATATTCTTTTAGATATTTCCCTGCAAATATAGTAAAAAATTAGTTTATGAGGTTCTTTCGGGGAAGTTTTTTTTGATTTAGGTCAAAAATAAGGGGGAATGCCAACGATTTTCCCCCTGCTGCTTTTCCGATAATGGGATTATGATTACTTTTGCATTACCAAACGAAAGACATCTATCTCGGGTATTTAGTATAAGGTTTTAAAGATCGTTTCAGGTATAACATTTAGAAAAGAAGAATTGAAAAAGAGAGAGAATTTATAGAGAAAGAGATAGATAAAAGGAGATATTTTAGCCGTTTAATTGGTTAGGTAATACATTTTTGGCAGTGGTTGTAGTGATACAATTACTGCTTTTTTTGTTTTTTAAGACAGCCAATTGCTTGAATTACGTGAATTTTTTGTAATTTTGCGCCCTATAAAATAAATAAGGTAGAAAACGTATTAAAAAATAAAGAAAATGGCTAAGAAATTTGCCGAACATGACGGTCTTAACCTGCATGCAACCAACCAGCAGGTATTAGAGCAGTGGAATGCGGAGGATGTTTTCCATAAGAGCATCTCCGAGCGTGAGGGATGTCCTCAGTTTGTCTTTTTTGAGGGACCTCCCTCGGCAAACGGGCACCCTGGCATTCACCATGTGCTGGCCCGTACCATCAAAGACACTTTCAATCGCTACAAGACGATGAAGGGCTTTCAGGTTCATCGCAAGGCGGGATGGGATACCCATGGGCTGCCTGTCGAACTTGGAGTGGAAAAAGAATTAGGCATCACCAAGGCTGATATTGACAATAAGGAGTCGGAGAAGTATATCTCGGTGGAAGACTATAACCACAAGTGCCGTGAGAATGTCATGATGTACACACAGGAATGGCGTGACCTGACGGAGAAAATGGGCTATTTCGTGGATCTTGACCATCCTTATATCACCTATGATAATAAATATATAGAAACGCTCTGGTGGCTGCTGAAGCAGTTCTATCAGAAAGGTCTGCTCTATAAGGGCTACACCATTCAGCCGTATTCTCCGGCTGCTGGAACAGGCCTTTCGAGCCATGAGCTGAATCAGCCGGGCTGCTATCGTGACGTGAAGGATACTACTTGCACAGCTCAGTTCAAGATTGTGGATCCTCGTCCCGAGATGAAAGAGTGGGGCACACCCGTGTTCTTGGCATGGACAACTACGCCTTGGACACTCCCTTCAAATACGGCCCTCTGTGTAGGACCGAAGATTGACTATGTTTGCCTGCAGACATTCAATCCCTATAACGGTGAGAAGATTTCGGCCGTGATGGCTGCTGCCTTGGTTGACAGCTATTTGAAGCCGGAGGGTGAATTCGCCGAGATGGAATACAAGCCAGGCGACAAAGTAGTGCCTTACCGTGTAGTAGGCCAATATAAAGGCTCCGACCTCGTAGGTATGCACTATGAGCAGTTGATGTCTTGGGTTAAGCCTTGTGAGAAAGTGGATGACAATGCTGCTCCTTTCGTGAAGAAGGCCGCATCGGAGCATCCAGAGAGAATCTTCTCCGTTGGCAACGATAAGTTCGTGGAGATGGAGGAAGTGGCTTTCCGTGTAATTCCAGGCGACTATGTGACCACGGACGATGGTACGGGTATCGTTCATATTGCTCCTACATTCGGTGCCGATGATGCCAAGGTCGCCAAGGATGCTGGCATTCCCTCATTATTCCTTATTAATAAAGGTGGTGAGACACGCCCGATGGTTGACCTTCAGGGTAAATACTATGTGATGGACGAGTTGGCAGACGAGTTCGTGAAAGTCTGTGTAAACGTGGAAGCCTACGGTAAGCATGCCGGTGACTACGTGAAGAATGCCTATGCTCCAGAGTTCAACAAGAACGGCAAGTATGATGAGCAGGCAGCCATGAAGGCTGAAGACCTGAATATCGTGCTCTGCATGGAAATGAAGCAGGAAGGCTCGGTCTATAAGATAGAGAAACATGTTCACAACTATCCTCATTGCTGGCGTACGGATAAGCCCGTGCTCTATTATCCGCTTGATTCTTGGTTTATCCGTTCCACGGCTTGCAAGGATCGAATGGTGGAACTCAATAAAACCATCAATTGGAAACCGGAGTCCACGGGTACAGGCCGTTTCGGCAACTGGTTGGAGAATCTGAATGACTGGAATCTTTCGCGTTCCCGCTTCTGGGGTACTCCGTTGCCTATCTGGCGTAATAAGGATACTCGTGAGGAGATATGCATCGGCTCGCTTGAAGAGCTTTATACTGAAATTGAGAAGGCCGTTGAGGCTGGCGTGATGGAATCGAATCCTTTGAAGGAAAAGGGTTTCGTGCCAGGTGATATGACTCAAGAGAACTATGACAGGATTGACCTCCATCGTCCGTATGTGGATGACATCGTGTTGGTGGGTGAAAGCGGCCAGCCTTTAACTCGTGAGACGGATCTCATTGACGTTTGGTTCGATAGCGGTTCCATGCCTTATGCTCAGATACATTATCCCTTTGAGAATAAGGATGCCATTGACAAGGGGCTTGCATTCCCCTGCGACTTCATTAATGAAGGAGTTGACCAGACGCGTGGCTGGTTCTTCACGCTTCATGCCATTGCCACGATGATTTTCGACTCCGTGGCCTTCAAGAATGTGATTTCAAGCGGTCTTGTGCTTGATGCAAAGGGTATCAAGATGTCGAAGCATATTGGTAATGTGGTGAATCCATTCTCGGAGATTGAGAAGAACGGTGCAGATGCCGTCCGCTTCTATATGCTCACCAACACACAGCCTTGGGATAACCTGAAGTATGATCCGAAGGGTGTGGAGGAAATCCGCCGCAAGTTCTTCGGTACCTTATATAATACGTATAGCTTCTTTGCCCTCTATGCTAACGTAGATGGCTTCGATCCCGAAATGCCTCAAGTGGCTTTCGCTGAGCGTCCGGAGATTGACAGATGGATCCTCTCTTCGCTCAACACACTCATTAAGAATGTGGATGAGGCCTTGGCCGATTTCGAACCTACGAAGGCAGGCCGATTTATTGACACCTTTGTAAGCGACGACCTTTCCAACTGGTATGTCCGTCTGAACCGCAAGCGTTTCTGGGGTAAGGAGATGTCTGCCGATAAGCTATCAGCCTATCAGACACTTTACACTTGCCTGCTGACGGTTTCCAAGTTGCTGGCTCCCTTCTCGCCGTTCTATGCTGATGAACTTTATCGCGATTTGACGGGTAGCGATACCTCTGTCCATTTGGTTCGTTTCCCGGAGGCTGATGCCAATGCCGTTGACACAGATCTTGAAGCCCGCATGGAGATGGCCCAAAAGATAACTTCTATGGTTTTGGCACTGCGCCGTAAGGTGAACATCAAGGTGCGTCAACCACTCCAGAAGATTATGATTCCGGCCGTTGATGCCGAACAGCAGAAGCATATCGAGGCCGTGAAAGACCTGATTATGAATGAAGTGAATGTGAAGGAACTCACGTTTGTGGAAGGTCAGGGTATTCTGGTGAAGAAGGTGAAGTGCAACTTCCGGACGATGGGTAAGAAATTCGGAAAGTTAATGAAAGGTATAGCCGCTCAGATGGCTATGCTCTCGCAGGAACAGATAGCACAACTCGAAAACGAGGGGTGCCTGAAGGTGGAAGTAGAGGGCCAGGAAGCAGTAGTGGATGCAGCTGACGTGGAGATTATCAGCGAGGACATCCCTGGATGGCTTGTGTCTAATGAAGGTAATCTTACCGTGGCACTCGAAGTTCAACTGAGTGACGAACTGCTCAAGGAAGGTATGGCCCGTGAACTCATCAACCGTATCCAAAATATTCGTAAGGACAGCGGTTTCGAGATTACAGACCGTATAAAGGTAACCATTGCTCCCAATGAGCAGACGGATGCTGCTATTGCCGACTATGCAGAATATATCAAGACCCAAGTGTTGGCTGACGTTATTGAGGTGGCCTATAATGATGGTCAGGAGATAGATTTTGACGATTTTAGTATAAATATTAAGGTGGTGAAGTCCTAAGCAGCACTTTGCCTCCATACAACCCTAAACCTATAATTAATATGGCAGAAAAGACACGTTACAGCGACGAAGAACTCCAGGAGTTCAAGGAAATCATCGATGAGAAACTGGCGGTTGCCAAGCACGACTACCAGCAGATGATGCGCACATTGATGAATGCAGATGGTAATGATGTGGACGACACCTCACCCACTTATAAGGTACTTGAGGAAGGAAGTGCTACGCAGACCAAAGAGGAACTGATGACACAGGCTGCCCGCATGCAAAAGTTTATCCAAGGCCTCGAGGCCGCTCTTGTACGCATTCAGAACAAGACTTACGGCATTGACCGTATTACCGGCGAGCTGATTCCAAAGGAGCGCCTTCGTGCCGTTCCGCATGCTACGCTGAGTGTTCAAAGTAAATTGAATGGCAAACATTAAGAAATCACGCGGCGTTCTTGCCGTTACACTTATTTTGGTATTATTGGTTATTGACCAGGTCATCAAGATTTGGGTCAAGACCAATATGCCATTATATGATACCATAGAGATCACCTCGTGGTTCAAGATCCATTACATCGAGAACAATGGAATGGCTTTCGGTATGACTTTTGTCAACAAATTGGTACTCAGTCTGTTCCGTATAGCTGCTATAGTGTTGCTTTGCTATTATATTTCATTGCTCGTGCGTCGTGGATGCCGTCTGGGTTATCTGATATGTGTGGCTATTGTGACCGCTGGGGCGGCTGGCAATATCTTCGACTCTATGTTCTATGGACTCATATTCAGCGGATCTTCACCTTACTATGTGAGTTATTTCGTTCCTTTTGGTGACGGATATGCTCCATTCTTGATGGGTAAAGTCGTTGATATGTTCTATTTCCCTCTTATTGAGAGCACTTTTCCTGATTGGGTTCCTTTCTGGGGTGGCGAGAATTTTGTTTTCTTCTCTCCAGTATTCAACTTTGCCGATGCTTGTGTTTCCGTTGGGGTAGTTGTCGTCCTCCTCTTTTACCAGAGAGAGCTGACGGAGCTTTTCAAAGATGATAAGCCAAAGGAGCAATCTACTTCTATAGATTCAGATTTAAATTAAAAGAGTAAGCTATGTGTCGTCATTTCCATTTCACCATTCTTTGGGCCATAGTTATTATAGTCGCTTCTGGTTTTTGCAGTTGTGGAGATTCCATACCAAGTGAATATCTGCAACCCAAGGAACTGGAGGATGTGCTATATGATTATCATGTGGCTCTTGGGATGCTTAACGGTGAAATGCGAAATGATCAAAACAGGGCCTATAATGAACGTCTGTATAAACTGGCAGTCCTTAAAAAGCATAACGTAAGCGAAGAGAAATTTGAAAACTCCATGGTCTATTACATGCGCCATGCTGAAGATCTTCAAAAGGTGTATAAGTCACTTACCGAACGAGTGAGGGCAGAGGCCAGCCAAGTGGGTGCAAGCGTCAGCGCCATGAGTGCCGGAGGAGCTCTTCAAGGAGATACGGCCAACGTATGGCCCCTTGAGCCTGGTTTCGTACTCATGCAACGCAGGCCTTACAATGTTTCTTCCTTTGTGATTAAGGCAGATACCGCCTTCCATAAAGGTGACCGGTTCAATCTTGGATTTGACACTCAGTTCCTCTTCCAGGAAGGCTTCAAGGACGGCATAGCCATGCTTGCCATCCAGTTCAATAATGACAGTGTTGCCACGCGTTCTATTCATTTCTCCTCCAACAGCCGTTATAATCTTGAAATCAATGATAACGACCGTTTGGGTGTGAAGGAGATACGTGGATTCTTCTATCTGAACAAGGAACAAAACGCTCAGGCCTCTACTACCCTGAAACTGCTTTTCCTGAACCGCATCCAACTTTTGCGTATGCGTGTGCGCGAAGTAAAGCCAGTGGAAAAGAAGAGCGATCCAGACAGCATCAGGGAGAAATCCGCAACCAATGGGCCTGATTCCCAGACGGGCACGCCTAATAGCCCGAGAACAACAGGAGCCCCAGTTGAAAGATTAGAAAGGTAATTCTTATGGCAGTAGGTATCAGGAAGGTTGCAGCACATGAGGTGCATGTAAATGGCTCTGTGCTGATACAGGCCGTGGTGGAATTACAGGAAGGGCGTGTCATAAATTACTATACTTTTTCCGGCGAACTTCCTCTGACTGAATGGCTTGGAGGGATTATTGAGGTTCGCGACTCCAAAGCCTACTGGAATGGTATTCTACTGCAATAAGCCTTTCTTATACCTTAATTAAATATAATGATATTTCCTCTCTATATAGTTGATATAGAGCAGTGTTTACGTTTTTTAACAACGGTCTCCCCCAAAGTATAAAACACGGGCAAAATAGTATCATTATTATCATCCTTTATTTCGTATCTTTGCAAAAAATTATTACTAACTAAATTTTTAAAGCCTGAATGAGACGTTTAGCGATGCTTTTTGTGGGTCTGATGGTGCTTCTTACGGCAGGCGCACAGATTCGTGGCAATTCAATTACGGTAACAGTAACTCCCGATCATAAGGATTGGAATTATAGGGTGGGCGAGGAGTGTAAGTTCGTGGTGAACGTATTGCGCTCGGGTACGCTTATTAATAATGTAAAGGTTGACTATGAAGCTGGTCCTGAAATGTACTCCGAAGTGAAGAAAAAAGGAGTTGTACTGAAAGATGGCACGCTGACTTTGAAAGGCAAGATGTCAAAGCCTGGTTTCTATCGTCTTGACGTGAAGGCATACGTGGATGGTAAGGAGTATAAAGGAGCTTGCAGTGCAGCCTTTTCCCCCGAGAAGTTGCAGCCTACCACGGTGATGCCGAAGGATTTCGAGGAGTTCTGGCAGAATGCTGTTAAGGAGGCTCGCAAGGTGGATCTCAATCCTACGAAGCGCCTTCTGCCTGAGCGTTGCACCAAGGATGTGAACGTCTATGAGGTGTCATTCCAGAATATGCAGCCTAACTATCGTACGTATGGTATCTTGTGTGTTCCGGTGAAGGAAGGCCGCTATCCGGCTCTGCTGAGAGTGCCCGGTGCTGGTGTGCGTCCTTATGGTGGTGATCTCTATACGGCATCTCAGGGGGCAGTCACCTTGGAGATTGGTATTCATGGCGTGCCTGTCACCATGGAGCAAAAAGTTTATGACGATATGTTCAACGGTGCCCTGATGGGCTATTGGGAGTTCAATATGGACAACCGCGACAAAAACTATTACAAGCGTGTGGTTATCGGGTGTTTACGTGCCCTTGACTATATTGCTGAGTACACTCCTTGGAACGGAAAGGAAATGGGTGTGTCAGGTTCAAGTCAGGGAGGCTTCCTCACACTTGCCACAGCTGCGCTCGACAAGCGTATCACCTACTATGCCCCTGTACATGCCGCCCTTTGTGATCATACCGCTTCTTTACAAGGCATTGCGTGCGGCTGGCCGCATTATTTCTATTGGAACAAAGGTAAGGGCCAGGAGAAGCAGATTGAGGCATCGCGCTATTACGATGGCGTGAACTTTGCCCGTCTGATAACCGACCAGCAGACAGGCTGGTTCTCGTTTGGCTACAACGATGACGTGGTGCCCCCCACGACGGCTTGGGCCACCTATAATACCGTGAAGGGCCCCAAGACCATCAAGCCCTATCAGGCCACCTGGCACTTCTGGTTCCAGGAGCAATGGGACGAATGGGAAGAGTGGATGCTGAAACAGATGCATCTGAGATAAGTAGGAAGACGAAACAAATAATAAAGTATCAAATATGAAAAAGATTTTAGTAATGTTCTTAGCAGCAATGACAATGATTGCATGTGCTACAAAGAAGGCAGAGCCCCAGCCGACGGCGGCTCAGCAGTTGTTGGAGCGTTTGGACTCCATTCGCCAGAAAGGCATCATGTACGGGCATCAGGACGATCCGATGTACGGACTTACATGGGAGTATGACAAAGATTCCAGCGATGTGAAGAATGTCTGTGGAGACTATCCTGCAATCATGGGCTTCGATCTTGGCGGAATCGAGATGGGTGATAAGAAGAACCTCGACAGCGTTCCCTTTACCCGTATGACGGAGGAGATTCAGAACCATTACCGCCGCGGAGGTATTATCACCTTGAGCTGGCATCCGCGTAACCCTGTCACCACGATAGAAGGTGGTGGATGGGCAGGCCAGAAGTTCCCCGAGGGAACCGCATGGGATGTTACCGACTCTGCCGTAGTGAAGAAGATTTTGCCTGGCGGTGAATTCCACGAGAAGTTTGAAGGCTGGATGCAGCGTGTGTCAGATTTCCTCGCCACCTTGAAGGATGATAACGGCCAGAAGATTCCCGTCATCTTCCGTCCTTGGCACGAGAATTCCGGCTCTTGGTTCTGGTGGGGCGAGAAACTTTGCACCGTTGAAGAGTATAAGGCATTGTGGAACATGCTTCAAGACAAGCTGAAGGCCGATGGCTATGACAACCTTGTATGGTCATACTCTCCGGGCTGCCAGGACAACTTGACGGCCGAACGCCTGCTCGATCGCTATCCCGGTGATGACCGCGTAGATATGATCGGGCTCGACGGCTATCAGTGGAAACCGGAGGAGAAAGACGCCTTCATCAGTCGCACGAAGCAGAATCTGCAGGTGCTCTGCGAGGTAGCCAAGGCTCACAACCTGATTCCTGCCCTGACAGAGACCGGCATGAAGAACATGACGCAACCAGACTGGTGGACATCAACCCTGCTGCCCGCCGTGAAGGTTTTCCCCATCAGCTATTTGCTCACGTGGCGCAACTACAAGGAAGAATGGTTCGGGCCCTCTACCTCAAAGCCCGATGCAAAATATTTTGTAGATTTCTATAACGACGAGAAGACATTATTCCAGAATGACATTAAATAACAGACAGACATGAGTGATTTTCAAGCAAAAGTAGCAGCCTTGCGTGCCCATCATGAGGAGCTGCTCACTAAAAAGAACCAACCACTGGAGTGGGGTAATGGTATCTATACGAAGTATGCTAACCCTATTCTCACCGCTGAGCATACGCCGCTGGAATGGCGCTATGACTTCAACGAGAAAGACAATCCTTACCTGATGCAGCGTATCATGATGAACGCCACGCTTAATTCAGGAGCCATCAAGTGGCAGGGCAAATACCTGCTCGTGGTGCGCGTGGAGGGAGCCGACCGCAAATCGTTCTTTGCCGTGGCAGAGAGCCCCAACGGTATCGACAACTTCCGCTTCTGGGACGAGCCCATCACGATGCCCGACGACGTGATTCCCGCAATAAACATCTACGACATGCGACTCACGGCCCATGAGGATGGCTGGATTTACGGCATCTTCTGCGCGGAGCGTCATGACGACAGCCAGCCCGGCGATCTTAGTGCTGCTACGGCCACGGCTGCCATCGCACGCACGAAAGATCTGATTAACTGGGAACGCCTGCCCGACCTGAAGACCAAGAGCCAGCAGCGTAACGTGGTGCTTCATCCCGAATTTGTTGACGGCAAATATGCCCTTTATACCCGCCCCCAAGATGGTTTCATCGATACTGGTAGCGGCGGTGGCATTGGATGGGCACTCGTTGACGATATCACCCATGCTGAGGTGAAAGAAGAGAAGATTATCAACGCCCGCCACTATCACACCATCATGGAGGTGAAGAACGGCGAAGGCCCGCATCCCATTAAGACCCCCAAGGGCTGGCTCCATCTGGCCCACGGCGTACGTGGCTGTGCCTCAGGCTTGCGCTATGTGCTGTATATGTATATGACGGCACTTGATGATCCCACTCGTGTGATTGCACAGCCTGGCGGCTATTTCCTCGTTCCCGAGGGATGGGAGTATATCGGTGACGTGATGAATGTGGCCTTTGCCAACGGATGGATAGCCGACGAGGATGGCCGCGTGCTCATCTATTACGCTTCTTCCGACACCCGTATGCATGTAGCCGTATCCACCATCGACAAGCTCATAGACTATTGCATGAACACACCCGAGGATGGATTCACCACCTCGGCCTCTGTGGAGACCATCAAGAAGTTGGTCAGGAAAAACAAAAACATACAATAAAAACGGCAGGCGGCAGTTATATTATATAATAATATAGGTGGCGCCTGCTATCCTGCTATTAACATTACTATAAAAACGATATGGCAAGTTTAAAAGAAAAAATCGGCTATGCACTCGGTGATGCAGCGGCCGGTGGTATTACTTGGAAGGTGATGTCGATTGCTTTCCCGCTTTTCTTCACCAACGTTTTCGGACTGACCGTGGCTGATACGGCTACATTGATGCTCATCGCGCGTATGTTTGATGTGGTTACTGATCCGCTGATGGGATCTTTGGCCGACCGCACCCAGAGCCGTTGGGGCACTTACCGACCTTGGCTTATCTTTGGTGCCGTGCCTCTGGGCGTCATCTTCGCCCTGTTGCTCTATACACCTGACTTTGGCCCTGTAGGCAAGCGTATCTATGCTTATACGCTCTATCTGCTTATGATGGCTTGCTATACCGCCGTCAATGTGCCCTATGGATCGTTGCTCGGTGTGATGACCGCCGATGATAACGAGAAGAACCAGTTCTCATCCTTCCGCATGGTAGGAGCCTATGCCATGGGTTTCATCACCCTGCTCTCGTTCCCTTACCTCCAGAAGATGGTGGGCGGTACGCCTGCACATCAGTATGCCGTGTTGGGTGCTTGCCTCGGTGGACTGGCCACGGTTATGACGCTGGCCTGTGGCCTGCTTACGAAAGAGCGCCTGAAACCCGTCCGCGCAGAGAAGTTCTCTTTCAAGCCCTTTGCCGACCTCTTTAAGAACAAGCCTTGGATATATCTGACGCTCATCGGCATCTGCACCAACTTCTTTAACGGTTTCCGCTATGCCGTGGCCGGTTATCTCATGGAGTATTGTCTGCATGGTGATGTCACCGTTTCGGGGCTGATTATCAACTACACGGTGTTCATGACCTTCGGTGAAGTGACCTGCATGATCTTCGGCGGCCTTTCGCCTAAGTTCACCCAGTGGATGGGCAGCAAGAAGAAAGCCTTCATCGTAGCCGGCCTCATCTGCATGGTGTTCTCCATCGCCTTCTTCTTTGTGCCGATGGACCCCGCCTACATCTGGGTGCTCGTAGCCCTCGTGGTGCTCACCTCTATCGGCGTAGGTCTCTATTCCCCGCTCCTGTGGTCGATGTATGCCGACGTAGCTGATTATGCCACCGCTCAGAACGGTACCTCATCCACCGGTCTCATCTTCTCATCGGGTACGATGGCGCAGAAGTTCGGCACCGCTATCTCCGGTTCGCTCGTGGCTCTGTTGCTGGGTTTCGCCGGTTTCTATTCTGGAACTGATGCCAACGGCCAGACCGTTATCAACATCACTAACATGGAAGCCGTGCGCGAGATGACATGGGCATTGTTCTCCATCTTCCCGGCTATTATTATCGTGATTATGATATGGTTGCTCTACAAGTATCCTATCAAGAAGTAAAACCCTTCTCATAAGTCCCCTCCCCGGAGGGGCTTTTTTAGTCAATATGAAAGAAGAAGTCAAAACATTGAAGGCCGAAGTCCGCGACGTCCTTGAGAACAATATCCTCAGCTTCTGGCTTGAGAAGATGGTGGACAGGGAGAACGGCGGCTTCTACGGCCAGATGACTGGCGAAGGCCAGCTCGTGAAGACAGCCGATAAGGGCTGCATCCTCAACGCACGCATCCTGTGGTCCTTCTCCGCAGCCTATCGCGTGCTTCGCAAGCCAGAGTATCTGGAGGCAGCCACTCGCGCCAAAGACTATATCATCAATCATTTCATCGACAAGGAGTATGGCGGCACCTATTGGAGTCTTGACTATAAAGGCCAGCCCCGCGACACCAAGAAGCAGTTCTATGCCATCGGCTTCACCATCTACGGACTTTCTGAATATGCACGTGCCACGGGTGACCGCGAGGCGCTCGATTATGCCATCTCGCTTTATGAATGCATAGAAGAACATTCGCTCGACCGTGAATACAACGGCTACATCGAAGCTTGTACCCGTGAATGGGGAGAGATAGCCGACATGCGACTATCCGAATTGGACGCCAATTATCCAAAGTCGCAGAATACGCACCTCCACATCATCGAGCCTTACACCAATCTCTACCGTTGCATCAAGGAGCTCAAGGCGGCCGAAAGTTGCAACTACGTGCCCGCCATCGGCTCGGTGCTTCCCATCGGTATCACGGTTCCCGATGAATTTGTTGTCAGGCTCGAATCATCCCTCCGCAACCTTATCACGATCTTCACCGATAAGATTCTGAATCCTGAGACTCACCATCTCGATCTCTTTTTTGATATGGACTGGACGCGTCAGGCCGGACGCTTGGAGAGTTACGGACATGATATAGAATGTTCGTGGTTGATGCACGAGGCCGCCCTCGTATTGGGTGACGAAACGGTTCTCCGCAAGGTGGAGAATATCGTGCAGATGGTGGCTAAGGCTTCCGAAAAAGGGCTCAATGAAGATGGGTCTATGGTTCACGAAGCCAATCTCGATACAGGCTATGTGGATACTGACCGCCACTGGTGGGTGCAGGCCGAGAACGTAGTGGGATGGGTCAATATCTGGCAGTATTTCGGTGATGAGTCTGCCTTGCAGAAAGCCCTGCGTTGCTGGCAGTATATCAAGGACAACCTTATTGACCGTGAAGGCGGTGAGTGGTGGTGGAGCCGTGACCCGGAGCGTAACATCAACCGTAAGGACGATAAGGCTGGCTTTTGGAAGTGTCCCTATCACAATAGCCGCATGTGTCTGGAACTGATAGAGCGCGACTTCTGAACTGTTTCCGACGGGAAACTACAAGAGTGCAGAATTTGTGCAGATGAAGTGCACAATTTGTGCATCCCATCCGCACAACTTGTGCATCGCATCCGCACAACTTGTGCAACGTATCTGCACAATTTGTGCAAACGCGTGGGCACAATCAGAGGCCTCCCACGCAGATGCCTTTCCTATGTGTAATGATGAAGCAGGTTGGCATGTCCGCAGGAGCGCCTCCTATGTGTCAGAGTCGGTCTTTCTCGGCATTTCCGGCACCGGTGCCGCGATAGCGCGACGGGGTGACGTTGAAACGGTAGCGCAGGGAGAGGGTGAGGCTGCGCGAGTCGTCGTTCTCCGTCTTGCGGAGTATCATGCGTTCGAAGTAGAATGTGCCTTTGCCGATGCCCTGATTGAAGAGATCGTTCGCCGATAACTTGACGTTGAGCCGTCGCTTGAACAGGTCCTTGCTGACGCTGAGCGAGAGCATCGCGTTGGTGGTTTCTATCTTGAAGTTCGAGCCTGCGTAGCCGTGGGTGTGCATGTTGAAGTCGGCTTGCAGCAGCCAGTCGTGGGGTAGGGTGACGATGTTGCCCAGTTGCAGCGACAGCATGGGCTGGTTCATGCTTTTGTCCTGCCCGTTGAAGGTCGTCGTGAGCCATTGCTTCATGAATGTAGCGTTGTATTGCGGTGTCCATGTCACGCCGCTGCCCAGTCGGATGTCGCGCTGCATACCCAGCGTGACTATGAGCCAGTTGACGTGGTCGTAGTTCTTGGTGGTGGCCATGTTGACCTTGCTGTCCTGTTCTATGCTTTCCATCACTATCATGAAGGGATTGACACAGTGGTTGAAGTTGGTGTTTAGGTAGAATCCTTTCCACATTGCCATGGCGCTGAAGTTGTGATACTTTACTGGTCGCAGATACGGATTACCCCGCTGCATGTTCAGCCGGTTCTCATAGATCACGTCGTTGCTCAGCAGCCAGTAGGCCGGGCGATTGGTGCGCTTGGCATAGCTGAGGGAGAGTTGCACCTTCTTGATGGATGTGGACAGGGCGACAGAGGGGAAGATGTCGTCGTAAGAGCGGCATTGGTCGTCTCGGCGTTGGCCGCTGACGAAGTATTCTGACGATACATGCTCATAGCGCAGGCCGGCCTGAAGCTGGAAGCGGCCTAACTGCTGGCGCAGTTCCACGAATGGTGCCATGTTGCTCTCGTGCTGTTCGTTGTTGCTGCCCAAGATGTAGCCTTCTGCGTTCTCGAAACTGCTGCGCCAGCGGGTGTTGGTGTATTCCTCGCCAATGGAAATCAGCCCTTTCCACAGCGGGTGGCTCACGATGAGTTTCTCGGCCACCATACGGCCCCGTGTCTGGGTCTCCGTGTTCACGTCTCGGTTCTCATAGTTGCGGCTCAGCTCTTGTTGGCTGTTGCGGCTCACGTTCTTATAGGCTGTATAGTCTGCGTTAAAATCAATAGAGAACTGCCCCAGCTTGCCCGCATAGTAGAGGTTAGCCTGATGCTTAGGCGCATTCCTTTCACGTCGGGTTCCGCTGTTGTGGAGATGGTCGTAGGGTGTGTTGTTGGCCAGCAGCTCGTCGGCATTTTCATCAAAGGTCTTCACGTAGTCGTAGGTGTGCTGATAGAAGCCACCGAGCGAGTTGCTGTCGTTCAGCTGGTAGTTGAAGCCTGCACGTCCTTCAAGATATGGGTTGCGCGCCGTCGATTCGTGGTGATTGGTGACAGACCACAACGTGTCTGCGAAAACTGTCTGTTCAAAACCACCGCTGTTCCATCGCTTATTGTAGGCTCCAAAGAGGTTGGCAAAGAGCTCCAGCCCTCCTTTTCGGTAGGTCATATTTACTCGCTCATTGTTGATGTAGCCGTGGTTCTTGCAGCTCCATGAGGTCAGCTCTACGCCCAACCCTTCACCCTGTGCACGCTTGGTATGGATGACGATGACCGCCTGCACGGAAGCATCGTAGCGGGCACCGGGGTTCTGGATCACCTCTACGTTCTTGATATTGTCCGACTGGATGTTGCGCAGTTCGTTCAGGTTGGTCAGTTTGCGGTTGTTCAGATAGATAAGCGGAGCGCCCTTGCCCAGGATTTCGTAGCTGTCGCCCTTCTTCGAGATGGTAGGCACACGCGAGAGTACGTCCTCAGCCGTGCCTAACCGTTCCATCACCGTTCCTTCTACGTTCATCACGAGCGAATTGCCTTGCAGCTGCACCTTGGGGCGTTCACCTTGCACCACCACTCCTTGGATGACGTAATTGTCGGGGCGCATGCGGATTGTTCCTGCCTTAGGCTGGCTGCAAAGCCTGTAAACGGTCTTGTAGCCTACGTATGAGATGCGGGCGAGGACTACCGGCTGTTCATAAGGAATTGCAAAGTAGCCACTTTCGTTAGAGACACCGCCGCCGAGCAGGGTGGAGTCGGCAGGATTAAGAATAGCAATGTTGGCATAAGCCACGGGATGTCCCTGATTGTCGATGATGGTACCTGTGAGGTGGCGGTCAGTCTTATGAGTACATTCCACGATGATTTCGCTATCCTCAACGATCATACGGATAGGATAGAAGCCAATCATCTGGCGGATGGCATCGGGGACGGTTTTTCGGCTGACGGAGGTTGTGATGCGGAAGTCTTCCAGATCGTTGTAGAGGAAACTGATGGTATAGTCCTCACTTTGCTCGTTCAGCTGGCGCAAAGCTTCGCTAAGCGACATGTTATGATAATCGCGTGAAATCTTTTGCGCTTCGGCCCCTGCAAGGACAAGACTGCAGACAATGATGAAAATGATTCGCTTCATGGCTTACTCTACTACAATCTTGTCTGATTTCAGTTCTATGTTTACGCTCTCAAAAAGGTTGAGCCTGTGCAATGTCGCATCCAGCCCCTCGTCAGGTTTCCATTCAAAATAGAAACGGAGTTGGCGAGCATCCGTGTTTTGGAATTCCACCTCTTTATGATAGTAAGTGGCTATCTGGGGCAACATCTTCTCCAACGGTACATTGTCGAAGGTGACGGGATGAATATTCGCTGCTGAGTCCGCCTTGATGGTATCTGTCGGGGTTACAGGGGCTGGTTTTGTGGGGGAAGCACTTTCAGATTGTACCGTTTGCGGATTGCGATTGCTGCTCGTACGTACGATGTGGACAGCAGCAAAGGCTACACTGATGGTGAGTAGGATGCCGATGAAGCTTGCTGCGAGCTTGTATAATGGCAAACGGGGGGTCGGCACTTCACTTTCAAAGTGTGCTGCTGAAAATTTCTGCCATTCCTCATCTACGGGGATAGCTTCATCATCTGCTTCTTGCTTTGCAAAGGCTCGCTTTGTCAGCGCCAATTGATCCAGCATCTCTGCCAACTCAGGGTCATCGGCAAGCATCTGATGAAGTTGCTCGTCGGAATATTGATTCGGGTTTTCCTGCATAGAAAGCAGAAGTCGGATTTTTTCTTCGTGCTCCATATTCATGATCGTTTTGCTGTTTTTTTGACTTCGTCGAAGTGTTCTCTGATTCGCTGTAGCGACTGTGACAGGTGGTTATAGACCGTCACCTTGCTGACACCTACGGTTTGCGCCACTTCTTCATAGCTCATCTCTCGGAGAAACCGCAACCTGAAAATCTGGCGGCTGAGGGGAGGAATCTCCGTTTCAATGAATTGCATTAGCCGGTCCAGCCGATCATCATCGTACGGAGAAACAATTCTGTTCTGTAGAGACTCCTGCAAGAAAAGCTTTTCCACACGTTCCCGTATCGACTTGTGACTGATCACGTCACGGCAGCGGTTGCGGACAGCGGTCATCAGGTAGCCTTCCATCTTTTCCTTTTGTGGCAGTCTCCCATCCCTTAATAATCGGGCAAAGATGTCGCTTACCACGTCCTTGCTTTCTTGAGGCTCATAGAGTATCGTCTTTGCCAAACGATACATCTGTGCGTAATACCTGCGGTATATCCCTTCAAATTCTGTCATACACTATCAAGGACGATTCTGGTAACCGAAAAACTAAGCAAAACGATGTTTTTTCGCATATCTTTTTCAAAGTCAAGTGCAAAGGTACGCTTTTCTGATGAATTCTAGCGGTGCGGTTGCTTTTTTGTTCTGCAATTGTTTGTAGTTTCAATCGGTGTTAATGTTCTAAAAACGTGCGGCAGTTTGTTTTTTTATGATTATATTTGCAACCCATTAACTGAAAAAGATTATGCCCGAAAGAAGAAATACAAGACCTATTGACAATAGCTACGGCCACTTGCAGCCGCAGGCTACCGACATGGAGCATGCCGTGCTGGGCGCGCTGATGATAGACAAGGATGCCTTCTCCATCGTCAGCGAGATACTACGCCCCGAGACTTTCTATGAGCCCCGCAACCAGAAGATTTACCAGGCCATTCAGACGCTGAACATGAGCGAGCGGCCAGTGGATATCATGACCGTGACGGAGCAGCTGAAGAAGGATGGCACGCTGGAGGACGTGGGAGGACCGGCCTATATCATGGAACTGAGTTCGCATGTGGCTTCGTCGGCCCACATAGAATATCACTCGCGCGTGCTGGCGCAGAAGTTCATGGCTCGCCAGCTGATTTCCTTTGCTTCCGTGATTGAGACGAAGGCATTCGACGAGACACAGGACGTGGACGAACTGATGCAGGAGGCTGAGGGCTCGCTCTTCGAACTCTCGCAGAAGAACATGCGGCAGGACTATACGCAGATAGACCCCGTAGTGAAGAATGCGGTGGAGATACTGCAGCGGGCGGCTGCCAATACGGACGGACTGACGGGTATCTCTACGGGCTATACCGACCTTGACGACAAGACTTCGGGATGGCAGAATAGCGACCTCGTGATCCTGGCCGGACGCCCGGCCATGGGCAAAACGGCCTTTGCACTCTCGTTGGCTAAGAACATTGCCGTTGACGATCGTGTGCCGGTGGCTTTCTTCTCGTTGGAAATGAGCAACGTGCAGCTGGTGAACCGTCTGATATCGAATGTCTGTGAGATTTCGGGAAAGAAGATTCTCAACGGTCAGCTGGATCAGGAGGAGTGGAAGCGTCTGGACTCGCGGCTAAGGCGACTGCAGGGGGCTCCGCTCTACATCGACGACACGCCGGGCATGAGTATCTTCGAGCTGCGCACGAAGGCGCGCCGACTGGTCCGCGAGAAGGGCGTGAGGATGATTATGATAGACTATCTGCAGCTGATGAATGCCAACGGCGCACGGTTCGGCAGCCGACAGGAAGAGGTCTCTACCATTTCGCGTTCGCTGAAAGGACTGGCGAAGGAGCTGGATATTCCCATTCTGGCGCTCTCGCAGCTGAATCGTGGCGTGGAGGGCCGTGAGGGCAACGAGGGCAAGCGCCCGATGCTCAGCGACCTGCGTGAGTCGGGTGCCATTGAGCAGGATGCTGATATGGTGCTCTTCGTGCACCGTCCGGAGTATTACCGTATCTTCACCGACGACCATGGCAACGACTTGCGCGGCATGGCTCAGATTATCATCGCGAAGCACCGTAAGGGTGCCACGGGCGACGTGCTGCTGAATTTCCGTGGTGAGTTCACGCGGTTCCAGAATCCGCAGGATGTGATTATCGGTCCTTCGTCACCGATGGAGGGTGGTGAAATCATCGGGAGCAAGATGAACGGTGGCGACCCGCTACCGCCTCCGCCTCCGATGGATGGGCCGATGCCGTTCTAACCTCACCCTCTGTTCCTGTAGGGAGGGGTAAACGGGTAGCCGAAAAGCCGGGTAACCAGATAAAGACAACAACAAAATAACAACGACAATGAGAAAGATTATTCTGTCAATAGCCTGCCTGGCAGCTTTGGCTGCGGGGGCACAGACGAAGAGCGTATCGATACTGGGTGATTCGTATAGCACGTTCGACGGCTATATCACGCCTGCTACCAACGAGATGTGGTATTATGAAGGCAACCGCGGCAGCAACGACGTGGAGGACGTGACACAAACTTGGTGGTGGCAGTTTATCAAGAACAATGGCTATAGGCTCTGCGTGAACAACTCGTGGAGTGGTGCCACAATCGGCTATTATGGCTACGACGGCAACGACTATAGCGCGCGTTCCTTTATTACAAGGAGTGACAATCTGGGCTGTCCTGACTTGATCTTCATTTTCGGTGGCACCAACGACTCGTGGGCTGGGGCTCCCATGGGTGAGTATAAGTATGAGAACCTGCGGCGGGATGATTTCTTCTCGTATCGGCCTGCGTTGGCTTATCTGCTGGACCATATGCAGAAGCGCTATCCCAACGTGGAGCTGGTGTTCCTGATTAATAGCGAGCTGTCGAAGGACGTCACGGAGAGCACGCAGAAGATTTGCGACCACTATGGCGTGAAATGGATTCAGCTTCATGATATTGACAAGCAGAGCGGCCATCCTTCGCAAAAGGGAATGAAGGCTATCGCAGAGCAAATAGCCGAAAAACTGAGGAATTGAGAGTAAATGAGGGAATAGAAAATACAATTTGAAATATTTTTCGATAAAAAAGTTACGAATTATTTGCACGAAAAGATGATTATATGTACCTTTGCAGCCGATTAAAGAACAGCAGATATGATACAGTGCATTTCACTAAGCATCCTAATTAGCATTATTATTCGACTGCGCGAGGCGGCCGGAAGTGTGAGGGTGTGCATGTGAATGCAGATGTGTTGGTATATGAAACCTTTCCACTTCCGAGCGAGTGCGAAAGGTTTTTTTATACGCTGAAGTGTGTAACAAATTCGTAAATTGAAATAAAAATGAGTGACAGATTGTTTGTTTTCGACACAACGCTTCGCGATGGCGAGCAGGTTCCGGGATGTCAACTGAATACAGTTGAGAAGATTCAGGTGGCCAAGCAGCTTGAACAGTTGGGCGTGGATGTGATTGAAGCAGGATTTCCTATTTCGAGTCCCGGCGACTTCAATTCCGTGATTGAGATTTCTAAGGCCGTTACATGGCCTACTATTTGTGCGCTGACACGTGCGGTGGAGAAAGATATCGACGTGGCAGCCGAGTCGCTGCAGTATGCCAAGCGCAAGCGTATCCATACGGGTATCGGCACGAGCGACTCGCATATCAAGTACAAGTTTAACTCCAACCGCGAGGAAATCATCGAGCGGGCCGTGGCTGCCGTGAAGTATGCCAAGAGGTTCGTGGAGGATGTGGAGTTCTACGCAGAGGATGCCGGGCGTACGGACAATGAGTATCTGGCGCGGGTTATCGAGGCCGTAGTGAAGGCTGGGGCCACGGTGTGTAACATTCCTGATACCACGGGCTACTGCCTGCCGCAGGAGTATGGCGAGAAGATCAAGTACCTGATGGAGCACGTGGACGGCCTCTCGTCGGGCAAGGCTATTCTCTCCACCCATTGCCACAACGACTTGGGCATGGCTACGGCCAACACGATGAGCGGCGTGCTCAACGGGGCCCGACAGGTGGAGGTGACGATCAACGGTATCGGCGAGCGTGCCGGAAACACCTCGCTCGAAGAGATTGCCATGATCCTGAAATGCCATAAGGGACTGGGTATCGACACCAATATCAACACCACGAAGATATATCCTTCAAGCCGCATGGTGAGCTCACTGATGAACATGCCTGTGCAGCCTAACAAGGCGGTGGTAGGCCGTAATGCCTTCGCCCATAGTAGTGGCATCCATCAGGACGGCGTGCTGAAGAACGTGCAGACCTACGAAATTATGAACCCGAAGGACGTGGGGCTTGATGACAACTCAATCGTGCTGACGGCCCGCAGCGGACGTGCTGCTTTGAAGTATCGGCTGGAAGTGCTGGGCGTGAATGTCGATGACGAGAAGAAACTGGACAAGCTCTACCAGAAGTTCCTGGCCTTGGCCGATCGTAAGAAGGAGGTCAACGACGACGACATCCTGACGCTGGCAGGAGCCGACAGCGCGGATAATCATGCCGTGAGACTCGACTTCTTGCAGGTGACCACGGGCATGGGCGTGAAGAGCGTGGCTTCAATCGGTCTTGACATCAGCAACCAGAAGTTTGAGGCTGCCGCCACGGGTAACGGTCCCGTGGATGCGGCAATCAAAGCGCTGAAGAAGATTATCATGAAGCAGATGACGCTGAAGGAGTTTACCATCCAGGCCATCTCGAAGGGTTCTGACGATATGGGTAAGGTGCATATGCAGGTGGAATACAACGGCAACCTGTATTACGGATTCGGTGCCAATACCGACATCGTGACAGCTTCCGTGGAGGCTTATATTGACTGTATTAACAAGTTTAGAAATTAAGATATGAATACGCTATTTGATAAGATTTGGGACAAACACGTAGTCCAGATCGTAGAAGACGGGCCTACGCAGCTTTATATCGACCGCCTCTACTGTCATGAGGTGACGTCGCCGCAGGCCTTCGACGGGATGCGGCAGCGCGGGCTGAAGTGTTTCCGACCGCAGCAGATTATCTGCATGCCCGACCATAACACACCCACCCACGATCAGGATAAACCCATTGGGGACCCGGTATCGAAGAAACAAGTGGATACGCTCTCGAAGAATGCCCGTGACTTCGGACTGACTCACTATGGCATGATGGACCGTTCGAACGGCATCATCCACGTGGTGGGTCCCGAGAAGGGGCTCTCGCTGCCGGGTATGACCATTGTCTGCGGCGACTCGCATACCTCCACCCATGGCGCAATGGGGGCTGTGGCCTTCGGCATTGGAACTTCGGAGGTGGAGATGGTGATGGCCTCGCAATGCATCCTGCAGCAGAAGCCTAAGTCGATGCGCATCAGTATCAACGGCAAGCTGCAGAAGGGTGTCACGGCCAAGGACGTGGCTCTCTACCTGATGGCGCAGCTCACCACCAGCGGTGCTACGGGCTATTTCGTGGAATATGCAGGTGACGTGGTTCGCGAGATGTCGATGGAAGGCCGCCTGACGCTCTGCAATCTCTCCATTGAGATGGGAGCCAGAGGTGGTTTCGTGGCTCCCGATGAGACTACCTTCCGCTATATCAAGGGCAAGGAGTTTGCACCGAAGGGCGAGGAATGGGATAGGGCCGTAGCTTACTGGAAGACGCTGAAGAGCGGCGATGATGCCGTGTTCGATAAGGAACTCACCTTCGATGCTGCAGACATAGAGCCGCGCATCACCTACGGTACCAATCCCGGTATGGGTATCGGCATCACCGAGTGCGTACCTACGCTTGACACCATACCCGAGACGGGAAAGGCCGGATTCCTGAAGTCATTGGACTATATGGGCTTCGAACCCGGAGAGCAGTTGCTGGGCCATCCCATCGACTATGTCTTCCTGGGAGCATGTACCAATGGGCGTATTGAGGACTTCTGCGCCTTTGCTTCAATCGTGAAAGGTAGGCGGAAGGCTGATAACGTGATTGCCTGGCTGGTGCCTGGCTCATGGGCCGTGGACCGTCAGATTCGTGAGGAAGGACTTGACAAAGTGCTGGAGGCTGCCGGTTTTGAGATTCGTCAGCCAGGATGCTCTGCCTGTCTGGCAATGAACGACGACAAGATTCCTGCCGGCAAGTATTCGGTATCCACCAGCAACCGCAACTTCGAAGGCCGTCAGGGCCCCGGAGCGCGTACTATTCTTGCCTCTCCATTGGTGGCAGCTGCCGCAGCGGTAACGGGTGTCATTACGGACCCGCGTGATTTGTTATCTTAACATCAGTATCTGAAGAGCTAATTTCAATATGAAACAGAAATTCAATGTCATAACATCAACCTGTGTGCCCCTTCCGTTGGAGAATGTGGACACGGACCAGATTATTCCTGCCCGATTCCTGAAGGCCACAACCCGCGAAGAGAGTTTCTTTGGCGACAACCTGTTCCGCGACTGGCGCTATCATCCCGATGGGAGCCTGAACAAGGACTTCGTGCTCAACAATCCCACTTATGGCGGCTGTATTCTGGTGGCAGGCAAGAACTTCGGTTCCGGGTCCAGTCGTGAACATGCCGCATGGGCCATCGCCGGTTATGGTTTCAGGGTGGTTATCAGTTCGTTCTTTGCTGATATCCACAAGAATAACGAATTGAACAACTTCGTGCTCCCCGTGGTGGTCAGTGAGCAGTTCCTTGCTGAACTCTTTCAGAGCATCAAGGAGAATCCGCAGATGGAGGTGGAAGTGGATCTGCCCCGTCAGACCGTGACCAATAAGGCTACGGGAAGGTGCGAGCATTTCGATATCAACGGATATAAGAAACATTGTCTGATAAACGGTCTCGACGATATTGACTTCCTGGTGCAGAATCAGGACAAGACCGAGGCTTGGGAAACAAAGAATAAGTAGATGGGAAGTGCTGAGAAACTGAATGCAACAACTCAAGGCCACTTGCCGTTCATAGAAATCATGGACTGCACGTTGCGCGATGGCGAGCAGACATCAGGTGTCAGTTTTCTGCCCCACGAAAAACTGGTCATTGCCCGTATGCTGCTCCGTGACCTCAATGTGGACCGGATCGAAGTGGCTTCTGCTCGTGTCTCTGAGGGTGAGAAGGAGGCCGTGAAGATGATCTGCCGCTATGCCAATCAGATTGGGATGGCTGATAGGGTGGAAGTACTGGGATTTGTGGATGGCGGCCTGTCGGTAGATTGGATAGCCGACTGTGGCGGCCATGTCATCAATCTTCTGGCCAAAGGTTCTGAACGGCATTGCAGCGAACAGCTTCATAAGACGGCTGAAGAGCATATCAATGATATCCTGAGGACCGTAAGCTATGCCCGAGAGCAGGGAATGACTGTTAACCTCTATCTGGAGGACTGGAGCAATGGCATGAAGGATTCACCCGAGTATGTCTATCGGCTGATGGATGCCCTGACTTCTCCCCAGGATGGAAGTGGGGAGGGCTTGATTAAACGCTTTATGCTCCCCGATACGCTCGGTATCCTGAATCCCCTGCAGGTCATTGAGTATATGCGTAAGATGAAGAAACGCTATCCCATTGTGCATTTCGATTTCCATGCCCATAATGACTACGACCTGGCCGTGAGCAATTCGCTTGCCGCCGTGCTCAGCGGATGCAAGGGACTTCACGTCACGGTGAATGGCCTCGGTGAGCGTTGCGGCAATGCCCCGCTCTCCAGCGTGCAGGTTATCCTGAAGGATCAGTTTCATGCCAAGACCAGTATCCACGAAGAAGAGTTGAATGCCATTTCCCGTCTGGTGGAGGGCTATAGCGGCATTGCCGTGGCACCCAATCAGCCAGTAATCGGTGAGAATGTGTTCACCCAGGTTGCAGGAGTGCATGCCGATGGCGACAGCAAGGGCGGGCTCTATATGAACCAGCTCGTGCCGGAGCGTTTCGGCCGTAAGCGTGAATATGCGCTGGGAAAGAACAGCGGCAAGGCCAATATCATGCGCAATCTGGAAGAATTGGGACTGGAGCTGACGCCCGAACAGACGCGGCTCGTGACGGAACGTATAACCGAGCTTGGTGACCGCAAGGAAGTGGTGACACCTGAAGACCTGCCTTTCATCATCAGCGACGTGCTGAAACACAACACGAAAGAGGAAAAGGTGAAACTCATCAGCTATATGGTATCGACGGCCTACGGCCTGAAGCCCGGTGCTAATGTGAAGGTGGAAATCAATGGCCGTCAGTATGAGGCAAGTGCCACGGGTGACGGTCAGTATGATGCCTTCGTGAAGGCGCTGCGCTATATCTATAAGAAATATCTGGGCCGTACGTTCCCGCTGCTGGCCAACTATGCCGTGAGCATTCCTCCCGGTGGCCGTACGGATGCCCTGGTGCAGACGGTCATCACGTGGCAGGAGGACGGTAAGATTATCCGCACGCGAGGACTGGATGCCGACCAGACGGAAGCTGCTATCAAGGCTACGTTCAAGATGCTCAACATCGTTGAGGAGAAACTGGAAAAGAAAAACTAAAAATATAGATCAACATGATATTAAAGATTGCTGTTTTGGCCGGTGACGGAATCGGTCCGGAGATAATGGAACAAGGTGTGGCTGTGATGTCGGCTGTTGCCGGTAAGTTCGGTCACGAAGTGATTTACAAGGAAGCTATCTGTGGTGCTCATGCCATCGACGAGGTAGGCGATCCCTTCCCCGAGGAAACCTTCAAGACCTGTCAGGAGGCTGACGCTGTGCTCTTTGCTTCGGTGGGTGATCCGAAGTTTGACAATGATCCCACGGCAAAGGTCCGTCCGGAGCAGGGGCTGCTTGCCATGCGCAAGAAGTTGGGCCTCTTCGCCAACATCCGTCCCGTTCAGACCTTCAAGTGCCTGTTGCACAAGAGTCCATTGAAAGACGAACTGATCGAGGGTGCCGATTTCGTCTGTATCCGCGAACTCACGGGTGGTATGTATTTCGGCGAAAAGTATCAAGACAATGACAAGGCCTACGACACCAATTACTATACGCGTCCGGAGATTGAGCGCATTCTGAAGGTGGCCTATGAATATGCCTTGAAGCGTAAGAAGCATGTCACGGTGGTCGATAAGGCCAACGTGCTGGCAAGCAGCCGGCTGTGGCGTCAGGTGGCTAAGGAGATGGCTCCTCAGTATCCTGATGTGGTGACCGACTATATGTTTGTTGATAATGCTGCTATGAAGATGCTCACCGAACCTAAGTTCTTCGATGTGATGGTGACCGAAAACACCTTTGGTGATATCCTTACCGATGAAGGCTCGTGCATCAGCGGCTCCATGGGATTGCTGCCTTCGGCTTCAACCGGTGAGAGTACTCCTGTATTCGAACCTATCCACGGCAGTTGGCCGCAGGCTAAGGGACTGAACATTGCTAATCCGCTGGCGCAGATTCTCTCCGTGGCTATGCTCTTCGAATATTTCGGACTGCAGGAAGAAGGCTCACTGATCCGCAAGGCCGTAGATGCCTCACTCGATGAACATGTGCGCACCCCTGAGATTCAAGTCGAGGGCGGTGCCAAGTATGGCACGAAGGAAGTAGGAGAGTGGATTGTTAATTATATCAAGAATGCGTAAGATTATCGTGATCGGTATGTTGCTGTTTACTTTGGGCATCTCGGCTCAGAGCACACAGCAACTGCGTGAGGAACTCAAGGAAGCCACTGCGGCTCTTTCCCTTCGTCCGGATTCCCTTGATTTGCGACTGAAGAAAGCTGCCCTCAACATGCAGCTGGAGCAATGGGAATATGCACTGTCGGAATATAACTATGTACTCCGTCTCGATCCAGAGAATCCTGCTGGGCTATATTATCGTGCGTATGCCAATGAGCAGTTAGGGCGTTATAATTTTGCACGTGCCGATTATGAGACGCTGTTGAAAATCGTTCCCTCTAACTTTGAGGCCCGTTTGGGACTTGCCCTCCTGAATCAGAAAGACCGTCATTTCACCGAGGCAATGGATCAGATTAATCAGTTGGTGGAAGCCAATCCCAATAATGCTACCGTCTATGTAGCCCGTGCCAATATGGAGCGCGAGCGCAGGATGTATGCCTTGGCTGAATACGATTTCACGCAAGCCATACTGTTGGAACCTGAAGTGACAGACCATCTGGTGAACCGTGCAGATGTCAGGCTTCTGATGGAAAACTATGAGGGAGCAAAGGCTGATCTTGACCTGCTCGTTAAGAAAGGAGTGCTCAAAGCGGCCTTGCAGGATTTCTATAAGCGGTTGAAATGAAACTTTTATACAAAAAAGAAAGCGAATAGCTTCACAGCTCTTCGCTTCACATCTCCAATAGGTATTAGTTTTTTTAAGGTAAAAAGATTGTTTTCAGGATAACAATGCAAAGGTAACGAACATTTTTTTAAATACCAAAGGTTTTTATTACAAAAATTTGCAGCCTTTTGTTGTGTCCGTTAACAGTCTGACAATTTAAATAATTTTAACTATTTTGTTGATGCAAACGATTACATTCTTCAAGAAAACGGAGTTCTTGTTCCAGCATTTCTAACTTGTGCATCGTATATCCAGCTTCCTTTGCCTGATGGATACCCTTCGTATATAGATAGTCAATTTCCATGGGACGATGGAAATCATAATCCAGTTTCATACTGGGTTTATAGGGTGTCATTTCGTCGGTCATTTGGATCATCTTCTCCACGAATGTTTCGTCAATACCTTTTACACCTAAAGCCTTGGAAGCGCCAACCACTTCCATCATCTGGTCGCGTATCAGCTGTCGGGTGGAAGGATTTTCCAACAGCTTGTCGGTCGTGGTGTTCAGGGCGACGGTCATACCGTTGAAAGGCATATTCCATACGGCCTTCTTCCATCGTGCCTCCAGATACTCTACGGGATTGGCTTCGATACCTGCAACTCTGAGTTCCTCTACGAAATGAGTCATCAGGGATTCATCATGGCAAGAGAAGTTACCTATATTGATGCTGCCGTAGCATTGGTGGTCAATATGCCCGGGGCCAACCTTGCCCGAGCAGATGAATGCCAGTCCTGCCGCTATCTGGAGTTCCGGAAATGCAGCCTGAAGGTCGTCTTCGAGCCCGATACCGTTTTGGATGAGTACTACCAGCGGATTGTTTTTGATGAGGGGCGGCAACATCTCCTTCAACAGGTGTTCGCGAGTGCTCTTCAGGCAAACGAGCACGATGTCAACCTCTGGCATATCAGCCGTACTGCGGTATGCGTTCACGTTGTCGAGATGGAAACTGCCATTGCAAGAATCTATCTGCAATCCGTTTTCCTTGACATATTCGAAATCCGTATGGAGCAGAAAGTTCACTTCGTTTCCTGCACGCATCAACTGGCCACCATAGTATCCACCTATGGCACCCGTTCCTATCACAGCATATCTCATGGTCTTATTTCTTCTTTCCTTTGAGGAGTGAGGCTATATATAAGACGATTACTGCTCCCACTACGCCTGTGATGGTCTCGCCAATGAAAGACGGTTCGATGTCGATGCCCAGTTTCGGGAAAAGCCATCCGCCCACGGCACCGCCGACAATACCCAGAATCAGGTTCCACAAACAGCCTTCACTTTCACCTTTCATTAACTTGTTGGCTATAAAGCCAGCCAGGATACCAACGATAATTGCTCCAATCATAATTCTTTTATTTGAATTTGTGTAACTTTGTTTTTAAATTTGACGCAAAAAACTTCTAATATGTTGCAAATTTAGGAAAAAAAAACTAATAGCCCTAATCAGTTTGTCCTTTATTTTCAAAATTTGGTATTTTTTTCCATAATCCGCGAAAATATTCAGATTGTTTTACACAATATGAATAATTATTTGCTATCTTTGCAACGTGTTTTTCATGGTATTAGATTATTAAGGTTAATGATAAGGGCTGCCCGTGAGGGTAGCCCTTATTAATTGTAGTATATCTGCCTTAGAGGAAGAGGCGCCCTATCTGATAGACGAGTGCCGAAACGACCCATGCGAGTGCTGTAGTGTAGAGGGCGGCAGTAAGTGCCCATTTCCAGGAACCCGTTTCGCCCTTGATAGCGGCGATGGTGGCGATACACGGGAAATAAATCAGCACGAAGAGCAGATAAGCAAAGGCAATGAGCGGCGTGATTCCGTCGGCCTCCATCTTCTGCCTGAGGTTCAGATAGCGGTCGCTATGGTCTTCACCATCGTCGGCTCCCACTTCTTCATCGTTGGCATAGAGCACTCCCATCGTCGAGGCAACGATTTCCTTGGCTCCCACACCGGCAATGAGAGAGACATCGAGTTTCCAGTCGAAGCCCTGAGGACGGAAGATGGGTTCTATGGTCTTACCCATGCGTCCAATGTAGCTATGCTCCTGCTGTTGCTGCACGTCGAGGCTCCCATCGTGAGGGAAATAACCCAGGGCCCACACGATAACCGAAGCCACGAGAATGATACCTCCCATCTTCTTCAGGTATTGCTTGCCTTTCTCCCAAGTGTGTCGAAGGATAGCCTTGATGGTCGGGAAACGATAGGGGGGAAGCTCCATCACGAAGGGTGTGTCTTCACCCTTTATGATATACTTGGAGAAGATTCGGCTAACGATGACAGCCAGCAGGATGCCGATGGCATAGAGCGAAATCATGATGAGGCTTTGGTACTTCACGGCAAAGAAGGTTCCCACGATCATTATATAAATAGGAAGTCGTGCCGAACAGCTCATCAACGGCAGCACCATCATCGTAATCAGTCGCGAACGGCGGCTTTCAATAGTGCGCGTTGCCATCACGGCAGGCACGTTACAGCCGAAGCCCATGATGAGGGGAATGAACGATTTGCCATGGATGCCCATCTTGTGCATCAGTTTGTCCATGATGAATGCAGCACGCGACATATAGCCAGAGTCTTCCATAAAGGAAATAAACGTGTAGAGGATGAGAATCTGCGGCAGGAAGATAATCACCGAACCCACACCAGCCACAGCGCCATCAACGATCATTGCGCGAAGCGGTCCTTCGGGCATGATGGAATTCAGCCAGTCGGAGAGCCATCCTACGCCAGCGTCAATCCAGTCCATGGGATACTGTCCGAGCGTGAAAGTCACTTCGAACATGATGAAGAGGAAAAGGAAGAACAGCGGAAATCCCAACCATTTGTGCGTAATGAAGCGGTCAAGCTTATGCGTTATGTAATAGGTGTCGCGCCCTTCTCCTTCCTGATAGCCGATTTCTTCCAGCGCTCCATGGATGAAGCCGTACTTGGCATCCATGATGGCCGTTTCGGAGTCGGTTGTCGTCTCTTCTTCGATTCGTCTGCCCGTATCGTCACGGTGCTGCAGGATTTCTTCCTTATCGGGCAAGGAGGCGATAATCTTTTCCACCTCGCTGTCGTGTTCCAGGAGTTTGATGGCCAGATAGCGTGTGGAGAACTGACGGCGCAGTTCGCCATACTGCTTCAGGTGTTCCTGCATGTCCTTGATACCATTCTCAATTTCGTGGCCGTGGTTGATATGGATATGGCGGATGGGATGCTTCGTAAACTTTCCTTCATAGACCTGGATGATTGTGGTGAACAGTTCATCGACACCCTCACCGTTCTTGAATACCGTTGGCACCATAGGGAATCCCAACAGTTCGCCCAGCTTGTCGGTATTGAGACGGTCACCGCGCTGCTCGATTTCGTCAAACATGTTGAGAGCTCCTACCATCCGGAGGTTCATGTCGATGAGTTGGGTGGTGAGGTAGAGGTTACGCTCCAAGTTGCTGGAGTCGATGACGTTGAGCACGATATCGGGCGTGTGTTCCACGATTTGCTTGCGCACGTAGAGTTCTTCCGGCGAATAGGCTGAAAGCGAATAGGTGCCGGGAAGGTCCACCAGATTGAACTTATAACCCTTGAACTCAGCCACACCCTCCTTGGCATCCACGGTGACACCGGAATAGTTGCCCACGCGCTCATGCGCACCGGAGGCAAAGTTGAAGAGCGATGTCTTGCCACAGTTGGGATTACCCACCAGGGCCACATTGATTTCGCGGCGGCGCTTAAGTGCTTCGCGGTGAACAACCTTTTCGGCCTTCTCTTGCTGCAACTCATCGGTGGGGATAATGACCTGCTGACTCTCTTTGTCCATCAGCGGGGCTTCTTCGTGGGTGACCACCTCTATCTGTTCAGCCTCACTATGGCGAAGGGAAACCTCATAGCCCATGATGCGATACTTCACAGGGTCCTGAAGGGGTGCATTCAGTAATACCTGCACTTCCTTGCCCTTGATGAATCCCATCTCGATGATGCGCTTGCGGAATCCTCCGTGGCCTGATACTTTTACGATGATGCCGTGCTCGCCGGTCTTCAGTTCTGATAATTTCATATAGTTTTTGGTTCTTTGCTGCAAAATTACAAAATTAATCTTGCAACTGAGTTGCGCCAAACAAAAATACCTACTAATGATGATAGCAGGTATTTTTGTGTATCCCCACTATTAGGGATATGGAATACAGCCTTAGACGATGCCTCGGCCGTGGCAGTTCTTAAACTTCTTGCCGCTGCCGCAAGGACAGGGATCATTGCGTCCGGGCAACTTGTCTTTGATAATAGGTGTGCGGTTCACCTGACTGGCCTGAGCACGGGTGTCGGTGCTGGCAGCACGTGCCTGATTGGGGTCCACCAGCGGCTGTCCGTCACCGTTGAGCTCCTGCTTCGACTCGTTGTAGCGCTGTGAGCGTTGCTCGGGAGCAGCCTCGCGCACTTCGTCCTGCTGAATCTCAGGAATCTGTGCACGCATCAGGATCGAGGTGATACGGTTGTTCATGTCGTTCACCATATCATCGAAGAGTTTGGCACTCTCCAGCTTGAAGATCACCAGCGGATCTTTCTGCTCGTAGGAAGCATTCTGCACAGAGTGCTTCAGTTCGTCGAGTGCACGGAGGTTCTCCTTCCAGCAGTCGTCAATGATATGGAGCAGGATGCTCTTCTCAAACTGCTTCACCACAGCCTTCGACTCCGTCTCATAGGCTTCCTTGAGGTCGCAGGGAATGTTATAGACGCGCTTGCCGTCGGTGACGGGCACCATGATGCGCTCATACATGGCTCCCTGGTTCTCATAGACCTGCTTGATGACGGGATTAGCCACGTCTTTGATGCGGTCTGTGCGGCGGTTGAAGTTCTGCATCACCATGTCGTAGGCGTTATCTTCCAGCTTGGCCTTGTCTTCCTCAATGAGTTGCTGCTCCGTGAAGGGGCATTCCATGGAGAACACCTTGATGAAGGCTTCCTTGCACCCCTCGTAGTCGTTCTTCTCGATAATGTCGCAGACGCGGTCCCAGAGGATGTTGGCGATATCCATGCCGATGCGCTCACCCATCAGGGCGTGGCGGCGCTTCTCATAGACCACGGTGCGCTGCTTGTTCATCACGTCGTCGTATTCCAGCAGACGCTTACGGATACCGAAGTTGTTTTCCTCCACCTTCTTCTGGGCGCGCTCGATGCTCTTGGAAATCATCGGACTCTCAATACGCTCACCTTCGTCGAAGCCCAGACGGTCCATCACCTTCGCAATACGCTCAGAGGCGAAGAGACGCATCAGCTTGTCTTCCAGCGAAACATAGAACACCGAACTACCGGGGTCTCCCTGACGACCGGCACGACCACGCAACTGGCGGTCCACGCGGCGGCTCTCGTGACGCTCCGTACCGATGATGGCCAGACCGCCGGCGGCCTTCACCTCATCGGAGAGTTTGATATCGGTACCACGACCAGCCATGTTGGTGGCAATGGTAACGGCACCCAGCAGGCGTTCTTCCTGATGGCTGTTGCCGTTCTCGTCAGTAACGGTCACAGTGCCCATATTGCTCTGACCAGCCTGTGCCACGATGTCGGCTTCCTTCTGGTGGAGCTTGGCGTTCAGCACGTTGTGTGGAATCTTGCGCATGTTGAGCATACGGCTCAGCAACTCAGAGATTTCCACCGATGTGGTACCCACCAGCGTAGGACGTCCGCTCTCGCGCATGGCCACGATCTCGTCGATCACGGCGTTATACTTCTCGCGGGCTGTCTTATAGACGCGGTCGTCCTGGTCGTTACGGATAACCGGACGGTTGGTGGGAATCTCCACCACGTCGAGTTTATAGATGTCCCAGAACTCACCGGCCTCCGTAGAAGCCGTACCGGTCATACCGGCGAGCTTGTGGTACATACGGAAATAGTTCTGCAGGGTGATGGTGGCAAAGGTCTGCGTAGCCTCTTTCACGGCCACGTGCTCCTTGGCCTCGATGGCCTGGTGGAGTCCGTCGCTCCACTGACGGCCTTCCATGATACGGCCCGTCTGCTCATCCACGATTTTCACCTCGCCGTCCATCACGACGTATTCATCGTCGCGGTTGAACATCGTGTAGGCTTTCAGCAGCTGCTGGAGCGTATGTGCACGCTCGCTCTGCACAGCGTAGTGGCTCATCAACTGGTCCTTCTTCTCAATCTTCTCCTCTTCGGAAAGATCTTCGTTCTCGAGTGCTGAGAGCTCGGAAGTGATGTCGGGGAGCACGAAGAGTTCCTTGTCGTTCACCTGCTTGGAGAGCCAGTCGGTTCCCTTGTCGGTCAGATCCACGGAGTTGAGCTTCTCATCCACCACGAAGTAGAGCGGCTCCACGGCCTCCGGCATGCGGCGGTTGTTGTTCTCCATATAGATTTCCTCGGTGCGGAGCATACCGGCCTTGATGCCTTCCTCCGAGAGGAACTTGATGAGCGGCTTGTTCTTAGGCAGCGACTTGTGGGAGCGGTAGAGCGAAAGGAAACCGGCGTCGAGCTTCTCTTGGCCTTCCTTCTTCTTGCCTTCCTCCATCAGCTTGTTTCCTTCGGCAATGAGCGTCTTGGCCTCTGAGAGGAACTGCGTGGCCAGCTGGCGCTGTACGCCCACGAGCTTCTCCACCAGCGGCTGATACTCTTCGAACATCTGGTCGTCGCCATTGGGCACAGGACCTGATATAATAAGAGGTGTACGGGCATCATCGATCAACACGGAGTCCACCTCATCGACGATGGCGTAGTTGTGGCGGCGCTGCACGAGGTCGGCAGGCGAAATGGCCATGTTATCACGCAGATAGTCGAAACCGAACTCATTGTTGGTTCCGAAAGTGATGTCAGCCTGGTAAGCCTTGCGGCGCTCAGGAGAGTTGGGGCGGTGCTTGTCGATACAGTCTACGGAAAGACCGTTGAACATATAGAGCGGTCCCATCCACTCGGAGTCACGCTTGGCCAGATAGTCGTTGACGGTCACCACGTGGACACCGTTGCCAGTCAAGGCATTCAAGAACACCGGAAGCGTAGCCACGAGCGTCTTACCTTCACCCGTTGCCATCTCGGCAATCTTACCCTGATGGAGCACGGCACCACCGAAGAGCTGCACGTCGTAGTGGATCATGTCCCACTTCAGGTCGTTACCGCCAGCCATCCAATGGTTGTGATAGACAGCCTTGTCGCCGTCGATATGCACAAAGTCCTTGGTGGCAGCCAACTCGCGGTCGAAATCGTTGGCTGTTACCACCACTTCCTCGTTCTGGGCGAAGCGGCGGGCGGTTTCCTTCACGATGCTGAAGGCCACGGGGAGCACTTCGTTGAGGGCCACTTCCATATTGTCGAGGCCCTCTTTGTCTAACTTGTCAATCTCGTTGAAGATAGCCTCACGCTCATCGATTGGCGTGTCTTCAATCTTGGCCTTGAGCTCGGCAATCTGCTCGTTCTGCTCCTTGGCCGCATTCTGCACGTAGGCCTGAATCTCCTTGGTCTTGGCGCGCAGCTGGTCGTTGTCGAGTGCTTCAATCTCAGGATACGCCTTCTTCACCTTTTCCACGATGGGCTGGATGAGGCGCATGTCGCGTAAAGACTTGTCACCGAACAAAGACTTCAAAAAACTGTTTAATCCCATATTTATTTATCTGATTTTTTTCTGTTTTCTATTTTTACAATTAGCTATTCTCCTTTCATCGGTTTAGAACAACGGCTGGGCCGTAGAGGCATTGGGTGCCCTGATATGGATGCAGTTGGCAATGGTGGGTGCCAGCCGGTCGATGGTGACCTCCGTATCGATGTGCTGGGGCTTGATGCCTTCGCCGTAGATGATGATGGGCACGGGCATGAAGTTGGCGCGATACTGATACTTCTCTCCCGACTCCTCGTTGAGCAGGTTCCATCCGGGCATAATCTCCACGATGAGGTCGCCGGAGTGGGGGGGCAGTACGTCGGCCGTGGTCTTCACGTCCTTCACACCGTCGCAATCGAGCAGGAACGAGCGGCATTGGTTGCGCAGTTCCACCTTGTTGAGACGGCGCTGCTCGATGATTTTCTTGTTGAAGAAGATGTGGTTGCGGTAGTAGCCTTCGATGTACTGATGGCGGCCATAGAGGGCGCCGAGGTACATGTTGAGCAGGTTACCCGTGCGGTTGATATAGAATGTACCCGACGGCACCTTGAAACGCTCGTAGGCGTCGCTGAAGGTCTCGTCGGTGTTGATGGTGCCTGTGATGGTGAAGAGCACGTTCTGGGCACCCACTTTCTGCTCAACGCCCTGGATGAGATTGCCCAGGCAGCGGTCGAGACTCTCGTAGTGGTCGGCATCGTAGTTGACTGACAGAATGTCGCACATCTCGTCCGTACCCAGCAGATTGGAGTCGATACACTGGAAAGCCAGTTTCGTGATCGTGTGATTGTCTTCAGCAGGATTCAGCGAGTCAAAGGCACTCAGCCAGTTAAAGCCTGTCTTTGAATAATAGCTTGAAGTGCGCCAGCGCTTCGTCTTGCTGTCGCGGAAGAAAGCTCCGTTGGCTGCATGGCCTGCTGACAGGATGGCGGCTTCCTGATCGTTGGCAATGCTGAACACCATGCCTGCGCCCTCGGTCTTCACCTTCAGTTCGTCGGCCAGATTGGAGCAGAGCATTGCCTTCGGGGTGCCGTCGGCCACACATCCGATGGGGCGCAGCGTCTGCTTGTCGAGCCAGCGGTTTCCGGTGATGCCGTTGTAGAAGGGCGTGGTGCCCGTCACGATGGCAGCCATGGCCGATGCACGGTCAACAGGCGTGAAGGGGTAGGTGGCATTCTTGTAGAGTAGCGCCTGGCGGATCAGCTTGCGGAAGCCTGTGCTCGTAGGTTTCTGCCCTACGGCAATCATCTTGTCGGCATTGAGTCCGTCGATGGTGATGTTCACCAGCAGTTTCTGGGCGGGCACTTCCGATGCCAACAGCGCCAGGAGGGTCGCTATGAGATATTTATTTTTCACTTTTGAGTCGTTTGGTATTTCTGATAAACAAAGAGTATGCCACAGTCATCATTCCCTCCGCATAGGTCTGCCAGAAAGCCCCGACGATGAAACAGCAGATGAGGATGATCCACACCGTATATTGCCAGCGGCACTTGCCCTTGAGCATCGGCCAGATGAAGAACAGCGGCAGCGGATTGAGCAGCAGCAGTTGCAGATTGAGGCGCACCGTGGGATGCTGCGAGAAGAGCATCGCAAAGAGCACGATGCCGCTGAGGCCGCAGAGCAGCATCAGCAGGGCATCAAACCAGCGGAAGTCTTTCCGGGCGATGAATTCCCATATCGTGAGAACCACGACGATGCCCAGCAGCAGCAGGCCGCAGGCACGAGGCGAGAGCGGAAAACTGCTTTCGCCCGGATTCTCGGGAATATCCACGAGCGTGGTGGTACCTGTGACGAGACGCCGGTTACCATCTACGACGGCACGGTCAAAATCGTTCATGGTCTCGCAGGGCAGGAACTGGCGCTCGCGGGTGGTCGTAGGGCGGTCAGCCTGAAGGCCCAGGAGCATGTCGTTGCCAAAACGAGCCCAAGGATGCTGCCTACAATACTGATGAACCAAGTCGCGGAAGGAGAGCCCTTCGTTGGCAGACTGCTGATAGTTCAGCTTTCCGCTGAGGTGGTCGGCTATCATATCGCGTGCCCTGGTGGTGCAGTTGTCGTAGAAATAGTTGTAGCGATACTCGCGGTTCTCGGGGCGGTAGTTCTCCCAGATGGCTTCGGCGATGCTCAGTTTCTCCTCGGGGGTGAGGTTGAGCTGCTGTTCCTTCACCCATCGTCCTTCAGCCTCGTATTCGCGGAGGAAGGCCTCGAAGGGGTAGATGCCCATGAGGTAGTCGGTGAGTCCGAACACGAAACGCCCCACGAAATTGGGCTTGTTGAAATCGAAGATGCCCCAGTTGACGGCCACGTCAGTGCCGTTGGCGCGGTCAATGAAATGCAGCGCCGTATGGCCATAGAGCGAATAGGCCTCCGCCCCAGGGCCGCAAGTGATGAAACTCACGCTGAGGGTGGAGTCGATACGGGCCTTGGCTTCTGGCGACGGTTCCTTATGGGCACGGCATTCCAGCCCGCTCACGAAGAGCAGCGTCAGAGCCAGAAAGGCTATCCGGAAAAGAGGTTTTTCGCATTTCACGGCGCAAAGGTACACTTTTTATTTTTAAATAAGGTATCCGATTTCCAAAAAATTGCGAAATTAGGCGACCTCTGCACAAAAAAAGAATAAAATTCTTTGTAGTGTGTCCTTTTTAGCGTAATTTTGCACCCTAAATAATAAGAACGCGAGTGAATCTGATCATAGATATCGGCAACACGTGTGCCAAACTGGTGTGCTTCGATGGCGATGAAGTCATCGAGGAACAGCGCATCGACAAGGGTGAATACGGGCTGCTCCCGAAGTTCTGCAAGAAGTATCAGTTCGACCGTGGCATCTATAGCACGGTGGTTGATATCCCGCAGGAGTTCAAGGAGATGATCCTGAAGCTGCCGTTCCCGATGCTGGAATTTCTGAGCGGCATCACGCCTGTGCCCATCGTCAACAAATACCGCACGCCCAAGACGCTGGGCTCCGACCGTCTGGCAGCTGCCGTTGCGGCCGAATGGCTCCAGCCAGGCAGGAATGTGCTGATCATCGATGTGGGCACGTGTATCACCTACGACTACGTGAATGCGGCAGGCGAATACAAGGGCGGCAACATCTCGCCGGGGCCCACCATCCGCTTCCGCGCCCTGAATCAGTTCACCGGCCGTCTGCCCTTCGTGGATCGCGAGGGCGTGACGCCGCCTTTCGGCAACACCACGATCACGGCCATCCGCAGCGGTGTGATCCGTGGCGTGAAATACGAGATTGAGGGCTACGTGCGCCGTTTCCTGGAGAAATATCCCGACCTTTACGTTTATTTAACGGGCGGCGTTCACTTAGGCATGCGATTTAAAGAAAAATTTCCTATCTTTGCAGACGATTTTCTCGTCCCCAGGGGATTAAACAGAATATTACAGTATAATGAAAAGAATATGTAGCGCTGTCGTTCTGGCAGCATTTGCGCTGACGGTGGGTGCACAGTCGGCAACTGATACAAACGAGTCGTATAGCGGAACCAATTCGCCGTACTCTCAGTTTGGTTTGGGCGAACTGGCTGATCAGACCAGCGGTTTCAACCGTGGCATGAACGGCCTCGGCCTTGCCTTCCGCGAGCACAACCAGGTGAATCAGCTGAACCCCGCTTCCTATTCGGCCATCGACTCGCTGAGTTTCATCTTCGACGTAGGTGTCAGCGGGCAGCTCACCAACTTCAAGGAAGGCAGCAAGAAGATCAACGCCCGCAATGCCGACTTCGATTACATCGTGGCAGGCTTCAGGGCCTTCCGCCATGTGGGCGTGAGCATCGGCCTCATTCCATTCTCCAACGTCGGCTATAAATATAGCAGCAAGGGAAATGCAAATACCGACAAGAGCGTCACTTACACCAACACCTACCGCGGTTCCGGTGGTTTCCATCAGGTATATCTCGGAGTGGGGTGGGAGATCCTGAAGAATTTCTCGCTGGGTGCCAACGTGTCGTATTTCTGGGGCAACTATGAGCGTGCCATCACCAATGAGTACAACGTCTCTACGGTCAATACCCTCCGCAAGTATTACACGGCTTCGGTGAACAACTATAAACTGGACTTCGGAGCCCAGTACACTTTGCCCCTCAGCAAGAAAGACCGATTGACTGTGGGCCTCACGTTCAGTCCCGGCCATAAGCTGAACGAAGATCCTGAGTGCAAGGTGATCTCGGTGAACAGCTCTACGGGCGTGACCGACACCACGACCTTTGTGGCCGACAATGCGCTCGAACTGCCTACGATGATAGGAGCCGGACTTCAGTTCAACCACAACAACCAGCTGAAGTTGGGCATCGACTATCAGCAGCAGCGCTGGAGCAAGACCGGTTTCCCCGTCTATGCCACCAAGAACGACATAGGCTCCTATGCCGTCTCCGACGATTATTTCAAGGACCGTCATAAGCTGACCTTTGGCGGTGAGTATTGCCAGAATGAGTACGGACGCTCGTTCATGAGCCGTCTGCGCTATCGGTTCGGTGCATCCTATACTACACCTTATTTAAAAATAAATGGCCAGGACGGCCCGAAGGAGATTTCGGTGAGTGCCGGTTTCGGTATTCCCATCATCAACTCCATCAACAACCGCAGCTTCCTCAACATCTCGGCTCAATGGGTAAACCAGAAAGCCAGCAATCTCATTGAGGCCAATACATTCCGCATCAACATCGGAATCACGTTCAACGAGCGTTGGTTCGCCAAGTGGAAGGTGGAGTGATGGTTGATGGTTGATGGTTTATGGTTTATGGTTGATGGTTGATAGTTTATGGTTGATAGTTTGTGGTTTATGGGTGATGGTAAGTCATTTACACGAGGTCTGAGGAAACTGGGCAAAGCCTTGCTTCTCATGCTCTCATTGTCTCCATTCCTCATCTTCACCAACTCCTGCGAAGAGACCATCGAGCATACGGCACCCGCAATCAATGAGCGCGATTCGGCATCGGTGATGACCTCCTACGGCGTGAACACGCTCATCAGCGACTCCGGCGTGCTGAAATACCGCATCGTGACCGAGGTGTGGGACGTGAACACCGTGAAAAACCCAACGCGATGGACCTTCAACAAGGGCATCTTCGTGGAGCAGTTCGACGAGAAATTCCACGTGGAAGCCTACATCCAGGCCGATACCGCTTACTATTACGACACCAATAAACTCTGGGAACTGCGTGGCCGGGTGCGCGTGAGAACCAAAGACGGCCTCCGCTTCTCCAGCGAGGAACTCTTCTGGGATCAGAACCGCCATGAACTCTACAGCCATCGCTTCTCACGCGTGGTGACACCCGAGCGCGAGCTGCAAGGCTCCTATTTCACCAGCGACGAGCGGATGACGCATTACACGGTGAGCAATTCGAAAGGCTCCTTCGTGCGCGGTGCCGACGGAATGGGCACCAACAGCGGCGACTCCATCCTCTCGGCTCCCGACAGCGTGAAGTCGATGAAGCGCAAACCCACGGAGCCCATCAAGAAAACGCCCGTGGCGCCCTAAGTATAACCCAATTGAAAACAAGCAAAAATGTCAGAATCAGACATACCACTTATTATAGGAATCCTTATCACGATGGTCTTCTCCGCCTTCTTTTCAGGAATGGAGATCGCCTTCGTGTCGAGCAACCGTATGCTTGCCGAGATGGACAAGGACAAGCAGAAGTTCTCCGGCTATTTCCTCCAGACGTTCTACCGCCATCCCAACAACTTCGTCAGCACGATGCTCGTGGGCAACAATATCGCCCTCGTGGTCTATGGCATCCTTTTCGCCGAACTCTTTGACCGCACCCTTTTCAAAGGGATGGACGCCACGTTCACCGTGCCTGCCGACACGATCCTGTCCACCCTGATCGTGCTCTTCACGGGCGAGTTCCTGCCCAAGACGCTCTTCAAGAGCAATGCCAACCGCCTGCTCTCGCTCTTCGCCTTCCCCGCCTATCTATGCTACGTGGTGCTATGGCCCATCTCGCGCTTCAGCACGATGCTCTCGCGCGTCATTCTCCGCATCTTCGGCTTCAAGATAGAGAAAGAGAAAAACGACGATGCCTTCACGAAGGTTGACCTCGACTATCTGGTGCAGTCCAGTATCGACAACGCTGAAAATGAAGACGATATCGACGAGGAGGTCAAGATCTTCCAGAATGCCCTCGACTTCGCCGATACCAAGGTGCGCGACTGTATGGTGCCCCGAACCGAGATCAAGGCCGTGGAAGACAACTGCTCGCTCGACGAGCTGATGACCGTCTTCGTGGAGAGCGGCAAGTCGAAGATCATCGTCTATCACGAAGACGTTGACCATATCACCGGCTACATCCATTCCTCCGAGATGTTCCGCCAGCCCGAGAAATGGCTCGACAACATCCAGCAGATGCCCTACGTGCCCGAGACGATGACCGCCCGCAAGCTGATGCAGATGTTCCTCCAGCAGAAAAAGTCGCTCGCCGTGGTCGTGGATGAGTTTGGCGGCACCAGCGGCATCGTCTCCCTCGAAGATATCGTAGAAGAAATCTTCGGCGAGATTGAAGACGAGCACGACTCCTCCAACTATGTCGCCAAGCAGTTGCCCGACGGAGAGTACATCCTTTCCGCCCGACTGGAGATTGACACCATCAACGAGAAATTCGACCTCGACCTTCCTGAGAGCGAAGACTATATGACGCTCGGCGGTCTGATCCTCCACTATTACCAGAGCTTCCCGAAGCTCAACGAAGTGGTGAAGATAGGCCGTTTTGAGTTCCGCATTATCAAGAATACGATGACAAAAATCGAACTCGTCAGGCTGAAAGTGGTTGAATAATCAAACTTTTTGCAAGAAAGTTGCGGTTTATTGTTTTCTTTTTTGTAATTTTGCACCTTGATTTGAAATATCAGAAAAATAAATAATAAATAAATATAAAAAACAAATGGCAGCAATTGGAAAAATCAGAAGCTGGGGCCCAATCCTTGTAACGGTGATTGGTCTTGCCCTTTTTGCATTCATTGCCGAAGAATTGTTCCGCTCTTGCGAGTCAACTCGTAATCAGGAGCGTCAGCAGATCGGCGAAGTGTTAGGAAAGAAAATCGATGTACAGGAGTTCCAGAAACTCATCGACGAGTACACCGATGTGATTAAGATGACCCAGGGACGCGACAACCTGACCGACCAGGAACTCAATCAGGTCAAGGACATGGTGTGGCAGAACTACGTGCAGCAGGAGATTATCGCTGACGAGGCTGAGAAGCTGGGTCTCACCGTTACGGATCAGGAACTGCAGAACATGCTCAACGAGGGAACCAACCCCATGCTCCTGCAGACACCTTTCGTCAACCAGCAGACCGGACGTTTCGATGCCAGCGCGCTGAAGAAGTTCCTCGCTGAGTACAAGAAGGCCCAGCAGAGCGGCGGTCAGATGGCCGAGCAATATACCGGCATCTACAACTACTGGAGATTCATCGAGAAGAACCTCCGCACACAGTCGCTCCAGCAGAAGTATCAGGCCCTCCTGGCCGGATGTATCCTCTCCAACCCCGTGGCTGCCAAGCAGTCGTTCAAGGACGAGAACGAGGAGAGCAACATCCAGCTGGCCACCTTCGCCTACAGCACCGTCAACGACAAGGATGTGAAGATCAGCGATGCTGACCTCACCGCCAAATACAAGGAACTCAAGGAGCGCTTCAAGCAGCTCGAGGAGACCCGCGACGTGAAGTATGTAGATTTCCAGGTTCTGCCTTCTACAGCCGACCGCACGGCCCTCAACAAGGCTATCAACGATGCCGCCGCCAAGCTGGCAGCAGCCGCTGATCCCACCGAAGTCGTTCGCAAGGCCAACAGCCTGGTAAGCTTCCTGGGCATTCCTCAGACCAAGGCCGCTTTCCCCGCCGACATCGCTCAGCAGCTCGACTCGATGGCCGTTGGTGCCACTTCAGCCGTGAAGGAGAACAAGGGCGACAATACCCTCAACGTCATCAAGCTCATCTCTAAGCAGCAGTTGCCCGACTCCGTTCAGTTCCGTGCCATTCAGGTCGGTGGCGAGGACGTAGCCGCAGCCAAGAAGACAGCCGACAGCATCTATACCGCCCTCCAGGGAGGTGCCGACTTCGAGGCCATCGCCAAGAAGTACGGACAGACCGGCGAGAAGACATGGCTCGTCAGCAACCAGTATCAGAGCGCACCTTCCATGGATAAGGACACCAAGAATTATCTCAACACCCTCTCCACAGCCGCTGTGAACTCCCTGAACAATGTAGCCATGACCAATGGCAACATCATCCTTCAGGTCACTGATCGCCGCGCCATGACAACCAAGTATGTGGCAGCCGTCATCAAGAAGTCCATCGACTTCTCTAAGGACACCTACAGCGCCGCCTACAACAAGTTCTCACAGTTCGTCAGCGAGAACCAGACCCTCGAGGCCATGGAGAAGAACGCCGCCAAGTACGGCTTCAAGGTTCAGGAGCGTCAGGGCATCAGCAATGCCGAGCACTACGTAGTGAACATTCCTTCCACCCGCGAGGCCATGAAGTGGCTCTTCGAGGCCAAGGAAGGCACCGTCTCTCCGCTCTATGAGTGTGGCAACAACGACCATCTGCTCGTGCTCGCCCTCACCAAGGTGAACAAGAAGGGCTACCTCACACTCGACAACGCACAGGTGAAGGAGTACATCCGCACCCAGGTGATGAACGACAAGAAGGCCGAGATCCTCATGGCTAAGGCCAAGGGCGTGACCAGCATTGCCGCAGCCCAGAAGAAGGGCGCCAAGGTGGCACCCGTCAACCAGGTGACCTTCGCCGCTCCCGTATTCATTCCTGAGACCGGAGCCAGCGAGCCTGCCCTGAGTGGTGCCGTAGCCGCTACCGCCGCCGGAAAGTTCTGCGCAGCCCCCGTCAAGGGTAACGCCGGAGTCTATCTCTTCCAGGTCATCAGCAAGGCCAACCGTGCCGGTGTGAAGTTCGACGCCAAGACCGCCGAGCAGAGTCAGAAGCAGCGCCTGATGCAGTATGCCGGACAGTTCATGCGCGACCTCTACCAGAAGGCCAACGTGACCGACAACCGCTACCTCTTCTTCTAATCCGACAGAGAGAGTAGTCTTAATACACACCAAAAAGGCTTCCGCGTTCCCACGGGAGCCTTTTTCCGATTATCACTACAAACAAACCAAGAAATAGATTTGAAGACGATATTCGCCATCATCGCCCTCTTAGCGGCCTGTCTGCACCTGTCGGCACAGGATGCCGACAGCACCTCTCTGCGCCCCACGTTCGGCGTCGATTTTTCGAGCGAGGTGCAGACCGACTTCGAAAAATTCCGTAATGCCAACCTCCTGCAGCTCCGTGCCGACATTCCGCTTTCCCGCAAGCTCACCTTCGAGGCAGGCGCCCTCGGCTCGCTTGTTACCGGCCAGGAACTCGATGTCATCGACCTGCAAGGTATCTCCAATATCGACACCGACGAATTGAACATTCCCTTTGCCCTGACCGTGGCCGGATTCACGTGGCAGCCTCACGACCACCATTCCCTCTTTGCAGGCATCCGCCGCACCGACGAAGACTACTTCTGCAGCGAGACCCTCAGCCTCTTCACCACCAGCTCCTGCGGCATCTTCCCCACCATCAGCATGAATTTCCCCATCGGCACCTTTCCCTACGCAGCGGTAGGCTTCCACTACGCCTACGACAATGAGAACCTGCGCCTCCAGGCATCACTCTACAACGGCGAGGGATACTACCGTTTCACGGGTCCTAACAACGTGTTCCGCTTCTGCCCCAAGAGCGACGGCCTCTTTGCCCTTGCCCAGGCCGAATACCGCCATCGCGGCAGCCACTATTACCTGGGAGCCAGCCTCCACAGCGAGACCGACACCACCCCCACCGTATGGACCTACGCCGAGCAAGCCCTGTCGCCAGACCTCATCCTGCTGGCAGCCTACGGCCATGCATTCGGAAGCTACATTAGCTGCCAGAACTTCGCTGCCCTCGGCGCAAAATACACCTACAAGCGTGCCACTTTCGGTCTGATCTCCACCTACGCCCGAATCCTCAATACCGACGAGTTTTCTACAGAGTTCGTCTGCAATCTCCAGCTCACCAGCTTCCTCGCCCTAAAGCCCGCTTTCCACATCATCACCGACAACGGCACCACCAAGTGCGTCGCCCAGTTGAGAGTCAACGTCGGCATCTAAGCATCGGGTATTCTTTCTGGCTTCTGTGAATTTTGGTTCTCCAATGGATGATACTTTGACTTCCATTGGATGATACTTTGAAGGTCAACGGATGATACTTTGAAAGTCAACGGATGATACTTTGAAAGTCAACGGATGATACTTTGAAGATCAACGGATGATGTTTTGGGGTGAAGGGTGAAGGGGTGAAGGCTGTTTATATAAACTTTTATATTTTTACACGCGCGCGAGAGCTTTAATGATATTATATAATTTATAAAAAGTTATAGAAATAGCCTTCACCCCTTCACCCTTCACCTTTTGGGCTTTCACGCTCTGACAGCATGTGGATTATTTGCTGTATTTGTCGATGAGTGCCTGAGCCTGTTGGCTGCCGAGGTCTTTGGCTTTCTGCAGGTTGGCAAGGCCTTCTGACTTTTTCTTGGTCTGTATCTGGGCGAGTCCGAGAAGCATGTAGCCATCGGGATAGTCGGGGGCTATCTCGGTGCAGCGCTGGGCTATCTTGAGGGCATCGTCGGGCTTGTTGACTCGCAGCTGGAGATTGGCCATTTCGGCGTAGTAGGTGGGCTCCTGAGGGGCGAGGATGATGGCGCGTGCGAGGTCGGAGATGGCTTGCTGATAGAGCTTTCCCTTGACTTCTGCCTGTGCGCGGACGTAATAGAAGGGGGCATTGACGCGGCCCTGCACGAGATATTCGTAGCGCGAATAGTCGAAGACGGCATCGCGGTATTTGCCCATCTCGTCGTAAACCTGTGCGCGTGTGAGGAAGTAGGGGGCTGCCTCGGTGAAGCGGAGGGTGTCGGTGGTGTTGATGGCGCTGTCGAGGAGGGCGATGACTTCTTCGCCGGGGGCCTTGAGGCTATGCTTGCACTGGGCTTGCTCGTAGAGCAGTTCGGGGGTGTTGAAGTTCTTGTCCTTGGAGAGTTGCTCGAAGATGTTGAGGGCTTGCTGGTAGTCGCCTTTGGCATAGATGATCTGCGCATGCAGATGCTGGTAGATGGGGAGGGGCTTTGCCTTGTAGGCTTCGTTGGCTTCGGCGAGTGCCTCGTCGAGCGACCAATGGAGTCCGCTGACGGCATAGCTGTACATCATCTTGGCGTAGTTGTAGTGGGCTTCGTCTTTGTCGTTGGCTTTCCGGATGCAGTTCTTCATGGTCTCGTCGGCATTGGCCCATTGCTGGGCGCCGGCTTCAATGAGGGCGCGGTTGTTGTAGCCGTCGGTGGCTGCGGGGAACAGCTCGAGGAAGTCGTTGGTGGCTGCAACGTATTTGAGCGAGTCTTTGGCCTGGGCTGCCATCACGAGCATCAGGCGGGCTTGGTTTTCGTCGGTGGGCATGGCCTGGGGGATGCCTATCTGCTGATAGTTGGCATCGTTGAGGGAGAAGCCGTTGGCACTGAGGGAACGGGCGAATGCGGCATCGCAGGCGTGGGTGTCGAAACTGGTCTGCGACATCTGCAGCAGGCCAATGACCTGTCCGTACATATTGACGTAGGGGCAGCCCGTGGTGTTGTCGGGGGCGTTCATCCCGAAGATGTAGTAGTTGTACTTGTCCATGAACTTCTCCACGCTCTTCACCTTGGTGGCTACGATCTGGGGCGACTTGAGTCCGTAGGTGACCAACCAGGCATCTTGTCCGGTGGTGGAGGCCAGATTGGCAATGGGCGCGGGGGTGGTCTTGCCATCAACGCGGAAACGGGCCACGTCGTAGATGTCGTTGATGCCCATGATGCGGGTCACGTCCATCTTGTTGCCCTTGGCATCTACCACGACTGCCTTGGCGGCTCCGAGGAAGGGCTTGAGGTCGCTGACGGCTTCGCCTTCGTTGCCCACGAAGACTCCGTGGCTGCTGGCCAGCAGGGAGCCGTCGGCCTTGAAGGTGGTGAGGGTGAAGACGCTCTTGGCTACGTTTTTCACCATGGCTGGCTGGGCATGAAGAGATTGGGAAAATGAGAGAATGAGAAAATGAGAAATTATCAGAATCTTTTTCATCTTATCGTATTTAAATGAGAAATGTTTATCTTTTCAGGAGGGCCTTGGCATTGCTGATGGCGGCGGCGGTGACGTCGCTTCCGCTGAGCATCTGGGCTATTTCCTGTATGCGGTCGTCGGGGCTGAGCAGCTGCATGCGGCTCTTGGTGCCTTCGGGGGTTTCTTCCTTGTACACCTTGTAGTGATGGCTGCCGAGGGCGGCTATCTGGGGCAGATGGGTGATGCTGATGACCTGACGGTCGGTATGGCCCATCTCCTGCATGATCTTGGCCATCATCTCGGCCACGCGGCCGCTCACACCGGTGTCTATCTCGTCGAAGATGATGGTGGGGAGCTTGACCGTGCCGCTGATCATGGCTTTCAGCGAGAGCATGACGCGGGCAATCTCACCGCCGGATGCAATCTGCGCAACGGGCTGCATGGGGGTGCTGGTGTTGGCGCTGAAGAGGAAGGCTACCTTGTCGGCTCCTTTCTCGGAGAGCTGTTCGGTGGGGGTGACGTCAACGGCAAAGCGCACGTTGGGGATGCCGAGGGGAACGAGGCGGCTCTTCATCTCTTTCTCCACCTTCTGGGCGGCCTTCTTCCGGAGGGCTGTCAGGGTGGCGGCATGACTGAGGGCCGTTATGGCGGCGTTTTGCTCCTGGCGGCGCAGGGCTTCAATCTCATCGCTGCTGTTATCGAGATGGTCGAGCTGCTGCCGGAGCTGGTCGCGCAGGGCAATGAGCTCTTCGACGGTCTCCACGTGGTGCTTCTTCTGCAGGGAGTAGATGGTGTCGAGCTGTTCGTTGACGGAATCGAGGCGTTTGGGGTCGAAGTCGGTATGGGCAGACATCTGCGTGACTTCTGCGGCGATGTCTTTCAGCTCGATATAGCTGCTCTGGATGCGCTCTGCCACTTCTGCGGCATCGGCATAGACGTCGCGGATGCCTTCGATGGCTCGCGATGCTTCGCGCAGGCGTTCCACAAGGTTGCCTTCGTCGGCGCTAAGGATTCCCTCGGCGGTGTAGAGTGCGGTCTTGATGTCTTCCACATGGCTGAGGGTCTCGCTCTCCTGTTCGAGTTCTTCCTGCTGGCCTGGGGCGAGCTGGGCATCGTTGAGCTCGTTGTACTGGAAGCGGAGGAAGTCTTCGTTCTGGGCTGCCTTGGCGATGTCTTCTTCCATCCGCATGACGGCCCGGCGCGCTTCCTGATAGCGGCGGAATGCGTCTTGGTAGCTGGCGAGCTGCTTGCCGTCCTGGGCAATGATATCCACGACGTTGAGCTGGAAATCTTCTTCCTGCAGGAGCAGGTTCTGATGCTGCGAGTGGATGTCAACGAGCTGCTGGCCGATGGCTTTCATGACGCCGAGGGGCACGGGGGTGTCGTTGATGAAGGCGCGGCTCTTGCCGGCGGCGGTGAGCTCGCGTCGGAAGATGCAGTCCTGGGCATCGTAGTCGATGTCGAAGGACGTGAAAAGGCTTTCCAGCTGGTAGCGGCTGAGGTCGAAATGGGCCTCGATGATGCAGCGGTCGGAGCCCGACTTGATGCTCCGGGAATCGGCTCGCTGGCCTAAGAGGAGAGAGAGTGCTCCAAGGATGATGCTCTTGCCTGCTCCCGTCTCGCCGGTAATCACGGAGAATCCGGGAAAGAGCTGAATGTCGAGTTCATCAATGAGCGTGAAGTTCTTGATATATAGTTGCTTAAGCATATACTTTTGAAGTGATAATCTAAGGGTCTTACTGTTTGATTTTTTCCCATGTGTTGTTCTGCGAGGCATTGATGCTGAAGAGGAGGTCATAGACGGATTCCTTCTCTTTCTGCGTGCCTTTGCCCTTGTAGATGTTGGCCAGTTCTTCCTTCTTATAGTCGGTCCATATCTGCGGCAGCAAGCTCAGCGGCCTGTCTTCGTGGGCCTTCTTGAGGTTCTCCAGGGCGGTCGTGATATTGGCGCGTCCGCGCTCGGCATTGTTGGCCATCTCGTCGAGCCCTTTGCGGTAGTAGTCGTACTGCAGCTGGCGGAAGGGCTGCATGGCTCCTTCCATATAGTCGTTGATGATGGCGAAGCGGTTGCGGTCGTTCTCGAATGCCTTCCAGCCGTTGAAGTCGAGGTTCTGCGTGTTGTTGACCAGATTGAGGCACCGCTGGAGGATGTCTTCGCCACCCATCGGCGCGAAGGAATCGAGGTCGAGGCCGATGATGAGGTAGGCATAGTAGGCCATCAGGGCCGTGAGCTGGTTGTCGATCATCTCTTCGTTGAAGTTGAGCTGGTCGAACTGTGAGAACTCGAAGTCGAAGTTGGCATCCCTATTATTATATAAGGTGGTGGTGTAGCTGGAGTTGAAGACCGGACGGTTGGCCTGGATGAGGGCGGTGCAGGTGAAGAGATGGTTGGAGGGGTCGTACTTGCTGACCGTGATGTTGAAGTTGCATACGATGCGCTCGTTCTTCTGGAACTGGAGTGAAGTCCACTGCTGGTCGTTGAGGAACTGCTCCATGGTCTGCTGGAGGCTCTCGAAGACCGACACGTCGGTGCCTTGAATCTGTGCGTGATTGATGGTAACCTTGGCTTGCAGCTCCTGGGCCTTCAGGCTATGGCCGAAGGCAAGCGACAGGAACAGGCAACAGGCAATAAGCTTCTTCAACATGGCTATGAACTTTTAGATGATGGCTGCCAGATGGTCCACGATATCGCGGGCAACTTCGGTCTTGGGCTTCTTGGGGAAGTCTTTCTGGCCTGTGGCCGAGATGATGCTGATCTGATTGTCGTCGGAACGGAAGGTGGTGCCTTTGTTGCGGGTGGAGTTGAGCACGATGAAGTCGAGGTTCTTCTTCGCCAGCTTCTTCTTGGCATTCAGCTCTTCGTCGTTGGTCTCCAGGGCGAAGCCCACGAGCACCTGGCGGTCGGTCTTCAGCTGGCCTAACTGCTGGGCTATGTCGTGGGTGGGCTGCAGGCGCAGCACGAGGTCGTCTTTCTCGCGCTTGATCTTCTGCTCGGCGGCGGTTTCGGGACGGAAATCGGCCACGGCAGCGCAGAGGATGGCTGCATCCATGCGGGGGAATGCCTGGGTGGAAGCCTCGTACATCTCCTGGCAGCTCTCCACGTCGATGCGGCTGACACCTGCGGGCGTGGAAAGGCTTACGGGACCGGCCACCAGGGTGACTTCGGCACCGCGCCGAGCGCATTCGGCTGCAAGGGCGAATCCCATCTTGCCGCTGGAATAGTTGCCGATGAAACGGACGGGGTCGATCTTCTCGTAAGTAGGACCTGCCGTGATCAGGATGCGCTTGCCCGAAAGGTCGTTCGCCGAAGGGCTGAGGGCATGGTCGAGAAATTCCACGATGCGCTCAGGCTCTTCCATGCGGCCTTTGCCTTCGAGTCCGCTGGCCAGGAATCCGCTCTGGGGCTCAATGATATGATTGCCATAGGCTTGCAGCGTCTTGAGGTTCTGCTGCGTGCTGGGATGTGCATACATGTCAAGGTCCATGGCGGGGGCGATGAAGACGGGGGCTTTCATGGAGAGGTAAGTGGTGATGAGCATATTGTCGGCAATGCCGTGGGCCATCTTCCCGATGGTGGAAGCCGTGGCGGGGGCGATGAGCATGGCATCTGCCCAGAGGCCAAGATCTACATGGCTGTTCCACGTGCCGTCGCGCTGGGAAAAGAACTCGCTGACAACGGGCTTGTGGGTGAGGGCAGAGAGCGTGATGGGGGTGATGAACTCTTTACCAGAAGGGGTGATCACTACCTGCACCTCGGCACCCTGCTTGATGAGCGCCCGTATGATGAGACACGCCTTATAGGCGGCTATGCTGCCCGTGATGCCGAGCACAATCTTCTTACCTTTTAGCATTCCTGAAGGGGTTTTTTATCGTTTGTTGAATTCGCGCAGACGGATGCGGGTGAGCACTTGCTTCGTGTTGTAGGTGAAGTCGCTGCTCAGCATCCAGCTGTAGTAACCGGGGTCGCGGTGGAGCACTTCGCTCACCACCCATCCCTTGTACTTGCCGAAGTTGAACACTTCCTGCTTGCGGGGCTTGCCGTCGCCGTCGGTGAGCACGTTGCCCTGGGCATCCTTCATCTCCTGCCATACGATGCGGCCTGCAAAATCCACATTGTCGTTGGTCTTGGAGAAGGCTGCCAGCTCGTCCATGTCGTTGTGGAGGACTTTGGTCTCATCGTCGAGTGCAACGGGTGAACCGGGGGCATAGTAGTCGAGCTCGGCCTGAAGCACACGCCATGTGGCCTCGGTGTCCTGGTCGGCAAGGTGTGCCTGGAAGTCGTCCTCCATCTTGCGTCCGCAATAGAACTTATAGGCGGCAGCAAGGTTGCGGCGTTCCATCCGCTTGAAGATGGTGCAGGCGTCAATCATCCGGCATTTCTCGAAATCGAAGTCGATGCCGGCGCGCAGGAATTCCTCGGCCAGCAAGGGGATGTCGAAGTTGTTGCTGTTGTAGCCGGCAAAGTCGCAGCCCGAAAAGTCGGCTGCCAGCTTCGGGGCCAGGTCTTTGAAACTTGGGGCGTCTTTCACGTCCTCGTTGGTGATTCCCGTCAGTTCCACCACGATGGGCGGTATATCCATGCCGGGATTCACGAACTGATTCTTGCGGACTTCCGTTCCGTCGAGGTTTACCTTAATATAAGATATCTGGATGATCCTGTCCTTTACAAGATCAAGCCCCGTTGTCTCCAAGTCGAAGACAACGAGGGGCTTAGTAAGATTTAATTTCATCATTCAAAAAAATTAGTCGTTCAAAAGCATCGGCATGATAAGCATCAGCACATCCTCATTCTCGGGCTGATCAACAGGCAGGATGAGGCATGGGCGCGACGGATCGGCCAGCTGCAGCGTTACTTCCTCGCTGTTGAGGTTGTTGAGAATCTCGGTGAGCGACGGGCCCTTGAAGCCGATGTTCATGGCGCTGCCGGTGTAGTCGCAGGTCACTTCCTCCTTGGCGCTCGTTGAGAAGTCGATATCCTCGGAGGAAACCTCTATTTTGCCGTTCTCGATGTGGAGGCGCACTAGCTGGCTGCTCTCGCTGGCAAAGGGAAGCACGCGGCGAAGGGCTCCGATGAGCGTCTTGCGGTCGATGGTGAGCTGATAGGGATTGTTCTGCGGAATCACGGAATTGTAGTTGGGGTAGCGGCCCTCAATGAGGCGGCAAAGGAGCGTGGTGTCGCCGAATGAAATCTGGGCGTTGCGCTCGTCGAAGCGGATGACCACGTCGCTATCGTCCTTGCCGAGCACGTTCTTCAGCAGCGTGGCGGGCTTCTTGGGAAGGATGAAGGCGGTGGGCGTTTCGGTCCTTACGGTGAAGTTCTTGTTGCGCACCAGCTTGTGGCCGTCGCTGGCTACGATGGCGAGCGCGTCGGGGGTGAGGTCGAAGTAGATGCCGTTCATCACGGGGCGGAGTTCTTCCTGGGCCGTGGCGAAAATGGCACGTGTGATATTGTCGGCCAGCACGTTGCTGGGGAGCGTCAGCGAGGTGGCAGTCTCGGGCATCTGCTGGGCAATGGGATACTCGTCGGCATTCTGGGCGGTGAAGTTGTACATACCGTTCTGATAGATAACCTTCACGCTGAACGTATTGGTGTCCACATCGAGGGTGAGGGGCTGCTCGGGGAGTTCCTTCACGGCATCGAGGATGGTGCGGTTGTTTACTGCAAACTTGCCTTCACCGTCAGCCATTTCCAACTGCATGGTGGAGCGCATCACGTTCTCGCTGTCGGAGGCCGTGATGGTGAGTTGCTGATTTGCCACTTCGAAGAGGAAGCAGTCGAGGATGGCCAGGCTGTTCTTGCTGTTGATAACCTTGGCGAGTGTTCCGAGTTGGCTGCTGAGAGCCGAACTTGATAATGTGATTCTCATTATAGTTGATGTTTTTAGTTACTTTTATTTGAGGTACAAAAATACACAAAAAAATAGTGCAAAACAAAAAAAACGCTGAAAAAGTTTCTCTTGTTAGAACTTTTTTATTAATTTCGCAAACTGAAAACATACATAAACAAATATAAGTAATGGAAATAGAAGGTAAAATAATCGCCGTTATGCCAGCTCAGGGCGGCGTTTCAGCCCGTACGGGCAACTCTTGGAAGAGTCAGGACTATGTAATCGAAACTCACGAGCAGTATCCCAAGAAGTGTGTGTTCCGCGTGTTTGGTGAGGACAAGATTGCTAATATGAATATTCAGATCGGCGAGGAGCTGCGTGTCAGTTTCGATATTGATGCCCATGAGTATCAGGGCCGTTGGTTCAATGATGTACGTGCATGGAAGGTGGATCGCATAGATCCCGCTGCTGCTCAGGCTGCCGCACAGGGTGTACAGCCTTTCCCGGCTCCTGAAGCCGCTGCTGCTCCTGCTCCGGCACCATTCCCGCCAGCACAGCCTGCAGCCGAGGGTAGTGCCGACGATCTGCCGTTCTAAGCTTCAGCAAATCTCAAATGAATGTAATAGAGGGTATGCCTTCAGCAGGGCATACCCTCCTTTCTTTTTGTGCGAAAATGTAGAAAGGGGATGTGTCCTTTTTTGTCAGACACATCCCCATCCGTTGAAAGTTATCAGTTATTATCTTTTTAGAGAATGCTCTTCACGGTCTCCAGCATGCCGTTCTTCTGGATGCTGTCGAGGAAGTATACCACCATGTCGGTGAGTCCGGGAATCTGGTTCAGATCGCCATGCTCGCCCCAGATGAGGTCCTTGGCTGCCAGCACGCCCTCGGCCACCTTGCGGGTGTCGCCCGTTGCCCAGAGTTCGGTGAGCAGATCCATGATCTTCTGGTCGTCGTTGGGCTGGATGGGAGCGCCGTCGGCACGTGTGCCACCCTTATAGTAAGTGATGATGGCAGCAAGACCGAGAACGAGTCCCTTAGGCAGTTCGCCCTTGCGCTCCAGATAGGTCTTCAGTCCGGGCAGGTCGCGAGTCTGGTATTTCGGGAATGAGTTCAGCATGATGCTGGTCACCTGATGGTCAACGTATGGGTTGTTGAAGCGCTCCAGCACGTCGCTGGCAAACTGCTGCAACTCGTCCATAGGCAGGTTGAGGGTCTGCATCAGCTCCTCGAACTGTACCTTGTGGATATACTTGCCGATCACCTCGTGGTTGCAGGCATCGCGCACGATGTCAACACCTGAGAGATAGGCTACGGGTGAGAGCACGGTGTGAGGACCGTTGAGGAGCGTCACCTTGCGCTCGTGGTAAGGCTTCTCGCTTTCTGCGATGAGCACGTGCAGGCCAGCCTTCTCTGCGGGGAATTCGGCACGCAGGTCTTCGATGCTCATGTTGGTGGGTTTCTCGATCACCCAGAGGTGGAAGATTTCAGCCTGTACAACGAGGTTGTCGGCATAAGAGATCTTCTGCTGGATGTCGGCAATCTCCTTGCGGGGGAATCCGGGAACGATGCGGTCCACGAGCGTGGCGCAAACGTAGTTGTACTTCTCGAACCACTCCTTGAATCCCTCGTAGTCGGCACCGAAATCGTCCTTCCAGAGCTCAATGTACTTCTCGATGCACTCCTTCAGATGGTGGCCGTTCAGGAAAATCAGCTCGCAAGGCATGATGATAAGACCCTTTGAGGGGCAGCCGTTGAACGTCTGGTAACGGCGATAGAGCAGCTGCACGAGCTTGCCGGGATAGCTGCTGGCGGGAGCGTCGGAGAGCTTGCAGGCGGGATCGAAGGCGATACCGGCTTCAGTCGTGTTGGAGATGACGAAGCGGATCTCGGGCTGGTCGGCCAATGCCAAGAAAGCGGCATTCTGGCTGTATGGATTGAGGGCGCGGCTGATCACGTCGATGCGGGTGAGAGAGTTGACGGCCTCACCGTTCTGGCGACCCTGCAGGTTCACGTGATAGAGGCAGTCCTGACCATTGAGCCAGTCAACCATACCACGCTCGATGGGCTGAACCACTACAACTGAACCGTTGAAGTCGGTCTTCTGGTCCATGTTCCACACAATCCAGTCAACGAAAGCACGCAGGAAGTTACCTTCACCAAACTGAATGATTTTCTCAGGCATCACGCTCTTTGGAGCCGTGCGCTTGTTCAAAGCTTGCAATTTCTTCATGATTTGTTTATTGTTTTAAATAGATTCTTGTTTTCAAGTGCAAAGGTATAAAATTCTTCTGTATCTTGATGCAAATAGATACGTTAATTTAACGTAAAGGTTTGCGCGAGGCCAGTTTTACCCGAAGAGGCAGCGCAGGGCTTCCTCCACTTTGCGCACGGGATGCAACTCTATGTTGAAATGGCGGTGACTAAGCCCCTGCATGTTGTATTTGGGGATGATCATGTGGGTGAAGCCCAGTTTCTCGGCCTCGCCGATGCGTTGCTCGATGCGGCTCACGGGGCGTACCTCGCCCGAGAGTCCCACTTCGCCAGCCATGCACCAGCCGCTTTCTATCGGGGTGTCAACGTTGGAAGAGAGTACTGCCGCTATGACCGAAAGGTCCATGGCCAGATCGGTGACGCGCAGTCCGCCGGCAATATTGATGAACACATCTTTCTGGATGAGTTTGAATCCCACCCGCTTCTCCAAGACGGCCAGCAGCATGTTGAGCCGCCGCTGGTCGAATCCGGTGGCGGTGCGCTGGGGCGTTCCGTAGGCAGCCGTGGAAACCAAGGCCTGCGTCTCCACGAGGAAGGGGCGCACGCCTTCGATGGCACTCGAGATGGCAATGCCCGAAAGCCCTTCGTGGTCTTGCGTGAGCAGCAGTTCCGAGGGATTGCTCACCTGGCGGAGTCCGTTCTGCTGCATTTCGTAGATGCCCAGTTCGGAGGTGGAACCGAAACGGTTTTTCATCGCCCGTAGGATGCGGTACATGTAATGCTGGTCACCCTCAAACTGAATCACGGTGTCCACGATATGCTCCAGGATCTTCGGTCCGGCCAGCGTGCCTTCCTTATTGATGTGGCCAATCAGAATGACCGGCACGCTGCTTGACTTGGCAAATCGGAGCAGGGCAGAGGCGCATTCGCGTACCTGCGTGATGCTGCCTGGCGAGGAATCCACGTCTTCGGTGGAAATCGTCTGGATGGAGTCGATGATTACGATTTCGGGCTTCACCTCTTTAATATATGTGAAGATGTTCTCCAGGGATGTTTCGGTCAGGATGAGCAGATTGTCCTGCTGGGCATCCATCGTTGTCTGCATGAGTCTTTCGGCGCGCATCTTCAGCTGGTGGGCGCTTTCCTCACCGCTCACGTAGAGTATCTTCCGTTCAGCCATGCCGAGCACGGTCTGCAAGGTCAGCGTACTCTTGCCGATGCCTGGTTCGCCGCCCAGCAGGATGATGCTGCCGGGCACCAATCCGCCACCCAGCACCCGGTTCAGTTCTCCGTCGTGCATATCGATGCGCGGTTCGTCCTTCCCCGAGATATCACGCAATCGCATGGGGCGGTTTTTACTGCCTGTCGTTGTCTGCCTGACGTGAGAGGCAGCCGAGCGGGCAGCTTGTTGTCCGCTGTCGTTTGCAATCCGGATTTCCTTGAACGTGTTCCATTGTCCGCAGGCCGGGCATTTTCCTATCCATTTTGCCGATTCCTGTCCGCAGTTCTCGCAGACGTAGGCTATCTTGTCTTTTGCCATATTGCCGACAAAATTACAAAATAATGAGCACAAAAGCAAATAAAAGCGGCTTTGTTTTTCGTTATCTGCTTACTTCTTTGTAACTTTGCACTCGCTATGACAGAGTTGCAGACGTTGGTAGAGAATTCTCAATGGCCCTTGCTGACGGCCTTTGTGCTTGGGGTGCTGGTGGCGCTCCATCCCTGTCCGATGGCCACGAATATAGCAGCCATGGGTTATATCGGCAAGGATGTTGACAACCGTAGGCAGGTATTCATTGACGGTCTGCTCTATACCCTTGGCCGCACCATCAGCTATTCTCTTCTCGGGGCCGTGCTCATCCTGCTCATCCGGGGTGGGGCAGAGCTGCTCCATTTTGGCGAGGTCATGTCGGAGTGGGGCGAGCGCATCCTGGGACCGTTGCTTATTCTTATCGGACTCTACCTTTTATATAATGACTTGCTACACCATCACGACCATGTGCCCCATCTGCCTTTAGGCGGCAAGAAGGCTGGCCCGATAGTCCTTGGTATGCTCTTCGCGTTGGCTTTTTGTCCGGAGAGCGGCATTGTCTATTTCGGAATGCTTATTCCGTTGAGTGTGGAGTCCAGTTACGGCTATCTGCTTCCCGTGGCTTTTGCCATCGGAACCGGACTTCCTGTTGTCTTGATGTCCTGGGTGTTTGCTTTCAGTCTCAGTTCCTTTTCACGTCTGAACAACAGAATGCAATCGTTGAAAGCATGGTTGACACATATCATTGCCGTACTTTTCATCTTGGCAGGCGTATTCTGTCTTTTCGTATAATGTATCTTTTCTTTTCCTTTTCGTCATTACGTTAGTTTTTCCTTGTTTTCTTCGTCAAAATCATGTAAATAAATTTTGATTTTTCATTCTATTGCATTATCTTTGCATACAGATAAATATGTCATTTTACCAGTTATGGCTATGAAGGAGGTTTTTCAGAGATACAGTATCCTGTTGTTGCTGATGTTTTTCACGGTGACAACGGGAGCTCAGGATATTGAGCAGACAGATAAAAGGTATTCCGTGAGTGGTGTGGTGACTGATCAGCGTGGGCGGCGGTTGCCTTATGTCAACGTGAGCGTGAGCGGCGAGCGTGTGTCCACCGTGACCAACGAAGAGGGATTCTTCACGATCAAGTCTTCACACAGGATTGGAGTGCTCGATTTGACGCACGTAGGCTATCAGTCGTTGCACTATGAGATACCCGATAACCTGCAAGGCAACCTGGTCATCAAGATGAAGCCCAACACGGTGGTGCTCAGCGACGTCGTGGTCAAGTCGGGCGATGCCAAGCGTATCTTCTACGAGGCGCTCGACAAGATTGTGGACAATTATCCGCAGCACCCCGAGATGATGAAGTGTTTCTATCGCGAATGCGTGCAGAAGCGCAGCCGCTATATCAATATCGCTGAGGCCGTGGCCAATCTCTACAAACCTTCTTACAAAAGCCACATCGACCTGGGACGTGTGTCGATAGAGAAGGGCCGAAGGCTGGTGAGCCCCAAGACGTCCGACACGTTGGGCGTGAAGATTCTGGGAGGTCCCAACACGCCGATCTATCTTGACTTCGTGAAAAACAAGGATTTCGTGCTCGACCCCGAAGACCTGACTCACTATGAGTTTTCGATGGAAGACCCCGTGATGACCGATGGCCGCCTGCAATTTGTCATCAGGATTACGCCTATTTATTCGTCACCGTGGGCCTTGTATGAAGGCGTTTTCCATATTGACCAGGAGACGCTGGCATTTACCCGCGGAGAACTCTCACTCGACATGCGCGATAAGGATAAGGCCACTCAGCGAATGCTGGTGAAGAAACCGGCAGGGGTGCGTTTCAAGCCTCGCGAGATGAGTGTCACCGTGAGTTACACGACTCAGGATAACCGCACGCGCATCAATTATGTGCGTACGTTGTTCCGCTTCAATTGCGACTGGAAGAAACGCCTCTTCTCCACGTCTTTTACGGCCATGAGCGAACTGGTGGTTACCGACTGGACTGACCAGGACGTGAAGCCCATCCGTGGCCGCGACTCATTCTATCAGCGCGATGCTTTCTTTGACAAGGTGGATTATTTTGACGACCCCAACTTCTGGGCCGACTATAATATCATCGAGCCTACCGAAAGCCTGGAGAATGCCATCGGCAAGCTGCGCAAGAAGTACTGATTCTTATTCAGGTTAACGTTATCGTCAATCACATGTCACGATCCAGCCGGTCGCGCCATAGATACTTGCGCGTCTCGTGCACGATGATGCCGCTGAGGAACAACAGCGAGAGCAAGTTCGGGATAGCCATCAGCGCATTCATGCAGTCGGCCAGGTTCCACACGATACTCAGATTCATGATCGAACCCACGAAGACCGCCACGATATAGAGCACGCGGTAATAGATGGTCCATCGTCTTCCCTTGAGATATTCCACGGCACGCTCGCCATAAAGCTCCCATCCGAGAATGGTGGAGAAGGCAAACGTGAGCAAGCCGAAGGTGAGCAACGGCGCACCGATATACGGAATCTTGGAGAAAGCCATCTTGGTGAGCGTGGCACCGTTCTCGTAAGAGATGTCGGGATAGGCAATGACCGAACTGACGATGACCAAACCCGTCAAGGCGCAGATGATGACCGTGTCCCAGAAAGTGCCGCTCGAGGAAACAAGCGCCTGGCGAACGGGGTTGCGCGTCTGGGCAGCCGAAGCCACGATTGGGGCGCTACCCATACCCGATTCGTTGGAAAACAGTCCGCGGGCAATACCATACCGGGCGGCAAGCATCACCGTACTTCCCACGAAACCGCCTCCGGCAGCCTCGGGCGAAAAGGCCGATACGCAGATCAGCTTCAGCGCGGGCCATACATACTGACCGTTGAGGAAGAGAATGACAATACAGCCAATCACGTAGAAAATGGCCATAAATGGCACGAGCGCCGTGCATACACGCGCAATGCTCTTGATGCCGCCCAAGACCACAAGGCCGATAAGCACGGCTATGACCAAGCCCGTGATGACGGGGTCTATCTGATAGGTCTCGTAGGTGAGCGTGGCGATGGCATTGGCCTGCACCGTGTTGCCGATTCCGAAGGATGCAATTGCCGTGAAGACCGCAAAGAGCACGGCCATCCATTTCCAGCCAAGACCCCGCTCAAGCGCATACATCGGTCCTCCCAGCAATCGTCCGTCTTCCGTTTTCACGCGATATTTCACGGCCAGCAGACCCTCGGCATATTTCGTGGAAATGCCGAACAGACCCGTCAGCCAGCACCACAGCACGGCTCCCGGTCCTCCCAAAGCCACAGCCGTAGCCACGCCCACGATGTTGCCCGTTCCGATGGTGGCAGCAAGCGCCGTGGCCAAGGCTCCAAACTGACTCACGTTGCCGGCGGCATCCTTGTCGCGGCTGACGGATAGCTTGATGGCCGTCCAAAGGTGGCGTTGCGGAAAGCGTAGTCTGACGGTGAGGAAAATATGCGTGCCGAGCAGCAGGATAATCATGGGCCATCCCCAAAGCAGGCCGCTCAGGTCGGTGAAGAAGTCGTTCAGATATTCCATTGTATTATGTTGGGCGTGAATGTGTTATGGTTTCTTGGTGATTACTTGCTTGATGCAGGGTTCTCGAATGTGATTTTCACATTCTCATGCCCCATCGAGCGCATCAGCTGGTAGAATTGGCGCGAAGCATTCTGCTGCGCACTGGCGATGTTGGCACTCGTCAGGCAGCGTTCCTTCATCTTCACGACGGCCCGCTGATACATGTCTTCGCGCGTCTGGTCGTCCCATGAGCCGCTTTCGTAGAATGCCTTTGTGCGAGCCTCGTCGATGAAGTTCTCGTCGAGCAGTTCGATGGGTGGCAGCGTCACGGTGAGCGTATCGTTCTCCATCCTGATGAAGTGGGGCTTGGTCTTGTGCATGTTGATGCCCAGCCGGAGCGTGCCGTAGTAGATGCGGATGAGCTCGTCGTCGCTGAAGAATCCTCGGCGCACGGTGTCGATCATCTCCTCGTTGGATATGCTCAGAAATTCCCATTCCCCGATTTGCTTCATCGACTCTATCTGCGTGGGCGTCACGTCGATTGTGCTGTTCACGTCGATATCGGCGCTTGAGCGCGTGATGGCGCGATAGGAGAAATAGAAGATGGCCGCGATAATCAGGATGATAGCCGTGCAGGCGATGAGCAGCCACCGTCCGATGGTGCCCAGGATGTTGGTCTTCGGGGCCTGATATTCTTTCTTTGTTTGTTCTATCTCATTCATATTATGAACTTTGTTCATGAATTTCGGCTACATTCAGCATAGCTCAAGCAAGCCTGGCTCTGCCTTTAATTTCTCATTTTCTCATTTTCTCAATTTCTCATTATCTCATTTTCTCATTTTCTCAATCTCTCATTTTCTCAATTTCTCAATCTCTCATTTCGCAATAGACTTCGCATCGAGCAGCGTGGGCAAGTCTTCGAGAGTGAACTCCTTGCGGAACGTGATGGTGATGTCGTTCTCCTCGTAGCCCATCTGCATGATCATCGGTATCAGCGTATGGGCAGCGCCCTCCCGGGCCATGCCGATGATGCCCAGCTTTGGAATGTCGTTCAGGATAGCAGCACGTCCCTGCCGCTCGTAGTTGGCCATCTCCTCGTCGGTGAAGCTTCCGCGCAGGATGCTCACCTGCTTCTTGATTTCCTGATGGTCTATCTTGCTCTGAGTGAGTTCCACCTTCGGGTCGGGGAGCATGATCTCAATCTTCTTCCCGCGTCGGCGCACGTTCTTCTCCGAGAAGTCGCTGAAGTCGATATACGCCTTCATCGTGGCATTCATCGGGATGGCAATGCGGCGGTTGCCGAAGGGCAGCGTGATGTCAAATTCCCGTGCCAGGAAAGTACCCTTGAGGCGCATCTGGTCGTCGTGGGTCACGATCTTGTGCAGGTGATACTCGGCGGTATAGAGCTTGGAGCACTTCTGTATCTGCATCACCATCATCGGAATCGTGTCCAGCGGCTCAGCCTTGCGCTCAGCCTTCTTGTTGCCCCCGCAGCCCGTCAGCAGCAGAAGCAAGAGCGATATGTAGCAAATGGATTGTTTCATACGGATGCAAAAATAATAAAAAATCTTCATTGCAGATACTATTTGGCCCGTTTTTTCGTTTTTTATAAAACTTTTCGGTGCAAAAAGGCATCAGAATGAATGAAAAGAACAGACGAATGAAACGTTACCTATTTATATTGATGGCTGCCGCCACGATGCTGACGGCCTGCCAGGAGAAGAAACAGAGCACGGTCATCATTGCCCCCAAGCCAGAGGCCCCGAAACCCTCAGGCCCCGTCGTGATGCAGGATATGAATGCCCAGAACGATGTGGAGTGGATAGGCAAGACCTACAAGGTAGTGGTCAGCCGCAAGGTGGACCGCGAGTTGCCCATGGTGGAAGTGGAGCCCGGCAAGAAAGCCTACGACAACCGCATCAACCTGCGCATCCTGCGCCCTGACGGCTCCGAATTCTTCAACCGCGACTTCACCAAGCAGGCCTTTGCCAGCTGCCTCGATGAGCCGACCAAGAAGAACGGAGTCCTGCTCGGCATCGTGCTTGACCGTGCCGATGGCGACAACCTCATTTTCGCTGCCAGCGTAGGCTCTCCCGATGTGTTGAGCGACGAGTTTATCCCGATGGTGCTCACCGTCACCCGCATGGGCGATGTCAGCATCAAGCGCGATACCACGATGGACACCAGCAACGGTCAGGAGCAGGAAGAAGACGAGGAAGCCGAAGAGGACGAAGGCGTCTGACAGCTTAAACGGAAAGAAATAACTGGGGATAAACCGCTCGATTACATTCATTACATTTATTACATTGTTTTTTTAGGGTACACATATCAATCGAGGGGTTCAATCTAGTAAAATAAATCTATAAATTATAATAATCTATAGATATCATAATTTAGTTATAATATATAATTATAATTATATATTATAACTAACTATAAGTATGCAGATATATGGAGGTGAAAATTACATGTAATGAATGTAATCAGCACCCACATTTGCAAGAATATCACTTCCTCTACGGAAAAATATCAGTTCCCGGGCGTAAAAATATGGTTTATGCGCGAATGAGTTTCTGGTAGGAATCCTCGTATTCCTGAGGATGCTTGCCTAGAAAGACCACGTTGATGAGGCAGTTGGCCACCAGGGCGGTGTCATCGAGGTCAACGTCTTTGTCTTTGGTGACTTCTTTGCCAAGGAGAATTTCCCAGGGGGCGTTGAACGATGAGTCGGGGGCTCCGTAGAAGGAGTCGCCTGATACGGGGTCGGTCATCAGCTTGTAGCGGATGGCTTTCTTGGAGGGCTGTGGCTCCAGGGCGTAGAGCATGTTGAAGGCACGCATGAACTCGCGCTTGTGGCGCTTGGCGTTGGGATACATCACGCAGACTTCGGGGAAGAAATCATCGAAGTCGAAGGTTTCTAAGAGGCGTTTCAGTTTCATATTTTTAATGCTTAATGCTTAATTGATATTCTTCACTCTTCACTCTTCACTCTTCACTTTTCACTTTAACAGGAGTTCCACGGGGCAATGGTCGCTGCCCATGATCTGGGTGTGGATCTTGGCGTCGAGGATGTGCTCCTGGAGGCGCTCGGAGGTGACGAAGTAGTCGATACGCCAACCGGCGTTCTTCTCGCGGGCATGGAAGCGGTAGCTCCACCAGGAGTAGGTGACTTCGGTGGGATGGAGGGTGCGGAAGGTGTCGATGAATCCTTCGGAGAGGAGTCGGGTGAATTGCTGGCGCTCTTCGTCGGTGAAGCCTGCATTGCGGCGGTTGGTCTTGGGGTTCTTGATGTCAATCTCTTCGTGGGCCACGTTGAGGTCGCCGCAATAGATGACGGGCTTCTGCTGGTCGAGCCGTTTCAGATAGTCGCGCATCGCGTCTTCCCAGGTCATGCGGTAGTCGAGGCGTCGGAGCCCGTCCTGAGAGTTGGGGGTGTAGCAGCAGACGAGGTAGAACTGGGGCATTTCGAGCGTGATGACACGGCCCTCGTGGTCGTGCTCGTCGATGCCAAGTCCGTAGCTGACGCTGAGGGGCTTATGGCGGGTGAAGATGGCCGTGCCGGAATAGCCTTTCTTGTCGGCTGAGTTCCAATAGCTCTCGTAGCCTTCGAACTGGATGTCGAGCTGTCCGGGCTGCATCTTCGTCTCTTGCAGGCAGAAGAAGTCGGCATCGAGCTGGCGGAAGATGTCGCTGAAGCCTTTGCTCTGGCAGGCACGTAGGCCGTTAACGTTCCAAGATATCAGTTTCATTGATGAAGGATTAAAGATTAAAGATGAAGGATGAAAGATAAAAAAGGCGGATAATGTTTTGTTATCCGCCCTTGTATCTTTGATTTAGAATTTTGCCATCTTGATGGCGACCACGGCACATTCATCGCCCTTGTTGCCTAAGCGTCCGCCGCTCCGGTCCTTGGCCTGCTGGAGGTTGTCGGTGGTGAGGAGGCCATAGACGATAGGTATGTCGTTGGTGGCATTGAGCTGAGCGATGCCTTGGGTGACTCCCTGACAGATGTAGTCGAAGTGGGGTGTCTCGCCGCGGATGACGCTACCGAGGATGATGATGGCATCGTAGCGGTCGTTGCGTGTCATCTGTGAGGCTCCGTAAATGAGTTCGAAGGAACCGGGTACGGTCTTGACGATGATGTTCTCGGGGAGCGCGCCATGCTTTTCGAGCGTGGAGACGGTTCCCTGGAGCAAAGCGCCGGTTATTTCGGGATTCCATTCTGCCACCACGATTCCGAAGCACATGTTGCTGGCGTCGGGCACCTGGTCGAAATCGTAGTCGGAGAGGTTATGGAGTGCAGTTGCCATTTAAATGGTGCTTTTACGATAGATTACTTGGCGCGCTCGATGTACTTGTCGATCTCGTTGCTGACGGGCGAAGCCACGTATTTCTCCTTGATTTCCTGATAGATTTTCAGGGCGTCGGCCTTCTTGTTCTGGCTTTCCAGAATCTGAGCAGCCTGGAGCAGGAAGGTGGGGGCGATGGAGTTGTTCACTCCGTCGGCGGCCTGCTTGTCGGCCATGGCGGCAGCCTTCTTCAGGTTGTCAACGGCCTTGTCGAGCTGGTTCAGGTGGGCATAGGCATTGCCGAGGGCAGCAACGGCAGCGGGGCTGATCATTGCGTCGTCGGAGGGTGAGTAGGCGTCGAGATACTTCACGGCGTCCTGCCACTTGTTGAGACCTGCATAGCAGAGTCCGGCATAGAGGTTGGCCAGATTGCCTGCGTCGGTGCTGCTGTAGTCGGCAGCGAGCTTGATGAAACCTTTGTAGCTGCCTTCACCCTTGAGGGCCTTGTCGTAATCCTGGTTGGCGAAGAGCTCCTGACCCTTTGCAATGGCGGTGCTGGCTTCAGCCTCGCGTGGTTCGGATACGTAGTTCTTGTACAGGAAACAACCTGCGATGAGAAGGATGATTGCTGCTACAGCAATGAGGATAGGCTTCTGGTATTTCACGAAGAAAGCCTCTTTCGCGTTGAGATTCTCAACATTCTGTTCTTTTACGTTTGCCATTTTATTTGTTGTTTTTTTATTGTTCAAGCATAAAACGCTGCAAAATTACTCAAATAAATCCACATATTGAAATTTCTTGCACACTTTTTTCGTTTTTAAGGTGGAAAAGAAGTAATTTTGCACTCGTGATACTGAAGAAATTATCCATCCTCAACTATAAGAACATCAGGGAGGCATCGCTGGAGCTGTCGCCTAAGATCAATTGTTTCATAGGCCACAACGGCGTGGGCAAGACCAATCTGCTGGATGCGGTCTATTACCTGTCGTTCTGCCATAGTGCCTATACGAGCATCGACTCGCAGGTGATCCGCCATGATGAGGACTTCTTCGTGCTGGAGGGTCTCTACGATGATGACTCGGAAAATCCTACCACGGTCTATTGCGGAATGAAACGGGGCACGAAGAAGCACTTCAAGCGCAATAAGAAGGAGTATAAGCGACTGTCGCAGCACATCGGGCTGATACCCCTTATCTTCGTTTCGCCGGGCGACACCCTGCTCATCGAAGGTGGCAGCGAGGAGCGCAGGAGGCTGATGGATGTGGTAATCTCGCAATACGACAACACTTATATCGAGACGCTCAACAGCTACAACAAGGCCCTGCTTCAGCGCAACACGCTGCTGAAGATGGAGGAGGAGCCCGACCTGGAACTCCTGAAGATCTGGGAAGAGCAGATGGCGTTGCACGGTGAGGTGATCTACGGGAAGCGGGAGGCTTTCGTGAAGGAACTGATACCGGTGTTTCAGGAGATCTATCAGAACATCTCGGAGGATCGCGAGCAGGTGTCGCTCAGCTATGAGTCGCATTGCCGGCGCGGACCGCTTCTGGACGTGATTCAGCGCGACCGCATGAAGGACCGTGCCGTGGGCTATTCGTTGCATGGCATTCACCGCGATGACCTGGAAATGCTCCAGGGCGGCTACCCCGTGAAGCGCGAGGGCAGCCAGGGGCAGCACAAGACTTTCGTGATAGCCCTGAAGCTGGCGCAGTTCAGTTTCCTGAAAAGGACGTCGAGCAACACGACGCCCCTGCTGCTGCTCGATGATATCTTCGATAAGCTGGATGCGCGCCGAGTAGAGCAGATCGTGAAGCTGGTGTCAAGCGATGAGTATGGGCAGATATTCATAACCGATACTAACCGCGACCATCTTGACCAGATACTGAGTGGAGGTAGTTTCGACTATAAATTATTTAAGGTGGACGACGGAGAGGTGGTTGGTTTATAGTTTATGGTTGAGGGTTTATAGTTTATGGTTGAGGGTTTATGGTTTATGGTTAATGGTTAATAGTTGAAAGATGTTTAGGAAGGATGTAAAGTCGCTCACGGAGATTCTGGGCCAATGCCTGCGGGAGAATGGCCTCGAGACACCCATGCTGCAAACGCATGTATTGGAGTCGTGGGAGCAGGTGGCAGGCTCGATGGTGGCCCGCTATACGACGGATAAATATATCCGCAACCAGACGCTTTTCGTGAAGATTGCGAATCCTGCCTTAAGGGCTGACCTCACGATGATGAAGACGCAGCTTGTCAACAAGCTGAACCGTGAGGCTGGTGCCTTCGTGATAGCCGATATCCGATTTTGTTGAGGGGGTTGATTTCTATCTTTATTATACGACTTCATCTACTTTGACGTCGTGCTCGTCGGCAGGAATGCCGGGCAGCTTCTGGAAATCGAAGCAGATACCTATTTTATATGCCTCAGTCAGCCGGGGTAGCAACCGGTCATAATAGCCGCGGCCACGCCCCAACCGGTTGCAACGGCCGTCGAAAGCCACGCCCGGGATGACGGCCACGTCGATTTCGGCGTAGTTGCTGAAGACCTTCCCGACGGGTTCCATGATGTTGAAGAATCCGCCTTCCAAATCCTTCGGACCTTCGTAGCATCGCAGTTCCATCTCCGTATCGCTGACGACGGCTGGCAGCAAGACGCGCTTGCCTTGCTTGAGGAGCAGGTCAACGGCCTCATGGGTGTTCACCTCATCGTCGAGCGAGTAGTACATCAGCACGCAGCCAGCATTCTTCACCCGCGGATGAGTCATCAGCCGACGGACGACGACGGCCGACTGCTCGTCGAGCTGTTGCGGGGTGAACATCCCTTTCTGTATGCGGATAAAGGCGCGAAGGTCTTTCTTGTTCATTTCTTGGCAGCGGGAGTTGCGGGTTTCTTGGGGAATGCCTCTTCGTTCTTGAACACGCTGAGCGCCTTCTTGATGACGTTGTCGTCCTGATTCAGATATTCCGTCCAGGCATCTTCGTCGAGGATGTTGTAGATGATGCGGCTATTGATATAGCGCTGCAGCAGTTTGTGACTCTTCTGGATCATCAGGTTGCGGCGTTTCAGCCCGTGGCTGTCGGCATAGCTTGCAAACTGCTCTACCATGTTCTGGCGGATGAGGTGCTCGTTCAGGTCATCCATCTCATCGAATTCGCTAAGCCGCTGGCGGTTATTGTCGGTATAGGCGAAAGCAAACTGGAGGATGAGTCCATTCATGGCAGCCTGTTTATAATAGGATGTCACGTTGGTGGTGTCTTCCGGCACGAAGATGTCGGGCGTGATGCCGCCACCGCCATATACGGTTCGTCCGATACCGGTGTGATAGGCAGGTCCCGTGTGCTTGATGCTGTCTTGCGAGAAGAACTCTCCATGCTGATAGCGCTCCACGAGGTCTCCCTCATAGCCCGTGCCGTCGCCTGGTGTGTAGGGCTTCTGGATGCATCGGCCTGAAGGGGTGTAGTAGCGGGCAATGGTGAGGCGGATCATGCTGCCGTCGGTGAATCCGAGTTGCTGTTGCACGAGTCCCTTTCCGAACGAGCGGCGGCCGATGATGGTACCGCGGTCATTGTCCTGAATGGCTCCGGCGAAAATCTCAGAGGCCGAGGCAGAGCCTTCGTTGATGAGAATCACGAGGGGTATCTTCTGGTAGCTGCCCCTGCCGTCGCTCTTGTACTCATGGCGTGGCGACTTGCGGCCTTGCGTATAGACGATGAGCTTGTTGGAGGGCAGGAATTCGTTGATGATCTGCACGGCTGACTCCAGATAGCCTCCAGTGTTGTCGCGCAGGTCGATCACAAGATTTGAGAATCCCTCCTGCGAGAGCTTAGCCAGCGCTATGAGCATTTCGGCATAGGTGTTGGCTCCGAAGTTCTTGATTTTGATGTAGCCGGTCTCGTCGTCTATCATATAGGTAGAGGTCACGCTGCGCACGGGGATGTCGCCGCGTGTCACCTCGAAGGTCTTGATTTTCTGCTGTCCATAGCGGAGCACGCCGATCTTCACCTTCGTGTCCTTGGGGCCTTTCAGGCGGTGCATGGCTTCCTCGTTGGTCACTTCCTTGCCTACGAACTTCTTGCCATCTACTTCCACGATCTTGTCACCAGCCAAAAGACCGGCACGCTCTGCCGGGCCGTTCTTGATGATGCCCTGAATGTGGATGGTGTCTTCACGGATCATGAACTCGATGCCTACTCCTGAGAAAGAGCCCTTCAGGTCGTCGGCTGCTATCTGGGCATCCTTGGCCGTAATATAGACGGAGTGGGGGTCGAGGTCGGAGAGTATCTGCGGGATGGCTATGTCAACAAGCGAATCAAGGTTGACGGCGTCCACATACTGGTCGTCGATGATGTGCAACAGGTTGTTGAGCCGGTTGGAGCCACTATTGATGATGTTGAGCCGATTGCCCGAAAAGCGATTGGCAAAGAAGGTTCCAATCACGATGCCAAAGGCCATACTGATAGCCAATAGCAGCGGCATGTATCTGTTTTGCTTCTTGTTCATGGCGGAGTGTTTATTGTTTTTCTGGATTTTCTGGATTTTCCGGGTCCATATAGATTACTTCGATATTGGCGCGTCGCAGCAGGTCGATACCGTCGGTGAGGCGGTACTGCTCTCCATAGACTACGCGCTTGATGCCGGCCTGGATGATGAGCTTGGCGCATTCTATGCAGGGGGAGGCCGTCACGTAGAGCGTGGAGCCGTCGCTGTTGTTGGATGAACGTGCCAGCTTGGTGATGGCATTGGCTTCGGCGTGGAGTACGTAGGGCTTCGTGACGTTGCCTTCGTCTTCGCACACATTCTCGAAACCGGAAGGCGTGCCGTTGTAGCCGTCGCTGATGATCATCTTGTCTTTGACGACCAGGGCTCCTACCTGGCGGCGCTGGCAGTAACTGTTTTCAGCCCAGATGCGGGCCATGCGCAGATAGCGCAGGTCAAGCTTTCTTTGTTTTTCGTTTGATTCCATTTCTCTTTAATAGTGCGTCAATGGTGGGCTCTCCGCCGCGGAAACGTTTGTAGAGTGTCATCGGATGTTCGGTGCCACCTTTTGAGAGTATGCAGTCGCGGAAACGTTGTGCCGTTTCCTGATTGAAGATTCCTTCCTTCTTGAACACGCTGAAGGCATCGGCATCAAGCACTTCAGCCCATTTGTAGCTATAGTAGCCTGCGGCATAGCCTCCTGCCATGATGTGGGAGAACTGTACGGTCATGCAGGTGTTGAGGGGCGTATGTCTTTTGCGGGGTTTCAGCTTGGCTTTCTTCCAAGCCTTGCGCTCGAAGGTGATGATATCGTCGGTGAATTCGTTGCGCTTGGTATAGTAGGCCATATCGAGCAGTCCGAAGCTCACTTGGCGCAGACAACCGTTAGCCACCATGAAATTGCGGCTTTTGCGGATGCGCTCAATCAGGTCGTCGGGGATTGGCTCGCCGGTCTCGTAATGGAAGGCGAATGTTCGCAGAAACTCCTTTTCCACGGCGAAGTTCTCCATGAACTGCGAGGGAAGTTCCACGAAATCCCACCACACATTGGTGCCGCTGAGACTCTCGAATCGCGAGTTGGCAAACATTCCATGAAGGGAATGGCCGAATTCATGCAGGAAGGTCTCAACCTCCGAGAGAGTGAGCAGGGCAGGCTTTTCTTCGGTTGGCTTGGTCAGATTCATCACCACCGAGACGTGCGGACGGATATTCTTCCCTTTGCGGTCGATGTACTGACCTTGGAATTCCGTCATCCATGCTCCACCTTGCTTGCCCTCGCGCGGGTGGAAGTCGGCATAGAATACGGCCAGGAAGGAACCGTCTTTGTCGAACACCTCATAGGCCTTTACGTCGGGGTGATAGACGGGAATCTCCTTGTTCTCCTTGAAGGTGATGCCATAGAGGCGGTTGGCCAGTCCGAAGACTCCTTTGATCACCTGTGAGAGTTCGAAATAGGGCCGTAGCATCTCGGCATCGAGGTTGTATTTCTTGAGCTGGAGCTTGTGCGAATAGTATCCCTGGTCCCAAGGACGCATGTCGAAGTCCTTGCCTTCCATCCGCTTGGCCAGCTGCTCCACCTGGTCGAATTCCTTCTCGGCCGTAGGCTTATAGGCATCAATCAGGTCGTAGAGCAGGTTATAGACATTCTTCACCTTCGAGGCCATGCGGTTCTTGAGCACATAGTCGGCATAGGTCCTGAAGCCCAGCAGCTGTGCAATCTCGCGGCGCAGGTTGATGATGCGCTTGCAGATTTCGAGATTGTTCTCGCTGTTGTCGTGGGTGCAGACCGTGTTGCGGGCCATGTAGATCTGCTCGCGGAGATCGCGTTGGGTGGAGTAGGTGATGAATGGGGAATAGGAAGGATAGTCGAGCGTGAACACCCAGCCTTCCAGATTGCGTTCCTTGGCGGCCAGTGCAGCTGCATCGATGGCCGTCTGGGGCAGTCCGTCGAGTTGTTGCTCGTCTGTGATATGGAGCGTGTAAGCCTTGTTCTCCTTCAGCAGGTTTTGCGAGAACTGCAGGGAGAGCATCGAAGCTTCCTCGGTCAGTTTGCGGAGTTTCTCTTTCCCTTCTTCATCGAGCAGGGCACCGCTGCGCACGAATCCGTCATAGCAATTGTCCAGCAGGCGTTTCTCCTCGGGAGTCAGCTTGCGGTGGTGCAGGTGCACGTATTTCACTCTCTCGAAGAGTTTCTTGTTCAGTCGCACATCATTCGCATGCTTGGTGAGCATGGGCTGCAGCTTCTGGGCCAGGGCCTGCATCTCGTCGTTGGTCTCGGCGCTCATCAGGTTGAAGAACACGGTAGATACCCGGCTCAGCAGGTCGTAATACCCGTCATTGTCTTCCTCGGTATTGATGATGGTATTGTCGAATGTGGGCTTTTCGGGATTGTTGATGGTCTTCTCTATCTGCTCATCATCGCGGCGGATGCCTTCCAGGAAAGCCTCTTCGTAGTCCTCCATCCGAATACGGTCGAAGGGCACGGTGTCATGTGGTGTCTTGTAGTCCTCAAAAAAGGGGTTTATGCGAACTTTATCGTTGTTCATATTGCTATTTTCAATCCTCTCTTAAAAAAACAGCCACAAAAATACGCAAAATTCTGCATATCGCGGATAGTTTGCCGTATTTTTAACGATTATTTATTGCAATGAGCTTCTCAAGGGCTGGAATATGGATTTCGCCGCGAGTTATGTTGATGATGCCTTCGTCGTGCATCTTGTTGAGCTCGCGGCTGAGATTGAGACGGCTCTCGGCTATCAGCCGGGCCATGTCTTCCATTCTGATGTGCAGGGTCTTGGGGCCTGCGGGGCGCAAACTGCGGCTTTCCACGAAGCGCACAATCTTCTGCCGGATGGTGGTTGCTGGCTGCCGCCAAGGCTGGTGACTGATGCGCTGGCTTTGGGTGCTGATGATGTTGAGCAGGTTGAGCCGGAAGATTTCCTGTTCTGCAATGAGTCTCAACACCTGTTGCTTGTCGATGCGGAGGATGCTGCACTCTTCAAGGGCTGTGAACGACTTGGTATAGCGCTGCGTCAGGCCGAAGAGGCGCTCAGGCTGGATGACGTCGGGAGCTGTCATCTTCTCGGTGAAGCTATAACAGCCATCGTCGGCGCGGCTTTCCACTTTGACCGAGCCACTGGTAAGGAAATAGATGTGCTGGCAGGTGTCGCCTTCGCTGACAACCGCTTTGTTGCGTGCTATTTTCAGAAAGCCGAATTTGGTGTGTGCAACCACCTGGTTCAGGTCGTTGTGGCTCATTCCCTGGAAGAGTGGGAGCTCGAGCAGCTTCTCAAAGATGTTTTCTAAGGCCAAGCTATTCCAGGATTTTGTCTTTCATGGACGGACTATACCAAACGGCAAGTTCTCCTTTCTTGTCTGAATAAATGAAATAGGCCATCAGTTCGGGATGGCGCTCCAGTACGGCCTTGGCTTTTTCTATGCCCATCACCATGAATGAGGTGGCATAGGCATCGGCCATAGCGCAGTTGTTGGCCAGAACGGTGGCAGAGAGCAGCGAGTGCTGCACGGGATAGCCGGTCTTAGGGTCAATGGTGTGGGCGTATTTCTTGCCGTCCTTATAGTAGAAATTACGGTAGTTACCGCTGGTGGCCATGGCCTTGTTGGTGACGTTGAGCACCGTCTGCAGCTCGTCACCGATACTGAGCGAATCTTCGGTGGGTTTTGTCACTCCGATACGCCATGGCACCCGCTTCTCGCTAATGCCCTGCGTGACCACCTCACCGCCAATTTCCACCATGAAGTTCTCGATGCCGCGCTTTTTCAGGAAAGCGGCCACCACGTCGCTGCCATAGCCCTTGGCGATGGCCGAGCAGTCGAGCATCGTGTTCTTGTTCTCCTTGAAGACTTGTCGGCCTTTCAATGAAATCTTATTGTATCCCACCGTACTCATGAGGCTGTCAATGGAAGTGACTGACGGCTGGTCACCGGTCTTGAATCCGAATCCCCATGCGTTTACCAGCGGGGCAACCGTAATATCGAAAGCCCCGTCTGTGTCTTGCGATACTTTCTGGGCAAGGGTGAAGACTTGCAGGAACATCTCGTTGAGTTCCACCTTTTCATTGCGGTTTATCTTGGAGATAATACTCTCTTTGTTGAACATGGAGAGCGCCTGGTCAACCTTCTTGAGCTCTGCTTCAATCTCTTTCTGTAAGTCGTTGTCACACTGATAGGTAATGCTGTAGAAAGTGCCGAATATCTGTCCTCGGTTGTGCTGGTAGGGCATGTTGTGCTGATGCTTGATGATCAGCACGGTGCCGATGATCAGAAAGGCAAGAAAGCCTAATTGCAGAGTCAGCCTTTTTTTGTTTCGTTTGTTTTCCATGTTCCGATTTGTTATTAGATGACAAAAATGAGGTGGAATGTGCCCATGATGTTGGAATTGCCTGATTTTCCGAAGCCTGGCACATACCACGCCTTGCTGTGTTCGCCTTCAGAATAGGAGATGCGTTTCTTGTAGCGCATGCTCCATCCCAGATGGACGAATTTCCAGATCTTGGCCTGCACTCCGAATACGGCTTCTGCCCAGTGATATTTGCACTTCATGCCTGTTTCTCCCCATTCCGTCGTGCCTCCCCATTTGGCATCGATGACAGGAGGAGAACTGTAGTCTGCCTTGAATGAAGTGAAGCCATATCTTGCTCCTAAATACAGCCGGTAGGCGTCGTGCTTGTTCTTCATGACGTTGAAGTCAAGACCTATTCTGCCGTATGGAGCTTTGGTCTTGTAAGTGATGTTGGTGGTTTTTTCCTCGTGGTCGCACATGCCGTAACCCACTTCTGCCACGGGGAAATACCTGTCCTTGAGGTTGATGCGCACGCCGGCTTCATACTGGCCGCGGTCACCGAGCAGTTTCATCGCGGCTCCCACCATTTCTGCCGAAACTTCCACGCCCTGAAACCATGCCGTGCTGTCGGGCAGGATCGGGGTTTTCTCCCGCTGGGCGTGGGCTGTTGCAGAAAACAGCAGACTAATAGACAGGAAAAAGATATATGTGGAAATTCTCTTCGGTCGATTCATATGCTACGTTCTTCTTGATGAGTTCTATTCTGTCTATGCGGTTGCGGGTATATCTCACTTCGGTAACGGTGTGGAAGAATTTCGGTCCGCAGTCCACGGATTCCAGGTGCGGGTAGTTCTCCTTCGCAATCCATACGGTATCGCGGGTGATTTCTTTGTCGTCGTTGATGAAAGTAAACCCCAGCACGTCTTCTTTTCTCGAGTCGCTCATGGCAATGTCGAATGCAGCAAGGTTTATGCCGCTGTTGAGCAGAAGTGTGTCATCATCCATCCTGATGCCTCTCACGTAAAGCGAGTCGGTGAGCGTGTCGGCGGTGCCGTCGGCTTTTTTCAGCGCATACCGGGCCATGACCCTATTGTTTAAGGGGCAGTCAACCGTAGAGCAGGCGCTGACGATGAGCACCATAGAGAAAAAAAGGAGGATTTTCTTCATTTCTTCAGTATTTCTTCTTCTATCTGGTAGTCGTTGCGGTTTTGTGAGGTGCGGCTGACGAGGTCGCCGATGAATCCCGTGAGAAACAGCTGCGTGCCGATGATCATCATCGTCAGCGAGATATAGAAGTAGGGAGAGTCGGTGACCAGGCGGTCGGGCACTCCGGCAGCCAGCGAGTAGAGCTTGTGGCCGCCGATGATGGCTGCAGCCACGAATCCGATGAAGAACATGATGCTCCCCAGGAATCCGAACACGTGCATGGGCTTCTTGCCGAAGGTGGAGAGAAACCAGAGCGTGAGCAGGTCGAGATAGCCGTTCACGAAGCGGTTGAGCCCCATGAACTTCGAAGTGCCGTATTTGCGGGCTTGATGATGCACCACCTTCTCACCAATCTTGTCGAATCCGGCATTCTTGGCCAGATAGGGGATGTAGCGGTGCATCTCGCCATATACCTCGATATTCTTCACCACATCCTTGCGGTAGGCCTTCAGGCCGCAGTTGAAGTCGTGGAGGTTCTTGATACCGCTCACCTTGCGGGCGGTGGCGTTGAAGAGCTTCGTGGGAATGGTCTTCGAAATGGGGTCGTAGCGTTTCTGCTTGTAGCCGCTCACCAGGTCGTAGCCCTCTTCCTTGATCATGCGGTAGAGCCCTGGAATCTCGTCGGGCGAGTCCTGCAGGTCGGCATCCATCGTGATCACCACGTCGCCCTGTGCTTCCTTGAAGCCGCAGTAGAGCGCCGGACTCTTGCCGTAGTTGCGGCGAAACTTGATGCCTTTGGCCTCGGGATATTGCTCACAGAGCTGGGAGATGATTTTCCAACTCTGGTCCGTAGAGCCGTCGTTGATGAAAATCACTTCGTTGGTGAAGCCGTTCTCGCTCATCACGCGCTGAATCCACGCGAAGAGTTCGGGTATTGATTCATCCTCGTTGTAGAGGGGGATTACAACTGATATATCCATTTTTTTTTCTTTGGGTTTTACGATTGACGGTTTTGGTTTTTGTAGAACTGGCGGTTGGTGGGTTCCCGTCGCATCAGGAAAGCCACGGGAATGCTGACAAACGCTCCGATAAACACGTTGGTGGTGAAGAACTGCAGGGCATTGTCAATGGGGCGCATGACTCCCATGTTCTGCATCACGAGCTTGATGTCGTCCTCCTTCAGTCCGTAGATCTTCATGGCCTCCAAAAACTCCGGCGTCTTCATCATGGCCGTGTAGTGCTCGATGAGGAAACCGTGGTCGATGAACTGGAAATAGACAAACTGCGCCGCGGCAAAGAGCAGGGCGGCATGGAGGTATTGCAACAGGCTGTAGCCCAATGCCTTGCGGAAGGAGATGACCCCGCCGAGCACCTCGTCGCGAAACCGCTTCAGCCGCATGGTGGCAAAGACGAGCGAGAAGGCTCCCAGCCCGAATGCGCCGATGGCAAACATCGGGTTGACGAAGTTGCCCACGAAACAGGCGAAACTCAGTATCCAAAGGCCTGCGATGAGCACTCCATCCACGCGCGCAAACGCGTGCAGCTGTTCTATTTCTTCGTAACGTGTCATATTTCCCTGCAAAGGTACGTCAAAAATTCGATTTAGCGAAGAGAAATGCGAATTTATTTGTTTAATTGAACACTATAGACAAAAAAATAGTTAAAATCCTAAAATTCTTCACGCTTCACTCTTCACTCTTCACTTTTATTTGTACCTTTGCACCCGCTTAACGCAAAAAGACGGGCAGTCTTGCACGGCCAGCTCCCTTCGAATCCTCCAGGACGGGAACGTAGCAAAGGTAGTTGGTTGTAGCGGCGCGATGTAAGTAGCTGCCCACCCGCCTCTTTAGCTCAGTTGGCCAGAGCACGTGATTTGTAATCTCGGGGTCGTTGGTTCGAATCCGACAAGAGGCTCAAGAAAAAGAGCAACGTCATCGAGGCGTTGCTCTTTTTATATCATTCTTCGAAGTTTTTTATCATTTATAATCAATCCAGGTCAACGACCGTGATGCCGGCCCCGCCGAATTGCACATGCTCATCGCGGAAACCGGCCACATTAGGCACGGTGGCCAGATAGTCGCGTATCAGGGTGCGCAGGATGCCCGTACCCGTGCCGTGGAGGATGCGCACGCGGCTCATGCCTACCAGGATGGCATCGTCGATGAAATACATCACGGCGTTGATGGCCTCGTCGCCGCGCATGCCGCGCACGTCGATGTCCTGATGGAACTGCTGGCGGCGGTTGTCGATAGTCTCACGAGTGGTCTTGCTCGAAGCCATGTAGGCGCTTGGAGCCTCTGTCTTCTTGGGAGCCTCGGCGCGTTCCAGCCTTTCGGTGCGCATCTTGGTGCGCATGTCGCCGAAGATGACCGTTGCCATCTTCCCGTCGGTGCTCTCGATGCGTCCCACAGTGGTCAGCCCCTTGATGCGCACGGTGTCGCCCACGCTGAGTGTCTCCTTGGCTTTGGAGGGGGCTGCTGTGGTGGCTGCAGAAGCCTGTGTTTGAGATTGCTGTCTGGCTTGCTCGTTTTTCTCGGCGCGCCGTTTCTCCTTTCGGGCTTTGCGCTCTTGTATCTGCCTGATCTTGCGCGCGATCATCTCGTCGTTCTGGGTGGCATCTGCCTCGCTGATTTCCTCGCGGAAGGCGTTGAGCTCCTCGCGGATGCGCTTGGCGGCTTCTTTCTCGGCTTGGCTTTCGCGTATCTCGCGGATGGCGTTCTCTATCTTCTTGTTACTCTCGCGCAGCAGTTGCTCTGCCTCTTCCTTGGCTCGTGCCAGGATGGCCTTGCGCTCGCGTGCCACTTCCTCCACCTGGCTCTCATAGCGCTCAATGGTGTGCTGCATGTTCTTCTCGTGCTGGTGGATGCCCTGGCGCTTCGACTCCCAGTAACGTTTGTCTCTAACGATATCCTGTAAGTACTTGTCAATCTGCACGTAGTCGCGGCCCACGATGTCGGTGGCTTCTTGGATTACCTCTTCCGGCAGTCCTATCTTGCGCGCTATCTCGATGGCAAACGAAGAGCCTGGCTGACCTATCTGAAGTTGGAATAAAGCCTGCATCTGATGGCGGTTGTAGAGCATTGCGCCGTTGGCTATGCCTTCGTGCGAATCGGCAAAATGCTTCAGGTTCTGATAGTGGGTGGTGATAACGCCCCAGGCCTGTTTCTTGCAGAACTGTCCGAGCACGCTTTCGGCGATGGCTCCGCCTATCTGGGGCTCGGTGCCGGTCCCGAATTCATCAATCAGTATCAGCGTCCTACCGTTAGCCGTCTTCATCATGTTCTTCATGTTGAGCAGGTGGCTCGAATAGGTGCTCAGGTCGTTCTCGATGCTCTGTTCGTCGCCGATGTCGATGAGGATGTTCTGGAAGATGCCGCAGTGGGAGCGTTCGCTCAGGGGTATGCTCAGTCCGCATTGCAGCATGTATTGCAGCAGTCCGGTGGTCTTCAGGCATACCGATTTTCCGCCGGCATTCGGTCCTGAGATAATCAGGATGCGTTTCTCGGGAGTGAGCATGATGTCGAGCGGCACCACCTGTTTTCCCTGTGTCAGCAGCGCCTGGCGCAGCAGGGGATGGATGGCGCGCGTCCAGTCGATGAGCGGTTCTTCGCTGACTTCCGGCTCTGTGGCCTCAAAGGCTTTGGCCAAGGCGGCCTTGGCTTGGATGAGGTCGATGGCGGCCAGGAAGCGGTAGGAATTGAGGATGTCCTTCACATAGGGGCGCAGTTCCTTCGAGAAATTGGTCAGTATGCGGATGATTTCGCGGCGCTCGTCGGCCTCCAGTTCGCGGATGCGATTGTTGGCCTCCACCACCTCGGTTGGCTCTATGAAGACCGTCTTTCCGGAGGCGCTCTCGTCGTGGACGATACCGCGTATCTTGCGCTTCAAAGCCGGGGCCACGGGTATCACCAGGCGTCCGTCGCGCACGGCGGGTGTGACGTCTTTTTCCACCAGTCCTTCGCTCTGGGCCGCATGCAGGATGCTGTTCAGCGTGCGCGAGATGCTGCCCTCGGTCTTGGCCAGCTCGCGGCGGATGTTGCCCAGTTCGGGTGAGGCGGAGTCTTTCACCTTCCCATATTTGTCGAGGATGCGATTGATGCCGTTCACCAGGTTTGGGAAGATGCGCACGTTCTCCGTCAGCCGCTGCAGGGCAGGGTAGGGCATGTCGCCGTCGGTTGGGTTCAGGAAGCGTATGATCTGATGGATGGTCTCCAGCGAGCGTTTCAGGTCGAATAGCTCCTGTTCTTCCATGTGGGTTCCTTCCAGGCGGATGCGTGCCACGCTCTGGCGCACGTCGAAGAAGTTGCTCAGCGGAAACTCCTCTGTCCCTTCCTCGATGCGGCGGAACTCCCTCACCTGCAGCAGCCATTCGTTGACCGTCTGCGCGTCGTCGCTCATGGCTACCTGTTCCACCTGCTCCTTGCCAAGCGTGCTGAGGCATTTCTCGCGCAGCATCGCCCGCACTTCCGTGAACCCTATCTTCTGTTCAAATGTTTCTGGATAAATCACTTTTAAGCCCTATCGTCTATCGCAAAATGTAATTATAATTCTACACTCTACATTCTACACTCTATTCCTCGGCCAGGCATTCGTCGAGCAGCCGCTCAATCTCTTTTCTGTCGAGATGCTGGCCGATGAAGACCAGTTTCTGCATGCGGTCGCCATACTTCACGTCCCAGTCGCGCATCACGCCAGGGTTCTGGTGCAGGAACTGTGCCAGCTGATCCTTCGGCATCGTGGCATACCATTGGCCGGCATTGCGGAGCGACACCTGTTTGCCAGCCTGTTCGAACACGTAGCAGGTCTGCTTTTCGTCATCGAAATAGCAGATGCCCTTGGCGCGGATCACGTTCTTGGGCCATTTGCGGGCCACGAACTCGTCGAAACGTCCCAGGTCGAAGGCCGGGCGGCGGTAATAGACGTAGGTGCCGATGCCATATTCCTCCACTTCGCCCCCTTCATGGTCGTGGTGGTGATGGTGATGATGATGATGGTGGTGTCCGTGCTCCTCGTGCTCGTCATCGTCATCGTGGTCATGATGGTGGTGATGCTCATGCTCATCATGGTCTTCGTTTTCGTTATGGTCATCGTCTTCGTCATCGTCATCGTCTTCGTCGTCATGATGCCCCTCGATTTCGGCTATCCAAGCAGCCGAAGTGGCCACCTCGTTGAAATCGAACATGTGGGTATTGATGATCTTGTCCAGATCCACGTCGCCGTAGTTGCAGTCGATGATCTCAGCCTTGGGTTGCAGCGTGCGGATTATCTCGCGGATGCGGCCCAGTTCATGGGGCTCCACGTCGGCGGCCTTATTGAGCAGTACGATGTTGCAGAATTCTATCTGCTGGATCACGAGGTTCTCGATGTCGTCCTCTTCCAAGTTTTGCTTCAGCAGGTCGTTTCCGCCTCCGAATTCGTCCTTCAGCCGCAGGGCATCCACCACGGTCACGATGCTGTCGAGCCGCGGATATCCCTCTGCCGTCACCTCGGGAGCCATCTGCGGGATGGAACAGATGGTCTGTGCGATGGGTGCCGGTTCGCAGATGCCGCTGGCCTCTATCACGATATAGTCGAAGCGGTGGAGCGCGATGATGTCCTGCAATTGCTTCACGAGGTCCATCTTCAGCGTGCAGCAGATGCAACCGTTCTGCAGGGCCACCAGCGAGTCGTCTTGCTCGTTCACGATACCTCCCTTCTCAATGAGGCTTGCATCGATGTTCACCTCCCCGATATCGTTCACGATGACCGCGAACTTGATTCCCTTTTTGTTCTGCAGGATACGGTTGAGCAGCGTAGTCTTGCCACTGCCTAAGTAACCCGTAAGCAGCAGGACGGGTGTTTCAATCTTATTCATATATGCTATTTCTTTATGTTTTTATCACTTCCCGGAGATAGTACTCGTTTACAAGTGCAAAGATACACATTTCCTGTTACATCTGCAAGAAAACCCCGCGAAAACCGCAAAACTAGCCGAAATCGACAAAATCACAAATCGACAAATCGACAATAAGGCATGGGCGGCGGGCGCGTAAATGTCACATAAAAGTTATATATTAATAAATATATATATTTATTAATATATAAAATTTAGTCTCCTTGAAAAAGGCTAAATGTCGATTTGTCGATTTGTGATTTTGTCGATTTGCTCCAATCTTCGCAAAGTAGGCTTTGCGCGATGTGCGCGCTGACTTCGCGCGGCTTTCGCGCAGGCTTCGGACGGCCTTCGCGCAAAGCCTGCGCGGAAAAATATGTATATTTTTTCGGGCTGAAAGGGCGATTTCCTTGCAGGAATGGAGAATACTTCGTATCTTTGCAGTATGAAACACATGAACCGGAAAGTATTTTTTACACTCATCATCCTCGGCCTGGCACTGGCTGCTGCCGTGGTAAAAATCCATGCGCAGGGACTGCCTGCCGACGGACCGCTGACCGTGAGGCCAGCCCTGCAACAGCTGGGACAGCAGTTGCTCAAAGGCAAGACGGGAAGCATCGTGGCCATACGGCCCGCTACGGGCGAGATTATCTGTCTGGTCACTAATTCACCTCACGGATTCGATGTCAATCTGGCCATTGCCACACCCTATGCGCCGGGCTCCACCTTCAAGACGGCACAGGCGCTGACGTTGCTCTCGGAGGGAATCATACAGCCGCAAACTTCCGTGGAATGCCACAACGGCATCACCGACGGCAATATCCGCGTGGGCTGCCACCAGCACCGCTCGCCGCTCCAACTCAGGGAGGCGCTGGCCTTCTCGTGCAATACGTGGTTTCTCATCAACTTCGCCTCGATGATCAACGACGACTTCATGTACGAAAGCCGCGACGAGGCCATCAACACCTGGCGCGACTACATGCGGAGCATGGGCTTGGGTGGACCGCTGGGTGTGGACATTCCGGGCGAGAAAGGTGGACTGCTGGCCAATGCCAACTACCTGAACCGCCGCTACAAGGACGGATGGGACGGACGGACCATCTGGTGGGCTGGAATGGGGCAGGGTGACGTGACCGTGACGCCGTTGCAACTCTGCAACCTGGCTGCGACCATCGCCAACCGAGGCTACTACTTCACGCCGCATATCCATCAGACAGCCGGGCAGCGCTACCACACGAAGCACCTGACGAAGGTGGCCCCCGAGGCTTATCAGCCCGTCATCGACGGCATGCGGATGGCCGTGGAGAAAGGCACTGCCTACCGGCTGAAGACCACCTATCCCATCTGCGGAAAGACGGGCACGGTGGAGAATGCGGGCAAGGACCACTCGGCCTTCATCGCTTTTGCACCGCAGGATAATCCGCAGATTGCCATTGCCGTATATATAGAACACGGAGGCTTCGGCGCCGATGTGGCAGCGCCGATAGCCTCGCGCATTATTAGGATGTACCTGAAAGGAAACTGACGATTTCAGCGACGGTCAAGGTCGATCAGCACGTACTGCTTGGAACCCAGCCCGATCTTCTCGGCATAGTCGGTGATGTAGGTGCCGTGCTGGCGGTTGATGCGCTGGATGAGGGGCTTGTTGTCGTCGCCCTTCTTGCCCTGATAGTTGAACACTTTGTCGAGGCAAGCCTGGTCAACGGCCACGGGGTCGAGCGAAGCCAGGATGCCCATGTCCTTGAGCTCGGGCTTGGCGGGATGGCCGTCGCAGTCGCAATCCACCGACATGTTGTTCATCACGTTGATATAGACGACGCGTCCGCCCATGTAGTTGTGTACGCTCTGCGCAGCGGCAGCCATCGATTCGAGGAAGAGATCCTGCGTGGGACCGGCAGCCAGGTATTCAGGTCCCCAAGCCTTCGAGGCATCGTCGGTCTTGCCAGCCGAGTGGATGTAGGCTTTGCCGGCCGTTGAAGCAACGCCGATGGAAGCATTCTTGAGCACGCCGCCGAAGCCACCCATGGCATGACCTTTGAAGTGGGCCAGGTTGATCATGAAGTCGTAGTTGGCCAGGTGGCCGCCCACGATGTCGTATTTCAGGTGCTTGTGGTCTTGGATGGGAATGCGTATCTGGTCGTATTCGTCCATGATATCAACGGCAAAGATGGAATCGAATCCGTGCTCATGGATGGTCTGCCAATGTTTCGACACGTCCTGTCGACTGCCGCCGTAGGCCGTGCAGCATTCCACGATGGTGCCGTTGACGCGCTCCACGAGGTTGCGGATGAGTGTGGGTTTAAGGTAGTGGGTGTTGCCAGCTTCGCCAGTAGATATCTTCACGGCCACGCGGCCTTTGGCCTCCACGCCCAGGGCCTCGTAGATCTTGACGAGCGACTCAGGGGTGATGTCGCGTGTGAAATAGACTTTGCTTTGTGCTTGAGAGCCCATCGCCGTGATTACGAGGGCCAGCGTCAGGATGATTTTTCTCATATTGCTTAAATTATAATAGGTGAAATGAATGTTTACAAAGTGTGCGCAAAGATAGTTTTTTTCTTTCAGATATCATCATTTTTTGCAAATTCTTTGAGTTTCATGGCGTTTTTTCGCGATAATTTTATAATTTTGTGCTCGATTTTTGATTTCATCATTTAAACGACAGAAGGTCATGCAATTAGGTTTCGATAACGACAAGTATCTCCGCATCCAGTCGGAGCACATCAAGGAGCGCATCGCGCAGTTCGGCGACAAACTATACATGGAGTTTGGCGGAAAACTCTACGACGACTACCACGCCTCGCGCGTGCTCCCCGGTTTCCACCCCGACAGCAAGCTGCGCATGCTGATGCAGCTGCGCGACGATGCCGAAATCATTATCGTGATATCAGCCGAGGATATCGAGCGCAACAAGGTGCGCGGTGACCTTGGCATCACCTACGACAAGGATGTGCTGCGGCTGCGCGATGTGTTCACTGAGCGCGGGCTCTACGTGTCGAGCGTCGTTATCACGCATTTCAACGGCCAGGCTTCGGCAGTGGGTTTCCGCGAGCGGCTTGAAAGGCTGGGCGGCGTGAAGGTGTACTACCATTACCTGATTGAAGGCTATCCCACGAATGTGGAACTCATCGACAGCGAGGAAGGCTTCGGCAAGAACGACTACGTGGAGACCACCCGCCCGCTCGTGGTGGTGACGGCTCCAGGCCCTGGAAGCGGTAAGATGGCCGTCTGCCTGTCGCAGCTCTACAACGAGAACAAGCGTGGGGTGAAGGCGGGCTATGCCAAGTTTGAGACGTTCCCCATCTGGAACATTCCCCTGAAGCATCCCGTCAACGTGGCCTACGAGGCTGCTACGGCCGACCTTAACGACGTGAACATGATTGACCACTTCCACTTGGAAGCCTACGGCAAGACCACTGTCAACTATAACCGCGACATCGAGATATTCCCCGTGCTCAACGCCATCTTCGAAGGCATCTACGGCGAGAGCCCCTACAAGTCGCCTACCGACATGGGCGTGAACATGGTCGGCTTCTGCATCTCCGACGATGAGGTGTGCTGCGAGGCTTCGAAGCAGGAAATCATACGCCGCTACTATACGGCCCTCTGCAACATGACCGACGGCCGCAACAATGACCAGGAGGTGAACAAGCTGGCGCTGCTCATGAAGCAGATGAAGCTCTCCACGGCCGACCGCCGATGCACGGTGGCTGCCTATGAGCGAAAGCTGCGTTCGGGCACACCCTGTGCGGCCATCGAACTCGCTGACGGAACGCTCATCACTGCCGAGACCAGCGAACTGCTCGGTCCCAGCGCCGCCCTGCTGCTCAATGCCACGAAGCATCTGGCCGGTATCGACCACAGCATCAAGCTGATACCGCAGGAGATGATAGAGCCCATCCAGCGCATGAAGACCTCAATGCTCCATGGCAACAACCCGCGTCTGCACACCGACGAGGTGCTCGTGGCGCTGGCCGTGCTGAGCCAGAAGGATGAGAACTGCCGCAAGGCGCTCGAAGCCATTCCGCTGCTCGACGGATGCCAGGTGCATGCCACGGTGATGCTCAGCGAGGTGGACCGTAAGATTTTCAAGAAGTTAGGCTGCGGACTGACTTCCGACCCCGTCAGGAAATAACGCGTAATGAAAAAGATTCTCTGTATCATCTTCGCCTGTGTGCTGCTGGCTTCCTGTAGCGAGAGCTTTGAGGAGAAGCAACGCATTTCCCGAGCCGAAAGAATCCGGCTGGCCAAGGAGGATTCTGCCGCGCTGAAGATAGGCGTGCTGCCCACGATGGACTGCCTGCCGCTGTATGTGGCCAAGGAGCGAAGGCTCTTCGACACACTCGGCGTGGATATCCGGCTGAAGCCTTACAACTCGCAGATTGACTGCGATGCTGCCCTGCTGAAAGGTAGGCTCGAAGGATCGGTCACCGACTTGGTGAAAGGCGAGGGGATGAAGCAGAAGGGCACGGCCCTGCGCTATGCCACGGCCACGTCGGCCAGATGGCAGTTCGTGGCCAACCGCCTGTCGCGTATCAACGAGTTGAAGCAGCTCACCGATAAGTTGGTGGCTATGGCCCGTTTCAGCGCCACCCACCTGTTGGCCGAACTCTGCATCGACAGCGCACGGCTGAAGCGCGACGATGTGTTCCTGGTTCAGATCAACGACCCGAACATCTGCCTGAAGATGTTGCAAAACAATGAGCTGGACGCAATGCTGCTGCCTGAACCACAAGCCACCTCGGCCCGACTGTGGAAGAATCCCGTGCTTTTTGATACGGAGCAGCGCGACATCCGCCTGGGCGTGATTGCCTTCCGCGAGAAAGGGCTGCAGGGGAAGGAACGCAGCCGTCAGTATGCCGCCTTCCTGAAAGGCTATAATGCTGCCGTGGATTCCATCAACCGCTACGGAATTCAGTCGTATGCGCCATTGGTGAAGAAATACATGAAAGTTGACGAAAAGACCATTCGCCAACTTCCCAAAATCAAATATACTCACATTGTTGCTCCCCGCGAGAAAGACGTGCTGAGAGCCCAGAAGTGGCTCTGAGAGCCTATGCCTCAGCCTCAGGGTCCCACTGAACCAGTTCGCACATCATGTTGAGTTCCTTGCTTCCAATGCCGTGGCTTTGGAGCAGTTGCTCGTCTTTGCGAAACTCCACATAGAGGTCGCTGATTCCTTTTTTATCATAATATTTGCGGAAAAGCGTGGCGGCCTTGTGGATATTGCCACGGAACCAGTAGCAATAGCCGGCATTGACGTAGTCGGACAGGCTTGGCTCGTCTTTTCCGAGGATAATCTCGTATTCTTTTTCAGCCTGTTCGTCGCGTCCCATTGACATCAGCGTCCAGCCCAGCGTGCGGCAGTATTTGATGTTGTCGGGCTCTTCGTATTTCAGCCTGTAGAGTTCGCCCAACGCGTCCTCGAAGCAGCCTTCCTTGGCTTGAGCCAGGGCATGCATGTAGATATAGTGCTTGTTGCTGGGGTCGATGAGCAGCAGTTTTTCGTAGTAGTCTCCAGCGTCGCTGAACTCGCCTTCTTCCATCAGCGAGCGGCCCAGAAGTGACAGTGCCTGCACGTTGTCGGGCTCTTGTTTTACCAAATCGCTGAGGAGCTCGGAGGCATTGGTGAAGCGGCCATGCTTATACAGCAGTCGGGCACGCAGTATCAGCAGTCGGGTGTCTCCGTCGTTCTGTTTCTGGTAGTCATCGAAGATAATGTGCTTGAGGATGAAGTAATTGCCACCGTCAGGATCATTAAAGTGCTCAAAGGGGTTATACACGAGCGCTTTTTTCTGTGGATGGAGCTGGAAGAAGCGGTAGAGGTCTTGCAGGTAGAGAAGCCGGATGAACACCGGACGGTTCGTTCCGGCTGTCTGTTTGAGCATCTCGTAGTCCACTTCCGAATCCATGACTTTTCGGATTTCCTCAGGCAGTCGTTCAACGACCGATGAGAAACTCAGTATGAATGAATATTTGTCGCTGTTGCAGAATACGCCGTTGTTGATGACGGTGTTGATGAATCCTCCCGATTTGGCTTTCGGCGAAATGGCATTCAGGTCGGGATGCTGGATATAGAAGGGCGTGAACCAGTTGCTGAGTGTGTAGAAGAAAGCATACCTTTTCATCTGCTTGAAACCGCCGAAGTAGATGTCGGAACCCTGTTTCTGCATGTTGATCATCTGCTGCATGGTGCGCTCCAGCTCTTCAGTCTTTTCATCAGCCGCCCCGGGGTTCAGGATGTCTTCCATCGGGTCGTCCTCAATCTCTTCAAGTCCGTTGTGCGTCAGGCGGAAATTGCTGTTGTTGAGGATGTTGGGCATGATTTCGCGCTGAATGATGTCGTTGTCGCGGTCGGCATTGATGCAGCAGATAATCTGCCGTTGCAGTTCGGCCAGCTCATTGCTGTAGCGGTGACAGAGGGTGAGCAGTTCTTCTTTGAAGTCTGCCCACATTTCAAGACTGATGCGCTGTATGGAGAGTGCCCATCCGGTGAAGGCCCGCTCGCGCACCTCCACGACGGTGGAACGCATGTGGATGTTGACGAGGAGGCGGAACTTCAGGGGGTCAAACTGAGTGAGACAATTCATCGTGATGGCGCTGACGATGAGCTGCTGGTCGATAGTGTCCACGGCAGGCGACAGCAGCAGTTCTTCGTAGAACATCTGCTGCGCTGGTTCCCACTGGCTGCTCACGTAGAGACGGTCGAAGAGCGCACGCATGAAATCGTGATGGCGGGCATAGAGCTCCTTCTCCTGCTGGGCGCGCGATTCTTGGGGCTCCAGGCTGAGCATGGCCGTCTCGGTGACGAAGTTTTGGAGGGTGCTGACAATCCGTTCTTGTGTGAACATGTGGCTCAGCGAGTGCTGCTGGGTCTCGCGGTAGAAAGAAATCTCACGGCACAGCCATGCCATATAGGCATTGGAAGCGTAGGCCCACATCCGCTGCATCAGTTTCTGGTAGATGGCATTGCGGTCAGGGTCCTGATAGCCCTGTTCCATATAGTTGAGCATGCGTGCGTAGTCTTCCACGATGCTGTGGAGTGACTGGTCGCTATAAGCCGTCGGATTGTCGGCCAGATAGTTACGCATGAGGTAAATGGGCTTCCACAGTTGATTAAAATTCAGATATTTGAAGATATCGTGAAAGTACTCTCGGTTGGTCATCATAGTCGGTAGTTGTTAAAGGAAGTTTGACAGCAGGTTGGCAAACCACCCGCGGAATTTCTGCCAGGGGGTGCGCCATTGGTTCCATGACTCTTCTGTGAGCCGGAAGGATTTCAGTTTATCGCGGTCGAACATGTCAGAGAGTTCGCGTGTGGTGGCAGGGTCAATGATGACGGCATTCTCTTCGTAGTCGTAGCGCAGGCTTCTGGAATCCAGATTGGCAGAGCCTACGGTGCAGAGTTGACCGTCCACCATGATGATCTTGGTGTGATGGAAACCGTTCTTGTAGATCCACACCTCGGCACCGCGCTTCATCAGCCGGTGCATGTTGTAGAAACCGCAGTCGGGCGTGAGCGGTATGTCGCTGTTGGCGGCAATCATCAGTTCCACCTTCACGCCGCGTTTGATGGCGCGCTTGAGTGCCCTGGTGATGGAGGGCGTCAGCGTGAAATAGGGATTGACAATCTTGATGGAATCCCGCGCGTTGTTGATGGCGCTGCAATAGAACTGGCGAATGATTTTCGGCGTTCGGTAGGGCTCGCGGTTGGCAATGCCAACTTTTTTATGTCCGGCGGTATAGGTGGTGTCGGGCTTCAGACCCGTGAAGTATTCGGGAGTGGTGAAGCCGCGGTAGTATTGATGGCCCGTAATCTCTTCACCTGTGACGCGCTTCCACATCTTCACGAATATGCTCTGCAACTGATTGACGGCAGAGCCCTCGATGCGGCAGTGCATATCGCGCCATTCGCCCACCTCCTTGGTTCCCTTGATGTAGTAGTCGGCCACGTTCATGCCGCCCGTGTAGGCTATTTTGCCGTCGATGACGACTATCTTGCGGTGGTCTCGGCCAAACAGATCGTTCAGCCATGGAAACTTCACGGGATTGAATTCATATAGCTGAATACCCTGCTGGCGGCGGTGTTCAATGTGCTTGCGTTTCAGGGGCTGGTTGTTGGACACGTTGCCGAAGCCGTCGAACAGCGCGCGCACCTCAACTCCTTCCTTCACTTTCTTGGCCAACGTCTCAAAGAGCAGGTCGGCTATGGAGTCGTTGCGGAAGTTGAAGTATTCCAAGTGGACGGAACTTTGAGCATCGCGGATGGCTTGAAACAGATCGTCGAACTTCTCCTGACCAGACATGAGCAGCGTCACCGAATTGTCGTCGGAGAATACCACGCCCGCATCCTGCAAGTCTTTCACGACAGCAGAATCAGCCCGTTGAGCCGCAGCATGCAACGGGGCGTGAAACAGGAATGCTGCCAGCCACAGCAGCTTTATTGCCTTTCGCATCATATCATGCAAGAATAATGGTCAACGACACCGAGCAGATGGTTCTCCTGGTCAATGACCAGCACGGTATGGACTTTGTTCTTGTGCATAATCTTCTGAATCTCCGTTATCTTCGTGTCGGCGAGCACGCACTTCGGCTTCCGGGTCATGATGTCTTCCACGGTGTGGTCCACAAAGCCTGCCTGCCATTTCTCCATGGCCCTGCGGATGTCGCCGTCGGTGATGAGACCGATGATTTTCTGGTTTTCGTCGAGCGAGACACCAAGTCCCAGTTTGCCTTTGCTCACGAGAATGATGGCTTCGCCCAGATGCATCTCCTTCGGAATGATGGGGAGGTCGTTGGAGCGCATCACGTCCTGAGCGGTGGTCAGCAGCCGTTTGCCGAGTTCTCCTCCGGGGTGGAACTGTGCAAAGTCGCGGGGCTTGAAGTTGCGCAGCTCCATCAGCGCCACGGCTAATGCGTCGCCGAGCACGAGCTGGGCCGTCGTGCTGCTGGTGGGAGCCAGGTTCAGCGGACAAGCCTCTTTGCTGACGTGGGTGTTGAGATGCACCGTACTATAGCGCGTGAGCAGGGAGTCGGCGTTGCCGCTCATGCCGATGATGGGGATGTTCATGTGAAGCACCATCGGGATGAAGCGCAGCAGTTCGTCGGTCTGGCCGCTGTTGCTGATGGCCAACACCACGTCGTCGTGGGTCATCACGCCGAGGTCGCCGTGATAGACGTCCAGGGGATTGATAAAGAACGACGGTGTGCCGGTGCTGGAAAGCGTGGCGGCTATCTTGGCACCGATATGGCCGCTCTTTCCCACGCCCGTCACGATGACTTTGCCTTTGCAGTTGAAGATCAGTTCCACAGCGCGTTCGAAATCTTCATCGAGTTGCGGAATGAGTCCCAGCACGGCATCTGCTTCATCGCGAATGCATTGTATGGCGTATTCTCTGATTTGTCTTTTCATAATAAGTCGTTGATTAAAGCCTCGAGCTTATGGAGCTCGAGCATGTTGGCTGCATCGCTGAGTCCTTCGTCGGGACGGGGATGCACCTCAAAGAAATATCCGGTGGCTCCGAAAGCCTTGGCAGCCTTGGCCATGGAGGGCACGAAGCGGCGGTCGCCACCTGTCTTGCCTCCTGCACCGCCGGGGCGTTGCACGGAGTGGGTGCAGTCCATGATGACCGTCGGTGTGAACTGGAGCATGTCGGGGATATTGCGGAAATCGACCACCAGATTGTTGTAGCCGAAGGAGTTGCCGCGTTCTGTGAGCCATACGTCCTTGGCTCCCGCGTCGCGGGCTTTCTCCACGGGGTAGCGCATATCCATGCCGCTCAGAAACTGCGCCTTCTTGATGTTGACGGTGCGTCCTGTCTTGGCAGCAGCCACCAGCAGGTCGGTCTGACGGCAGAGGAAGGCGGGAATCTGCAGCACGTCGCACACCTCTCCGGCAGGTTCAGCCTGCCAGCTTTCGTGGATGTCGGTGAGGATGCGCAGCCCATACTTTTCCTTGACGTCGGAAAGCATCTGTAACCCTTTCTCAAGACCTGGGCCTCGGAAGGAGCTGATGCTCGTACGGTTGGCCTTATCGAAAGAAGACTTGAAGATGATGTCTGTGCCCAACTGCTTGTTGATGCGTACCAGTTCCTGTGCCACCTGATCAAGCAGTTCTGCTGATTCGATGACACAGGGACCGGCTATGAATATGGGTTTCATATTTCGGAATAACTACTATTTTGCGAAACGGTGCTGGAGTTTCCAGACGTAGGCATCGATGGAGGCGATGGCGCAGATGTTAACCACGTCGCGCACGGAGGCATCGAAGTCGGTGAAGTGGATGGCTTTGTTCAGACCCATCTGGATGGGGCCGATGATTTCCACGTCGGTATTGAGCGCCTGCAGCATCTTGAAGCTGGAACGTGCGCTGGTCAGGTTGGGGAAGACGAGCGTGTTCACGTCGAGTCCCTTCAGACGAGTGAACGGATAGGTCTCGTCGCGTTGTTCCTTGTTCAGGGCATAGCCTATCTGCATCTCACCGTCGATAGCCATCTCGGGATACTCTTTTTGCAGGATGGCCACAGCGTCGCGCACTTTCTTTGAACCAGCCGATGTGTCGCTGCCGAAGTTGGAGTGCGAGATCATGGCAATGTGGGGCTCTTCGTTGAACCATCGTACGGAAGTGTTCGACAGGCGGGCAATGTCCACCAGCTCCTCCGTGTCGGGGTTGTTGTTGATGAGCGTGTCGCCGATGTAGAGGGTGCCCTTCGGTGAGTTGATGATGTGCATCGTGCCGAAGTGCTTGAACTCGCTGCGAATGCCAATCACCTCCTTGGCCACCTTGATGGTGTTGGAGTATTTCGTGTAGAGACCGGTGATGAAGGCATCGGCATCGCCCGTTTCCACCATCATCATGCCGAAGTAGTTGCGCTCGAACATCTTGTCGTTGGCTTCGGGGAAGGTGTAGCCGTCGCGCTTGCGCTTCTCCGTTAGAATCTGCGCATAGCGCTCACGGCGTGCGGCCTCGTTGGGATGGCGCAGGTTCACGATCTCAATGCCTTCGAGCGAGAGATCGAGTTCCTTGGCCAGCTTGCCGATGGCCTCGTCGTTTCCGAGCAGGATGGGTTCGCAGATGCCCTCAGCCTTTGCCTGAACGGCAGCGCGAAGCATCGTGGGATGAATGCCTTCAGCGAAGACCACCCGCTGGGGATGTGCTTTGGCCGTGGCATAGAGTTTCTGGGTGAGCTTCGTCTCTTGTCCGAGCAGTACGGAGAGCGAACGCTTGTAGGAATCCCAGTCTTCGATGGTCTTGCGGGCCACGCCGCTTTCAATAGCTGCTTTGGCAACGGCGGCAGAGACCTCCGAAATGAGGCGTGGGTCAACGGGTTTCGGAATGAAGTACTCGCGTCCGAACTTCAGGTTGTTCACGTTATAGACATCGTTCACGACGTCGGGCACGGGCTGCTTGGCCAGGTCGGCAATGGCATGCACGGCAGCCAGCTTCATTTCTTCGTTGATGGCCTTGGCCTGCACGTCGAGTGCACCGCGGAAGATATATGGGAAACCGATCACGTTGTTGATCTGATTGGGATAGTCCGTGCGTCCGGTTGACATCAGCACGTCGGGGCGAGCCTCCATGGCATCCTCGTATGAAATCTCGGGCACGGGGTTGGCCAACGCAAAGATGATGGGGTCCTTGGCCATGGTCTTCACCATGTCTTGTGAGAGCACGTTGCCCTTGGAAAGACCTACGAATACATCGGCGCCGTTGACGGCCTCTGCGAGCGTGTGAACGTCGCGGCGGTCGGTGGCGAAGAATTTCTTCTGGTCGGTGAGGTTTTCGCGGTCGCTGGTGATAACGCCCTTCGAGTCGAGCATCAGGATGTTTTCCTTCTGAGCACCGATGGCCATATAGAGTTTGGTACAGCTGATGGCGGCAGCACCGGCACCGTTGACCACAATCTTCACTTTCTTGATATCCTTGCCTATGACCTCAAGCGCATTCTTCAGACCGGCAGCCGAGATGATGGCCGTGCCGTGCTGGTCGTCATGCATCACGGGGATGTCGAGTGTGCGCTTCAGCCTTTCTTCGATATAGAAACATTCGGGAGCCTTGATGTCCTCCAGGTTGATGCCTCCGAATGTGGGGGCAATTTTCTCAACTGCCTCGCAGAACTTCTCGGGGTCTTTTTCGTCCACCTCGATGTCGAATACATCGATACCGCCGTAGATCTTGAACAGCAGTCCCTTACCCTCCATGACGGGCTTTCCGCTGACGGCTCCGATGTCGCCAAGTCCCAGCACGGCCGTGCCGTTTGAAATCACAGCCACGAGGTTGCCTTTGTCGGTGTATTTGTAGGCATCGTCGGGGTTCTCCTGGATTTCCAGACATGGGAAGGCAACGCCTGGTGAATAAGCCAGCGAAAGGTCGGTTTGTGTGCGATAGGGTTTGGTGGGCTTCACTTCGATTTTGCCCGGGCGTCCGTTCTGATGATAAAAAAGAGCGGCTTCTTTTGAGATTTTTACCATAATTGTATTATATAATTGATTCTTTTTACCGTAATCGCTTGCAAAATTAATAAAAAACTGCCAAACAGAAATAAAGTTTCAGTTTTTTTTCGTAACTTCGCCCCGAAATGGGTTTGACTATGCATAAAAATGGCAATATTACAAATTATCGCTACGAGTTGCGTGAACGTATCTTGCACAAGGCCATGTCATTGTTCAAGCAGCAGGGCGTGAAGAGCGTGAGGATGGACGATATCTCGCACGCTCTTGGCATCTCTAAGCGCACGCTCTATGAAGTCTATGACAACAAGGAGCAGTTGCTGTTGGAGGGGCTGAAGAATGACCATGAGCAGAAACTCGCGATAATTGAAGAATATACTAAGGGAAAGCAACGCAATGAGATTGAGATCATGGTGAAATTCGTCCATATGCAATTAGATGAACTGAAGGATGTTAATCCGCTTTTTTTCAGGGAGTTAACGTACTATAAACCTATAGCTGACTATTTGAACAAAAGCAAGGAAATACGGACCCAGCATACCATCAGCTTCATTCAGCGGGGAGTAGAGCATGGCTATTTCCGTGCCACGCTGAATTACGACATCGTTCTCGGCATGGGCCAGGCCGTGATGAACCATGTGATGGAAGATAAACTCTATGAGCGATTCCCCATGCAGGAGATATTCCGCAACTATGTAGCTGTATTGATGCGCGGATATTGCACAGACAAAGGCATCCGTGAACTAGAAAAACTATTTGAAACCTAAAGTCTTCCCACCTGCTTCACACCTTTCACCGTGCGAAGCTTCTTGATGAGTGCTTCCAGCCGTGAAGTGTCTTCCACGTTGATAGTCAGATTACCTGAGAAGAGACCGTCGTGGCTGTCGATATTGATGGAGCGCATCATGATCTTTTCTTCCTTTGAGATGATGCTCGTGATATTGTTCACGATGCCGATATCGTCGTTGCCGATGATGCGTAGTGTGGTGCTGTAGGTGCTCTGTCCCTTGCCGCTCCATACGGCCCTCACGATGCGGTAGCCGAAGCGTTTGCGCAGTTCCGGTGCATTAGGGCAGTCGTAGCGGTGAATCTTGATGCCGCCATTGATGGTGACGAATCCGAACACCTTGTCGCCATAGATGGGGTGGCAGCAGGGAGCCAGCGAGTAATCCACACCCTTCAGGTTTTGGTCGATTACGAGCACGTCTTCGTTGCCATAGACCATCTCTGCCGTGGGGTCCTGATATTCGAACTCTTCGGCCGAGCGGGTAGGGGCGAGGGGCTGCTCGTTGTTGTCGTATTGCTGTACCTCGATGTATTTCTCGATGACCGTATTAGGGTCGAGCACCCCGTCGGCAATCTGCTTGTAGAAGTCGCGCGTCTCCTTGAAACCGAGCTTCTTCACCGTGTGGTTCATCACACTCTCCACGTACTCAATCTTGCGGTTCTTCATCCTGCGCTCCAGCATCTCCTTGGCAAACAGGCCGTCTTTCACCTGAGTTTCGCGAAGGGCTTGCCTGATCTTCGCCTTGGCGCGGCTGGTCTTCACAATGTTGAGCCAGTCTTGCTTCGGGGTCTGGTTGTTGGACGTGATGATTTCCACCTGGTCGCCAGAGTGCAACGTGTAGCGTAGGTTCACCACCTTATTATTAATGCGTGCGCCTGTACAGCGGTTACCCACGTTGGAGTGTATCTGGTAGGCGAAGTCGAGCACCGTGGCCCCCTTGGGGAACTTGCGCAGTTCACCCTTCGGCGTGAACACGAAAACCTCATCCTCGTAGAGATCCATCTTGAATTCGTCCATGGCCTGCAGCCCGTCGGTGTTTTCCAGGGCCGTGCGTATGCTGTTGAGCCATTCGTCGAGTCCGCTTTCCCCCTTCACGCCCTTATAGCGCCAATGGGCGGCCAGTCCTTTCTCGGCCACTTCGTCCATGCGTTCCGTGCGGATTTGCACCTCCACCCATTTCTGCTCCGGTCCGAGCACGGTGATATGGAGGCTTTCGTAGCCGTTCGATTTCGGCACCGTCAGCCAGTCGCGCAGACGTTTGGGATTGCCCTGATACATATTCGTGATGATGGCAAAGGCCTGCCAGCATTGCGAAACCTCCTTCATTCGGGAATTTGGTGATGGGTGTTGGGCGTTGGGTGATGGTGGATACTCGGAGCCGGTTTCTGTCTCCAGGATGATGCGGATGGCAAACAGGTCATAGATACCCTCGAAGCCGCATTGCTGCTTCTTCATCTTTTGCCAGATGGAGTGGATGCTCTTCGTGCGTCCCTTCATGTGGAATTTCAGTCCGGCCTCCTTCAGTTTCTGCTCAATAGGCCCGATGAATTTCTCGATGTAGGCATCGCGGCTCTTCTTCGTGGCATTGAGCTTCTCCTTAATCATATAGTAGGCGTCGTGCTCCAGATACTTCAGCGACAGGTCCTCCAGTTCGCTTTTCAGCTTGTAGAGGCCCAGCTTGTGGGCCAGCGGCGCATAAAGATAGCTGGCCTCCTGACTCACCTGCATCTTGGCCTGCTCGTTGTCCGTGTCGCGTATCTGCCGCATCAGGTTCACGCGGTCGGCAATCATGATCAGAATCACACGCATGTCTTCAGCGAACGATAGCAGCAGGTTCCTGAAGTTCTCGCTCTCGATGACGGGGTTCTTCTTGTAGAGATCCTGAATGCGCACCAGTCCGTGGATGATTGTAGCGACGGGTTTGCCGAAGTCGCGCTCCACCTCTTCCAGCGACAACGAGCCGTTGGTCACGCTCGTATGGAGCAGGATGGCCAGCACGCCGTCGCGCTTCAGCCCCTCCTCCTCTGCGGCCAGCATAGCCGTCTTTAAGCTTTGGTGGATGGGGTTGAGTCCGAACACGTCACGCTGCACCTCGTTGTTCTCCAGGAGTCGTTTCATGTAGGCGTGCATCTTAGCCTCGTCGCCTTCCTGAAGCGATGATGCGAGTACGTCTTTCAACTGGTGGAGCAGTTCTAGCGTCTCCGTCTTTTCCTTTTCGGTGAAAATCAGTCGTTCTTCCATTCCAAATGCAAAAGTACGGAATAATTTGGAAAGACGGAACTTTTTGCGGGAGATTTTCGCTTGGGGACTGAAAAATCGGTCGGGAAACGTCAACATGGCATATATAACGAAAGAGGCAGCCCTTCCGGACTGCCTCACCTTGCTTGTATGTCTGATTCCTTCAATTGCTTTCAAAAGCCTTTCCCGACGAGTTATCATTGCTTTTTCAACATCCTATCAGATTGTCCCTTGATGCTTTTTCGGCACCCTCGTTACTTCTCTTATTGATGATCTCGACGGCATTTCTTTGTAGTCTTCCATGTGCTTTCGCGCGGGTCACTACTTTAGGTTCTTCTTGACAAACTGTTCACTATCCATTTATCCAATGGACTTTCGTTGCCAGTTTCCCCAGGTCACCTATATTGTAAGCATTTATTCACAAAGGTCTGTGCGAACTCAGTTAACGTTTTCTTCTTGTCTCTTGGTTCCATACCAACCTTCCGATTGGAACTGGTCGGCTCTTACGAACTCTCCTTTCTGAACTAAGAGCAACAGGCTCGTTTACCGTGGGCCCTTCGTTTCGTCCATCCCTTTCGTGATTTTCACTCACTCATTTGTTTATTGAAACTTTTCAGTACCTTTTTCATCTTTCTTCTGTGCTCATCGCACTTCTGTCTAACATCTTTCTGGTGCCGAGAGCTTCTTTTTGTCGTTATCGCAACAATTCTCCTCATTGAGGAAGAACCGGTCGTCAGGCATTCTTGCATTGCTGCTTCTGCCTTTCCTTCCTTTTTGTCTTCCCAGGCTTTCAAAGATCGCAACTGCATCTCAGAATTTCTCTTTGTGTCATCTTGCGTTTGTGGCTTTCGCCTCCGTTTGATGTTCACCGAATCGTCATACTTTTTCTTAAGCAAGGCATTTCTGAAATGCATTGCAAATATATGAAATAATTGGATAGGTTGTATGCCTTAAAGTTCACTTTAACATGCCTTTAACGTTGTGTGCGCACCACATTTTTTTATGTTAAAAACGGTGCACGCACACACCTAAAAACCGCCTTTTTTTTGCCAAGAAAAGTTTTTTATTCTTATCTTTGCATCGGATTTGGACCAGAGGTCCCCAAAGACCTTAAAGTCCTTAAGGACCCTAAAGTCAAACAAAAAAAGTAAATAGCATCATGGAAAAACTCATTCGCCACTTAGGCAACTACCACAAGCTGCTTTCCTACCAGAAGACGGAGGTAATCTTCGAGATGACCTACTACTTCTGCCACACCTATTTGCAGAAAGGGGACCGTACCTTCGACCAGATGGTGCAGACGGCACGTTCGGGCAAGCAGAACATCATTGAGGGCTGTGCAGCTTCTGCCACCTTGACCAAGACCGAAATCGCTAATTATGTCTAAAGTAAGTCCTACTTATAACAATAAGAAATGATTTCTTGGTAAAAATTCACTACCTTTGCCAACAAATTCAACGATATGGAACAGAAATTCGGGAAAAATAGCATTGACATTGAGGCGCTGCGCGAGTTTTGCGAGCGCGAGGGCAAGGAGGTGACATACCGCAAGGGCGACCAGCTGGAGCGCGAGGGCGACCCGGCACGATGGTTCGGCTTCGTCACCGAGGGGTGCTTCAAGTATGTAACGTATGGCATCGGCGGAAGGCTACGGGTAGATGACCACAGGTCAGGAATCGACAGGGAACACATCACCTGGTTCTCGTTCGAGGGCGAGATAGTGGCCGACTATCCCAACTGTCTCGACGGACATTCATCGCAGACTACGATCGAGGCGATGGTGCCCACCTGCGTGCTCCGTGTGAGCGGCGAACAGCTGGTGGACTTTTTCCGTCAAGATGCTGAGAAGATGGAGTTTCGCAGTATCATAGCTGAGCATGTGCTTAGGCAGCGCAATCAGTGCTACCTCGACCTCCACCGGGCCACAGCTCGCGAGCGCTATGAGTTGCTGCTGCAGCGTTGTCCCGGCATTGTTGAGCATCTTGCCTTGCAAGACCTCGCCTCGTTCCTCTGCATCACTCCTAACTACCTGAGCACTATTCGCAAGTCCATCACGTTCGAAAGCAAAAAATAGGGTAAAACTCTTTAACTAGTTTAAGACCTGCACCCTCGACGACCGCTTTTCGGTTATGTCGAGGGCTTTTCGTGGGACTTTATGTATCTTTGCCACACGAAATAGTCAAATAATTATAATTCTTAGCAAAATGAAAATAATGAAGATTTGGAGAATTACCTTTGCGACGCTTGCTACCTTCTCTCTCGCCTATTGCAGTAGCGATGATAAAGACATGGTAAATGATGCCTATAAGACGCTTTCTGGTATTACATTGATGGACTGGCCGCTTACAGACTGTTCAACTAGCACTCGACCTGTCCGGGATCTTGTGGCCTATAAGTTGCTTGATGTACCCTACAAGTGGGAAGTGGACTGGATGAGTGGAACGACCTATATCATCCAGCCAGACTTTTCGGGGGCTAAATCTTCATTCTCCTATAGTGACTACCTTGCCAAGAATCTTTGCAGCGGCACGCACGGAGCCTATACGAATCTAATTGAGGGCAAGTGTGACATTATCATTGCGAGCCGTGACGTCTCCAGAAATGAAAAGGCAGCAGCAGAATCCTTGGGCGTAGAACTTGAAACAGCACCGCTTGCCATCGATGCTTTGGTATTCATCGTCAACCCCAAGAATCCTGTCAAGAACCTGACTACTGACCAGGTGCGAAAGATCTATACAGGAGAGATAACCAACTGGAAAGAGGTTGGCGGTGTTGACCATGCCATTACTCCATATATTCGTGATGCGGATTCCGGAAGCCAGGAGAAGATGGAGACGTTGGTCATGAATGGCCTGAACATGATTGACGGAACCTATATGCCAGAAATCATTGGTTCTCAAATGGCTTCTCCTTACTTGCAACTTGAACACGATGAATATGGCATCGGCTATACTCCATTCTTCTACTGCACAGCAATGGTCCGCGATTTGTTGAATGTAAAAATGCTTTCTATTGACGGTGTGACTCCCAGCAAAGAATCGCTTAGGGGAGACAAGTATCCGTTCGTGTCAAGCATATACGCAGCAGTCCGCAAGTCGGAAAGCCATGAAAGTATAGCATACAAACTCTACCAATTCCTCTTTACCAAGAACGGTTCTGATATGATTGATGAGAGCGGGTATATAGCGTTTTAGCCCGCTACCACAATCGAAGAATCAATAATAGTTAAGCAATCAATATAGAAATGAAACAAGCAAAGAAACAATGAACAAGAAAACCATCATCACCGCACTGCTCGCCCTCGTCGCTTTGGCGGGGCAGGCAAAAAATAGGGTAAAACTCTTTAACTAGTTTAAGACCTGCACCCCCGACGACCGCTTTTCGGTTATGTCGGGGGCTTTTTCGTGGGACTTTTTGTAACTTTGTGGCTCGGAATGACTCTCGGAGGCGGTTACAGCATGACGTGAATGCCCCGAACGGGATATTTCCGCGAAAACGTAGTATATAATAAAAAGGTATAACAATAAAACGAAAAGATTATGAAGAAACTGATTATAGTTTCATTGATTTGTCTCGCATTTGTCGCCATCAGGGCGCAAGAAAGTGGGATAAAAGGCGCATGGACAGGAAAACTGAATGTATTTGGGAACGAACTTACGCTTGTGTTCCATTTAGATAGCGAGGACTGTACGCTGGACTCTCCTGATCAGGGCATAAAGGGCGTTCCTGCCAAGTTAGAACGCACAGATACTGGTATCAAGGTTGCTGTCCCATCCATCAATGCCATCTATGAGGGTGTTAATATGGGCGATTCTGTCATGGGAACGTTCAAGCAACATGGGCAGTCCTTCCCGCTGACACTGAAGCCTGGCTTAGTGAAGCGCAACCGCCCGCAGACCCCAGCACCGCCCTATCCATACCAGACGCAGGATGTGAGTTTCAACAATGGCGATGCCGTACTGAAGGGCACTCTTGTTACGCCCGAAAACGCTTCCCGCCAGACCCCTGTGTTGCTGATGGTTACGGGTAGCGGTCTACAAAACAGGGACGAGGAATTCTTTGAGCACAAGCCTTTTGCCGTCATCGCCGATGCATTAGCACGGCAGGGGATAGCCACGCTGCGCTATGATGACCGTGGTTTCGGTGAGTCTACGGGAAGCCTTGTGAACATCACCACTGAAGATATGAAGAACGATGCGCTGGCAGGTGTGGAACTCTTGCGCAAGCAGTTTAAACGTGTGGGTATCCTTGGACATAGCGAGGGAGGCACCATCGGCCTGATGCTGGCAGCAGAAGGTAAGGTGGACTTTGTGGTAAGTCTGGCAGGAATGGTCGTCTCGGGCGAAAAGACGCTATTGGAGCAGAACCGCTGGATGCTGGAACATTCGGGCTATCCGCAGGAGGTTATCGACCGCTATTGCACAGCGCTCGAAAATCTGCTTGACGGGTTGAAAGCCGGAGGCAATCCCGAACCTGTTACCGACGGCCTGCCCACGGAATTGCAGAAGAACCTCCAGCTGGCGAAAGCTCAAAGCAGTACGCCCTATATGCGATATTTCCTGACGTTGGACTTGTCTGACCGTCTGGGTAAAATAACTTGCCCCGTGCTGGCATTGAACGGAACAAAAGACCGCCAGGTGAACGGCGAAGAGAGCCTGAATGTTCTTAGGAACGGACTTGTAGGTCATAAGGAAATCCATGCCATAGATGGAGTTAACCACCTGTTCCAGCATTGCGACACTGGCGATACATCAGAGTACAAGGACATCGAAGAAACCTTTGCAACAGAAGCCCTTGAATTCATCGTCACTTGGATGAAGAAACGGTAATATTTCAAACGATGAGTATAAGGAAACGAATAATGAACAAGAAAACCATCATCACCATCCTGCTCGCCCTCGTCGCAATGGCGGGGCAAGCACAGACATTCACTCCTGTTGTGGAGGACAGCATCGATTTCGTCATTACAGGCACGACAACCAGTTCGCACGATAGCGTGGCAATGTTCCTCTGTGCCCCACATGGCAAAATCGAGAAATTCCCCATCGTTGGTGGCAAGTTCAAGGTAACAGGCCGACAGCCTCGCCATACATTCATCCAGATTGGTGACAATGCTGAAAACGACCTCCGCTTCATCGTGGACGAAACGCCGACAAGCATCAATCTCGTCACAGGCGAGGTGTCGGGTAGTGAATTGCAGCAGCGTTTCGTCCATTGCCAGATGCGTGAACGCGACATTGACCGCGTGGTAGAGCCGTGGTGGGATAGCCTTGGCGACGAGGAAAAAGACAGAATCATCGATATGAGAGGAGGCAGATTGTCCGATGCAACTGCAAAGGACAGCGCAAACTTCCTGAAATACGAGGACTTCATGGGTGACCGCGATGCTCTCGTCCGCCAGATCATCCGCGAGAACAAAGACAATGTTATCCCAGCATATTATCTCTATGTGCATCATTCCAACCTCAACTATGAGCAGAAACGGGAGTTCATGCGTGAGGATGCCCCATACGCCCATCATCCCGCAATGGAGCGACCTTGGAAAGCCTACTGGGGCATGATTCTGCAAATGAATATCACGGGCAAAACCGCTCCCGACTTCGAGGCCGAGGCACCCGACGGCACAATGCACCGCCTTTCGGAATACACGGGGCATAGCCAATACGTTCTGATTGACTTCTGGGCATCGTGGTGCGGCCCCTGCATCGCCTCCTTCCCATTCATGAAGGAAATCTACGCCACCTACAAAGACCGTGGCCTCGTCTTCCTTGGCGTATCCTGCGACAAGAACCGCGAAGCATGGCTGAAAGCCCTTGAAAAGCATCAACTGCCTTGGACTGCCCTGCGCAATCCTGCTCGGAAGGGCGATGCCTGCGACCTCTACGGCATCACAGGCATCCCTGCCGTCATCCTCATTGACCCAGATGGCAAGGTTATCTCCACCGACTTGGAGGGCAAGGAACTGAAAGTAAAACTGGAAGAATTCTTTAATGACAAATAGAATATGAACAAGAAAACCATCATCACCATCCTCCTCGCCATCGTCGCAATGGCAGGGAATGCACAAATCAAATCTGGCCTCAACCTCTGCCTGAGGGATGAGATGACAGGCCAATGGCTTATCGGATTGTTCGACGGGTACGCCATCTACAACTGCGATTATTGGGAATATGCCGAAGTGGGAAAAGACCGTGTGGTGCTGACAAAAGAAGGACTGCGCAAAGATATACAACTAAAGAAAAACGCCGTCATCATTGACGGCAAGAAACACAAGACATCTGTGCTAACCACACAGTTCCTGCCCGACTATCCGTCTAAGGATGAAACATCGTGGCCGAGTGGCATTAATGCCGAAGAGGGCAACTTCACCCTTCGTGTTTGTGTCCATACGACAAAAAAGGAGGCGGATTTTGTCTCTTACATCCATCGTCTGTTTGACGGCAAGCAGATAGTAGAGCACTTGAAAATTGACGAGCAAGGGCGATTCGAGGTGAGGATGCCAGTTAATGGCCCAACGATAATGGGCATCCACAATGAGTCTGAACATCCATTGGAACACACCTTTTGGGGAAGATTGGCAGTGGAGAACAACGATACACTCTTGCTGTATATCGACGATGTGAACCAGCGTACTTACTTGATGGGTGGTAAATATGCCCGATTCAACAATGAACTGTTGGGCGGTGATTTCCATCCCAAGTTCGTAAACACAAACGAATTGACCA